>OLSB01000899.1_pt1 | contig 32498 bp, 34 predicted proteins | sample 1672071 | NCBI WGS metagenome assembly OLSB01 (sample SAMEA3136642, study PRJEB25190) | human gut metagenome | biome: human gut; feature: human-associated habitat; material: faeces | place: Austria | collected 2013 | reverse complement strand
TTAGTCAATGCGTGGAAGTATTCTCCTCCGCTACTGTTGGAAGTAAAGGACATACATTTACTTGTAATAATCACAAAGTAGTTCAACACATTTACGCTTCAATTCCATTTGCGGATGTACGTAGATATTCATTGTAATGGATACGTTTGAATGTCCAAGTAATTCACTCAATGATTTGTAGTCACAACCACATTCAATACATCGTGTGGCAAATGTATGTCTAAGCGCGTGAAACTTCCTATGCGGTAGTTCAAGTTCTTTCAATGTTCGGTTGTAGTAAAGTCTATATTTGTTTGGCTCTATTGGTCTATCTCGATTCGTTAATACATAGTTGTCTGCATCACCTTGAAGCAGTATTACGTAGTGCATTATCCAAGTGTTCAACGGAATCATACGAGTACTAGAGCGTGATTTAGGCGGTGTCACATACAAGTGACTACCATCTTCTTTGGTGTAGGTTCGTATCATGGTTTTGTCAATTTTTAAAAGTTTAGTCTGAACATTTATGTCAGACCATTTAAGAGCACATAGCTCGCCAATACGGATTCCTGTATGTATACACAGTAGAATCCCGAAGTTTTTACAATTAATCTCAGATTGGAGGTGATTAATTAATGTTATTTGGTGCTCTTTTTCAAAAATCTCTACCGCCGTAGGAGGATGGTATGGAAGTTGAATATCGACTTTGAACGGAAGCGTAAATTTAAGAATTTGAATAATGTCTTTGGCATATTTGAATGATATACCACCTTTTCCATCTTTACGACCGTTTTCAAGTTTTTGAAGAATAAACTCCTGCAGAATATCGTTGTTCAAATCTTCAATCTGATAATTGCCTAGTTTTGGCATGATGTGATTGTGGATCACATTACAATAATTTGTGTAAGTGCTGTATTTTAGATAGATTTTCTTTTCTTTTAACCAAGATGTTAATTTGTCGGAATATAGCATTTTTGTTTTACCTCGCTTTTTTTTATATGTTAATAGGAGGATTTTATATGACTAAGGTTCATGAAATCAATTTAAATACAAAGTTGTGGAATTTCTTTACAGAACATGACTTTATTATTCTTGATTTGACAGATAAGCAAATCAATGAACAAGATTACGTGTTATTCAAACAAGTGTCTTTAGACGAAGGAAAAGAAACGGATACTGGTTTATTCAGAATGACACAGATTCGCAGCATCACTACTAACGATGGTTTCAAAGATGGTTATGTGATGTTGAATGTAACTAAATAATAGGAGGAATATAAGATGATTGATTTTGCAGAATTAAGTAAATATTTTGTTTTGGTAGTTGTAGTGGCTTGTTTGATTGTTGGATATATTTTGAAAACATCATTTGAAAGTTTTCCAAATAAGTATATTCCAACAGTACTTGCATTTATTGGATTAGTACTAAACCTAGCAGTCAGTGGTTTATCAATTGAAAATGCAGTTTATGGTGCATTAATGGGATTAGCATCTACAGGTATGCACCAAGCTTTCACTAGATTTGTCGAAGGGCAAACAGAAGAAAAATAGAATAGGTGGCTTGCATGGATTTTGTAATTACAAGCCAACAAATTTTATGGATTTGTGGATTCATAGCATCCATTTGGGGTGTTGTGAAGATTTTTAAAGAATTAAAAAAACCGAGTGATGATTTAAAGGCTACAGTCAAAAGGCATGATGATTTATTACACAAGGATAACGAGCGATTAAATTCACTTGAAAAGATTACACTCAATCAAGAAGGAATTAATCGAAAATTAGAAGAACATACTCGCATTTTATCAGACCATGACGATAGATTAGACGAAGATAAAGAAAGAAGCAATTTGTTACTTAAAGCCAACATTGCAATTTTGAATGGTTTACTGTCTGAATCGGATAAAGAAAAACTAGTCGAAACTAGAAATGAAATTCAAGATTTTTTAGTAGAAAAGAATTAGGAGGTATTAATGATGAATGTTGTAAAAAATTTAGTAAGTCCAAGTTTATATTATTGTAAATGTCCTTTTGACATGAATCCAACTCGTATTGTAGTTCATAACACTGCTAACGATGCTTCGGCTCGAAATGAAATTCAGTATATGATTAACAATCGAAATGAGGTTTCATACCATTACGCGATTGATGATAAAGAAATCGTTCAAGGTATTCCCGAAAATAGAAATGCTTGGCACGCTGGAGATGGTGGAAATGGTATTGGAAACAGACAAGGTATTGCCATTGAAATCTGTTATTCAAAGTCAGGCGGAGCAAAATTCGATGCTGCTGAAGTTTTGGCTGCTAAATTTATCGCATCTAAATTAAAAGAAAAAGGATGGGGAATCGATAAAGTAACTAAACATCAAGACTACTCAAACAAATACTGTCCACATAGAACTTTAGATAAAGGATGGCAACGATTCTTAAACATGATTCAAGCGGAATTAGGACAAACTACTCCAAGTTCACCGAGCGTTCCAAGTACTCCAAGTGGAGAGAAGTATTCTACAGGTACTCCAATTTGCACTAACACATTAAGCGTTAATTGCGATGGAACTTCTAAAATCTTAAAAGGCGATTGGAGCGGTTCAATCGGTAATGTTATTAAAGGTGCTAAATATCCATATCGTGTTGATCGTAATGGGGTAGCAATTGGATGGACGAATGACGCAGGTATTGATTCAGACCCTCACGTGCCAGTAGGTGCTACACAATCTAATGCAGAAGCTATTGACCAAATTTTGCATGAAGGCAGTTATGTGACATCTGTACATATGAAGATCGGCAATCAAGGATTAAAGAAGATTGGTGATGATTTATGTTGCTACTTATCTCAATTAGGTGGTTGGTTTCCAATTAGATTGGTCGACAAAGTACCTAATTCAGACGGATATAATGACAATGTATTGCATACCACAAATGCAGTAGTCTACGTATCTAGAATCAGAGTCGATGCAGTAAATGCTCAAAAGAATATTGTTAAGATTGGTGGTATTTGGGTCGACCCAACACCACTAACAGAAATCGCATAAAAGAAGCGAAATTGAACATAAAAGTGTCAAAATTGCACAAAATGTGCAAAAATTACAATTACATATCAAAAAAAGTGTCATAATTTAAAAAAATGACACAAATCCTTCAACTATTTTTTGTATATTTTTTAGCCTATGATTAAGTTCATAGGCTATTTTTTTATGCTATAATATATGCACATAGATTAGCAGAGTGCACAATGCGACCAATACCATAATATGGTATAATATCTATGCTTAGGGGAATATGATTGTATTCTTTTTATCTCATGTACCAATTATAGGAACAAGGAGAAACGAAACCACTAGATGTTTAATCATTTAGTGGTTTTTGTGTTTATGTGATATAATCATGTTGCTAGGAAAAGTAGAACGATAAAGGCCTAAGTTCTCTTTGGTGTAGTGCAAATTGCAGACGTGTAATTGAATCTTAACATTTCTCTTTGTGGCACTAGCAAACAACAAAATGTGACAATCGCTAAAAATTCCCCTTTCTAGAAATTGTCACCAAAACGATTCCATACCTCATCCACATCAGGTATGGTTTTTTTGTTTTTTTAACAAATCATTTAATTTAGATGTTATATTATTGATGTGTTAATTGTGACACACCCTTTCTGATAAATATTCTTTACCAAAAAAGTCTCCATGCCAGCAGGAGGCTTTTTTGTATGCCTATATATAATAATAAGGAAGAGAATTTACGAATTTGTGGCATAAAACTTTGGTGCAGTGGCATATAAAATGGAATATTTTTTAAAATTTTACAAAATAAAATGTAGTAATATATGTGAAAATATGAGAAGATAAGGGCGGTTAGAGGAGAAAGGAAGATTAACTTATTTACCATTTTAAAGGTAAGGGGTTAATCCAGAAAAAGGATTAATATGTTTAATAACAATTCAATGAATTATTACTCAACAAGCACTTTAAAAAGTGCTTTGTTGAAGTCTTATGCATGGATGGCTATCGCCTTATCCATTACGGCAATTGTATCTTATGGTTTATATGCTACAAATGCTTTATTGATTTTATTGAGCGCCATGCCATTTCTATTTATGTTGTTTGTGATCGCACCATTTATCTTGTCCATTGCTTTTGGTGTTTCTATGGCAAGATCTACATCCAGTACAGGTATGAAAGTCATGTTAGTGCTTTATGCCATCTGTATGGGCGTTTCACTAACTTCAATTGGTTATGTATATGATGTAGCTACAATTGGTACTGCTTTTTTAGTCAGTGCAGTTTACTTTATTAGTTTAGCTGTTATTGGAACAACATCTAAAAAAGATTTTACTAGCTTTGGCTCATTATGTATGATTGGACTTTTTGTATTGATTATTACACAATGCTTTATGATGTTATTTAGAGTCAGTATGGATGTTCGCTTACTTTCTATCCTTACTCTATTGATTTTTACAGGCATCACAGTTTGGGATGTACAAAGAATGAATCGTTTATTGATTCAATCGGATGGTTCAGTCGTAGCACAAGATAAGATCGCAATCTTTATGGCTTTGCAATTGTATTTGGATTTCTTGAATATTTTCTTAAGAATCTTACAGTTGATTGGCATGGGAAATCGAAATAATAAATAGATGTATTCGTAATGGATACATCTTTTTTCTTAAATATAAAAAATGATATGTAGCTTCATCTACTTTTAATTGTATTATTGCATAAAGATCGAAAGTGAAAACACTATGTACTTACCTAATTTAATAATGGATATTTTAATTGGACTAGCATTTATAATTAAAGTATGTTTTAAAGGATTTATGAAAGTCTATGCTTATGGGATTCTGCCCTATATACTTCTAGTTTCTGTTTTAAATATATATAGTCTTAAAAAAATAAGGATTATAAATCCTATCGAATATTTCATTCTGATCTTTACTTTATAAAGGGAATGTGCATGACGCATTTTCTTTTTCTAATCGTATACCAGGAGTCGTATCATACTACTCCAAAGGTTTTTGATAGAAGTTTCCGTAGAAGTTTACTGTATTGTATGTATTGATCAATACTTTAGGATCGACCATTCTTACGTTATCGACAACGTCTCTTAATTCATATGTAGAAATAACGGCTTTACATACGTAGTACTTACGATGACTGTATGCACCATAACATTCAAATACGCTCATACCATGGCGACAGGTAGCCATAAAGGCATCAATGATTGGATCTGGATCGTTTGTTGTAAATTCAACGGTAATTTGTGCATATCTTTGATATAAAGATGAGATTGTCTTTGTAGATAAGAATTGGAATAGGATGGAATATCCTGCATAAATCCATCCGCATACATATCCAAAGATAATAATCATAGCGCAGTTATAGAAGAATACATAGTCCCAGATACCTCTATGAATTTTACTAGAAACATATTGGGCAATGAAATCCGTTCCTCCGGTAGATCCTCCAGCCCTTAGGGATAGGGAAATGGAGAAGCCCCATAAGAAGCCTCCAAATAGAACGTTTAAGATTTGATCTTCAAAGAAGGGTTCAAAATGGAAGATAGAAATAAAGAAGGATACTAGAAAGAATTGTACACAACTCAAAAATGTGAATCTTGGAGAAATGTGTTTGTAGCATAGTATAGCTGCAGGAACATTTAAAGCGATGATTCCAACTTGAGTAGGAAAGTTAATGTTCCATAGAGCACAGACTTTATTGATTAATAGAGCAAGTCCGGTAAATCCTCCTGAAATCAAATTGCATGGTGCCATAAATACATTCATGATATAACATTGCATAAAAGCACTAAATACAATCATAATGATTGATGTCAATAGTCTTAACTTCTTTTCTTTTTGAAGCTGATGAATAATGTGTTGCATATAAATTAATACCTCTTGTTCACTGACCATTTAATGATAGGGCATTTGTCAAATAAGTTCAACCAAAAATAGGAAATGTACGATATTTAAAAAAATGTAAAAAAATTAATTTTTTTCTTGCTTTTTATTTTGCGTTGAGGTATTATATATAGGCAGTCAACGAAACGGTTCCGTAGCCAAGTGGTAAGGCAATAGACTGCAACTCTGTGATCATCAGTTCAAATCTGATCGGAACCTCCAATTACATGGGGTCGTGGCGGAATAGGCAGACGCAACGGACTTAAAATCCGTTGGGAGAAATCCCGTGTGGGTTCAAGTCCCACCGTCCCCACCATTTTTTGGAAAGATAGCTAGAGACATTTGTTTCTAGCTTTTTTCGTGCTTTTTTGGACAGCATAGTGACCAAGTTTACCATATATGTATATAAATTTAATGATTAAAATATAATTAAGTAGAGGTATACCTAATTATGAGCTGGATTGAAAGAACAACGAAAAAACGAATTAAAGAATTGGATGAACATCCAGAATTGAATTCAAATGATTTTGAAGAAAAGGGAAATACTTTAATGAAGGACATTAAATTCTATGTAATTCTTATCCTTGCAGCCGCATTGGTTCTAGCATTATGGTATGAATTTAATCATCCAGAAATACATATTTTACCTAGAAGATTATAGTATTTGTGAGGTCTAACTATGAGTTGGCTTGATAAAATAGCAAAGAAACGATTGGAAGAACTCGAAGCACATCCAGAATTGAACTCAGACAAATTTGCGGAGAAGATGAGTACTCTATATTTCGCTATTGTTTTGTTGATTGTTGCTATACTTATTCTTTTGTTTTGGTATGATACTGAACATTTTGAAATCTGGATCTTTCCACGAAGATAAAAAATAGCCACGATAGTGGCTATAACAACATAAATCCAATACCTATGATAATACCAGTTATAAATAGAATGGAAATGGTTCTTAAAATGTCTTTCTTTTTGGCTTCATAACGAATCATCACAATTAAACCAAGTCCTGCATTTGTGACAAGTCCTGCGAGTAAGGATCCAAAGGATAATTCACCAGCTGTATAAAGCTGTGTTAGAACAACTGTAGCTGCGCAGTTAGGAATAAAGCCAAATAGTGCGGCAATGATGGGCTGGAATAAATTATCTTGAAGCAAGATCATTGATAATGTTTTTTCTCCAATCAACTCCATTAATAAGGTTAATACAAAGCTAGTAATAAAGATGAATACATAGATCTTTAAAGATCGTAATAGAGCGCTGATCCATAATGGATATTCAGGATAGCAACATGGACAGCTTGATCCTGAACTTTCTTCTTCCTCGTATTCTTCATCGTCATATTCCTCTTCTTCCATATCTTCGAAGCGGAGGATTTTTTGATTGCGAAATAGTACATGATCAGTAAATAATCCAACAACGATTGCGATAACTAATTTTAATCCTAAAATACCAAGTAGGGATGAATACATTTTAGGATTACTAATAAGGATTGGGATGGCTTCATCACTTGTCGCAATCATAACACTGACGAGTGTGCCGAGTGTAATGTTATTTTGGACAAACAACATAGCGGCTAGAATACTAAATCCACATTGGGGGATCAATCCAACTAATGCGCCTAAAATAGGTCCGAGTCTTTGTAGTCCAAAGAAGAGTTTATCGTCTTGCGTATTCTTCCTTTCGAAAACTTCTAATATACAATAAGTAATATACAATAAGGGGAGCATAGCCCATGTATCGTGTATTGTATCTAAAATAATGTCTATAAAATTCAAAGGTAGTTCCTCCTAACTTACATAAGTATACACATTTTTTCAAAAATTGCACGTAAAAAGCAGGAAACTAATCAATGGTTCCTGCTCTATCGTTGATTGTGATTTTTTTATTTCTTAATCGAACTTGAATATAATCATGCACACCTGCATAAATAAGTGCAAATATAGGAACGCCTAAGAACATTCCGACAACGCCAAATAATGCACCACCTATAGTAACTGAGAATAAAATCCAGAAGCCTGACATTCCTAGTTTATCTCCAAGTACAATTGGTTTAATAATGTTTCCATCGAACTGTTGAAGAATGAAGATAAATATGGTAAAAATCAAGGCTGAGAATGGATCAATCAAACATAAGATAATGATGACGGGAATAGCTCCTAAAAATGGTCCAAAGACGGGAATGACGTTTGTGACACCAATAATCAGGGCAATCATACTTGTGTAAGGTAGTTTTAATACTAAGGCACCAAAGTAACAGATAACACCGACAATAAATGAGTCAATGATATTTCCTACGATATATTGTTCAAATACAGTCTTCGCGTCATTCGTCCAAAGAGTTAAGTAGTTCGCAAAGTTTTTATCAAATAATGAGTAATTTAACTTTTTTATGCCCTTAACCAGTTTTTCACGGTCCAATAAGATATAGAATGCAGAAACAAAAGCTAAAATCAAGTTTATAAATCCTTTCACAAATCCATAAGAGTAAGAAGCGATTTTAGGAATCGATTCAGTGACTACACTTGTAATTTTCTTTGTGACGTCAAAATTGATTAACATTTGTTCAACTTGTTTTTCTGAAATGTTTAATTTATACGCAAAATCTTTTGTGTATCCAATTAAAGTATCGGAATAAACCGCAACGTTTTTAGAAAATTGTCGCACAGAATCAATCGTATTCGGAATTATAATGGAGAAAAATAAGATTAAGAATCCAATGGTCAATATAAACACAAGAGCAGTTGATAGAATTCTTTTGTGGTTTTCATGCATTGGAATATTCTGTAGTAACCTATCTTCAACCCATTTTTGTGGATTGTTTAATATAAACGCCAATCCAATTCCTAGAAGGAAAGGAAATAGTATCGTTAATATAAACTGAATGGCTCGTTTAATGTCTTTAAATTTATTCAATATTGTAAAAAATAAGATTGCGATAATGAAAGACGTAGAATAAACGATGATTCGCTGCTTCATTTCTTGGGTTAATTTAAAATGCATTTAAGTAAGACTCCTTCCATACCATATATAATAGCATCTAGAAAAAAATTATAAAAGCCATTATAATAGGCGTATGGAAAAAATATTTGAAGGGGCTATTTCCTGCAAAGCCCTATTAGAAGCAGGGTTTCGAGATTGTAAAAAACTATATATTGATAAGAAAAAAAATACAAAAGATACAAGATATTTGACTAAAATTGCCAAAAGTCGTGGCTGTAAAGTCGTTTTTTGTTCGCGTGATGAAATCAATGAATTGGCAACAGGTAAAACACATGGTGGTATTTTACTTCTTGCTGAAGAAAAACAGATTCCTCAACTTATTGAAACACATGTCCATGGTTTTCTTTGTTACATCGACGGCGTAGAAGATCCATATAATTTGGGAAGTATTTCAAGGACTCTCTATGCATCTGGATGTGATGCCATGATTCTTCCAAAACGAGACTGGAGCTTTGTCGAACAAACCATTTTAAAGGCAAGTGCCGGTGCCTATGAAAAACTACCAATCTATTTTGTAGATTCAGATGAAGAATTAGTAGACTATTGTAAAAAGAATGAACTTCCTATTTTGTGTGCCCACAGAAAAGATGCCGTAGGACTCTATGACTATACTTTTGAATCGGATTTCTGTTTATGTTTAGGCGGCGCCTTAAGAGGGATTAGCTCAACCATTACGGCAGCATCCAAACAAAATATTGTCGTAGAATACGGTAGAGATTTTAGAAATGCCTTAGATTCAGCTAGTGCTGCTGCTGTATTTAGTTTTGAAATATTAAGACAAAAGAAAGTCAAAGCGAATTAAAGTGCTTTGACTCTTTTAATTTGTCGAATATTTGTTGAATAAATTTTGTGTGCTAATTCTTGATTTGCAAAATCAACAATGAGGATACGGTAATTCTTTTTCTGCCAATCCTAACGAGCAGAAAAATTATTGGATGATCTTATTTATCCATTAATAAATAAATATAAAAATGAAAATGCTGTTAAACGATTATTGAATCACATAGAATGTATTAATATTGCTTAATTGACAATCCCCATACCATTTTCCGTTGATAAGAGATAGATAGCTTTCTATGAAAGGGTATCGTGTTGCGATGATTCCAAAGATGAAATATGTCTTAGTTTTTGATATAAGAGTAGATACTGTATTTGTATTGGGCATATTTCATCAATTAGAAAATTATTGGATAAAAGTATCCAAGCACCATTTTGGTGCTTTTAGTGGTTTTGGAGAAATATACTAAAATAAATATCCATGTCAAATCTAGAATGATGTTATAATAGATGCATGCTGATTAATGTATATGTAGAATACAATCGCCTACGCAATACCTTTACATATTCTTGTGATTGTCATGTTGAAGTTGGATGTAGAGTCCGTGTTGAATTCAACAATCGAACGCTTGTAGGATTTGTCGAAGAAGTAGATGTAGAAAGCGATTTTAAAAATATTAAACCTGTCATTGAAGTCATAGATGAAAAGCCATTATTAAATAACGAATTAAAGGTATTGGCAAATTATATGGCTGATTTTTATGCGAGTTCGAAAGTGACTTGTTATAAAACAATGCTGCCACCAGCTTTGCGTCCCTCTAGTAAGCATTCAAAAATTATCTATGAAGATTATGCGATATTGAATGATTCGGATTTACCTTTAACATCAAGACAAAAAGAAGTGCTTGAAATGTTTACCTATCCATGTAAGATGAGTGAACTTAGAAAAGTAAGTCCATCTATCACAAAGGTTTTATTAGATAAAGGTTATATTACTCTTGAAAAAAGAATCAAGGATTCCAACACTTGTGTCAGTGAAATTGCGGATGTTACACATTCTTTAACTTCTGAGCAAGTATCGGCGATTGAAACCATTCGAAACACCAATAAAACAGTCTCTTTACTTCATGGCGTGACTGGTTCTGGTAAAACCGAAGTCTTTTTGCGATTGGCAGAAGATGTATTATCGACTGGAAAACAAGTTCTATTTCTTGTTCCTGAAATAGGTTTAACACCGATGATGATACAAAGAGTGCAGGCGCGTTTTAAACAAAAGATTGCGATTTATCATTCGGGATTGAATGCACAAGAAAAGCTAGAACAATATAATTTAGTAAAATATCATAAAGTCGATATTGTTGTAGGTACGCGTAGTGCTTGTTTTATGCCGTTTTCTTCTTTAGGTTTGATTTTAATGGATGAAGAACACGATTCAAGCTACAAACAAGATAATACACCACGCTATCATACGCGCGATATTGTCTTATTTCGTGCGGCCTATCATAAGTGTAAAGTCGTATTGGCAAGTGCGACACCTTCTTTAGAATCGTACGCAAGAGCTTATAAGAACGTCTATGAATTGATTGAACTTAAAAATCGCATTCATGAAATGCCGGAAATTTGTTTGGTAGACATGAAAAAGGAAAGAATCACAAATGGCTTATCTGAAACATTGCTTCAAGCTATTCATGAGCGTCTTTCTAAAAATGAACAAGTGATCTTGCTTTTAAATCGAAGAGGCTATTTACCTGTTATTCGCTGTAGTGATTGTGGCCACGTACGCATATGTCCAGATTGCGGTGTGGCTTTAACCTACCACAAAAATCAAAATGCCTTGGTATGTCATTGTTGTGGAAGACAATTTCCATTTATGGAAGAATGTCCAAGCTGTCATTCTAAGAACTATTTTAAAGCCGGTATGGGAACAGAGCGTTTGGAAGAACAGATTCTAGAAATCTTTAAGGATCATCATGTCGTTCGTATGGATGCAGATAGTACACGAAGAAAGAATGCGCATGAAAAGTTGTTAAGAGAATTTGAAGAGTCTGGAGACCTATTAATTGGTACGCAAATGGTGGCTAAAGGCTTGGATTTTGAAAGAGTAACCTTGGTTGGCATATTAAATGCGGATGCCACGCTTTGTCGAAATGACTATAGGGCAAGCGAGACAGCGTATGAAATGTTAGAACAGGCGAGTGGAAGAAGTGGTCGTGGAAAGCTAAAAGGACAGGTTATGATTCAAACATTTGATCCGGATCATTTTGTGATGCGATGTGTTCAAATGCATGACTATAAGATGTTCTTCAATCAAGAAATGCGCTATCGCCATTTAGGGATGTATCCACCCTATGTGTATTTATGTACCTTAGTATTTACACATTTTGATTTGCAGGAAGCCTATAAAATGGCGCGTGTTGCGAAATCGTATTTTACTTCTTTGCGCGTATTAGGTCCGATTGAAATTCGTATGCAACAAAAGAAGCATCGCGTGCGCTTGATTCTAAAATCAAAGGATGATCAATTATTACACAAACTTGTGCGAAACTATTTGGATGAAACAAAACAGGTTGTGGATGTGAATATGCATCCAATTATGATGGAGGAATAGAATGAGAAAATGGATATGGAAAGCCTTAGATGAAGTTGTGAATAAAAAAGTCTATTCCAATTTATATTTAAGAAATCATTTACAGGAAGTGGATGAAAAAGATCGTGCTTTGGCTACACGCATTTTTTATGGAACGATTCAGAATTATCGTTATTGTAAAGAATGCTGGTCAAAGTATGTGAAGAATAAATTGCACCCTAAAATGGATGTATTATTGACTATGAGTACATACCAGTTGTTGTTTTTGGATAAAGTCCCAAGCTATGCGATTGTCAATGATGCGGTCAATATTGCCAAAAGGATCAATGTGAAATATGCGGGTTTGACAAATGCTGTATTGCATAAGGTTAAAGCGATTGAAACAAATAATGTAGCCTTAAAGTATTCATTGCCCGATTGGCTTTATAAGATGTGGGTTTCTCAATATGGACAAGAAAAAGCTTTGGTGATGGCAAGTGCAAGTGTAAATATATTACCCATGTATGTTCGTCGAAATACATTAAGGACTCGTGAAGCTGATTTTGATTTGGAACCGTTTGTTTGTGTTCAAGATCCATTATATATTTATACAGGTAATGATTATTTTCATCATGTCTACTATCAAAAAGGGTATATGAGTGCCCAAGATGAGGGGAGTTTTGCGATTGCGAAATTTGTGGATCCGCAAGAAAATGAAAGGATTCTAGACTGTTGTGCAGCTCCAGGAACAAAGACTATGGCCATGGCCGAAAGGATGCATAACCAAGGTCATATTGATTCGTATGATTTACATGCACATCGTAAAGAATTGATTGAAAGTGATGCCAAACGCTTAGGCATTGATATTGTACATGCAGGTGTACAAGATGCGACAACATTTAAAAGTTCTTTGTTATATGATCGTATCTTATGTGATGTTCCATGTTCAGGCTATGGCGTATTATCGAGAAAACCCGATATTAAATTACACATGGTTCCTGAAGATATGGATTCGTTGATTCCGTTGCAGTATTCTATTCTGAATAATGTATGTCAATATGTAAAGGTGGGGGGAGTCTTAGTCTATTCCACTTGTACGATGAATAAAAAAGAGAATGAAAAACAAATTGAGAAATTTTTAAACGCGCACGAAGAGTTTAGTCTTGTGGATGAAAAAACCATTTTTAGTGACACAAGACAAGATGGCTTCTATATGGCAAAACTAGTGCGTAAATGATATAATGAACGGTAGAAATTGAGGTGCTATTTTGGAAAGTTTATACAATTTAAATTATGATCAAATGTGCGAATATGCCCTAGATCACGGATGGAAATCGTATCGTGGACATCAGATCTTTCAATGGTTGTATCGCAATCGTGTATTTGACATTGATGAAATGAGCAATGTATCAAAGGAAACAAGAGAAATCTTAAAGAAAGATTTTATTGTGAATCCTTTAGAGTTAATAAAAAAACAAGTTTCACATGATGGAACAACAAAATTCTTGTTTAAAACAAGTGATGGTGCACTACTAGAAAGTGTTATGATGGTCTTTGATTATGGTCGCAGTGTTTGTGTTTCCAGTCAGGTTGGCTGCAACATGGGCTGTGCATTTTGTGCGAGTGGCTTGACAAAGAAAAAAAGAGATCTAACAAGTGGTGAAATGGTTGCCCAGGTTATGTATGTTCAAAAAGAATTGGATAAAGATAACTTGCGTCTTTCACATATTGTTGTCATGGGTACAGGAGAACCTTTTGATAACTATGATAATGTCATGAATTTTTTGGCAACAGTAAACCATGATCGTGGTTTAGGTATTGGTTCTAGACATATTACGATTTCAACTTGTGGCATTGTTCCAAGAATTTACGATTTTGCCAATGAACATACACAATACAATTTAGCCATTAGTTTACATGCGCCAAATGATGAATTGCGTGATAAATTAATGCCAGTCAACCATGCATATCCATTAAAAGAGTTGATGGAAGCTGTTAAGTATTATGGTCAGGAAAACAATCGTCGTTTGACCTTTGAATATATTTTATTAAATGGCGTTAATGATCGTCCTGAACATGCCAAACAATTGTCAAAGCTTCTTCATGGAATGAATGCATATGTCAACTTAATTCCATACAATGCGGTAGATGAAAAGGGTTTTAAATCGGTAAGCCACGACGAAGCTATGGTTTTTTATGATTTATTGATGAAGAATCATGTTCGTTGCACGATTCGAAAAGAACATGGTACCGACATCGATGCGGCATGTGGACAATTAAGAATCAAAGAAATTAAAAAGGAAGGAATTTAGGCGGATGAAAGTTTTTGCGAATACAGATGTAGGTCTTGTAAGACAATTAAATGAAGATGATTATTGCATCGCTCATAATGCCAATGATGAATGGATGGCCATTGTCTGCGATGGTATTGGTGGTGCAAAAGCGGGAGAAGTGGCGAGCCATACAGCGGTAATGACGATGTATGAAGCATTTATGAAGTCTCCTGTATTTAAAAAAGATCGTCAAGTCGACAACTGGATTCGTGAAAATTTAAATCAGGCGAATGATTTCATTTATTCAAAAAGCTTAAAGAATCCCAATGAAAGAGGTATGGGGACTACGGCAGTGGGGGTCATCAAAGCTCATATTGGGACATTTATTTTTAATGTGGGAGACTCAAGAATCTATGCAGATTATAATAATGAACTGATTCAAATGAGTGAAGATCATAGTGTCATTGCCCAATTATTAAAAGAGGGTAAGATCACTTTAGATCAGGCAAAGTCTCATCCACAAAAAAATACATTAACAAATGCCTTAGGCGTATGGCATGTTTTCCGTATTGATATCAATAAGATTGAAAATACATACAAATATTTGTTGGTTTCAAGTGATGGATTACATGGATATGTTGAAAAGAAAGTGATTTCGGATATTGTACATGATTCGAGTCTTTCTTTACAGGAAAAAACAGAAACACTGATTGCCAGAGCCAATCAATCAGGTGGTTATGATAACTGTACAGTTATCTTAATGGAGAATGATGGAGAATAATAACTATGATGATGGAACAAATAGCGAACCGCTATGAGATCTTGTCTTTGATTGGTCAGGGTGGAATGGCGGATGTCTATAAGGCAAAGGATATGATATTAAATCGTATTGTGGCAATCAAAGTTCTGCGTGATAAATTAAGTGGGGATGCGATGGCATTAGTGCGCTTTCAGCGAGAGGCAAGTGCAGCGAGTCGTTTATCACATCCAAATGTTGTAGATATATATGATGTTGGTGAATATGAAGGTATGCACTATATTGTCATGGAATATATTCGTGGTCGAACTTTAAAAGATTTGATAGCACAGCGTGGAGCTTTAGATGTGGATGAAGCCATTGGCATTATGAAACAATTGATTAGTGCAATTGATCATGCACACGATCATAATATTATTCATCGTGATATCAAGCCGCAAAATGTGTTGGTAAAAGATGATGGAACGATTAAAATTACAGATTTTGGGATTGCGGTAGCCCATGGCTCTGTACAGCTAACGTTTAATAATACAGTTATGGGCTCAGCCCATTATTTAGCGCCAGAAACAACACAGGATAAAGAACCAAATGCACAAGTGGATATCTATTCATTGGGGATTGTATTCTATGAACTATTAACAGGGCACGTTCCTTTTACAGGAAAGACACCGACAGAGATTGCAATCAAGCATTTGCGTAAGCCAATGCCTTATGTGCGTGATTTCAATCCGGATATTCCGCAGTCTGTTGAAAATATTATTTTAAAGGCGACCGCAAAAAATTTAGATGACCGATATGTATCTTGTAAAGAAATGCTTTATGATTTAATGCATTGCATGGATATAGAATATCGTGATATGAAACGTATCAAGGTGGATGTAAGTTCGAATAAAGAATTGATGAAATATGATAATGGGCATATTGGTTTTGAAGATGAAGAGTCTGAAAAAGAAGAGAAGAAAAAACGAAATTGGATTCCAGCCGTTATGATTAGTGCTGCTGTTGTGATTTCCATTGTTGTACTTGTACTCATTGCCAGCATTACAGGCATAATTAAGATTAGTGGCTTTCTAGGCTATCAAACAATGCCGAATGTAGTGAATTTGACACCGGATGAGGCCATTGATGTGTTGCAGGATGCGCATTTTAACACTTCAAGAGTAACGTATGTTTATAAGGCGAATGATAAGTATGAAAAGGGAAAAGTCATTAAAGCTTCTTATAAAGAGGGTGAAGTGATTTTAAATGATGCGAAAATTGTTTTAACCGTTTCTAAAGGATCTACCTATTTAGTGCCAGACTTTACAGATGGCTCGTATTCGGAGGCTGCTTATGAATTGGCAAAGAATTGTCCAAATGTGCAAATTGAAGTGGAATATGAAGGCTCAAAAGATATGGATCCAGGCATTGTTTTACAACAAAAGGGTTTAACACCAGGAAAACGTATTGATCCAGACAGTAAGGAAACCATTACTTTTGTGGTAAGTACCTATCCTTCGATTGTGATTCCTTCGGACTTGATTGGTCAAGACGTATTGGATGCCAAAGATGAATTGAATGATTTAGGAATTGCGGTTGTCTTAAGTCATATTGAAAATGGACAGGGCAGCAATAAGGTGATGAGTGTATCGCCAGATGTTGGAACTAAATATGTACAGGAAGGAACAAACAGTGTTGTGACGCTGTATTATGATTAATATGCAGCAAGGAAGAATTATAAAAATTATTTCGAATCAATATACGATTCAAAATGAAAAGGAAGAAATCATTGCCAAACCAAGAGGTAAGATGCGCCAGCATGAAGCGCCAGTCGTCGGGGATTTTGTCGAATATGAAAAGATTGAGGATTCATATCGTATTCATAAAGTGTTGCCACGAACAAATCGACTTTTAAGACCGGCCATAGCCAATGTAGATCAGGCTTTGATTGTCACGAGTTTAAAAGATCCGGACTATTCTTGTCACTTATTAAATCGTTTGATCTTCTTAGTAGGCTTAGCGGGTGTCAAACCGGTGATTTGTGTGACCAAACTTGATTTATTGAATCAACCCGAAGAAATTTTGGCGGATCTTGAAAAATATAAAAAGGCCGGATATGATGTGGTTTTCTCTAATCCTGGTAGTGATGATAAAGAATTACAGGAAATCTTAAATGGAAAAGTGTCTGTATTATGTGGTCAGTCAGGTGCGGGAAAAAGTTCTTTATTAAACCGTCTAAATCCTGATTTTGAATTACAGACACAAGCCATCTCTAAAGCTTTGGGGCGTGGTAAACATACGACACGCTATTGCCAGTTACACCATGTGTGTGATGGCTTAGTGGCGGATACGCCTGGATTTTCAAGCTTAGATTTTACAAGATTAGATACTTCGCATTTAGATGCGTGTATTCTTGATTTTAAACCATACATTCATACTTGTCGTTTTAAAGACTGCAGGCACTTGAATGAGCCGGATTGTAAGATCAAAGAGGCTGTTGAAAATGGAGAAATCAATCCATCTGTTTATGAGGATTATAAAAATATTATGGAGGAAAGAGGTAAAAAACTATGAATTCAATTGTGATTGCACCTTCAATTTTATCTTTGGATTATTCCAATGTGAGTGCACAATTAGAAATTTTAAAAGAATCTAAAGCAGAGTGGTTACACTTTGATGTGATGGACGGTCATTTCGTACCGAATTTAACGTTTGGACCTGATATTTTAAGAGGTTTTAAAAAGGCTTGTCCATTATTTATGGATGTGCATTTAATGGTAGAAGACCCAGAAACATACGCACCTATCTTTATTAAAAATGGAGCGGATCTAATTACTTTCCATACAGAAGCTTTGAATAATGATTTGACTCGTATTCAGAAGTTGTTGGATGAAATTCATGGCTTGGGTGCAAAAGGTGGTATTGTCGTAAAACCAAATACGGCCATTGAACCTTTTGAAAGTGTACTTCAATCTTGTGATCTTGTCTTAATTATGAGTGTTGAGCCTGGTTTTGGAGGCCAGAAATTTATGGCCGACATGCTTAAAAAAGTAGAGTGGTTAAAAGAAAAGCGTGAAGCATTGAACCTTTCATATCGTATTGAAATTGATGGTGGTATCAACCAGGATACGTTTAGATTGGCATTAAATGCAGGTTGCGACACATTGGTTGCGGGAAGCTACGTATTTAAAAATGATATCGCAAAGACAATTGAAGGTATGCTTGAATAAATGACTTGTGCGGTTTTAATTACACCACTCGTTGATGTTGTGCCAAAAATTGAAAATTGTGATTATATCGGTGTTGATGCTGGTGCATTAAAAATTATAGATCAGGGTTTTCCAATTAAAATGGCCGTGGGAGACTTTGATTCTTTAAGTGAAGAGGATTTTAAACGAATCACATGTCCAATTGAAAGACATCCCATTATGAAGGATGAAACGGATTCAGAGCTTGCGATTCGTTTATGTAAAGATTATGATATGATCTATTTATATGGGGCCATGCAAGGAAGAATCGATCATACGATTGCGAATATTCGCTTGGTGATGTATCGTTTTCAAAATGTAGTGTTGATTGATGAACACCAAAAAATATCTGTTATGAATGTGGGCGTTCATGAAATTGATGATTCGTATCATCATATTTCGTTTTATCCAATTCAAGAGGGTGTGCTTTCTTTATCGGGATTTTTATATCCATTAGATAAAAGACGTATTCATATTGAAGAAATATATACGACAAGTAATTCTTTAACAGGGAAAAAGGGAATCGTTCGTGTGGATGAAGGCAGCTTTTTGTGTGTACAATCCAACTGGAGGTAGTCTATGTTCTATGATGTAGCTATGAACTTTGTGATTGGAACCATATTAATGGTTGCGGGAGCCATCATGATATGGATTCCCAATCGTATTTTTACAGGGATCTTAATCGCATCTATTGTATTTTTATGTATCAATGGCGTAGTTTTATTTATTCGCTTTGTGAAGAATAAATTGAATAAAGATTTTTTCTTTTCCATATTATCCTTTGCGTTTATGTTTTTCTTAATGAACTTTCGGTATCTTCCACAATGGATCTTGCGAGTAAACTTTGGCGGATATTGTATTCTTTGTGGCTTTGCCTGTTTTGTTCAGCTTGTGATTAATCAAATCGATCATATTAAAGGAAACTTCTTAAACTTTGTGTTTAGCTTTGTTTATATTTTCTTTGGCTTCTATTTATTATTGAATCCAGACTTTCATACGGATCTTTTAATGCGTGCTTTTGGCATTTACTTTATGATCTTAGGTATGCGTTATTTAGGGGATGGATATGAAGGAATCAATCCTTTAACGAAATATAAATGGAAACGAAAAGTAAGAATCACACTTCCGGCTTTTTTATGTGCTTTCGTTCCGGATGCGGCTTTGACAAGTATCAACCGGTATTTAGAGGATGGTAAGCCAGAAGATTTAAATACGTATAAGAAGGATGAGGTTGTTCGTTTAAAGGTGATTGTCCATGTAGGGCCCAAGGGCTTCCAAAAGGTAGGGCATATCTGTTTTGCGTACGATGATATTGTCTATAGTTATGGAAATTATGATAGTGATTCCTTTCATTTAAATCAAACGATTGGGGATGGCATTTTCTTTACGGTGCCACTCGAAAAATACATTCCAAATATGATTACGGCAGAGAATAATTCCATTTTTGAATATGGTATTTATACAACGTCGAAACAGAATGCATTGATTGAAAAAGAAATTGAAAAAATTCGTCAAAATGGCTATCGTTGGTATACAAAGATTGAAAAAGAAGATGGGTATGATCGTTTTAGTGAATATGAAATGGATTATCCAAGTCGTCTGCATTATCGTACGGGAGCGAAGTTATATAAGGTCAAGAGTGGTAAATTCCATATTTACTGGGCTTTAGGTGATAATTGTGCTTCTTTTACCGATTTGGTTTTGGGAACGTTAGGTGCGGATGTATTGAGCATACGCGGTATTATTAGTCCAGGAACGTATTTGGATTGGCTTCAAAAAGAGTATTTGAAAAAGAACAGTCCAATTGTATTTAGACGTATATATAAGGAATGGGACAGCGAGTGATGAATGGATATTTTCATGTATTAAAGAAAATTGATATTTTCGTTCTTTGTTTCATGTGCGTTTTGACGCGATTAAGTGAATCGTTAAATAAAAAACAAAAGCGTGGATTTTTATTTGCGCTTGGATTGATTTGCACTGATTTCATTATTAGAAGTCGTTACATTAAAAGTGGATGGTTTACCAAAGAAATTTCGTTGGATCAATATAGTATCGAACTATCTTGGTTTTGGTCTTACGCCATCGGTTTGTATGTGTTTGGTGTATGTATTGGATAAAAAGACAAAACTTAGGTGAGAATTCAAATTGGCGATTTTATGTGAAGTCGTATATCTTTTGATTCTGTCCCTATCGATTCCATCTGGACTTGTATTTTCAGTAAGTCAAGAAAATATATATTCTAGGGGTCCTTATTTCTTTATTTATATCTTCGCGTATTTTATATCTATATTATATTTATCTTTATCTACGATTTTTGTTTCGAAACAGTTTCAAAATCGCAGTAAAGCATTGGTTTATTCATTAATGATCTTCTTGGGTGCAGAAACTATCATACAAATCTTAGGTCCAGATCTTCATGTGAGCTGGCTTTGTGTCACCTTACTTTCGGACTTATATTTTATTTATTGTAGTGAAATGTGGAATCAGTTAGATGGTTTGACTGGCTTATTAAATCAGAATAGTTTTTGAATCGCTCTGAGGAAATGCATTATACAAATGGAATGTTGATTGTGTTTGATGTGGATGATTTTAAACATGTCAATGATGTGTATGGTCATGTCAAAGGAGATTCGTGTTTGAGTATCATTGCGGATTGTATTAAGAAGGCATATGCCAAATATGGCTATTGTTACAGAGTTGGTGGCGATGAATTCTGTGTCTTATTAAAAAATAGTCGAAATGAAGAGGCGTGTTCTGTACAGTTTGAAAGTTTCATAAAAAAGAAGCGTAATAAATATACATATTTGCCTTCTGTATCTTATGGTTCGGCCTTGTTGCTGACGGGGGATATTGTGAGTGTCAAGGATTTGGCGAATCAAAATATGTATTCGAATAAGCAGAAGCATAAAAGAAAAAAGGGGCAGTGATAAACTGCTCTTTTAAGGTATAAGCCAAGTGATGATATCTGTAAGCCATGAAATAAAATTCTATCCTTTCTTGATTTCATTATTATATAGATGGGCTTGCATCATTTCTTTTTTGGTGAAGCCTTTTTGTGTAAGAGAATCGATTTCTTTTTGAGTTAGACCTTGTTTTAGTAGTTCGCATGGTTTTGTTTGTTCATATATGTATCCTCAAATTCATTGTAACATAAAGAAAAAAGAAGAGTATTCTCTTCTTTTTTATCTTATGCATAATTTTTTTAAGGATCCTAATTATCTAAAATTAAATAGCGTTTTGTTTCTTCAAAGTTTTTAATGTTCTAGCTGAAACACGGATAGTTTGTGGCTTTCCATCAACTACAACACGAACTTTTTGAAGATTCACGTTCCATTTACGGCGAGAAGCACGCATTGAGTGAGAACGTTTATTTCCAGATAAAGGACCTTTTCCAGATACTGCACATACTCTTGACATCTTAATGTCCTCCTTTTTCTTTCATTTACGCAATCGCTTAACTATAATACCATTAACAAGTCCTTATTTCAACCCCCGAATTAAAATTTGTTCAAGACTAAAGAGAATGTTATAATGATAATGTTTTAAAAAAAGAGGAGACGATGGAATGTTGAATTCGAATTGCTTAATAATCTTAGGCATGTGTTTAGTTACGCTTGTGATTATGTTGCTGATTATGCCTGGATTGATTGATTATTTACATAAAATTAAGTTTGGACAAACAGAAAGAGAAGAGGGTTTGGCAAGCCATAAAAAGAAGAATGGTACGCCTACGATGGGTGGCTTAGCCTTCATTATTGTACCGACACTTGTTTATATTATAGGTTCTTTCTTTACTCCATTCAAACTGGATATGAATACAATGATTATTCTACTTGCCTTTGTAGGGTATGGTGTTGTTGGATTTATTGATGATTATATTATTGTTGTACAAAAGAATAATGAGGGGCTAAAACCAGCTCATAAGTTTTTATTTCAGTCTATTTTAGCGGTTGTGTTTTTCTTCTTATATCGTACAAGTTCAACTACAGATATTTGGATTCCTATTTTGAATGTGACAATCGATTTATCATGGTTCTACTTTATTTTAGTATTCTTTATGTTTACAGCTGAAACGAATGCGGTGAACTTAACGGATGGTTTAGATGGATTGTGTGCAGGCCAGATGGTCATTGCGCTTGTTCCATTTGTGGTATTCGCATGGATGCAAGGATTATATAATGTGGCATGTTTGATTTGTCTCGTGATCTTTGCGTTACTTGGATATTTGAAGTTTAATAAGCATCCAGCTCAAATCTTTATGGGGGATACGGGATCATTGGCTTTGGGTGGCTTGATTGCTGCTGTTGCAATGGTCTTAAAACAAGAAATTTTATTGATTATTATTGGTTTTGTTTTTGTTGCAGAAGTTTGCAGCGTTATTATACAGGTTACGTATTATAAAAAAACACATAAGAGAATCTTCAAGATGGCGCCTTTGCACCACCACTTTGAAATGTGTGGATGGTCTGAAGAAAAGGTTGTTACACGTTTTAGACTTGTTGGTGTTATCTTTGCGGTTCTTGGACTTGTTTTGGGGGTAATGTAGATGGAAACTGTATTGGTCATTGGGGCTGCCCGTAGTGGGATTGCCGTTAGTAAGCTTTTATTAAAGAATGGATATCATGTTGTTTTAACGGATTCGAATGAGGTTAAAGAAAAGTCGGAATTAGAATCAATAGGTATCGAAGTGTTTGATGGGGGGCATCCAGATTCATTAAAAGAAAAGAAGTATGCGTTTATTGTGAAGAATCCTGGTATTCCTTATCGTGTTCCTTTCGTACATTATTTTGTAGAACAAAACGCAAAAATCTATACAGAAATTGAAGTGGCGTATCGGTATGCCAAGAACTTTAATTATGCAGCCGTAACAGGTACAGATGGTAAGACAACCGTAACGACGTTATTATATGAGATGTTGAATCGACAAAAGAAGAGTTTGGTTGCTGGAAACATTGGTACGCCTTTATGCGAATTGGCTTTAGAATACACGGATGAAGACTATAATGTAGCTCTTGAATTAAGTAATTTCCAATTGTTGGGAATTGAAACATTTAGACCTCATGTATCAACCGTGACAAATTTGGCACCGGATCATTTAGATTATATGGATAGTCTTGAAGCGTATTATGAAAGTAAGATGCGTATTTATGAGAACACAAATGCGGATGATTACTTTATTCGTAATGTGGATGATGAAAATGTTGTGAAGTATGCTCAAAACATTCCTTGTCATGTGATTGATTTTTCTTTGAAAAGAAAAGATGTCGATTTATATAAAGATGATAAGTATGCTTATTATAAAGATACGCAGTTGTTTACTTTATCGGATTTAAAAATTGTTGGTGAATTCAATTGTGGGAATGCGATGATGGCAAGTTGTATGGCCTATTTGATGGGTGTTTCTTTATTTAATATTCAGGAAGTGATTCGTGAATTTAGTGGTGTAGAACATCGTATTGAATATGTAGATACAATTGATAATGTTCGTTTCTACAATGATTCTAAGGCTACAAATACGCATGCGGCTTGTGCAGGTTTATCTGCATTTGAGAAGAATGTAATTCTACTTTGTGGTGGCAAAGATAAACATATTTCTTTTGATGATTTGAAACAATATGATGGTGTAGTGAAGAAATGTATTTCTTTTGGTCAGACAAAAGATAAATTTAAGGATATTTTTACAAGTCAAATGAGTGTTGAAACCATGAAGGATGCGTTTGAAAAGGCTGTGTTACTGGCAAAACCTGGTGATGTTGTTTTATTGTGTCCTGCATGTTCTAGTTTTGACCAGTTTAAAAATTATGAGATTAGGGGCGAAATTTTTAAACAGATGGTTCATGCGTATGCAGCTAAAAGGAATGAAGAATGACAATTCTAAGCAGTATTGTTAAGACAATCTTATTAGGTATTATACAGGGGATAACGGAATGGCTGCCGATTTCGTCGACAGGACATTTAATTGTGTTTGCGAGCATTTGGCCACTTGAACCGGCTGATTTCTTTGAAGTGTTCAAAGTGGTTATTCAGTTTGGTAGTATTTTAGCGGTTTTAGTGTTATATTATCAGAAATTGAATCCTTTTGATAAGCGTAAATCGTTTAAAAAGAGAAAACAGACTTTACAACTTTGGTCTAAGGTGATTGTGGGTGTTATTCCAGCTGCCATTATTGGCTTATTGTTGGATGATATTATTGAGGGATATTTATCGGCAAACTTTGTGATTGCGGTTGCACTGATTGCGTATGGGATTATTTTTATCTTGGTTGAGAAGAATCCTAGACAAGAAAAGATGGAAACGATTGAACAAGTTGATTATCTTTCGGCTTTAAAGATTGGCTGCTTTCAATGTCTAGCCTTGATTCCAGGAACTTCAAGAAGTGGAGCTACAATTTTGGGTGGCTTATATTGTGGCTGTTCTAGAACGGTCGCAAGTGAATTCTCGTTTTTCTTGGCAATTCCTGTCATGTTTGGAGCGAGTCTTTTAAAGGTCATTAAATATTTTATAAAGGTAGGTTTATTTAGTTTTGGACAATTGTTTTTATTACTATTGGGAACTTTTGTGGCTTTTGTGGTGAGTTTATTCGCAATTAAAGCTTTGTTGAACTATGTAAAGAGCCATGATTTTACAATTTTTGGTTGGTACCGCATTATTTTAGGTATCTTTGTGATTATATTTTTCTATGTGATTTAAAGAGGGTTATAGAAATGAATGAATTTGATTTGCATATGCATTCCTGTTATTCGGGAGATGGACAGTTCACGCCTGAAGAATTGATTGGAATCGCAAAAGAAAGAGGATTAAAAACCATTGCGTTAAGTGATCATGATTGTATCAGCGGTGTTAAGGAAATGATCAAACTTGGTAAAGAAGCGGATATTGAAGTGATTCCTGCTATTGAGTGTTCAACAAGTATTGGATATACAGATGTACATTTACTTGGATATGGTATCGATTTAGAGGATACCTATTTTCAAAATTTATTGGAAAGAACGCAAGTGAAATCTAGAAATGCATTTTCAACTCGTTGCGAAAAATTAAGAGCGAAGTATGGTGTTGAAATTGATGAGGAGGCTGTGTTGAAAGAGGCGAATGGCAAAAATCCTTGGTTTGTGATGTGTACGCATATGTTCAATGATCCTCGTTATCAAGATATTCCCGATTTTAAGGATTATATTCCAGGCGGTAAAAGAAGTGATCCGGCACCCGTTAATTTCTTTTGGGATAAATGTCAATATGGTTCGGATTTATTTGTATATGTACCAATGCCTGATTTTGTCGAATCGGTTCAAAAGATTCATGAGGCTGGTGGACTTGCGATTGTAGCGCATCCTTTTACTACGTTTTATAAAAATGACGAGATGCTCAAGATGTTATTGGATGCTGGAGTGGATGGCATTGAAGCTTATAGTAATTATCATACGCCTGAACAAAATGTATATTATGAAAAGCTAGCGAAGGAATATCATTTATTGATTACTTGTGGAAGTGATTTCCATGGGGAGAAAAAGCCAAGTATTCAAATGGGTGAGTATGGATTGGATAAAGATGGTTCTTTATGGCTAGAACAATTTAAGGAAAAACTAAAGGCAGCTAGAGAATCCTAGCTGCCTACATTGTTAATAGGAATGTAAATAGAATGCAATAGCTTAATAGATTGTTGGAACGACTTACTCGAAATAGAGATTGATGTCCCATTTCTGTGATGGCACAGAATTTATCTACAGCTTGAATGATCCATCCAACACTTGTGCTTGGGTGGCTTGTTTTTAATGGCCACATGTGATGTAAAATGGCATCGTCAATGGTTGGATTTGTTGATGTGAGGTTTTTAGCGTTCTCAAGGGCAATGATTGGGTGAATCATCGCATGATTCCCTTCAAGAGGACGCTTGTCATCTGTTTTCCAATCATAGTAATATAGATCATGTAATAAACCGGCGCGTGCTGCACTATAGGCATCAAGACCGAATTTTCTGCAAATTAAAAAGGAATAGTAAGAAACGTTTAAAGAATGTTGGAAGCGAGATGTAGCCATGTGTTGGCTGCATTTTTTTAGGCCCTGTACTTCTTGTGTATCAATTAAGTCTGATATTGTATCAAAATAATCTTGTGCAATATGAGTATCTTGTCGTTGTAAATTGATTCTTGATAAAATAGCTTTTTCCATTTCTTGACCTCACTAGGGAAGAATATAGCATATTTAAATATAAGATACAACTATTTATTTTAAACCTAGTATTATGATATAATTAATTGAAGGAGGCTATTATTATGGTAATTTTATATACTTCTCCAGGTTGTGCGAGTTGTCGTAAGGCAAAACAGTGGTTAAAAGACAACCAAATTGAATTTGTTGAAAAGAATATATTTACTTCATTATTGAAGGAAAGTGAAATTAAATATTTATTGTCGCGATGTGAAAATGGTACGGAAGATATCATTTCGGTTCGTTCGAAGGCATTCCAGGCACTTCAAAAAGATATCGATGATTATTCGATGAAGGAATTGGTCACTTTGATTCAGGAAAATCCATCGATTCTAAAAAGACCGATTCTTTTATCAGAAAAGAGTCTTGTGGTTGGATATGATGATGATGAAATCACAACAATGATGCCAGCACAGTTACGAACAGTCGTAGACAATGCGTGTACAGATGTTTGTCCAAACTATTCTGTTTGTGGTAAGTGTAGAGAGCGTGCAAGTATGAACTAGTGTATTCTAGTTCTTTTTTTTCGCTTATAAACGAAATACAAACGAAATGAGGTTGATGTATTTCGCTTAAACGGATATACTTAGAGTAGAAGTATGTTTAGGAGGGGTTTTATGAACTATATATCTTGTGAATCTGCTGCTAAAAAGATAGGGGTATCGACTCGTAGAATTCAACAGATGTGTAAACAAAAAGAAATAGTTGGAGCAATAAAGGATGGGCGCAATTGGCTGATTCCTGATAATGCGATTTTAAGTCCGAAAAAGCCTTTACCAATAGGTGTTTCTGATTTTAAGTCGGCAACAACGAATTATTACTATGTAGATAAGACTTTATTGATTCGTGATTTTTTGAATGCGATACCGATGGTGTCTCTTTTCACGCGTCCTAGGCGTTTTGGGAAAACATTAAATATGGATATGTTGCGTGTGTTTTTTGAAAAAACAACGGAAGATACATCTATTTATTTTAAGGATAAGTATATATGGCAGTGTGGGGATTACTATACAAAACATCAAGGTCAATATCCTGTGATATTCTTGTCTTTTAAAGATGTTAAATGTTCGAGTTGGCAAGAGACTTTTCAAAAAATTAGTAAATTGATTTCTCTAGAGTTTATGCGTCATAATGAATTGGAGAATAGTTCTGTACTAAGCTCATACGAAAAAGAACAGTATCATCGTTTTGCGAGTGAAAATATAAATGAGGTTGATTGTCAAATGGGGCTTCAACTTTTATCTTTATTACTTCACAAACATTATGATAAAGAGTGTGTCATTATTATTGATGAATATGATACGCCCATTCAACAAGGTCATCTTTGTGATTTTTATAATGATATTGTTGATTTTATGCGCAATTTTTTTTCGGGCGGTCTAAAAGACAATCCACATTTGGCTTTTGGATTTTTAACAGGTATTCTAAGAGTTGCAAAAGAAAGTATTTTTAGTGGGATGAACAATTTAAAAACGAACTCCATATTAGATAATAATTATAGTTCTTATTTTGGTTTCACAAATGAAGAAGTCAGAGACATGCTTGCATATTATGATTATGAAGATAAATATCAAGAAATTTGCGAATGGTATGATGGATATCGTTTTGGAAATTCGGAAATATTTAATCCTTGGTCTGTAATCAATTATATTTCGGATCAATGTTTTCCAAAAGCTTTTTGGCAATCAACAGGTAGTAATGATATTATTGGTGAAATCATTAAAACTGCAACACCTGAAATTAATGAAAATTTGTATAAATTGTTATGTGGTAATACAGTCACAACGTATGTAGATACAAGTGTAATATATCCTGAAGTTCAAAGTAATCCTAATAGTATATATAGTTTCTTGTTGGTTGCGGGGTATCTAAAGGTGGCCGAAATATATCCGCAAAATGATGGAAATTATATGTGCGATGTGGCTATTCCTAATAAAGAAATTTTATATGTATATGAAAAAGAAGTATTGAATCGTACAAATCAAAATAATGTTTCAATTTCAATTCATCAGGCTATCTTTTCTAAAGATACAAGTAAACTGCAGTCTTTGTTGGAGGATTTTATGTTAAAAAGTATATCAACAATGGATGGGGCTAGTGAAGCATTCTATCATGGAATGATGCTTGGATTATGTGCTGTACTAGGAAGTCAATTTAAGGTAAGATCCAATAGAGAATCGGGACTAGGTCGGTTTGATATTGAATTATTGCCGATGGTGAAGGGAATACCTGGATTTATCTTTGAGTTTAAACATACGAAAGATATAAATGCTGATTTAGATTCACTGGCTAATAGTGCACTTAAACAGATTGAAGATATGAAATATGATACAGAATTAAATGATTTTGGTGTTAAAGATATTGTGAAAATTGGTATAGCGTTTAGACAAAAAAGTGCGGTTGTTAAGCGTGGATAAACCTATTGGTGAAAACTGATAGGTTTTTATTTGTGAAAATTTCAAAAAAACTATCACTATGTAAATTTGTATGCTATAATTATTTACACATGTAAACGGTTACAAATAGGAGGTAAAATATTATGGATAAAAAATATGTCTATGAATTTAATGAAGGCGATGAAACGATGCGTGAATTGTTAGGTGGAAAGGGTGCCAACTTAGCTGGAATGTCTAAACTTGGAATGCCTGTGCCTTATGGATTCACAATCACTACAGAAGCTTGTAACCAATATTATGAAGATAATGAAACAATTAATGATGGTATTAAAGCTCAAATCATGGAATATCTAGATTTATTGGAAAAGAAGTCTGGAAAGAAGTTAGGGGATGAAGTCAATCCTTTATTAGTATCTGTTCGTTCAGGGGCACGTGCAAGTATGCCTGGTATGATGGATACTATTTTAAATTTAGGTATGAATAAAACAGTTGCAGAAACTGTGGCTAACTTAACGAATAATGAGCGTTTCGCATATGATTCATATCGTCGTTTTATTCAAATGTATTCAGACGTTGTTATGGGGTTGAGTAAAAAGCGTTTTGAAGAGATCATCGATGAAGTAAAGGCTGAAAGAGGCATTAGCGATGACTTAGATTTAAATGCTGAAGATATGAAGAAATTAGTAGAATTATTTAAAGTGTTCTACAAAAATGAATTAAAATCTGAATTCCCTGAAGATCCAAAAGAACAATTGATGGGGGCTATTGAAGCTGTATTCCGTTCTTGGAACAATCCTCGTGCTATCTACTATCGTAAGATGAATGATATCCCTTCAAGTTGGGGAACTGCCGTTAACGTACAGATGATGGTATTTGGTAATATGGGTAATGATTGTGGTACAGGTGTTGCCTTTACGCGTAATCCAAGTACTGGTGAGAATAAATTGTATGGTGAATTTTTAATGAATGCCCAAGGTGAAGATGTTGTTGCGGGTATTCGTACACCTCAAAAGATTGATCAATTAAAAGAAGTAGCGCCTAATGCTTATGATGATTTCGTGGAGATTACTAAGAAATTGGAAACTCACTATCGTAATATGCAGGACATGGAATTCACAATTGAAAAAGGTAAATTATTCATGTTGCAGACACGTAATGGTAAACGTACAGCTCAGGCTGCATTAAAGATTGCGTGCGACATGGTGGATGAAGGCATGATTACTATTGATGAAGCTTTAATGATGGTTGAACCTAAACAATTAGATTCATTACTTCACCCAATGTTTGATGCGGATGAATTAAAGAAAGCTGAACCAATTGCTTCAGCACTTCCAGCAAGTCCAGGTGCTGCATGTGGTCAAATCGTATTTAGTGCAGAAGAAGCGATTCAAGAGGCAAGTCGTAACCACAAAGTCATCTTAGTTCGTTTAGAAACAAGTCCAGAAGATATTGAAGGTATGCATGTATCTCAAGGTATCTTAACTGTACGTGGTGGTATGACAAGTCATGCTGCTGTAGTAGCTCGTGGTATGGGTGCATGCTGCGTCAGTGGTTGTGGAGATATCAAAATGCATGATGATGAAGGATATTTTGAAATTGATGGTGTGAAATATCACCGTGGAGATTGGATCAGTTTAGATGGTTCAACAGGAAATATCTATGGTAGTGCTATTAAAACCGTTCCTGCAAGTATTTCAGGTGATTTTGAACGTTTCATGAATTGGGCGGATGAAAGACGTACATTAAAAGTTCGTACTAATGCAGATACTCCACATGATGCAAAACAAGCTCATGAATTTGGTGCGCAAGGTATTGGTCTAGTTCGTACAGAACACATGTTCTTTGAGGGAGATCGTATTAAAGCGGTTCGTGAAATGATTGTTTCTAAAACGGCAGCTCAAAGACGTGTCGCATTAGAAAAAATCTTGCCTATGCAAAGAAGTGACTTTGAAGGAATCTATGAAGCTATGGAAGGTTTACCAGTGACAATTCGTTACTTGGATCCACCTTTACATGAATTCTTACCTACAAACTCTTATGATATTACACAATTAGCTAAGGATATGCACATTGAATTGGATGAATTGAAATCTGTCATTTCTAGCTTACACGAATTCAATCCTATGATGGGTCATCGTGGATGTCGTTTGGCTATTTCGTATCCAGAAATTGCTGAAATGCAGACAACAGCAGTGATTCAGGCCGCATTAGCTGTCAATGAAAGACACCCAGACTGGAAGATAGAACCAGAAATCATGATTCCATTGGTTGGGGATGTTGCAGAACTTCGCTATGTTAAAAAGATTGTATGTGAGGTAGCTGACAAATTGATTCAAGAATCCGAATTAGACATGAAATATCATGTTGGTACAATGATTGAAATTCCTCGTGCTGCTTTATTAGCGGATGAAATCGCAAAAGAAGCTGAATTCTTCTCATTTGGTACAAATGACTTAACACAGATGACATTTGGATTCTCAAGAGATGATGCAGGAGGATTCTTACAAGATTACTATGATAAAAAAATCTTTGAATCCGATCCATTTGCACACTTAGATCAAAGAGGTGTTGGAAAACTTGTAAAGATGGCTACTGAACTTGGAAGGAGTACTCGTCCAAATATTAAATTAGGTATTTGTGGAGAACATGGTGGTGATCCAGCAAGTATTGAATTCTGTCATAGAGTTGGATTGAACTATGTATCTTGTTCACCATATCGTGTACCTATCGCAAGACTTGCTGCGGCACAGGCTGCTATTAAATTCGATAAATAAAACACGTAGGAGTTGATGAATTTCAACTCCTTTTTCTTAGTACGTGTCATTTAGTGTGATTATTTACAAAATATTCGTGTAAAATAGTGTTAAAATTGCAATAAAATACATTGAAAAACACGAATATTTGTTATCCTTTCAATAAGGAGGCAACTTATGTATAGAAAAATAATGCATTTCTTGGAAGAATGGAAAGAAAGTAATCATCGCAAACCTTTAATTTTACAGGGTGCAAGACAGGTTGGAAAAACTTATTCCATTTTGGAATTTGGACGTCTCCACTATGAAAATGTGGCATACTTTAATTTTGAAACAAATCCAAAGCTAAATGAAACCTTTGAAGAAAATATTAGTCCTGATTATTTGATACCTATTTTATCTCATATCGCCGGTCAAACGATTGTAAAAGAAAAAACTTTAATTGTATTTGATGAAGTACAACTTTGTGAAAGAGCATTGACTTCGCTTAAATATTTTTGTGAGGATGCCCCAGATTATCATATTATTGTTGCAGGTAGTTTACTTGGTGTAGCGGTTAACAGGTCTAAATTTTCATTTCCTGTAGGAAAGGTGGATATGAAAACACTCTATCCTATGGATATGGAAGAGTTTATGTTCGCACTTGGTGAGGATGATTTAGTAGTAC
>OLSB01000897.1_pt1 | contig 32559 bp, 30 predicted proteins | sample 1672071 | NCBI WGS metagenome assembly OLSB01 (sample SAMEA3136642, study PRJEB25190) | human gut metagenome | biome: human gut; feature: human-associated habitat; material: faeces | place: Austria | collected 2013 | reverse complement strand
TTACCAACTTCATAAGTGACGCTGTTGTATTTGCGCATAACTCTTGACAGTACCCGCCGCGCCTATAACGGCCTTCTGATGGCCGTCCGCCGCCAGTATCCCGGCCAGATCGGCGTCTACTGGCGCGGCGGCAAAATCTACCTGAAGCGGATTCGTGTCAGATGAGGATGGATAAGGATTAAAGTTAGGAATGCGATCTGAATCCTCGTTTATGGAAATATCAAAATTAGCTTCGGACGGTATAAGTATTAATTGCGCACGAAAAAATGTCTCCGCGGTTCATGCAGCCACGGAGACATTGATAAGGTCTGACAAGTTACATTTTCTTTCGACAGCCATCGATTTGAATATTTTGACCGGCGATATAGGTAGATTCGTCCCCGGCGAGGAAGCAGATCAGGTTTGCGTTTTCGGTATGCGTGCCCGTTCTGCCCAAGAAGGATAATTCAGATGGTTCTTCTACATCCTGATGGCTACTGACACTGCCAGGCGAAACGGCGTTTACGAGGATTCTCTTGGGAGCCAGTTCCTTAGCCAGCGCTTTCGTGAATCCGATGACCGCAGCCTTTGTAGTAGAATAATCCACCATATTTGCATTGCCGTATACGCCTGCGACCGAAGCTACATTGATGATCCTGCCCGACTCAGCGGGAATCATATATTGAAGAGCTGCATGCGTAAAGTACATGGTGCCAAGCAGGTTCACGTCAATATACTTTTTCCACATATCAGAGGTGGTTTCGATAAACGGCATGGAGCGGCGCCAGACCCCCGCATTGTTCACAAGAATATCGATGTGATCGAAGCGTTTCGCAGCTTCGTCAATGATTTCGTTTGCTCGTGTTTCATCCGATACATCCGCAGCAAATGTCAGTGCATTGACGCCGAACGCTTCGCACTCAAGTTTGCAAGTCGCCAGTCCCTCCTCATCCATATCTACAAGAACGAGGTTTGCGCCGAGAGAAGCCATTTTCTTCGCCGTCGCCCGACCAATGCCGATAGCTGCGCCCGTAATTACAGCCGTTCTATGATCCAGTCTGCTCATATGTATCCTCCTTATCGATTGGCCAGCAGCATGCGACCGCCGTCAATAATGTGGTTTGTACCGGTGATAAAAGCTGCGTCATCGCTGCACAGATACAGAACCAGCTTCACAATTTCAATTGGTTCCGCAGCTCTTCCCAGGGCTGTCTGCATGTTTGCCATAGACGCGCGCGTCAGTACGGGGCCCGGAGTTACGCCGCAGCAGCGCACGCCGTATGGCGCACCTACACGAGCCAGCGCCTTCGTAAGGCCGTAGGTCAGACCGCTCTTTTCCGCAGCATAATCCACACCGCCGCCGGTTTCTCCATCTATGGAACCGATATTGATGATCACGCCGCGCCTGTTATCGCACATATGCGCAAGTACCGAACGAGCAAACAGCATTGGCGCGCGGAAATTGACCTGAATGCCCCAGTCGATGACCTCCAGCGGCTCATGCATGAAGTCTACCCCAGCTGTACCGCACATGCGCGGCGGGAAGCCCCCTGCGAATGATACCAGTATGTCGATGTGTCCCTGTTCATGCATGACTCTGGCAGTTACGGCTGCAATCTGGTCGAAATCTCGCAGATCGCATACGCAAGGTACAGCATTTTTAATTTCGTTCGCTGCTGCGTTCAGGCGCTCTTCATTTATGTCGACCATATACACAATTGCGCCTTCGAGCGAGAGCTGCTTTGAGGTTTCGAGCCCCATGCCGGACGCAGCGCCCGTAATAATGGCCGTGCGGTTCGTAAATCTCTGTTCCATCGTTAAACCACCTCATCAATTGACCAGTTCAGGTTTTTGAGAGCCGCGAGCATGTTGACGACGGGCGGCTGAACGCTGATATAATCCGAAGAATACCGCTGTACGCAGAAGGTCAGCATGCTTCCGAGCGTTGGCCCAAGCAAACGCTGCGGTCTGGCAAATGCACCGCTGCACAGGTGAATAAACGGAACTTTCAGTGTGCGACGCAGCGCTAATGTGGTTTTGATTGCATCAACAAACTCGTCCTCTGTGTCGGCAAGGGTAACAATCTTGGCAATATCGCAGCCGCGCTTTTCTATTGCCAGCATCTGTTGCACGACCTCGTCGCACCTGCGCGCTCGCTGAATGTGAGACGACATAATCACCTCTCCGCCCAATTCATGTATCTCGTCAATAAATTTTCGCTGCATGTCCACGGCACGGGAATTCTCCGTGAATTCGCAGTCGCCCGCATTGAAAGTGTCGGCAGTCAGGTCCACACAGGCGGCACCGCATCGAATTGCGCGCCGCAAAAGATCCATACGTTCCTCATCCGTGTACGCGCGGGGAAGGGCACCCGCATCGCGATAGTGCAGCATCATCACAGGTTTCCTTGTGCAACCTGCCATGCGTCGCAAAGCTTCATCGGAATGATTCGCCTGTCCAACCTTTTCCAGATGAATTGCGAAGGCGTGCGCACCCTCATATTCTGCGTTTCGAATATTTGCAATGTTGGCTTCAATCGTCGTTTCGCCCGTAATGCACACAAGAATCGGGCGCGGCAGGTTTAGAAAAGACGGCTTGTTCATGCTTTACTCCTTTACACTGCCGCGGATGATACCCTTTGCAAAGTGCTTTTGCAGGAAGGGATACACGCACATGATCGGCAGCATGACTACAAAGATTTTAGCGGCGTTTGCGCCGTCGGCGGTTACATTCTCCATTGTATCCTCGAGCGACAGATTTTCCACGCCTGAATCTACGATTAGAACGCTCCTCAGATAGGTCTGCAGGGGTTTCAGGTTTTCGTTTGTGATGTAGATCATGCCATCAAACCACGCGTTCCAGTGGCTCAGCACAATGAACAATGAAATCGTGGCAATGGAAGGCAGGCACAGCGGTAGAATGATGGAAAACAGAGTTCGGAAGTGTCCTGCGCCATCGATAAAGGCAGATTCCGAAAGCGCCTCCGGCAGTGCCTTCATGAAATTCATCATGAGGATGATGTTGTATGTGCTGACCGCGCACGGGAGAAGCAGCACCCAAAGCGTGTCCAGTAGTCCTATGTCCTTTATAACCAGATAGGTAGGAATCATACCACCGTTGAACAGCATGATGATCATAAAATATACGACGAAGGCCTGACGCGCAGGGAACTGGGATTTCTTCATTGACAGGGGATAGGAAGCCAGCACGGTAGCGATCATCGACACGCACCAGCCAGCAACCGCGCGCAGAATCGTCAAACGGAAGGATCGGAAAAACTGACCGTCTCGGAGCAGAATCCGGTAGTTGTCAAAATTTGTGTCTACGGGCCAGAAAATAACTCTTGAGCCAATAATCGCATCCTTTCCCGATAGGGATACGGCCAGTATGTGCAGCACGGGGATCACGCACAGAAGGCCAATCAATATGCAAAACACATAATTGAATACTACAAACGCCCTGCGCGCGGGATTGACCTTTATTGCCATATTGTCGCCTCCTCAGAAAACACGATAACCGCTGGTGCGATAGGCTACCCGATAGGAAACCACAACCAGTACTGCCGATACCAGACTTTTGAACAGCCCCGCCGTGCTTGAAAGTCCAAATTGACCGGAACCGAAACCGATTCGATAAACGAGTGTATCAATGATATCGCCGCTTTCGTATACGACGGTATTATAGAGATTGAATACCTGATCAAAGCCTGCGTTGAGTATGTTTCCGAGAGACAATGTCGTCATAAGGATAATGATTGGCACAATGGAGGGAAGCGTTATGTGCACAAGTTGCTTCCAATGCCCGGCGCCATCGATCTGCGCGGCTTCGTAGAGGTCTGTATTGACACCGGCAACGGCGGCCAGATAGACGATCGTCCCGTAGCCGAATTCCTTCCATATATGGGTGGAAATAATTGTGAACGGGAACCATTTATTGTCCCCAAGGAAGATAATGGAGCTTATACCCAGTGAGTTGAGCATTCGATTCACGATGCCGCTCGAACTGAGCAGACGCGTAAATATGCCTGCAAGCAAAATCCATGAAACAAAGTGCGGCAGATAGATCAGTGTTTGCACGGTACGCCTGATCGCCGCAGATTGCATTTCATTTAGCAACAGTGTAAACGTAATCGGCACGACGATGCCCAGAGCGATCTTCCAAAAGGACATGGTCAGCGTATTTCGAATTGCCTGATAAAAGCCAGGCATGTTGAATAGTGTCTCGAAATTTTTAAAGCCTGTAAATTGTGAGCCCAGAATGCCCTTGGCAGGCATATAGTTTTCAAATGCGATTACAATGCCTACCAGCGGGATGTAGTTAAACACAAATACCAGCGCTACCGGAAAAAGCATCATTGCATAGAGAGGCCAATCCATCTTAAGTCTGCGAAGACTCCGGATCCGCTCTCTTTTCGCCTGTAAAACCATAAGCTACCCCCCAGCCGATATTGGAAGACCGCCCGTATGTACGGACGATACGGACGGTCTCCGGCATCGGAAATTATTTGTTGCTCTGATAATAGTCGTTGACCTCTTCGGTAATCGCTTCGCCGCCGTTGGCGTACCACGTAGCAACCGCATCTTCGTATACCGAGATGTCTTCGCCCATAACCACCTTGACCATAGCGGCAGTGAGCGCCTCGTTGATGGAAGACTCATACAGCGTCATATTCTCGGTAAGGGGACCATTGTAGGAACCGCAGAGATAACCGCCCGCAAGCAGCGGAATAGTTACGCCGTAGCCTTCGACAAACGCGACCAGACGGCCCTGATATTGACGGGCACCGTCGTACTTGGCAGCTTTGCACAGCTGGTAATTGGAGAGCGCAAGCGCGTTCATTTCGTTGTCAGGCGTGTTGTTGGCGAGACCCTCGGCAATCAGCTCGCCCTTGTACAGATCGGTATCCGCGCGCACGGTGTCGCGGAACGCGTCGAGACTCCACATCTGGTAACCGTCCTCGCACACATTGAAACGTGCGGAGAGCTCGGGGTCGGCGCTGAAGCGCATCTGATTGCTAAACTCAATCAGCATAAACAGCGCTTCCGGATGCTCGAAGCCCTTGCGTACGCAATAGAAGCTGTTCGTCTGGGCATTCGTCCATTCCTTGACAGGATTTCCATCCAGCGTGGGCTGAAGATACGGGTGCCAGTCCGCTTCGGGGTCAGAGTTGAAATTCGTCTGAATCTCAATGACGCCGCGGGTAACGTCCGCCACATAAAGACCGCAACGACCATTGGCTACGTCTTCCCTAATGGTGTCGCCCACCGCGAAGTCATCGCGAATCAGGCCTTCTGCGTAGAGCTCCTGCAGCTTAAGCAATGCGGGCTTCACCTCATCCATGGTGTTGCCGTAAACATAGGAACCATCCTCTTGCTCCATCCAGGTGTTAACGACTGAGCCGTAGGCCGCAAGCATCCACCCGATATGAGCAGCTCCGTTACCGCTGTGGAAGCCCAGACCAATCGTATCTTCGCCGCCCAGCTTCGCTTCCTTGAAGGCGCGGGCAACCTCAATGGTTTCATCCAAAGTAGCAGGAACATCCATTCCAACCTTATCCAGCCAGTCCTGACGTACCCACAGCACGTCGGAAGCGTTGTACATGTTGCCACACATGGCATAACCCATGAGCCTGCCTTTGTATTTGCCAGCATCAAGCACCGCGGGGAAGCTGGTCTCAATCTGGTTCAGGAAGTCCTTGTGCTCGTAGTTCTCGTATGCCTCGGTCAGATCCGCAAGGACATCGTTTTGGCACAGAACGTTGAACATTTCTTTGGAACAGAGCATAATGTCGGGCAGATCGCCAGACGCAATGCCGGTGTTGATGCGAGCGTTAAGCGCAGTCGCGTCTTCAGCGATGATGCGATCCAGCTTGATGCCCAGGGTCTCAAGGTAGCCGTCGATCCACGTGTTTTCTCTGGCAGACTTACGCGCGGGATTGCTCTCGTCATAAGGTGCTACAGAGGGCACGTTCCTGTCGGTGGAGAGGTAGGTAACGGTGATGGGTTCGTCGTACTTGCCGAGATCCAGTGCGAATGCGCTCGACATTGCGAACGTGAGCGCAAGGCAGAGTAACAGGGATACGAGCTTCTTCATGGGTATGCGCATGGTTCATCCTTCTTTCTTTTATATAGTAGAGACCCACGTCTCTCAAGATCTCTTCAAAGCCTGTTTCATTTCACGGTGAGTACGATTTTTCCAACAGATCGTCCCTCCGCCATCATGCGTTGTGCTTCTTCAGCTTCGGTAATCGGGTAAGTGCGCCAGATCGTGGGACGAATCTCGCCATTTTCAACCTTAGGCCAAATCTTTTGCACCATTTCACTCAAAATTTCCTTCTTTTGCGCAGGGGTGCGACTGCGCAGGGTAGTTCCAATCAGGCGCGTACCGCGAACATACAAGGCGCAAAGATCAACCTTCGTCATATTGCCAGCGAGTGTCGCAATCATAATCCAGCGGCCGAGTCGGTTCATATGCTGTATGTATCTTCCAACGTTCTCTCCGCCGAGGCAATCAATACAGATATCGACGCCATGTCCGGCGTTCAATTCCTGATCCATAACCTCTGCCAGATCCTCTCGTGAGGTATCAATTACGCGGTCTGCCTTCAGGTGCACGATAGATTCAGCAACCTTCTCATTCAATACCGTGGTCAGGACGCGCGCGCCGAAGGCTCTTGCCATGGGAATAACCACGCTTGCCAGGCCACTCGCACCCGCCTGCATAAGCACGGTGTCTCCCGCGCGGAGTCTGGCCTCATAGAAAAGGAACAGATAAGCGGCGCCGAAGGCCTCTGGCAACGCGGCAGCTTCCTGCATGGAAACTCCCTTCGGTATGGGCATGAGCATCTCAGTAGGACAGGCTACATATTCCGCATAGCCGCCGCCTCCAAGGAGCGCGCATACCTGATCGCCTATATGCCATTCATCCTGCACCTGCGCTTCTGCTCCCAGTGCGACGATTACACCAGCAACCTCCAGGCCAAACCACTCCGGCCAGCCTGCGGGCGGAGGATATTGCCCGGCGCGCTGCAAAAGGTCTGCGCGATTTATTGCCGCGGCGTGAATTTCAATCAATGCGTCGCCGGGTTTGATGATGGGATTCGGAACTTCTGCCCAAACCAGTTTATCATTTGCGTTACATATAATCGCTTTCATTGGATAATCCTCACTCAAGTATTGACGTCTTTGCCACTAATATGCTATTATATTATCGGCTGTTTGTCAATGCACAAAAACGCCAATTTACATACATAAAAGGGACAAGACTATGGCCATCATTTTTAATGCAGAACACCAGCACAGGATCGTTGCGGCCAATATTCACTACTATGAACAACCAACAGTGCCACTTTATCTGGATCGAACATTAGAATTTCATGATTTTATATATGTAGAAAACGGACAATGGCTCTTTACAGAAGAAAACAATGACTATTTGCTTGAGACAGATGACGTGCTCCTGCTCTCGGCGGGATACCATCATTATACGCGTCTTCCCTGTCTGAAGGAGACTCGTACCATGTGCATCCACGTTACCCGAGAAAACGGTGACCTTGAAAAGGGTAAGGGTAAGCTCATTTTGCCTACATTGCTGCATGCTGGAAGCAATCCGAACATAAAAAGTCTGTTTCATGAAATCGTGGACACCTGCTGGAGTCGTTCACACTTTAAGCAGGAAAAAATGAGTGCGCTTGTTAGTTTACTGCTGTATGAGCTGGCAGATCTCCGAAGTGGGAAAGCAGAGGATGCGGAGCAGGAACTGGCCAACAAAATTATTGCACTGGTCGATCGTACGCCGCATAGATCTTTCCGTGTGCAAGACGTGGCGGAAAAATTTGAGGTAAGTACAAAGACGATCGAACGAGCCATCAAAAAGAAAACGGAGATGACATTCTCAAAGTATCAGACAAGCCGTAAACTTGAAATGGCAGCGCAGCAGATGCGCGTGGAGCCCGATATACGCCTTGCTGAAATCGCAGCAACCTTTGGTTTCTATAATGAGTTTCATTTTAGCCGGTTGTTCAAGAGCAAGTACGGACTGTCGCCGTCAAAATATAAAAACGGCGACAAGAAAACGGAATAAACTACAGATTTCGTAACTAACCGCGTCAAGGTTCGGGAGTTCGCTGCATACAGGAGCTGCAACGGTATAGAGATACCGTCGCAACTCCTGAATATGTTAGTCAGGGGTTCTGTTTTTTTTCGAGATAGTCGCGAATCTCGCGGGCAAGCTGAGGGGCGAGGTCGACCAGACGGTCGACGGGCGTGGGACTGAAGGCGGGCAGCATGCGAACGCCGTCGGCGTTCAGGACGAGGAAGCCCATCGGGGCTACGGACACGCCCGCGCCCGCGCCGCCGCCGAATGGAAGCGCGTCGGTTCCGGGCGCGCGCAGGGTCTTGCTGCCCGCGCCGTATTCCGCGCCGCCGGAGACGAAGCCGAACGATACGCGCGAAACGGGAATGACGGTGGAGCCGTCGGGGGTCTGCACCGGGTCGCCGATGACGGTGTTCACGTCCACCATGTCGCGGATGTTTTCCATCGTCGTGGACATCAGGTTTTCGATTGGCTGTTTTTCCATGCTTTAATCCTCTCTTTCATACATTCCATGAGCCACAGGCATCATGCGCCCTGACGGAATCGAATACGTTTCACGGGATTTCTCCTCAGGCGCTGGACGATTTCCGCGGTTGTACGCGGGCGCGTCCTGCCTTGAAGTGTGCTTTTAGAAGCTCGTGCGCCCACAGAGCTGCGGCGGCCAGCGCGCGCCCGAGGGGAACGGCGACGGCGGCTTCGGCTTCGACGCGCGCAGGCGCGCCGGAGAAATCCGGATGGACGCGGGAGACGATGCGCGAGCCGGGAATCGCCGCGAGAGTGTTCAGCGCGCCGACGGCCAGCGCCGTGCGCATCGCGTCGCCGGTCGAGAGCACGCCGGAGACCGAGAGAAACAGAAGCTCCGTGTGCCGCAGAAGATACTTCGCCGGGGCGAACATCGTGCGCAGCGGCGGATGGGGACGCACGCGCTTCTTCGGCTTTTTCCCAATACCCGCGGCCTTTCGCTCGGCGCGGCGAACCGCGCCCGCGGGAACGAACGCGCCGAAGCTCCAGCCGACGCCGCCCGCGCCCGCGGCCAGCGCGGCAATCAGCGGCACATTGAGCAGGTAGAAGCCGCCAGCAGCGGCCGCGCTCAGAAGGATGAACGGATTCATAAGAGAAGCGTTCCCGCGGGCGGATTAAATTATGCAAAGGCGTCGTCCGTCCGTTGCCGCGGTCTGCCGGGCGTGGTATACTTATTATAAGAATGGACGATATATTTACAAAGGGATGGATGCACGATGGAAATGGTGGTCGTCGGCGTGGTTTTTCTGGACATCAAGGGCTTTCCCTTTTTCAAGTATGACGCGGTGGGCACGAATCTTGGCAATGTGCTCATGACCCACGGCGGCGTGGCGCGCAACGTGGCCGAAAACATGGCCAACTTAGGCGCGGAGGTGGAGTTTGTCACGATGCTGGACGACGATTCGCTTGGGCGCGAGGCGCGGCTGCGTCTGCGCGGCGCGGGCGTGAAGCTGACGCACGCGGTGTCCACGCCGGACAAGGGCATGGGCATGTGGCTGGCGGTGTTCAATGAGAAGGGCGATCTGGCAGGTTCCGTATCCCACATGCCGGACGCTTCGCCGATCGAGCGCCTGTTTGACGAAAAAGGCGAGGAGATCATTCGAAGCTGTCGCGGCGTCGCGCTGGAAATCGACCTTTCTGAGAAGGTTTCCGAGCGCGTGTTCGAGCTGGCGGAGCGCTTTGACAAGCCTGTGTACGCCATCGTCGCCAACATGAGCGTCATCCTGCGCAGACCCGATTTTATGGCGCGAACGGCCTGCGTGATCCTGAATGAAATCGAGGCCGGGCGGCTGTTCGGGCGGGAGATACGTGCGCTTTCGCCGGAGGAAACGCTGGAAGCCGTTTCCGAGGCCGCGCCGGCGATGGGCATTCGTTCCATCGTCGTCACGATGGGCGCGCGCGGCGCGGTGTATCTGGACGCGGAAAACGGCCTGCGCGGCGTTTGTCCCGCCGTACCCTGCCGCGTGGTGGACACCACCGGCGCGGGCGACGCGTTTTTCTCCGCCGTGGTGGAAAGTCTGGCGCGCGGCATGCGGCTGGACGACGCCGTCACCTGCGGCGCGCGGCTTGCCAGCATGACTGTGTCCACCAGCGAAAGCACCTGTCCTCATGTGGACGAGCACTTTTTCGGAATCGGAGAATAAAATAGAAAGGAAAATCACGACATGTACGAGATCAACGTACGAAACGACCATCCCGCTTTGTATTTTGCCGCGGATGAACTGAAGAAATACCTGCGCATGATGCTTCCGGAGGGCGGCGACATTCCCGTCGGCCGCGGAGAGGGCGGCTTCCGCGTGGGGCTTTTGGACGAGCGGAGCGACGACGACACGGTGTTCATCGAAACCGGCGAAACCGGCGGCGAGATTCTGGGCTCGAACCCGGGCGCGGCGCTGATCGCCGTGTATCGCTATCTGCGCCTGTGCGGCTGCCGCTGGCTGTTCCCGGGCGAGGACGGCGAGTGGATTCCCGTGCTGGACGCGCTGCCGCCGGTTTCATATCGCCGCACGGCGGATCACCGCTATCGCGGACAGTGCAATGAGGGCGCGGAAAGCCAGCGCGCCATGCTGGAAACCATCGATTTTTCGCCGAAGCTGGCTCTGAACAGCTACATGCTGGAATTTGACGTTCCGTTCTATTATTACGATACCTACTATTCCCATGCGCTGAACTCTTGCCGCGCGCCGGAGCCGGTTTCCATGCGCACGGTGAAGCAGTGGAAGCGGCAGTGCGAAACGGAAATCGCCCGCCGCGGGCTGCGCTTTCACGACATGGGGCACGGCTGGACGGCCGAGCCGCTGGGTCTGGACAGCCGTCAGGGCTGGCGGGCGGCCGAGAGCGCGGAGCTTCCCGAAGAGCTGCGCCCCTTCGTGGCGGAAATCAACGGGCGGCGCGAGCTGTACGGCGGCGTGGCGCTGAACACGAACATCTGCTTTTCCAACGCGGAGGGACGGCGCAGGATCGCCGAATACGTGGCCGGCTACGCGCAGAACCATCAGAACGTGAGCTTTCTGCACATCTGGCTGGCCGACGCGAACCGCAACCACTGCGAGTGCGCCCTCTGCCGGGAAAAGCGCGTGTCGGACTGGTATGTGATTCTTTTAAACGAGATCGACGAAGCGCTGACCGCGCGCGGGCTTCCGACGCGGATTGTGTTCATCGAATACTACGAAACGAACTGGGCGCCGCTGACGGAGCAGCTGAAGAATCCCGGCCGGTTCACGCTGCTGTTCGCGCCGCTTGGCCGCAGCTATCTGGAGGGCTATGACGTGCAGGCCGATCCTTCAGCCATGCAGCCCTACGACCTGAACCGCGCCGCGCCGCCGCGGGAGCTGAAGGCGTGCTTCGCGCATCTGGCCGAGTGGAAGAAGCGCTTTCCGGGCGACGCGTTCGCCTATGAATATCACTTCTGGCGCAGCCCGTACCGCGACTTCAGCGGGCTTTCGCACGCGCGCGCGATCTACAACGACATTCGCCACCTGAAGGCGCACGGCCTGAGCGGCGTCATCGAGGACGGCTCGCAGCGCAGCTTCTTCCCGACGGGCTTCTGCTATTATGTGTACGGCGAGACGCTGTTCGACGCGTCCGTGTCCTTCGATTCGCTGGTGGAGGACTATTTCAGCCACGCCTTCGGAGCGGACTGGAAGCAGGTTGTCCGGTATCTGGAGGGAATCGGCGAACGCATGCCCGTCAGATATTTCAGCGGATGCATGAGCGCCGATCCGTCGCGCGGCATGATGTACAACCCCGCCATGGCGGAAACGCTGCGCACCGCGCCGGAATGGGTGGACGCGTTCCGCCCGGTGATTCAGGCGCACCTCGGGCAGGAGATGCGCGCATCGGACGTATCGTGGCGGCTGCTGCTCGCGCACGCCGACCTCGTATCCGGCTTCGCGCTTGCCGCCGCGAAGGCCGCGGACGGCGAGGACGCGTCAATGGACTTCCGCGCGCTGCGCGACGAGTTCTCCGGCCGCGAGGTCTATATGGAGCGGTACTACGATCACTTCCTCTTCTGGGTCTCGTGGTACGATATGTACCCGAGGGTTCCCGTTCGCCAGTCGACCGAAGCCCCGGCGTAAAGGAGGAAAGCACTCATGTCGCAGGTGACCAAGCGCGCGATCGAGCAGTCGCTGAAGAATCTGCTTTTAAAAAAGCCGCTGACGAAGATCACGATCAACGACCTTGCGGAGGACTGCGGCATCAACCGCATGACCTTCTACTACCATTTCAAGGACATTTACGATCTGGTGGAGTGGGTCTGTCTGGAGGACGCGCGCCGGGCGCTGGAAGAGAAAAAGACCTATGACACGTGGCAGCAGGGCTTCGTGCAGATTTTCGAGGCCGTGCGCGAGAATAAGCCGTTTGTGATGAACGTGTACCGCTGCGTGCACCGCGAGCAGGTGGAAAAATACTTAAAGCCGCTGGTGGACAACCTGCTGCTGGGCGTGATCAACGAGGAAGCGGCGGGCATGACCGTGCGCGACGAGGACAAGGCGTTTATCGCGCAGGTGTATTCGTACGCGTTCATCGGGCTGATGCTGGACTGGATCCGCGACGACATGCGCGAGGATCCCGAAACGCTGGTCAACCGGCTGGCGACGGTCATCCGCGGCGGCGTGGCGCAGGCGCTCGAACGGTTCCGGCTGTAGCGTTTTTATCATTTCCGCCGGTTTGATCAAATTTTATACACCTTCCCGTCCCGTGCTGAAAAACTGAGCACGGGGCGATTTCTGTCCATTGAGGAATTTCTGCCGCCGGGTATAATAAGCTCATCAAACAGAAACGGGAGGCAATGAATCATGTATTATTCCGCAGGCACTTATGAATCCTTCGCGCATCCGGAGAAGCCGGAAGGCGTTGACAAGAAATCGGCGTATATCATCGGCACCGGTCTGGCGGGCCTGACCGCGGCGTTCTATCTGGTGCGCGACGGTCAGATGAAGGGCGAGCACATTCACCTTCTGGAAAAGCTCGAGCTGGCGGGCGGCAGCTGCGACGGCCGCAAGGACGTGACCAAGGGCTTCTTCATGCGCGGCGGCCGCGAGATGGACAATCATTTCGAGGTCATGTGGGACACCTTCCGCGACGTGCCCTCCATCGAAACGCCGAACGTATCGGTGCTGGACGAATACTACTGGCTGAACAAGCACGACCCCAACTATTCCCTCTGCCGCGCGACGGTCAACCGCGGCGAGGACGCGCATACCGACCGCAAGTTCGAGCTCGACCGCGATTCCGCGCTGGCGCTTTCGAAGCTGTTCATGACGCCGGAAAAGGATCTGGAGGACAAAAAGATTTCCGACGTGCTGCCGGATTCCTTCTGGAGCACGAATTTCTGGCTGTACTGGCAGACGATGTTCGCGTTCCAGCGCTGGTCGAGCGCGCTGGAGATGAAGCGCTACCTCTGCCGCTATGTCCATCACATCGACGGTCTGCCGGACTTCAGCGCGCTGAGGTTCACCAAGTACAACCAGTACGAGAGCATGATTCTGCCGCTGGTGAAGTATCTGGAACGCCATGGCGTGAAGATTGAATACGGCATGGACGTGAAGAACGTCGTCATCGCGCACGAGGGCGATAAGATGGTCGCCAAGCAGATCGTATACGTCAAGGATGGCGAAACGCAGACCATCGACCTGATCGAGGACGACCTCGTGTTCATCACCAACGGCTGCTGCACCGACACCTCCTGCTACGGCGACCAGACCCACGCGCCCGATCTGTCCGGCGTTGAAAACGGCAAGGGCGAGTCGTGGGATATGTGGAAGGCGATCGCGGTGCAGGCGACGCACGGCGAGTTCGGCAATCCCGAGGCGTTCTGTTCGGACGTGGACGCGACGAACTGGATGAGCGCCACCGTCGCGACCTCCGATGAAGAGATCATCCGCCACATCATGGACATCTGCAAGCGCGACCCGCGCACCGGCAAGGTGACCACCGGCGGCATCGTGACCGTGAAGGACAGCACGGACAACTGGTATCTCTCCTGGACGATCAACCGCCAGCCGCAGTTCAAGTCCCAGGACAAGAACATGGTGCTCGTATGGCTGTATTCGCTGAATACCAATAAGGAAGGCAACTACGTCAAGAAGGCGATGCGCGATTGCACGGGCGAAGAGGTCTGCCGCGAATGGCTGTATCATATCGGTGTTCCGGAGGACAGGATTGAGACGCTGGCGCATGAGAAGTGCAATACCACCACCTGCTTCATGCCGTATATCAATGCGTTCTTCCAGCCGCGCAAGGAATCCGACCGCCCGAAGGTCGTGCCGGACGGCGCGGTGAACTTCGCCTTCATCGGCCAGTTCGCCGAGACGCCGCGCGATACCATCTTCACCACCGAATACTCGATGCGCACCGGCATGGAGTCCGTCTACACCCTCCTGAACGTCGACCGCGGCGTGCCGGAGGTCTGGGGCAGCAAATACGACGTGCGCGAGCTGCTGCGCGCCTGCTACTACGCGCTGGATAAGAAGCCGCTCACCGACGCGAAGCTCTCCCTCGTGGAGAAGGAAGCCCTGAAGATCGCGCTGCGCAAGGTGCGCGGCACGGACGTGGAGCTGCTTCTGAAGGAAAGCGGACTCATCGAATAAATAAAGTAACCCAACCCAAGGCCGCTGCCGACTCTACGCCGGACAGCGGCCTTCGTTTCTGTTCGCACATCCATCCAAAATAACATTTTTTTAATCAGGCATGCATACGCGCGAAATCGTCCGCAGTTTTCGCGGTAATTCCATAACAAATATGTCTGCTTAGGATAAATATATGTTCGCAGCGAACATTGCCGTTTGAGCCAAAAACAGCGATAATAAGCATGTAAGCAAAAACGGGCGCCGCTTTTCTATGCGCGGTTGCCGAAAAAACAAGCGTTCGTTACAGGCGAAAAGGTGGAAAACAATGACTGAAGGAAAACCGCAAAAGGGATTGGTCGGGGCTTACCCCCAGCAGGAGAGCTTTGGCAGGCGGCTTTGGCGCGATCTGTATCGCAACCGGTGGGTTTATCTGATTGCGCTCGTGTGCCTGAGCTGGTATTTCATTTTTTGCTATGCGCCCATGGGCGGCATCGTGATGGCGTTCAAGGATTATCGCCCCGCCCGCGGTCTGTGGAAAAGCACATGGCTGGGTCTGAAATGGTTTCAGGAATTTACCGGCGGCTATTATTTCGCCCGGCTTGTGCGCAACACGCTGGTGATCAACAGCCTTGGTCTGGCCATCGGCTTCACCATGCCAATCATTCTGGCGCTGCTGATCAACGAAATTCACAACAGCCGCTTCAAGCGCACCGTGCAGACCATCACCTATCTGCCCCACTTTGTTTCGACGGTCGTCGCCTGCGGTCTGGTGGTCAACCTGCTGTCCTACAACGGCCTGCTCAATCAGATTACGGGCGTGTTCGGCAAGCAGCCGAAGCTGTGGCTGTCCACGCCGCAGTACTTCCCCTGGATTTACGAGTTCTCCAGCCTGTGGCAGGAATTGGGCTTTAACTCCATCATCTTCCTTGCCGCGCTTTCCTCCATCGATTCTCAGCTGCTGGACGCCGCGGCGATCGACGGCTGCAACCGCTTCCGGCGCGTGTGGCACGTTCACATCCCGGGCATCCTGCCCACGATTCTGCTTCTGCTGATCATGCGCGTCGGTTCCATGATGTCGGTCGGCTACGAGCGCATCATTCTGCTCTACAACGAAGCCACCTATGAAACCGCGGACGTTATGTCCAGCTTCGTTTACCGGCAGGGCATTCTGGGCGGCAGCTACAGCTACGGCGCGACGGTCGATCTGTTCAACGGCGTAATCAATCTGGTGCTGCTGGCAGTGTTCAATGGCATTTCCCGCCGCGTCAGCGAAATTTCGCTTTGGTAAGGGGGCGGATGAAATGAAGAAAGAAAAGGAATGGAATTACGGCCGAATCAGCATCGGCAGCCGGACGTTCGACATTTGCAACGCCATTTTGATGATTCTCCTTTGCGTTGTGACGCTGTATCCCATGTGGTTCGTGCTCTGCGCTTCCTTCTCCGACCCGGAAACGCTGGTAACCTCCAGCGGCGTCGTGCTCTATCCCCTGAACTTCAGCACGGTCAACTACCACAAGGTGCTTGCCTACACGCCGATCTGGCAGGGCTATTGGGTCACGATTCGTGTCGTGGTTCTGGGAACCACGCTGAACCTGCTTTTCACCTCGCTGCTGGCGTATGTGCTTTCGCGCAAGAACCTGATGCTCAAAAAGCTGATCACCGGCCTGTGCGTATTCACAATGTATTTCAGCGGCGGCATGATTCCAACGTTCATGGTGGTCAAGGGAATCGGCCTGTACAACAACCTCTGGGCGCTGATCTTCCCCGGGCTCATCAGCACCTATAACGCCATCGTCATCCGCACGGCCATGCAGGGCGTGCCCGACGAGCTCGCCGAAAGCGCCAGCTTAGACGGTGCGAACGAGCTGGTCATCCTTTTCCGCATCATACTGCCCATGGTAAAGCCCACACTGGCCGCCATCGCGCTGTTCTGCGCGGTGGGTCACTGGAATTCGTGGACGGGGGCGCTGCTCTACATCCGCAAGGCCGAGCTGCAGCCGCTGCAGATGGTGGTTCGCGCTCTGCTCATCAAGGAGCAGGACCTGGCGCAGCAGGGCAAGTTTGACGTGGTGAAGGAAATGATGAACCAGACCATGCGCTATTCCGTCATCATCGTCAGCACCGTGCCCGTGCTGTGCGCGTATCCCTTCATTCAAAAGTATTTCACAAAGGGCGTCATGGTTGGCGCTGTCAAAGGGTAAATCGCAGGGAAAACCCTGTGAAAATATGAGGAGGTTTGTCTATGAAAAAGGTGCTCGCTCTGGTTCTGTCCCTGGCTCTGCTCCTGTCTCTGGCGGCCATCCCCGGCACTGCTGAGGAAGCCCCCACCAAAATCCGCTGGCTCCACAAGGCGTGGAACGCCTCCACGGAACTCGACCACTTCTGGGATGCGTATTGGGTAAAGCATCTGGAAGAGAAGTTCAACGTGGAAATCGACTTCGGCGGTCTCACTCCCTCCGACGACTACGACGCGATCGTCAACCTGACCATTGCCGACAGCGGCAACTGGCCTGACCTGATCTTCTGGAACTGGGACAACTATTCCGGCGGCATCGCCAGCGCCATCGAGGACGGCCTGGTTCTGCCCCTGAACCATGTTGAGAACTGGGAAGAGGATATGCCTAACTTCAGCCAGCTGCTCAAGGACAACGCCTACATCCGCCGCGCTCTGACACTGGATAACGGCGACGTCACTGGCTGCAGCCACGTGGAGCAGGACGTCCGCCGCAACGCGTATTCCGGCTTCGGCATCCGCGCCGACTGGCTCGAGAACGTCGGCATGGATATGCCCACGACCACCGAGGAGCTTTACGAAGTCCTCAAGGCCTTCAAGGAGCAGGATGCGAACGGCAACGGCCAGGCCGATGAAATTCCCATGTCCGATTTCAAAGAATACTTCCTGCTGAAGCTGATCTCCGGCGGCTGGGATCTGGTTTGGGACAGCATGCAGATTGATCCCGTCACCGGCGACATCGCCTGGTGGGCCACCGTCAACAACGGCGAAAACTTCAAGAAGTTCGCTACCGACCTGCGCAAGTGGTACGCCGAGGGTCTGTTTGATCCCGAGTTCAACACGCAGGATACCAACGCCCGCATCGTGAAAATCCTCAACGATCAGGTTGGCTTCTTCTTCTCCTACCCCGGCGAGGGTGATGACTTTGCGGAGCGCATTCGCAAGGCCGGTCTGAATGACAAGGCAGCCTTCGAAGCCATGGGACCCCTGACGGACGCGAACGGCAACGCCTATACCTCCAACACCGACATGGTGAAGTGGGCGGCCGCTGAGCAGCTGAACGTTGTGACCACCGCTGCCGGCGAAAAGACCCACCTGATTCTCCAGATGCTGGACTACATGTATTCCGACGAATTCACCGACATCCTGTCCTGGGGCAAGGAAGGCGTAACCTTCGAATACGATGAGAACGGCGTGCCGCACTTCCTGCCCGCTGCTTACAACGAGGACGGCTCCTTCAACGAGGACTTCGTCAACATCTACGCGCTGGGCGGCCGCGGTCAGTGGCCTCGCTTCATGAACTGGGAGTATGAAATGCTGAACGGCACCGACCTGACGCTGAAGGAGCGCACGCTGTGGGGCGATGTGGATACCACCATCGTGCTGCCCCCGCTGACCGTCACCGGCAATGAGGCCGTGGAATACACCAGCATCCTGAGCGACGCGAAGACCGCTACGCTGGAAACCTTCATCAATGTCGTGCTGGGCAACGCCGACGTCTTCGCGCTGGATACGCTGGACGAAACCCTCAAGACCATGAAGATCGACCGCGCGATCGAAATCCTCCAGGCCGCTTACGACAACTACGAGAAGAAGTAAGCCACGCCATCCTTCAGAGCAAATCGCCATCGCCGCGAAACTGCTTCTGAAGGAAAACGGACGCGCTGAATAACCAAACGCAACAAAGGCCGCTGCCGACTCTGCGCCGGACAGCGGCCTTCGTTTAATTTACGGAGTTGGATGTATCTGATTTCTTCCGCGGATGTTATATCAGCGCCGCGAAGCGCTCCGCGCGGGCGTGCGCCTGACGGAGAAATTCGGCGGCGTCCCAACCAGCATACGCGTCGTGCGTATGACGGCCGGGGCGGTTATAGCTGATCAATTCGAAGGTGAGCGGGCCCTCGAAACGGTGCTCGTGCAGGCGGCGGGCAATGTCCGGCCAGTCGGCGATCCCGTCGAAGGGCAGCATGTGCGAGTCGTCGTGCCATGTGATTTCGCTGCCGGTAACGCCCATGTTGTCGTTCAGGTGCGTGCCCGCGAGCCGGTCGCCGTACAGCGCCATCATGTCCTTCGCGCCGTTGTAGCACAGCTCGTGTCCGGTGTCCCACACGAAGCGGCAGGATGGATGATGCGAAAGCTCGCCCATCACGCGCGCAAGGTATTCCTCGCCCTCGACGTTTTCAAACCCCAGCAGCACGCCGCGCGTGTCAGCGAAGCGAAGCAGCCGGTCAAAGCGCTCCACGCCCAGCGCATTCGGCTCGTGCCGGTCGAAGCCGATAAAGGGATGAATCACGGCCAGCGGCACGCCGTGGTCGGCGCAGCATTGCACGCAGTCCTCGAGCATGCGAACGTATTCGTCGCCCGCCTCGCCCTCGTCCCACACGGTGCTCACCTTGCTGAACGGCGCGTGGATGGACTGATACACAAGCCCCTCGCGCGCGGCGGCGCGGGCGTATTCGTCGATGGGCGCGTCCGGCTTCCAGTCGGAGAAAAATCCGTCGAAGCCCGCGCGGCGAATCAGCCGCAGCCGCTCGGAAACGGGCAGATCAAAGCCGAAGCTGTCGTTGACGCAAAGCCGTTTGTCCCTCATGCAAATCCTTCCCTTCTGTGAAAAACCCATTCTACCCGGCTTCGCGGCGGTTGTCAATCCTTTCCTTTCCGCTTCCGCAGAAGGGAAGCCGCCGCGCCCGTTACCTCTTCCTCGATTTCGCCGCGCGTGGGCGCGGTCACGATTCGTTCCAGCGCCGGGCGAAGGCTTTGGACGCTCTCCTCGGAAAAAAGCGGCGCGAGGGAGGTAAGAATCCAGTATTTCCATACGTCGTCCGTTTCTTCCGCGCGTAAGATCTCGCGAATGAGCGGAAGAAGCGCCGTCTGGCGCTGCGCGAGCACCGGCAGAAGCTCGGCGGCGACCGGCCAGTTGACGTCCTGTATCCACGCCAGAAGCCGGGGCAGAATCGGTTCGATTTCGCCGTCGGAAAGGCGCTTCAGTTCTTCAATATGGGAGCCGTCGCATTTATCCTTCGGCACAAGCGCACGCGCATCCGTCATCTTCGTTTTCCCCCTTCCTTTGAAACGCTTCCTGCGGAACCATTATAGCATACCGGTATGGAAACGGCAATCCGCGCGATTTTCCGGAAATGTCCGGCGCGGTATGGACTTCTAATCGCAAAAATGCTATAATTCCATCACACGAAGGACCGCGGAAGGGAAGGGTGGCCATCCAAACATGAAACCCACGCCGCGCGAACCTCGCGGGAACGCCCGCTGGCTGAGGACGTACTCGCTGATGTATCTGGCCGTGGCGCTGCCGATGCTCGCGCTTCTGCTGGTTTCCGGGAAGACGTTCATCTATGGCGGCGACGCGCTGTATCAGCAGTATCCGACGCTGGTCTACACCGCGCGTGCCGTGCGGCGGCTCTTTTCGGGGGACGGGTTCCGCATGGTGGATTTCTCGCTGGGGCAGGGCATGGACAGCCTGAACATGCTGGCGTACTACGGGCTGACCGACCCGCTGCAGTGGCTGGCGGCGCTGGCGCCGGAGAGCGGGCTTGAGGTCTACTATCAGGCGCTCATCTTCCTGTATATCTATCTTTCCGGCCTGTTCTTTGGAATGTATCTGAAGCGGCTGCCGGGCATGAGCGGCGCGGCGGTGGCGCTGGGCGCGATGGTGTACGCGTTTTGCAGCTATCAGACGATCGGCATCATCAAAAACCCCTATTATTCGGCGGGCAGCCTGTATCTGCCGCTGATGCTGATCGCCGTGGAGCGCATTCTTTCCGACCGGCGCTTCCCGATGATGGTGCTTGTGACGGCGCTGATGATTCTCGCCAACTTCTATCTGGCCTACCAGACCACGCTGCTGGTCATTCTGTACATCGTCGTTCGGCTGATCGCCCGGCTGCGCGCGCGCGGCGTTCGCAAAAGCGCGGGCGACGGCTTCATGCTGCTGGGCAGCTACCTGCTGGGGCTGGCGCTGTCGATGGCGGTGCTGTATCCGTCCGCGCTGGGCTTTCTGGATTCCGGGCGCACGGCGGGCAAAACCGGCTACGCGGAATCGCTTCTGCACTATCCGCTTTCCTATTATATAAAGCTCGTCCTGTTCTTCTGCGCGCCGTACGACTACGCGGGCTACTGGACGCTGCAGAGCTTTTCGCCGCTGGCGCTGGCGGCGGTGCTGTTTGTGTTTTCGCGCGGCTGCCGCCTGCGCGCGTCGGCGGAACGAGGCACGCTGCGGCAGCTGCGCGTGATGCTGGCGATGTGCGCCGCGTTTCTCTGCCTGCCGCTGGCGGGGCGGCTGTTCAACGGCATGGGCTATCCCACGAACCGCTGGTGCTACGGCTTCGCGGCGGGCGTGAGCGCGGCGACGGCATGGGGGCTGCCGCGCTTCCTGAAGCCGGATTATGAAGGCCGAAAGCGCGTCGCGGGCATCCTGTGCGCGTGGGGCGCGCTGATGCTGGCGTACGGCGCGCTGGCGTATTTCTTCCCGGCGCTGGCCGGGGAAAGCGTCCACTATTCAAACGAGCGCGGCTCGCGGCTGATCGGCTGCGTTCCAGCGCTGGCGGGCGGTGCGGCGGTGCTGGCCGCGGGCGCGTTCTTCCTGCGCTCGGATCGCGGCTTCCGCGAAGGAAACCCCTCGGCGACGCGCTGGCTCGCGGCGCTGACGGCGCTGTGCTTCCTCGCCTACACGGTGGGCTACGCGCTGAACGCCGCCGTGAGTGCGCGTTTTCAGGCGCGCGGCGTTTCGGCGCGCATCGAAAGCGAGCCGGAAGCGGCGGCCGCCCGACTGGACGGCGACGGGCTCTGGCGCACGGACACAGGGATGAGTCTGGACGCGCACGCCGCGCAGCTCGGCTACCGCGGCACGGGCGCGTATCTGAGCCTTCTGCCCGGCTGGGTCACGGAGCATTATCGCACACTGTCGCTCGCGTCGCTGCGCTGGCCGTTCCGCGTGGAGGGGCTGGGCGGAGACACGTATCTGGACGCGCTGGCCGCGGTGAAGTACGCCGTGCGCGCCGACGTGCGCCATCCCGACCTGCTGCCCTACGGCTACGCGCCCGCGGGCGAGCAGACCATGCCGGACGGAAGCCTTGTGCATATCTATGAAAACGAATACGCGCTCCCGGCGGGCTATGTGTTCCACAGCGCCATGAGCGAAGCGGAATACGACGCGCTCGACCCCATTCAGAAGCGGCGGGCGCTGCTTTCCTGCGCCGTGCTGCCGGAGGGCGCTTCGGCGTATCCCGCATACGAACCGGCGCTTCCCGCAGAGACGCTCGAATGGGAAGTCGTGTCTTCGGACGGCGTGACGCTGGAAGGGAACACGCTGCGCGGGCGCGAAAAGGGTATGATCACGCTGCGCTATGACGCGCGCGCGGACGCGGAGACGTATCTGTATTTTTCGGGAACGAGGGTCGTAAGAGTGGACAGCGGCACCGACCTGTGCGTGGCCGCGCGGACGGACGCGGGCGTGTCGCGCGCGTACTTCATTCGCCCGGAGGGCAATTTCAATTATGAGCAGCTGGGCGCGTGCCTGTGTCTGGGGTATTCCGAGGGCGGCGTGAAGGAAGTGACTCTGCGCTTCGAAGCGGAGGGAGAGCTTCAGTTTGCGTCGCTGGAGTTCCTGAGCGCGCCGATGGAGGACTATCGCGCGGCCGTTCAGGCGCTTTCCGCGGAGGGCTGGAACGCGGAATTCGGCCTGAACCGCGCGGAGGGCGACGTCACGCTCGCGTCGGACGGCATTTTGCAATTCTCCATTCCCTACGGCCGCGGCTGGACGGCGTGCGTGGACGGAAGTGAGGTCGAGCTTCTGCGCGCGGGCGGCATGTATATGGCGCTTCCGCTGACGGCGGGCACGCACCACGTGGCGCTTACCTATGAAACGCCGGGCTTGCGCACAGGCGCGATCGTCTCTCTGGCGGCGCTGGCCGTGCTGCTCGTGTGGACGTTCGCCGCGCGTCGCGCGAGGAGGAAGAAATGACGGGCGCGAATGTGTCAAAGGAAGAAGTGATTGAATACGCGGCGGCTTGGTTCCGCAGGAAGGGTTTTCGGAAAAGTCACCTTCGCTGGAAGAAGAGCGATGGCGTGTTCACGAAGGAGTTCGTGATTCAGGGAAGCAGCTTCAGCCGGGAGGCCTACTATATTCGCCCCTGTGTACATATCGACGCGCTGGCCGATCAAAGCTTCGGGATGTTCGCAGCGGACATCCCGCATTTCTCCACCGAGCAGGTTATTCGCGATACCGAACGCTTCTTTTGCGAGTGGACGAATCCGGGGCTGATTCGGGCGCACATTCAGGCGTTTCTGGAATGGGACGCGCGAAATCCGCTGGAGGTACGACGGGAGAGAAAGCTTGCCGTCGAACAGAAGTACACGGAGCGGGACGAACGCAATCGGGCGCTTCTGGAGCTGGAATTCGCGGATCCCTGCCCCGCGCCGGAGTTGTTCGACTGTCAGAGATATATCCCCTATCTGCTTGAAAACCTGTAGTCGAAAGGAGTTTTTCATGCGGCATCTTCGCGGGCTGCTGAAGCCGCTGCCGATGCTGGCGATTGGGCTGGTTCTTGGCACGGCGGCGCGGCTGTTTGACATTTATTTTCAGAACCTTGGAAACATTTTTTCGCAAATAGCGATCTGGATTCTCATCGGAACGCTGATTTCGGTGTACAGCCCCACAAAGAAGCGCGCGGCGATGAACGTGCTGCCGTTCTGTCTGGGCATGCTTTTGACCTATTACGCCACGGCGATGCTGACCCGCGGCGTGTACAGCTGGTCGTTCATCCTCGGGTGGACGGCGTTCGCGCTGCTTTCGCCGGTGATGGCGTATTTCGCGTGGATGACGAAGGAGAAGGGCGTGTTCCCGAAGGTGATCGGCGCGGGTATCGTGCTGGCGTCGGCGCTTTCGAGCGTCCTGCTGTTTGACCGGCTGCGCGTCTACGATTACGTGATCGACGCGCTTCTGATTTACGTGATCTTCTTTCAGAAAATTTCCCGGCCGAGCCGGAAGGGAGGAAACCGCGCATGAGACACTTTACCGCGCAGAAGGGTTGGATCAACGACCCGAACGGACTGATTCTGTACGAGGGCTGGTATCACCTGTTTTATCAGCACAACCCGGACGACAACCGCTGGGGCAACATGCACTGGGGGCACGCCCGCAGCCGCGACCTCGTTCACTGGGAGCATCTGCCCATCGCGCTGTATCCCGAGCCGGGCTATACGATGTATTCCGGCAGCGCGATTGAGGACGTGCGCAATCTGACTGGCCTGAAGAAGGGCGGGCACAATCCGCTGCTTCTGTATTACACCGCGGCGGGCGAGCCGTTTGAGCAGCGCGTGGCCGTGTCCACGGACGGCGGGCGCACGTTTGAGAAAATGCCCGGCTGCGTAATCGGGCACATCCGCGGGGAAAACCGCGACCCGAAGATCGTGTACGACGAGGAGAAGGACGTGTACCGACTGGCGCTGTATCTGGACGGCGACGAGTACGCGCTGTTTGAGACGGACGATCTTGTGCATTTCCGGCTGAAACAGACGGTACATCTTCCGGAGGACAACGAGTGCCCCGACCTGTTCCCGCTGACGGCGGACGACGACACGCGGCACTGGGTGCTGATCGGCGCGCACGATCGCTATCTGGTGGGGCGCTTCGACGCGGACGGGCAGTTCCGCGCCAGTCAGGACGCGCGGCGGCTCACCTATGGCGACCTGAGCTACGCCGCGCAGAGCTATTCCGGCATTCCCGGCCGCGCACTGCGCTTTTCGTGGAACCGCGTGGAGCTGCATGACGACCTGATTCAGGGCAGCATGTGCACGCCCGCCGACTACAGCCTGCGCCGCGACGCGGACGGCTACGCCCTGTGCCTGAATCCTGCGCCGGAGTTCGGCTTCGATCCCGCGAGGGACGCGCTGGGCGAGATTCGCGAGGGCGAAACGATTCCCGTGCCCGGTGGCACGCTGCGCCTTGAAAACGGCAAGCTCACTGTGAACGGCACGTCCTGCCCCGCCGGAACGCGCGAGCGCTTCCGCACCGTGGGCGATACCCACGCGCTCGAGGTCTACCTTGCGCCCGGCGACCGCTTCCTGTGCGTGCCGACGGAGGGAAAACGCTGAGCCACGGACGGCGCGCGCTTTCTTCCGCATTCCGGCGAATGGAAGCGCAGGGCGACGCTTCCTCCGCGTTCCAGCGGAGAACAGCCATTGAAATGGATATGAAAAACGCCGCGTCCGGCGAATTCAACCGGGCGCGGCGGGGTTTTGTGGGCGGGATTACCGCTCGTATTTTTTGTCCTCTTCGAGCACCTTCAGACCCTTCATGCGGAACAGCTCGAGGAACTGGCTGCGGTATTCGCCAAAGACGGTCACGCGGTGCCACATCGGCAGCCAGTTTTCCAGCAGGTTGCCGGCCTCCGCGCGGGCGACGAGCTTGGAACGGCAGCCGACCTCGATGAACGCGTTGCCCTCGGAACGGGAGGAATGGATGCAGGCGACGCCCTCCACGTGGTCGATGTTGATGGTGGTCAGGTCTTCGCCGGACGGGAAAACGATCTGCACGGACGCGCCCGTGTTGTCCTCCGCGTGGCTGCGCAGGTAGTACTGACAGGTGCGCGGGTCGTTTTCGCCGAAAACCTTGCGGCACGCGACACAGTGGGCATAGGTGATCTGCCCGGCGCAGGTGTCGACCACGGGGTCGGACACATACCCGGGGCGGCCGGTTGTGTAGCGGGTGAGCATCGCGGAGATGGTGGAATTGACGTCCGCCTCGCAGATGCCGATTTCGCCGTCGTTGCCCATCTGATAGTAGCTCAGGCAGGGATACATGTGGCGGCTCTCGTCATAAATGCCGTTATAGGACAGCTGCAGGCAGTCGATGGTCAGCGCGTCGACCCGCGTTTCCTCCTTCATCGCCATGATGGCGTGGTAGAGCTGCGCGCTTTCCAGAATGTCGGCGTCGGACGGCTCAAGAATGCCCAGCGCTTCCTTTTCCCAGCGGTCGGCGGTCGCGCGGGCCTTCGCCGGGTCGACCTCCCCGAATTTCTTCATCAGGTCGGCGGAGGTGCGGTTGATGAACGTCACGCCCCAGCGTTCCTCGGCGGCTTTCTGCACGGCCATGTCCGGGTTGTTGTTCACGACCAGCACGCGCGCGGTCTTCATGCGCCTGAGCACGCCGAACAGGCGAACCGCCTCGGCGATGCGGCGATAATTGCGGGTGGCGAGCACCGGCACGGGCAGCTTCTGCTCGCGCACGATGGCGGAAGTGCCGGTGAGAATGGAGCCGCTGCCGCAATAGGGTACGTCGGCCACGATCACCGGGAAGCCTTCCTTTGCCTTTTCCAGATAGAACTGATCCACGCGCACCCAGTTCGTCATCAGAAGCACGAGCACGCCGTCGTAGATTTCTTTGTCCTTCTCCCAGTCGGCCTCGGCCTGCGACGCGGCGGTGTACCAGCATACGTCCAGCTGCGCGTCCGGATTGCCCTCGCGCAGAATGGGATAAATGCGATGAAATTCCTTCTCGTAGTCGAAATTGATGTTCGGCCAGCCGGGCTTTCCGGCAGGCTTGCGCTGAATGGCGATTTTCACGCGGTAAGACATGATCAACGACTCCCTTCGGCGTTTTTTCAAGTTCATTATAGCTTTCTTCCGGCGCGATTTCGATTGACAAACGCGTCGAAAAATTGTAAAATACCGATATGAAACAGAACGAATTCTTTTCCTCCGTGCGCATTCATTCGTGCGGAATCAGCGACTGCGACGCGTCGTGGCGCTGGGATACGGGCGCGCGCGGCATCCCGGACTGGGATCTGTGGGCGGTGTTTCGCGGCGCGGGCACGCTGGAAACGCCGGAGCACGCGTACGACTACGTGCGCGGCAGCTGCTTTCTGCTCTCGCCGGGCATCCGCTATATCGCGTCCCCGCGGGAGGGCATGGCGCCGCTGGTCATCAACGTGCATTTCGGGCTGGACGGCGACGCGCCGGAGAAGCCCCTGTTTGTGCACGCCGTGGCGGACGTGTCCTACCTGTATGAAACGCTCACGCGCGTGCTTCGGCTGTACGGCGCGAACCGCACGGACGACGCGGAGCTGTTTTTCCGCTGCGCGCTGACGGAGCTTTTGGAGCAGGAAAGCGCCGCCCGCAGCGCCGTGCCCGCGCGCATCCGAACCTTCGTAGAGCGCGTGGCGCGCGATGTGCAGGCGCACCCGGAGAGCGCCGAAACGCTGGCCGTGCTGGCCGTGAAGGCCGGCTACTGCCGGGACTATATGGGGCGGATGTTCGCGCAGGTGGTGGGCGTGGGCTATCCGGAATACGTGATCTCGGCGCGGCTGAACCGCGCGCGGCTGCTTCTGCGCTCCACCGACTTGCCGCTGGGCGAAATCGCGGAGGGACTGGGCTACTGCGACGCATCGGCGTTTTCGCGCCAGTTCACGTCTCGGCTCGGCCTTACGCCGACAGAATATCGCCGCGGGCAGCCGTTTTCCGGGAAGATGAAGTGACGGCGGGCTTTTCGCCCGCGAGTGGCTGCCGCGGGACGGCGGTTTCATTGAGAAAAACGCCTGCTGAACGCGGACGGTTGTTTCTCGGGAACGCGAAAAACGGGTGACAACGCGGGCAGGGTGTGGTATACTATAGAAGGTAGTCCCTGAAACGGGAGGTGTGTTTATGAACGAAGGAACGCTGTATCTGCTGATTCTCGGTGCGCTGGCGCTGTCGCTGCTTGCGCAGGTGCTGGTGAACAGCCGCTTTGAACGCTATCGAAAGGTGCCTACCGCGTCCGGCCTGACCGGCGGCGAGGTGGCGCGCCGACTTCTGGACGACGCGGGGCTGCGGAACGTGCGCATCGAGCGCGTGTCCGGCCGGCTGACCGACCATTATGACCCGCAGGCGAAGGTGCTTCGGCTGTCGCCGGAAACGATGGACGGCGCGAACGTCGCCGCGCTGGGCGTGGCCGCCCACGAAACCGGACACGCTTTGCAGGACGCGGACGCGTATGCGCCGCTTCAGCTTCGGACGGCGTGCGTACGCACCGCCGGAATCGGCTCGCAGGCGGCGTGGCCGCTGTTCCTCGCCGGACTGATTTTCAATTTCCGGCCGCTGGTACTGATCGGCATCGCGCTGTACACGGCCATGGTCGTGTTTACGCTGGTCACCCTGCCGGTGGAGCTGAACGCGTCCCACCGCGCCCTCACGCTGCTGGAAAACGGCGGCTACCTGACGAGTGACGAAATGCCCGGCGCGCGGAGCGTATTGTCCGCCGCGGCGCTGACCTACGTCGCGTCCGCGCTGATGGCCGTTCTCCAGCTTCTGCGCCTGATCGCCATCGCGGGCAACCGCCGCCGCCGCGATTGATACGCGGTGACACTGGTTATTTAGGAAGGGTTTGAATGATCGCGTACATTCTGTGTGCCGTGCTGTTCTTCGTCACGACGGCGTTTTCGCTCGCCGCGCGGGGATGGATGAAGCGGAGATTTACACCTTATCGGAACGTACAGGCTGCGGAGGGACTGACCGGCGGAACGCTTGCGCGGCAGCTTCTGGACGCGGCGGACTTGTCGGATGTGCGTGTTACGCCCGCGCCCGGCCATTCGGCGGATTTTTACGACTCGGATTTCTACGACCCGAAGGATAGGACGCTGCGTCTGACGGCCGAAACGATGGACGGCGCAAACGTCGCCGCGCTGGGCGCGGCCGCGCACGAAGTCGGCCACGCGGTACAGGCCGCGGACAGCGGACGGAAGTTCTGGCTGCGTTCCGACTGCATGCGGATGGTCGATATAGGCGCGCAGGCGGCGTGGATCCTCATGCAGATCGGCTTCTTTGCGGACTTCACGCTGCCGCTGATTCTGGGCGAGGCTCTGTATATGGCAATGCTGGTTTTCACGCTGATCGCTCTGCCGATGGAGCGGGACGCCTCCCGCCGAGCCATGCGGCTTCTGGAAGACGGCGGTTACTTGACCGCGGATTTCCGGCGCGAGGACGCAGAGCGGATTCTATCCGTGCGGTCGCTTGCCGGTGTTGCCACGGTGCTGACGGCGCACTTTCGGCTGTTTGGCTTCGGACTTGACAAAACCTCGAAGGAAAGAAAGAAACAACTTGAACATGAATAGATACGGAGGAAAAAAAGATGAATCATCTTCGCATGCGGTTTCCCGGCGGCCTGGGCAAGGCCTTTACGATGAGCTATGACGACGGCGTGGAGCAGGATATTCGACTGATTCAGATCATGCGCGAAAACGGCGTGAAGGGCACGTTCAACCTGAATTCCGGTCTGTACGCGCCGGAGGGAACCGTGTATCCCGCCGGACAGGTACACCGCCGCATGACCGAAAGGCAGTGCCTCGCGGCCTATGCCGGAAGCGACGTCGAGGTGGCCGTGCACGCGTCCACGCACGCGTTTCTTGAGGCCGTGCCCACGGCGACGGCCATGATGGAAGTGATTTCCGACCGCGCGAAGCTGGAAAAGGACTTTGGCCGCATCGTTCGCGGCATGGCGTATCCCTTCGGCACGCTGTCGGACGACGTGGTGGAGATTCTGCGCCTTGCGGGCATCGCCTACAGCCGCACCACTGTCAGCCGCCTGAATTTCGATATTCCCACGGACTGGCTCCGTCTGGGCGCGACCTGCCATCACGAGAATCCGGCGCTGACGGAGCTGGGCGAGAAGTTCACGGTCAGCGCCCCCAACCGCGAGCCGTGGCTGTTCTATCTGTGGGGTCACGCCTATGAATTCGAGGGGCACGACAACTGGCATGTGATCGAGCGCTTTCTGAAGACCGTCGGCCACAGGGACGACGTGTGGTACGCCACGAATATCGAAATCCACGATTACGTTCAGGCTTTCCGCGCGCTTCGCTTCTCGGTTGACGGAAAGCTGGCGCAGAATCCCACGGCGGTGGATGTGTGGGCGCTGCGCGACGGCGAGGTCGTTCGCATTCCCGCGGGCGCGACGATCCGGCTGTAACCGAAAACCGATACAAAGGAGAATGCGAATATGGCAATCAAGCTCTTCAGCAAGCTCTTCTCCCGAAAAAAGCGCATCGCCATGACCAGCGACGAGGCCTTTCTGAGCGACGAAAGCGACGAGCCGCGGGACGAGGTTCCAAAGGAGGAACCCGCGCCGCAGACCGAGCCCGCCGCCGAGGAAGCGTCCGCCGGGGACGCGAAGGCGGAGGACGCGCCCGCGGAACAGCCGGAGGAAGCCGCGGCGGACACGCCCGAATCCGACGAAGCGCCCGCTGCGGAGGAAGCGAAGGCGGAGGAACCGGAGCCGGAGCCGCTGCCGCCGCAGGAGAACCTGTGCCTGTGGCTGTATGCCTGTCTGGACGATCCGCACGACGTTCGCACGCCCATGCGCCCGCAGCTGATCGCGCATTTCCGCGCGCTCAACGAGGGCTCGGACGGCTTCGAGGGCACGCTGCCTTCCGGCGGCAGGGTTACCTGCGCCGTGCGCACCGATCTGGGCTTCGTGCGCGAGCAGGCAGGCTATCTGAAGACGCGCTTTGCCGACACGTTCCCGGCCGACCGCGACGTTTGGAACGCCGCCATGATGCAGATTGAGCTGTTCAACACCCGCGTGGAATGCACGCTGGCGCCGCCGTACAGCGAGGACGACGCCGCAAAGTTCGCAGACGCCGTGTATGCCGCCGCGGAGCCGCTGCGCGGCTTTGTGGTAAACGAGGGCATGGAGCTGTACCGCTGGGATCGGAGGCTGGTGATCGCGCCCGACGGCCGCACGGATTTCTCCGTGTTCATGCCCATTCGCCGCGGGCTGGCGGTGAGCAATCCCGCCGAGGCCGCCGCCGCGGACGAAGCGCGCATGCGCCGCAGCATCGCGATTCTGAAAAAGCACGGCGTGGAAGCCGCGCGGCTGGACATGCCCGTTCAGGCGCGGGAAGCCGACGCGCGTCTGCGCACGCCGGAGGAAATCATCGGCCGCATGGCGGCGCTGTTCGCCTGTGCGGTCAAGGCGCAGGCCTACACCTCGCCGCGCGAGGTCGCCGCGCCCGCCGCGTGGTCGCTTAACGCGATCAAGAAGCTGGACACGCAATACGGCGTGAACCGCCTGTTTACCGCCAAGGAAGCGGAGTACGTGGTGCGCTCGCCCGAATCGCAGCATGAAACCTACCTGATGCGCTTTGAGGATTGCGCGGTGCTTCTGTGGGCGCTGCGCATGTACGAGCTGGACTGGCCGGCTGGACGCGCCGACGTGGCCGCCATCGCGCGCGTGATTCGCGACGCGGACACCGAGACGATTCTGCGCCTGGCGCGTCCCCGCCCGCTGAACGACATTCTGAACATGCACGACGTAACCTACCGCCTGCACAGCGTGTGCGTGCGCGTGGGCGACGCGGCGTTCATCGGCACGAAACCCGACCACGACGTTGTGTATGAGCGCCACTACGCGCTGAACTGGCTCGTCGCGGTGGACGGCATTTCCGACTGGGATATGATCGTGCCGAAGACCTGACGACCTTCCGACGGGCAGGATTCCGCCGCGCACGAACGCGATTGCGCGCGGAACGGCTTCGCCGCCGCGGCCAAAGCACGGCGGGATTTCGAATATGCCGCGCCGCATATGAGCATCGCTGCGCGTAAAGCGGCTTCGCGGTGGACGGCATATTCGTTCGGAAGACATGACGGGCTTCCGCCGCGCTGAACGCGATTCCGCACGGACGGCATATCTGTTTCGAAAACGGAACGGCGCAGTCAACAAGCGGAGCAGGGCTGCATAGGAACGGCTTCGCCGCTTCGGATGATATTCCCGGCGGAACGAAGCGATCGAGTAAGACTCGCGCGAAAGAGGAAAATGAAATGACACAAGTGGACAGGCGCGCTGCGGCCGCGGAAAGGCGGCGGAAGCGGCGCAAACGGATGCAGCGCAGGCTGTACATGTATGCGGCGGTGACGCTGGCAATCGCGCTTCTCAGCTTTTACGCCGGGTATCGCGTGGGCGGGCAGTCGCGCCGCGGACGGCAGAACATACTGCTGGTGAACGAGGCGAATCCGCTTCCGGCGGACTACGTGCCCGACGAGCTGGTGAACCTGTACACGATGCGGCATTCGTTCCGGCTGGCCAACACCGGCATCGAGCTGACGCGCGTGGCGTATGAAGCCGCGCAGGAGATGTTCGCCGCCGCCGAGGCCGAAAACGTGAACGGCTTCATCATCACCAGCGGCTACCGAAGCTACGCGCGGCAGGAGGAAATCTACAAGGAAAGCAAGCAGGGCTACGCCCAGAAGCCGGGCGCGAGCGAGCACCAGACCGGACTGTGTTTCGACGTGACCGCGCAGAACGACGGCAGCGGCTTCGAAACCACATCCCAGTACGCGTGGCTGCGCAAAAACGCGTACAAGTACGGCTTCATCCAGCGCTATCCCGGCAACAAGGCCGACGTCACCGGCATCAACTACGAGCCGTGGCACTATCGCTACGTCGGCATCGAAGCCGCCACGGAAATCTACCGCGCGGGAATCACGCTGGAGGAATATCTCGATTAAGGCTCCGCCACACAATTCGGCGGCGCGTCAGGCGACGTCTTTTCCGCCCTCTGCGGCATGAAAAATTCATTCGCCGGCTGCCCACCTCATTTGCGCGGTGTCGCCTTAAAAAAGGGTTCTTTGTCAAATGTAGGGGTGAGGGCTGACGGCGAGCAGAATTCTTGCCCT
>OLSB01000896.1_pt1 | contig 32568 bp, 26 predicted proteins | sample 1672071 | NCBI WGS metagenome assembly OLSB01 (sample SAMEA3136642, study PRJEB25190) | human gut metagenome | biome: human gut; feature: human-associated habitat; material: faeces | place: Austria | collected 2013 | reverse complement strand
ATAAATAACCAACTACAGAAGCAATTCCTGCAAAAACTACAACTTGAACAGTATATTGTCTTACTGTGTATTCTTGTCCCAATTCTTTAACCTTCTCACGCATTACTTTAAAAGAATAAGGAGCAAATTTATCATAAGCAACAGCTACTTGTTTTACGATGAATTTATAAACATTATCACCTTTATTCACACGATACATGAAAATAAATAGTAATATAACACCAATAATTATAAATTCCATACGACACCTACTTTCTATACATTATTGATTATTCATTTGAGATCCTTGACCATTAACTAACATTTGACTCTGGTAGTCAAAATTATCACTTACATTATTTAAAGTCTCATCTTTACCAATAAGCTTATTAATGATATTCTGCCCTTGATTGTTATTCTCTTTCACCAAAACATTTTCACCAATAATAAGACCTTGACTTTCTAAATATCCTATTAAATATTTAGTTGGATTTTGCAATATAATTTGTCCCTCCATAGTTTTACGAAATAAACAATTAGTTTTAGCCTCGTTTGTTTCACTATCAACATAAAACTCTTCCACTTCACAGACTTCACGTTGAAACCTTTTTAGCTGAGAGCTATAATATGCCCTAATATGAACTCCCAATTGTACATAACGATGTATACTTCTTAAGAATTGATCAATATCTTGATTGGTTTCAAGTAAACTATACATACGTGCAGGTATCGAAGAAGCCTTATCAGCATGAATTGTAGATAAAATATTATGTCCAGAGGATATCGAATTACGAACAGCCATAACAGCTTCCGCACTACGAACTTCAGACAGCAATATCCATCTTGGATTCTGTCTCATACAAGTTACTAATATATCAGTATAACTAGCTATATTATTAGTCTTCATCGCAACAATATCACGATGTGGAAAAATCTTATCTAAGTGTAATTCCAAAGTATCTTCAATAGTAATAATCTTTTCATTCTCTAATGTATGGGCAGCTAAATACTTAACAAACTCTGTTTTACCACTACCAGTTTCACCACTAACAATTATATTACAATGCCCATGAACACATTTAATCAAAAAATCATGAATGTCCAAAGGAATATAATGCTCTTCGATAATTTTGTCTTTTTGTAATCTTATTTTCGCAGGAGTTTTACGTATTAATAAAGCAATACCATTCCTTGCAATTGAATCATGAACGAAATTCATACGAAGCTCCGTCGATTCAGCATCTAAAAATGGATTAGCCATATTAAAACTTTTACCCATTGCATTTGAACACTGAAATGCAATTTTTTCAATTAATGCATTATTAATTTCTGGCACTTCTACTCTAAATACACCTTTAGATAAAGTTTTTAACCACACTTGTCCACCATTACTATAGGAAATATCTGTGATATCATCATTATCCAAAAATTGTTTTAAAGGTCCAAAATCAATCTGGTTGAAAAATCCATCCATTATATCACCCACTTATTCTGTATCAGTTGACGCGCTTAATAAATCTTCATTTAATAATTGAGTTTTACTTAAAACAAACTCTTTAATTGTAGCACTGCTAACTTCTACTGTGTCTTCTTCAGTAATTACTTCTGTATTAGGTACAGGTATTAATTCAGCCGATACTTTAGTTAAATACATTGCTTTTCTAATTAATAAATGCACATCTTCAGGTACAGCAAAAATAATAAATGATGGAGTTCTAGCTTCACCAGTATTTTCAAATACGTGTCTACCTGAACTATCTTTAACATCTAATATTTCAATATTACTAATTAATTTACCAAATATAATTTTACCTGTATCATCAATAGCTTTAAAATATAAATTGATATAATTACCTGGATACATTGAATTACCATAAGTAGTAGTCATAGTAACAGGAAAATTATATACAGTATAACCTGTAGGAATATTACTAAATGCTGAATCAGGTAAATCTCTTTCATTAATTACCGCATCAGAATAGAATAAACTACCTTCAGGAATGATAGTATTATAATTAGAAAATTTACCAATTATTAAAGAACTAGATGCAATATATTTCCCCTTCAAATAACTCGGTGGCACCTCAGTATATGATATCATATCCTCAGTAATTAAAGTCCTAGGTTGAATAACCTGATTAGCATAAGGTACCCTAATTGGTTGTATAGCTTGTTTAATTCTAAAATTATATCCTACATATAAAACTAGTATACAAATAAGCACACCAATAATTGTAACAGTATTTTTATTACTTAAAAATCTCTTAATAGAAGTCATTAAATTATTCATATTTTTCCTCCTTAATAAACAGTTTCTAATATAGCATTAAGTTCGTTTACTATATCAAAATTTTGAGCATCAGTAGTTATCTTATAAGTATCACTCTTAGAAGTTACCCTAATACTGGCCTTAGGAGGTACTTCCATAATATCATAAAATTCTATCTTATATCCATTAGCATTAAATGATGCTACTTCTGCATACCTTCTTATAAAGTTTTCCACAAACTTTTGCTCACTTATTTTTATTTCTCCAGTAGTTCTATAATAAGCCACATCTACTGATTCTGTCATCGCTGCCTCAGCAACTTCCTTTAACAAGTAATAATCTTGCTCATTATTTGTAGTAATATTTTGAAAAAGCATTATAATAGCAAGTCCTATTAATCCAGCGATTACTACACCCGCAATTGCAAACGACCATTTCATTATCTACACCATCCATATTCCTCAACATTACTAGGTCCACATCCAAGTGAATAGTACGTTGAATTTGATTTTAAATTATTTCCAATTGATATACTACTTGATGTCCCATCCTTTAAGAAATTAGAACTTCCATCATCATTCATTTCATTCCATAATGTATATCTATTAGTATCTTTATCATTATATTCCCTTATTTTAGTTATCATATTATTAGTAAGTTCAAAAGTATAATTAGGTTCTCCTTCAAAACTATTTGCTAATTGTTTTTTATTTTCATCTTGATTAATCCACTCGCTCCAATTTTCACCAGCTCCACGAGCAGGAAAAGGATCTGTCAAATTTATTTGTCTATAAAAATAACTTTCTTGAGACGAACAAGTATTAGTATAATAATTAGGATGAGCTTTTAAATATTTTGTGTTTCGGCAACATTTATACTTGTCCTTACTAGGATTACAATTAGCATCGCCACAATCTTGATAAGGACACCCTGATAACTTAGTTCCAAAATCACAAGCAAGTTTTCCAGTTACATTAATTCTTCTATATTCGTTTCCATTAACTTTAATTATATATGCCGCGCCACCAATTTCTGTATTTACAACATTATTCTGCTCAGGTAAAGCATTAGTAGGTATATAATATCCAGGTGTTATCTCCTTCCATGTGTTAGTACTTTGACCATTATAGTTGATTCCTTTATATAATACTTGCCCATTTTTAATATTAATAAATGCACTAGGAACATTAAACTTATAAGTCTGTGATGCAGTCTTATTGCTATTATCAGTAACAGTTCCCGAATCTTTTAATACACCCATATCTTGTGTTACTTTTCCTTTAGATGTAGGTGATTCGGCACTTACATATTTTACCTTAACATCGCTATTTGAAGCTGCAATAGCTTCTACCGAAATTTTCATTTTATCACGGCAATCTACAGAACCCCATCCCGTAGTAACACAGCACGAATAACTCCAGCAAGACGTGCTGCACCCCACTTGACTAGTTCTTGTATCATTCGAAGTAATTGAGCAAGTTTTAGGTATAGTTATTCCACCACCGCCCCCACCACCTGGTGGTTTAGGAGGAGGAGGATCTGGTACACAAGTAGTCTCGCAATCTCTACAAGTACTCCATCCAGATGTCCTATAACTAATAACATCTTGATCGTATTTAACTGTATACTTTAAATTACTACCATATATTACCTCAAAAGTAGTACCAGTACCAGCCGCATATTGATTCTTTCTTGAATTACTAACTAAAGATTTAATTGGTTGCCCACTTTGATAATCTTTGAAATAAAAATTATAATTAGAATCAATTGACACAGTAGCTCTACATATTAAATCTATTCTACCATTACAAGAAGAATACTGACCTACCTTTAATTCCAGACGATAATCTTTTTTTAAACTAGCATCTGCATTACACACACCTGATTTTGTTGTAAGTTCAACGCTAACATTATTAGAATCACTTACAGGCTCATTAGTACAATTAGTGGTTTGAATGCATAAATTATCTTGCAATTCATAATTGCTATCTTGACAATACTTCGTTTCAGTAATTATATAAGCAGAAAGATCATCAGGAAAATCAGCATTAGTCTCAAAGCATTCTGTAGGTTTAGATTTTAGGCAAAATTTATACTTAGTACTTGCTTGTTTCTTTTCACACATTGCGGCATTAACAGTAAAAGGTAGCAAAAATAAGATAATTAAAAGTAAAGCAATCTTATCTTTTTTTCTCATATAAACACCTATTTCCATTTTTTGTTTTTCTTCCTATTTTTATTTAAATATCTAATTATAAACACAATAGCTAAAGTAGTGGCAACTAAACCTATAATATACAAATACCAAAATTTAACAAAGTTGTTGCCAAAATCTTTAAATGCATTTGAAATATTTTCAGTAGTTATATCAATTACATTTTGTTTTTTCTTCTCTTCACTATCCTTATATTCCTTTAATCTTGCCATAAATGTTTTCTCATCAAGTTCATATTCATACCATTTGCTACAAGGTAAAAATTTAGTAGAATCAATACCATTACATAAATAACTATCAGAATAACTGTTATATCTAGGAAAATCAATCTTTACAGCACGATAAGCTGTAGTACATTCCAAATCGTATGGAAAAAGCTTAAATTCATAAGTACCATGAATAAAACCAGATTTGGTAAACTTACCCTCAGCATTTCCAACAATTGAAATATCTTTTTCAGGATTATAAAGCACAAGTCCTTCAGTTAAACCAGTAATATTAACTTTAAAAATGCCATTAACTAATTCATTATTAGAATCTAACATACCCTCAATATGTTCATACGTAATTTTAATTTGATCCAATCTACTTTGAATTTGCTTAGATTCTTCTTCATTACAAACTGCAAAAACAGTTGACTTAAAGCCAAAAATAGTAACAATCATTATCATCAGTACTAATATTTTTTTTCTCATTGTCTACCTCCTTTATCTACACTACCTTAAGTATATATTAAATTTAAAATATAGTCAATAATCGAAAAACAATTTTATTAACTTTTTCTAAAAAATTTAAAAGTCTTTCATATTAAAGACAAAAAAAGAACATCCAAAATGTCCTTAATTTAACAAATGATATTATTTACACCACTCATACCTAGTTTCATTACTAGGTCCACATCCAAGTGAATAATAATTTGAATTAATTTTTAAATTATTTCCAATTGATATACTACTAGCTGTTCCATCCTTCAAGAAATTAGAACTACCATCATCATTCATCTCATTCCATAATGTATAAGAATTAGATTTATTTGTATTATATTCTCTAATACGTGAAATCATACTATTGGTAAGTTCAAAAGTATAATTAGGTTCACCCTCAAAACTCTCTTTTAATTCCTTGACATTTTCTTCTTTACTAATCCATTCACGCCAATTTTCACCAGCACTTCTTTTAGGAAATGGATCCATTAAATCAATCTGTCTATATACATAATCCTCTTGTCCTCCACACACTTCAACATAATAATCAGGGTGTTTTTGCAAATAGTAACTATTGCGGCAACATTTAAATTGATCAATTTCTGGATTACAACTAGCATCACCACAACTTTGATAAGGACACCCAGATATTTTAGTTGTAAAATCACAATCAAGTTTACCTGTTACATCAATTTTTCTATATTCACTCCCATTAACTTTAATTATATATGCAGTCCCACCAATTTCAGTACTTACCACACTATTTTGAAGTGGAATAGCATTAGTAGGTATATAATATCCAGGAGTTACCTCTTTCCAAGTATTAGTATTTTGACCATTATAATTAATTCCTTTATATAATATCTGTCCTGTTTTTAAATTAATGAAGGCACTAGGTGGATTAAATAAAAAACTTTGCATAGCATTCCTATTACTATTATCACTTTTAGTTCCTGAATCTTTCAAAATACCCATATATTGTTTCTTAGCCCCTTTAGATGTAGGGGTTTCAGCATTTACATAATTTACTTTTACATAAGAACTTGATGCCTCAATAGCGTCAACAGATATTTGCATTTTTTCTCGGCAGTCAACTTCACCATATCCTGTAGATTCACAACAAGGGTAATCTGTACATGTTGTAGTACAACCCATTTGACTTGCATTTACATTCGTTTTATTTGAACAAGTTTTAGGAATATCAGGTTTTGGATCAGGATCAGGTGAACACTCCGTGTTACAACTTTGGCAAGTACTCCATCCAGTTGTAGTGTACCTAATAACTTCTTGATCATACTTTATTGTATATTTAATATTACTTCCATAAATAACATCAAATGTTGTCCCTGTACCCACAGCATATTGAGTTTTTTTACTACTATCAACAAGCGATTTAATCGGTTGTCCACTTTGATAATCCCTAAAATAAAATTTATAATTTGAATTAATTGATACGGTAGCCTTACATATTAAATCTACATGACCCTCACAAGAAGCATATTGTCCAACTTTAAGTTCTAATCTAAAATCTTTATTTAACTCAGCATCTGCATTACATACTCCTGATTTTGTCGTAAGTTCAACATTAACACTATTAGCATCAGGTTTTAAACTACTATCACAGTTTTCTTTTTGTACACAAAGATTATCTCTTAACTCATAACCACTATTCTTACAATATCTTGTTTCAGTAATATTATAATCAGCTAAATTATCAGGAAAATCAGTTTCCGTCTCAAAACAAGATTTAGCATCCGTCCTCAAACAAAACTTATACTTAGTGTTAGCTTGTTTTACTTCACATAAATCTGCTTTAACACCACAAGGTACTAACAAAAATAACACAATTAACATCATATATTTTCTCTTCATACTTACCTCCACATTTTATTTTATAACATAAGTATATACTAATTTTTTTCTTTATTCAACTAATTTTTCTTTTTTTTAATAATTTCTATTTCATATAGTAAAGGTATTATCTCCTTATAAATCTTACAATAACAACTTTTTTTATTAAAATCACCAAAAATATTATAATTCAGTATTGGACATCCACCATTACACACGTGTCTCCATATACAATTCTTACATTCATTTACCTTATTTATATTAAATTTAGATACTTCACAATCATTAATCTTACTAATTAAATCATTATCTTTATAAATATTAGAAATTGGTCTACATAAATCCATTCCACATAAAGCAACATCACCATTACTACCAATAGCTATAATATTATCACCAACACCACAGTTTCTACAAGTACTATTATTAAAACTAATATCATCCACATTAAAACTATTATCAAATATTCCCTTACTATAACATTTTAAAATTAATTTTAAACAACTCTTTAATTTTCTAATTATCTTACTTTGAACATTAATTATACTAGGCATAATATTATTATTACTTTTTTCCAAAGAAAATCTAAATGGCAAATTAAAATCAATCAACCTCTTAGTAAGTTCAAATAAACCATCAATATTTTCTTTAGTAACTACTACATTAATCGTTGGTTCAATATCGTTTTTCTTAAGATATAAAATACCATCGACCACATCATAATAACTACCTCTTTTATCATAATAACATCTATTTTTATCATTATATTCTTTTATTCCATCTAAAGATATTCTAACGTCAACGTTGTTTTCTTTAATCAATTTAATAACCCTATCACCAATTAAAATACCATTAGTAAGAATACGATAAGAAAAAGAAATATTATGAAAAGTATTACAATAATCAATTATCTTTTCAATTAAATCTACCCTTAATAATGGTTCCCCTCCAGAAAAAGATAATACTATCTTATTAAAATTCTTCTCTTTTAAAGATACTACCAACTTATCGATAATCTCTTTTGCCATATCAATATTCATATCAATATTATTCTTATTTATATAGCAATACCTACAATTCAAATTACAATTATTAGTAATATGTAACCAACAATGTAAAACTTTATTACATCTGTTTTTTTTACTTTCATTCTTATAAGATATAATATTATAACTATCTAAATTATTAAGAAATTCTTCTAAAATATCTTCTCTTATTCTTAATTTCTTACCAATAGTATCTATACTATTATTACCATCACATAATTCTAATATTTCCAAAGCCTTATTATTAATTAAAACAACACCATTTGGTAATTCATAATTAAATAAAGCTAACTCCTTACCATTCTTTTTTTGATATATACTATCACAAAGTTTTGGAAACATAAATCACCCACTTACAATAACACTTCTAAAACCATTCATTCTAATATTATAACCCATATTTCCACCATAAGCAAATATACCAGCATTTTTACCCATACCATAATTACCACCACGTTCTATCCAAGAAGTATCCACATTGGGAGCAAAATTACTATCATTATACCAACTTCTTGTTTCACCCATGGCATCACCTAAACGACTATTACTAACAGAAGTATCTGCAATAATTTCTTCATTATAAGCATAACTATCTACATATTTTTGATTATCAATATACCAAGAAGAAGCAAAGCCAGTGTAAAACAACCCATTAAAAGTATATTTATTCCTTTTCAAAGAAATATTGGCCATAACATTTTCTACACTTCCACCACTCATATCATATATTCCAGTAATATTACCAGTTGTAGAAGTTTGCATTCCAATTTTACTTTCATAAGTAAATTGACTACCATCTTCTAATTTTACAGTCCCTGTAGTAAAATCACTAAGATTATTAACTCCCACTTGATGACAACCATCAATACAATTTCCATACTTAGAATGAGTTAGATAAGCAACAGCTCCCCACTCTATATTTTTCATCATATGTGAATCATTTTTACTTTTAAGATACAAACTAAATTTCTTTGCAATATTAAACTGATTATAAATATTTAAGTTTCTCAAAGAACTCTGCATCGGCAAAATTGTTGGATTATCTATACTACCTGTAGTTTCAAACTTACCTACCCATATTCCCTCTAATTCCTGATTACCAAAAGTAAAAGCCGGATGTGTATAATAATCCCCATTATTCCCAATACAAACTTCATTATTTTTATTAAATATTTTCTTCTTATAATAATAATTACATTTCACTTTTCCAGTTTTTTCTATACCACTTTCAAATACTATATCAATTCCATTTTCCAAAGCACTATAATATTCATACCCATTTTGCTTATTAATATTAAATACTCTATATTTATACCTTGGTATCCATACATAGAATGCTATAATATCCTCATTATTTATCGTTGCTCCTACATTCAAATTATCATACTTTTCATAATCATTAACTAAAACAACATTAGCCCATTTACCATTCTCATAATTATACCATTTATAATCAGTATTCTTACTATCAACTTTTATCCAATTATTTCCATCATAAATAACAGGTACCATACCTGAAAAAAGTACTGGAGCATTAGCAACTCTAAATTTATCATCATTATTTTTATAAAACATAGCATGTAAAACAGTTAAAAGTAAAATACCAACTATAATCAAAAAATTTTTTCTATTCACAAACACTCCTACTTTCCTAAAGTAAAAAGGTAAATATCTTACCCTTTTATTTAATATTAACAATTACTGTTCTAAAACTTCTCAAAATTGAAGCACGCCCATCTACACCACCATAAGCAAATACACCATCAAGACCTTCATGATTATAAAGACCTCCACGCATCAACCATGATTTAGGATTATCCAAAAAATTTCTAAAATCCCCATACCAGCCAACTGTTTCCCCTGTTGCATCTCCCAAATGAGACTTATCAACAGAATCAATATTTATATTATAATTATAAACATCATAATATTTAGCATCAGGTAAACTCTTACCACTAAAGGTTTTACTTATGTTTCTATCTTTATCAAATAATATTCCTGTATAACCAGAATTCTTATTATCATTTCTACCGCTTATAATATTACTTCCATCTTCACTCTTCATAACGGCCATAACTATTTCCCAAGAACCACCCGCCATATCATAAACACCATATATACTAGAAGTAGATGATGCTAAAACACCATATTCATTATCATTATAAGGCCTTGAACTATCAGTATTACAAGTATTACTTACCACCATCGCACCATTAGCATTTGAAGAAGCGCATCCTGTAATCGATGGTCCATTACTATTACTAGAAGTATTTACATTATTGTTCCTTACATTTTTACATACACCATCAACACAAGTACCATACTTACTATGTGATAAATAATTAATTGCTCCCCACTCCATATTCTTAGCAACATGAGCATCTATCTTAGCAATTTCACTATCTAAAACATAATTAATCTTCCTAGAAGTCTCAAACTGACTAGCAACATCTTGGTTAGTCAAAGATACCAAATTAGGTTTAATCGTAGGCATATCACTAGTACCAGTAGTTTCAAATTTACCTACCCAAATACCAGTTAATTCCTCATCACCAAAAGTAAATGCTGGATGTGTTAGCCACTCTCCATCTTTAGTACCACTACTCTTAGGATAATTTTTACTTTCAAATAAAATCTCTATCTCTAAAGGATTTATTTCCTTAAAAGAAGTATTAAATAACTTATATCTATATCTTGGTATCCACACTAAATATGTAAGTATATCCTCTTCTTTAACTAAAGCACCAGCATCAGCATTCATATAATTATCTCTACTAGTATCAGTAACCATTACAGCATTTGCCCATTTTTTATTTTCATAATCATACCAATTACTATAATCTGCTTTCTCCCATACTTTTTTAAATTCATTATAAGTGATTGGAATCATTCCCTTAACTAAATTAGGTTCATTAGGAACATCACTATTATATACATCTATTTTATTCTCATTATCATTATATTTAATATCAATTTTAGAATATTTTACTCCTAATACTATCTTTTTTGTTACATTACTAATATTAGTAATTTTTATAGGTATTACAATTTTATCCGTTGAAATACTACCTTCAGTTTTTATATCCTTTAAATCAGCAACTTGACCTATCACAATACCATGATTCTCATTATCAAAATAAGTATAATATAATCCATAATTATAAATCTCACTTTCATGTTTATTGCTTATTGTAATATCCATTTCCATTGTATTATTTGCATCAACAACAATTTCATTTTTATAAGACTTCCCAGTTTTATCTTCAATATCCAATACCACCACACTATTATCTTCTTTTTTAGTATCTTTTTTAAAAACAAATAATAAAACCACTACTAAAGCAACTAAAAATACACTAGATAAAATAATAATTATTTTCTTCTTATTCATTTTGACTCTCCTTTTATCCTTCATATAAATTATAACACAAAAAGAAATTATTGCAACATTTATGCATATGGTCTTGTAATCATTGCTAAAAACGTATTGCCTCTTAATCTATAAAGATCACTATAAGTAACACCAGTATAACCATAATCAGAATTTCTAGTAGCCTCGATTACTCTATTATTCCCAACATAAATTCCAATATGAAAAACTCTCCCAAATTTTAAAAATTCCCTTTCGTTATTAAAATCTATCCAAAACACCATATCACCGGGTCTTACATCTTGAACACGTACACATTTATCTTTTGTTTCCGAAGCCATATCAGCGGGTTTCTTTCCTACATTTCTATTAAATACACTCTCATACACCGCATTAGCAAAACCACAACAATCTATACCGGCAAATTTTTCCTTAGGAATCTTAGCATTTGGATCCTTTATCAAATTATTAAAATGAAATGGTATCCCCAAATATTCCTTAGCCGTAGCAACTATCTTATTACCCATCTCTTCATTATAAGTATTAGCATCAAGAATATTACTACACACATAATCATTATTTATAAAACTATCTATTTTATTGAACATCTTCTCATCGCAATTAAAATTACTACACACTTTTACCTTATATTTACTAGAATTATCTATTTTATCACTTCTAAAAACCAATAAATCTTCTGTAGTACTATTACTAAAAACAACCTTATTATTATTATCTATAATTTCAACTTTATATTCTTTTGCCTCTTCTTCTTTTTCATATTCTACTAAAAACAAATTATCTTCTTCACCATTCAATTTATAAAAAGACAGTATCTTAATATTATTTAACTCTTTTTTATTATTGTATAAAATAACAACTATAATTAATAAAACTAACATTCCAAATAATAAATACGTTTTCTTTTTCATAATCTACCCTCTTTCTCTACCAAAATACATTAACTTTTGATTTATACTAAAATCTAAAACTTTCTCATCATTTACCTCGATATAATAATCATAATTATTCTTTAAGCCACTGTTGATTATTAAAATACTAAAAGCATTTATTCTATTAACATAACTAAGATTAGTATCATTACCAATAACATTTACTTTAGAATCCTTATCTACTTGTTTATTAGAATTAAATATCACCGTATTAGTAGAAGTATTAAAATTATTAGGCATCAATAAAAACTCAGTAGAAAAACCTATTAAATTTATGTCAAATATATTAATCTCATTATCATAATCAAGTACATCCTCAGTACAATTAATAACAAAATTACCCATATTAATAGTTATATTTCCATTAGAATCAATACCATCCCCATAAGCACTAATAATAAAATCACCATCATGAATTACTAATTCACTATAACGAATATCTTCTAAAGACTTTTCCTCTTTATATTTAGAATTAGCATTAATTCCATCATCCATAGCATTTATCCTATAACTACCATTTTCTATAACAATATCAACAGCCTCAATACCTTCATAACATCGCTCAATAACATATTCACCATTCTCAATCGTAATCTTATTATCAGCATGAATAGCATCATCATATGTATTAATATTCATTTTGGCTACAATAACACTTATCTCCCTTTTACTATAAATTGCATCATCTATTGTATAAAAAACAAACATCCCATCATTAATATAAATATTTTCATCAGTCTTAAGTCCTTTTTTACTACCATCACTTGTTTTATCATAACCACCAAAAGCATAATTAGAAGAATCTATCTTTTCATAACCAATTGTATTTATTTCAAAATTACCATTTTCAATAATTATATCATTACTAGCCTGAATACCATCTTGTTTACTAACTACCTTATAATTACCACTTTTGATACTAACACTCTTTTTACAATTTATACCATCATTATAATTACCTCTAACTTCTAAATATCCTTCACCTTGTAATGTCAATTTTCCCTTAGAATATATCGTAGCATTATAATTCTTAGTACCATCACCACGTTTATTAGAATCCTCTAAATAATTATTACTATTCTTTTCACTCTCAATTATTAAATTAGCTTTTTCTTCTAAAACAATGGCACCATTAGAATCACTTTTTACTTTAATCCCATCCAAAATTAGTTTAACATCTTCCTTAGTTCTTATAACAACACTACCATTATTAATTAAACCCCTTAATGTATAAACTCCCCCTTGTTCTATCACTAAATATCCATTATTAATATTAATATCACCTTTAATACTATTAATGTTTATTTCTAACTTATCCACAGTTTTCTGCTTACAACTTGTACATAACAAAATTAACGTTATCAAAACAAATTTTATTTTAGTTTTCATAAAAATCTCCTAATAAGCTCTTGCTATCATTGCTAAATTACCTCCACGGTAGCGATATAAATCACTATAAACAACTCCAGATAAACCATAACTATCTGTCCTTGTAGATTCAATAACTCTATTATTACCTAAATATATACCAACATGGAATATTCTTCCATAACTATGAATTACTCTTTTACTAATAAAATCATCCCATAGCAAAATATCACCTGGTTTTATATCTTCTAAAGAAACACAATTATCCTTTAACTGATACGCTATTTCAGCAGAAGTAGTTTCATAATCTTTATTAAATACACTCTCTAAAACAGCCTCTACAAAATCAGAACAGTCTATTGCCCTATATCTATCTATTGGATTAATTGCCTTATTATCTTTAATTTCACTACCAAATAAATAAGGTATACCTACATATTTCTTAGCTTCATTTACTATCCTCAGAGATAATTCCTCATCATAATATTTACTATAATTACTACATACCTCATTAACCGATTCATTATCTTCATAATCATTATCTTCATAAGACTTCTCATCATTTAAAAAAATCAATAAAACCACTACAAAAATTCCACACCCACATATATAGTAAAAAATTCTTTTCATATAATTATCCTTTGTTTAAGAAGTAATATATCCACCAGCATTAATATCTTTAATTAAATCAATACTTTGCCATCCATTGCATTCCTTTTTATTAGAAGCTCCATATACATATATACCCTTATCTTTATCATAATCTAAAATAGTTATATACTTATCTTCTAAATAACATTCATTATCACTTTGATAAGTATGTAAAATTATTTGTTTGTGGGTTTCAATTGCTTTAATAATTCCATCTTCATTTAATTTATCTACACCTTCACAATTAACAAAATTATTATCAAATATCTTACATACATCAATATTACAATTATTATTCTCTACCTCTTTTAAATCTATATTATAACCAGTAAGTATTGTCCTAATTGATGCCAATAAACTCTTATTCTCACAAGTTTTATCTTCTTTTATAAATTTAAATGTGCGATCACTCTTATTTTTAAAAGCATCAGTCAATTCTTCTACCTCTTCTAAAGATGGAGCATTCACTTCAATACTTTTATCATATAACTTAATAACCTTAGCATATTTATCATACAAATCTAAATAATTCCCATTATAATTTTTATTCATTTTACTAAATGGAATAATCTTTATATTTTGATAATTAGCATCATGATAATTATATATAAGCTCACTCTTAACAGAAGTAATTCTAACTTTATTACCATTCTTCTCTACATTTATTTGAGCAAGTTGTCCAATATTGTAATCAGTAAAATCATTTAAAGAGTAACTATAAAGCAAATTACCTAAAGAATAAATTACCACAGTGTCATTGATTTTCTCAATTGGTTGAATTACATTGGGACCATGACCTAACACTATATTAACACCTAAAGATGCCAAATATTTAGCTTCTTCCTTTTGATAATTACTAGGAATAAAATCATTGCTATTATCAAAATGCATTGAAACAATAATTAAATCAGTTTTATCTTTTATCTTATCAATATCTTTTTTTACTTGAGCCCTATCATATAAATTAACAAAATAATTATTTTTATTATATATTTCCTCATTATTTATACTAGTTGTATAAGAAAGCATTACATACTTAATACCATTCTTTTCATAAACATTAATATTATCTCGATCATTGCTATTTTTGTAACTTCCAGCAGTATAAACATTAGAATAATTATCCCAAAAAGACAACGAATTATCTACACTATCACTTTGATACTTGCAATAAAACTCATTTGATTCTTCATTCAAAGTAATTTCACCCTCTAAAGTATGATCCGTAGCTAAATTCACCATATTAAAACCAGTATGTATCATATCAACAGCAAAATTATATGGTGTATTATAACAAATAGCCCCAGCAAATTTATACTTAGAACCCATTATTGGTGATTCTTGACTATAAAATTTTAAATCATAAGGCTTTATATATTCCTTTAAATAACTTAACATACTAGAAAAATCATAAGTATTTTCACTCACTACATAAGCATCACCCATAACAATATTACTTACAAGAGCATTACCACCCGCTAACATAGATAAATTTCTACTTTTTTTACAAAAGCAAAATAATATTATTAAAATCATTATAACAATTAACCCAGTAATAATAATTAATTTTTTATTCTTCATAAAAATCCTCCTAATCATATTTTTCTTAAAAAGAAATAAAGTCTTGACTCATTCTCCTCATCATAATATTTACAACTACAAGTATAAATAGTTAAAAACTGATCATCAACATTAGGCATAGTCTCAAAATCATAATCACTTCTTTTAACTTGATTATTAATCCATTCATAAATACTATTACTATCTTTAAAATCATAACACTTACCCCAAGTATTATAGTATATTGTTTCCGTTGACTCATCTACATCGGTTTCATACATTGAAAATACTTCCCACTTACCTGTAATGCCATATATTGAAACATACCAAATTCTCTCTTCCGTATTATCAAAATTAGGCATTACCTCTTTACTCAAAGACAAATCATTCTTTTCATAACAACTATTCGTTAAACCCAAATTTACATCACGAATATTATGTAACCAATATAATCTAGCAACACTAACCCGAGAATTGTGGCCAGTAATAACTACATTTTGTTTTTTTGAACCAGTAATAGTATAAATTGCCCCAGCAATTGCCTTCTCTCGCTCAAAACCATAATCTAAATAATAATTGTCATCATGATACATAATAGGATAATTTATATTAGTCTTTGGTATATATATCCAACCTACCGTATCAGGATTTAACTCTTTTGCCTTTTCTAAATCTTTATATTTAGGAAAATTATCATACTTCCTATCACCTTCAATTTTTTTAAAAATAGACATTCCAACAATTACTATAATTATAAACACTATCAAACACATCTTAATATATCTATTCATTATTAACCACCATCACACTTCTAAAAGATATATGATTATAAGCATTTCCGTCTATACCACAAAAGTAAAATAAACCAGATTTCTCCCCTCCAATTGAAGAACATCCTCTTTTAGACCAAGACATATTATCATCTACTAAACATTCCTTGTCGCCATAAAATCCTCTAACTTCTCCCGTAGCATCCCCTAACTTAGATCTCTCAAAACTTTCATTTGAAGTACTACTAGGATATAAATCATAATACTTTCTATCAATATTACTTAATCTTATCGTAGTTCCCATTGCATACTCATTAGAACCTCCACTCATATCATATATTCCCGTAATATTTCCTGTCGTCGAGGCCTTGCTTCCCAAATTATTATTGGTATAGCCTAAAACAATACCATCCTCACTTACAATACGATCATCATAAGTATAATTACCAAATGTAGTTAAATAAGGATTATCCTCTTCACCTTGACCTGTAGCCACATCACCTTTACTCCTACCAGTAATTCCCATACTATTATTTTGATAAATCTCATTACATTCATCCAAACATCTACCATATTTTGACTGTGATAAATATGCCACAGCACCCCATTCTATATTTTTAGCCACATGACTATCAACATTATTAGAATTAACATAAGAAGAAAATATTTTTGAAGTATCAAACTGCTGTAAAACACTTTGATTAGTTAAAGTAACCATATTAGGCAAAATTGTAGGTTTATCCTCACTACCAGTTGTTTCAAACTTTCCTACCCAAATTCCTTTTAACTCAACATCTCCAAAAGTAAATGCTGGATGTGTATACCAATTTCCATTATTTTTATTTTGACACTCCTCTACCCCATCTTCATTACTTATACATTTTACATCACCAGTAGAACTAGTACCATTTTCAAATTTTATATTAATAACTGTCTCATCAATTTTATCAAAATTAACATTAAATAATTCGTATTTATACCTTGGTATCCACACATAGAAAGCCAAAATATCACTATATAATATTACGGTATCATCTTTAGCATTAACATAGTCATATCTAGATTTAGAAAGTTTCTTATCCTGCCTATTCTCATTAACTAAAACAATATTAGCCCATTTACCTTGATTATAATCATACCACTTGTTACCATTATTGTTCTCATTTGCTTTTCTCCACACCTTATTTACATTATCATAGTAAACTGGTATCATCCCCTCTATTATAGTGGGTTTATTACATATATTGATATCTTTTTTACAGTAAAAAACACAAATAACTAAAGAAACACCTATAACAAAAAGCAAAAAATATAACATTTTAATATTTCTCATATTTGACACCCTTTACTATAAACAATTATATCATTAATTTTTATGATTGACAATTCTTTTATTAAGTAATATAATTAAATCAATTATAGGAGGAAATGATATGGCTTTAAAAAAAGAATTAGATAAAAAAACAAAAGGAAAATCAAAAGTAGTGTTACTATGTACTTTCCCCGTCTTATTAGTCGGTGCTATTACAGGAGTCATATTTAATCACTTTAATTCAAATAATAAAAACGTAGCCAAAAGTGATGAAAAAGAATATCAATATGACTATGAATATGATAACAATTGGGAAGAAGTATTAAAACATACAGAAGAACAAAGAGAAAAGTATAAAAATATTAACTGTGAATGTGGATAAGAAGGTAATAATCCTTCTTTTAATTTATCTCAGTATTAACACTCTTAGTCCCAAGCTTATTTATTTCTATACTTTTATCGTATAATCTAATAATTTTACTAACTTTTTCATATAATCTTAAATACTCACTGTTACCTTCTTTTATATAACTATAAGGAATAACTTCAAAATTAGTTTTTTTATTCTTAACTGTCTCAAAATAACTAAATATAAGTTCACATCTAGGCTTGCTAATAATTATCTTATCACCCTTCTTACTAATTTTTAAATCAACCATCATACCAACCAATCTACTATAATCATATTCTTCACTCTGAGCGGTAATTAAATTACCCAAAGAATATATTACCAAAGTATTATCAATCCATTCAATGGGTTGAACTACATGAGGATGTGTTCCTATTATAACATTTACTCCTAATTTAGATAAATAAGATGCTATTTTCTTCTGTTCTTCTGTCGGAATAGGATTATTTTCCTGTCCCCAATGCATAGCCACGAAAATCACATCTACCTTATCACGCACCTTTTCAATATCTTTCCTTGCTTTTTCATTAGAATATACATTTACTAAATAAGGCTCATAATTAATAATACCATCCATATTAGTACCATAAGTATAATTTAAAAAAGTATAAGAAATTCCATTCTTCTTTTTAATAACTATCTTATCCCTATCTTCATTACTATCATATATTCCCGAAGTATAAACCTTATCAAATCTCTTAAAAAAATTAATATTATTTATAATACCTTCCTCATTCTTATCACAATAATAATCGTTTTCATCCTTAATGACTAATCTGCCATCCATAACATGATTAGTAGCAAGACTTATCATATTAAACCCCATATTCATCATATCTATAGCAAAATTACTAGGAGTATTATAACAAATAATACCTGAATACCCTAAACTACTACCACTTATTGGAGTCTCCTGATTATAATACTTCAAATCATAATCTTTAATATATTCATAAACATACTTAAACATCTTAGAAAATTGATAATTATTAGTACTCTCAACATAAGCATCATCTAAAATACTATCGGTTATAAGCACATCTCCTGCCATAACCATAGTAAAAGATTTCTCCCTATTAAAAATGAAATAAAAAGAAATAAAACACAAAACAAATAAAAAAATAATAAAAATATATCTCTTCTTCATATAATCACAATTCCTATATTTAAAATAATTGTACCAAAAAATTAAAATATAATCTAGCATTTTCTTAAAAAAAATGTTATTATTATAATGAGGTGTTCATATGAATAAAAAAACAAGCAATAAAAAAATAATTATTTCATTTATAATCTTTATCTTAGTATTAATAACCTTAGGAATCTATTACTTTAATGAAAACCATAGAGTAGAAGAAATAGATTATAAAACATTCTTTAACAAATGGAAAAATAAAGACAGTTTTATTTTAGTAGTAAGCAAAACAGAATGTCAATATTGTCAGTTATACCTACCTAAAGTAGAAGACATTGCTAAAAAATATAAAATAAAAGTATATTATATTAACACTGATAAATTCACTGCTGATCAAAGCGACTCATTCTCAAGCTATATAGATTATCAAGGTTCAACACCTACAACAGTATTTATCACAAATGGCGAAGAAAAATCGAAACTAAACCGTATTCATGGCAACGTCAAATATGAAAAAATAGTAGAAAAGTTTAAAAAAGCTGGTTACATCAAATAATCAGCTTTTTATTTTTCTAAATAATCTTCTCCTTTAAAAGGATCACTAGTAAGTAAATTATTAAAATTTTGTTGTCTAAGCACTTCATATACCGTAATAGCCACACAATTAGATAAATTCAAAGCCCTAACATTTTCAGTCGTAGGTATTCTCAAACACCTATCCAAATTATTCTTAAGTATCTCCTTAGGTATACCAGTTGACTCTTTCCCAAACACTAAATATATATTTTTAGTACTATCGCGATAATCAAACGAAGTATGTGGTTTTTTCCCATATCTTGTCAAAAAGTAAAAATCTCCCTCATTCTTATTCAAAAAGTCATCCCAATCATCATAAGTATAATACTCTAACTTATCAATATAATTTACTCCACTCCTTTTAATCGTGGCAGAATTTAAAATAAAACCAAGTGGATAAATTAAATGTAGCCTTGCACCAGTAGCCACACATGTACGCATAATATTACCAGTATTCTCAGGTATCTCTGGTTCATATAACACAATATTTATCATTTTATTCACCTTTTAAAATCAAATATGAAATAATCTTTTCCATATTATATCCATCTACATCAATAACATAAATATCATCTAATTTCCCATTTTTAAACACAGAAATATTAGGCACCGAAGTAATATCCTTGTCATTAATAGTATACTTATTATTAGTATCACCCTTGTAATTACTAAGATCTAAATATAAAATCTTATTCTTTAAATCATTTTGATTAATTGCATTAATAAATTTTTTCTCAAAATTTCTTATCTTCTCATTACCAACTTTACTCACATAAATAATCGCACTTTGATTCTCCACTAAATAATTATCTAATTCCTTATAATTAATTTGAAACAAATAATTACCAACTATTGACTTAGATAAATAACTATCTTCATAAGCCTTATACCACTTTCTAAAATAAAAAGCAATCAACAAACTCAAAACAATAACAATAAATAATATAAAATAATTTTTCTTTGGTATCTCACGCATAATAAATCCTCCTCTTTAATTTTATCAACATAATCATTATTTGTAAATATTAACTTCTTTTTTTACTTTCTTTTTTATAAATACTATCAAGCACTAAACTCTCTTGTTTATCAAAAGGAATATTTTTACTTAAAATAATTCTTCTAAATACATTATCTTCACCCATCAATAACAACATAAATTGTTCATCCAAAAACCTATTACCATAACTAACTATTTTACCATTAAAATTAAGAATAGTTAAAGTTTTCTCAAAATCTTTTTTATACTGACTATCATTATATTCTCTTTCATATTTACTAAATAAACTATTAAATTTACGATAATTCAAATAATTATCCAAAATAATCTTATTTACCTCTAAATACTTATCTCTAACAAAAGATTCATTAAATAAACTACTAAAATTTTCCTTAATAAAAGATAAAGACCTGATCATACCAAGCAATTTAGCATTATATTCAATAGTAATATTATCATAATCCTCCATATTAGAATGTCCCACTAAAGATTCGATAAAAAAACCTCTTTTATAAGAAAACGCTAACTTCTTACCCATATCATTTTTATAACTATCCCTACTCAAACAATAATTAACCTGTTTAACATGTTCAATTTCATGAAACAAAGTATATAATAACCTAAACAATAATTCTTCACCATTAAAAGCTTTTTCTATTTTATTATAATCTAATTGTATCCTACACTCTGGTTTAGTTAACATATATAATTTAAAATTAGTATAACCATATACTCCATCTAAAATAGTATTATTAATCTTATTGCTAATAGAAATTAAGCCTAATTCCTTCAAAGTCCTAACTCCAATAAAAGATAACTCATTAAAACTAATATTTTTATTTAACCTTATTCTTTCATAAACCATATTACTTAATAAATTTATCTTATCCTCACTTAATCGTTTAATTACATTATTAGATAATTTCAATAAATTATTATAATATAAATTATCTTCTTCATAACTTAAATCATTTGACTTTAACAAATATTCAAAATAAGAATCCATATTCTCACTTCTACCATATTTAGAGAAATTATTTAAATCATTATTCATATTAATAACCAGTAAATAATAATCTAGCATTCCTAATTTACTAAGCAATTCTTTAAATATAAAATAAAACTTTTCATAATTAACTTCCTCTATTAAAGAAAATATCTCAAATAATTCTTTCTTACTAAAGTCATAATCCTTAAACTTACTCAAATAATTAACTTGCTCTTCACCACTTAAATTGATTATTTCATCTAATAACATTTCAAAATCCATATATCATCACCTTGTATCCTAAAAACATTGTAACACAGAAAACAAAATTTTTAATAAAAAACTTCACTTCTATTTAAAAAATTACTACTTAAAATCTTATTTTATAACTCAAATCAAGTAAGATTAAGCAAAATGACTTGATAAAATAACAAATACTCTAAAATTTAAACATACATAGTAAACAAAAAAAGACTACTAATGAAGTGAATCCCAAATAGTTCATTTCATAAATGTAATCTTTTTAAATTAAAACTTAATCTATATATTCGTCTTCAAGTACCTCAGAAGCTTCATCATCAAGATATTCCTTTTCCAAAGAATAATCAACATCTAAATATTCCTTAGCACCAGTACCAGCAGGGATTAACTTACCAATAATAACATTCTCTTTTAATCCTTGAAGTTTATCAACTTTACCCTTAACAGAAGCCTCAGTTAAGATTCTAGTAGTCTCTTGGAATGAAGCTGCTGATAAGAATGAATCAGTCTCAAGTGCTGCCTTAGTAATACCAAGAAGTATTGGTTGTCCAATAGCGGGTTTCTTACCTTGAATAATAACATCTTTATTACCCTTAGTAAATTCTTGTAAAGAAACAGTAGTACTAGGAACTAATAAAGTATCTCCAGCATCCATAATTCTAACTTTAGAAATCATTCTCTTAGCTATAATTTCAACATGTTTATCACTAATATCAACACCTTGAGATCTATATACCTTTTGTACTTCTTTTAGAATATATTGTTGAACAGTGTTAGGATCAGTTACTGCAAGTAACTCTTTAGGAGAAACACTACCTTCAGTAATTCTATCTCCAGCTTCAATCTTATCACCTTTTTCTACTCTAAGTTTAGCACCATATAAAGTAACATGTTCTCTAGTCTCAGTATCATTCTTAACATATACCTTAAACTTACCACCGGCATCTTCAATCTTAGATACAGTACCAGATATCTCACTAATAGTGGCTTTACCTTTAGGATTACGAGCTTCAAATAACTCTTCAACTCTAGGAAGACCTTGCGTAATATCCGCACCAGCAACACCACCAGTATGGAATGTTCTCATGGTAAGCTGAGTACCAGGTTCACCAATAGATTGAGCACCCATAATACCAACAGCTTCACCAATTTCAACTAAGTTACCAGTAGCAAGATTTCTACCATAACAATGTTGACATACACCATGATCAGTCTTACAAGTTAAAACATTTCTAATTTCAACTTCAGTTATACCAGCCTTAATAATCTTATCTGCTATAGCGTCAGTAATAAATTCATTTTTATCAATAATAACTTCTTTAGTTTCAGGATTAATAACTTTCTTATTAGTATATCTACCAACAATTCTATCATATAATGGCTCAATAATACCATCTTTATCATCCATAAATGCACTAACAACAACACCTTGAATAGTACCACAATCTTCTTCTTTAACAATAATATCTTGTGCTACATCAACAAGTCTTCTTGTCATATAACCAGAATCAGCAGTCTTTAATGCTGTATCAGCACTACCCTTTCTAGCACTATGTGTAGATAGGAAGAATTCAGATACTGATAAACCATCACTAAATGAAGATAAAATTGGAATCTCAATAGTTTCACCATTAGGCTTCAACATTAATCCTCTCATACCAGCAAGCTGTACGAAGTTAGAGATAGATCCTCTGGCTTTAGAGTTCATCATTATAAATATTGGATTATCAACATATTCCTTTGCATAAACTTGCAATTCATCTTGAATTTCCTCTTTAGCCTTAGTCCATATTTCAATTACATGATTTAATCTTTCTCTATCAGTAATAAGTCCTCTTTGGAATTGCTTATTAACTTTCTTAATCTCTTCATTAGATTTTTCAATAATAGCATCCTTATTCTTACTAGTAACAACATCAGATACTGCTATCGTAATACCAGAGAAAGTAGAATACTTAAATCCTAAATCCTTAAGTTTATCTAGGAATATACTAGTTTCAGTAGTCTTATATCTCTTAAACATTTGAGCAATAATTTTCTCAAGTGCACCCTTATTAAATGGAGTAGATAAAGGCATCTCACTAATTCTAGCCTTAACATCTTCACCATAATCAATAAAGTATTTACTAGGAGTAATACCTTCAATATTTTCACTAGTAGCCTCACATAAGTAAGGGAATGAATCAGGTAAAATCTCATTAAAGATAATCTTACCAGGAGTAGTAACTAAATACTTATTCTTATCTTCATCCAAGAATACCTTATGTTTAAATGAATTAACAGGAACAACAATTCTTGTTTGAAGAGTAATCTCTCTTCTTTGATAAGCCATTAAAGCTTCATTAGTATTCTTAAACGCTCTACCTTCTCCTTCTACACCAGCTTTTTCCATAGTAATATAATAGTTACCAAGAATCATATCCTGTGAAGGAGTAACAATAGGATCACCATTTTTAGGAGAAAGAATATTATTAGAACCAAGCATAAGAATTCTAGCTTCAGTTTTAGCTTCTTCACTTAAAGGTACGTGAACAGCCATCTGATCTCCATCAAAGTCAGCATTAAATGCTGTACAAACAAGTGGATGAAGTCTAATTGCCTTACCACTAATTAACTTAGGTTCAAATGCTTGAATACCAAGTCTATGTAAAGTAGGAGCTCTGTTAAGCATTACAGGATGTTCTTTAATAACATCTTCAACAATATCCCATACTTTAGGATCTTGATTATCAATCATCTTTTTAGCAGACTTAATATTATTAGCAAGACCTCTTTCAGTTAAACCATGAATAACATGTGGTTTGAAAAGCTCAAGAGCCATTTCTTTAGGAATACCACATTGATACATCTTTAAATCTGGTCCTACAACAATAACACTTCTACCAGAGTAGTCAACTCTCTTACCAAGTAAGTTTTGTCTAAATCTACCCTGTTTACTCTTAAGCATAGAACTTAGACTCTTAAGAGCTCTATTACCTGCTCCAGTAACACTTCTACCTCTTCTACCATTATCAAATAATGAGTCAACAGCTTCTTGAAGCATTCTCTTTTCATTTTGAATAATAATTGAAGGTGCACCTAATTCAATAAGTTTCTTTAATCTATTATTTCTATTAATAACTCTTCTATATAAATCATTTAAATCACTAGTAGCAAATCTACCACCATCTAGTTGAATCATCGGTCTAAGTTCAGGAGGAATAACAGGAAGAGCCTCAATAATCATCCATTCAGGTTTATTACCAGATTGAACAAATGAATTAATAACATCAAGTCTCTTAACAAGTCTAGTTCTCTTCTGACCAGTAGCACCATCTAATTCTTTTTGAATTTCTTCTAATTCCTTATTTACATCAACTTCAGAAAGTAACTCTTTAATAGCTTCAGCACCCATACCAACTCTAAAAGTATTACCATATTTTTCATAATATGCTCTATACTCTTTATCAGATAAAGTTTGCTTCTTAATTAAAGTAGTAGCTCCTGGATCAAGTACAACATAAGAAACGAAATATATAACTTCCTCTAAGTCTCTCGGAGACATATCAAGAGTAAGTCCAATGTATGAAGGAACACCCTTAACATACCAAATGTGACTTACTGGAGTAGCAAGTTCAATATGTCCCATTCTCTCTCTTCTAACAGAAGATTTAGTAACCTCTACTCCACATCTATCACAGACAATATTCTTATATCTAAGTCTTTTATACTTACCACAAGAACATTCATAATCTCTAGTAGGTCCAAATATCTTTTCACAGAATAATCCATCCCTTTCAGGTTTTAAAGTTCTGTAATTAATAGTCTCAGGTTTTAATACTTCACCATACGACCAAGACCTAATCTTCTCAGGTGAGGCAATTCCAATCTTAAGAGCCTTAAAATCATTAGCTTCTAACATTAGAAATCATCTCCTTCCTCAATTGAATCTTCAATATCACTATCTATATCATCAATATTTTCTTCATCAAAATCATCATCATCGATTTCATTATCATCATCAAGATCATCAAACGATCTTTCATTTTGAACTTCTTCTGCTATAGGATTATCCTCCAAATCAGCTTTTCTTTCAAGTTCACTAAATGATACTTCATCATCATTATTATTAATAACTGAAATATCAAGTCCCAATGCCTGAAATTCTTTAATAAGAACTCTAAATGCTTCAGGAATACCAGGTTTAGGTAGTGGTTGTCCTTTAACTAAAGCTTCATATACTTTAACTCTACCTACAACATCATCAGATTTATAAGTAAGAATTTCTTGAAGTACATGAGATGCTCCATAAGCTTCAAGTGCCCAAACTTCCATTTCACCAAATCTCTGTCCACCAAGTTGTGCTTTACCACCAAGTGGTTGCTGTGTAACAAGAGAATATGGGCCAGTTGCTCTAGCATGTAACTTATCATCAACCATGTGATGTAGTTTAATCATATACATAACACCAACAGATATTCTACTATCAAATGGATCACCAGTTCTACCATCATATAGAATAGTCTTACCATCTTCATCCATACCTGCTTCTTTCATAGCGGCAGCTATATCTTCTCTCTTGGCACCATCAAGTACTGGAGTAGCAAAATGAACACCAAGTTTTTTACCAGCCATACCTAAATGTAACTCAAGTATCTGACCAATATTCATACGTGATGGAACACCTTGAGGATTAAGCATAATATCAACAGGAGTACCATCAGGTAAGAATGGCATATCCTCACTAGGAAGTATAAGTGAAATAACACCCTTATTTCCGTGACGACCACTCATTTTATCTCCAACTTGAATCTTTCTCTTTTGAATAATATATACCCTAACAACCATACTTACACCACTAGGTAAGTCTTCATTATCATCTTTAGTATAAACTTTAACATCATGAACAACACCATCACCACCATGTGGAACAGTAAGTGATGAATTTCTAACTTCTCTAGTCTTCTCTCCAAAGATAGCATGAAGTAATTTCTCTTCACTAGTTAAATCAGCCATTCCTTTAGGAGTAACTTTACCAACTAGAATATCACCTTCATGAACCTCAGTACCAATCTTAATAATACCATTTTCATCAAGATTCTTTCTAGCTTCTTCTCCAACACTAGGAATATCTCTTGTAATTTCTTCAGGACCAAGTTTAGTATCTCTACATTGAACTTCATAATCTTCAATATGTAAAGAAGTATAAACATCATCCTTAACAAGTCTTTCATTCATAATAACAGCATCTTCATAGTTATAACCATTAAATGTTGTAAAGGCAACAACTACATTCTTACCAAGAGCAAGTTCACCTTTATCAGTACTTGGACCATCTGCTATTATTTGCCCTCTCTTAACCTTATCTCCTTCTCTAACTATTGGAACATGATTAAATGTTTCACCTTGGTTAGATCTTTCAAAAGTAGCTAAGTGATAAATATCTTCACCTTTAGCATTACGAACAACAATTTTTTTAGCATCAGCATAACTAACAATACCATCAGCCTTAGCAACTACTACAGAGCCACTGTCTCTAGCAGCAATATATTCAGCACCAGTTCCAACAAATGGAGCCTCTGTCTTAAGAAGTGGTAATGCCTGTCTTTGCATGTTTGCACCCATTAAAGCACGAGTAGCATCATCATGTTCAAGGAAAGGAATTAAACTAGTTGTAACAGAAACAACTTGTTGTGGAGAAACATCGATATAGTCAACTTTATCAGGACTAACAAGAACATTCTCTCCTCTATATCTACCTGCTACTATATTATCAGTAATCTTATTATCATCATCAACATTAACAGTAGCTTGAGAAATATAAAAATCTTCTTCTTCGTCAGCAGTCAAATAAACAACTTCATCAGTAAGATGTCCATCTACCACTTTTCTATATGGAGTTTGGATAAATCCATATTCATTAATTTTAGCATAACTAGCAAGTGAAGTAATAAGTCCAATGTTTGCTCCTTCAGGAGACTCAATAGGACAAATTCTACCATAGTGAGAAGAGTTTACGTCTCTTACTTCAATACCTGCTCTATCTCTAGATAAACCACCAGGTCCTAATGCTGATAATCTTCTCTTATGAGTAAGTTCAGCAATTGGATTAGTTTGATCCATAAATTGTGATAGCTGACTACTACCAAAGAATTCTTTAATAACCGCAGTAACTGGTCTAATATTAATAAGTGTTTTAGGAGTAACCGTTTCAATATCTTGAGTAGTCATTCTCTCTCTAATAACCCTTTCCATTCTACTAAAACCAATCTTAAATTGATTTTGTAATAATTCACCTACTTGTTTAACTCTTCTATTACCTAAATGGTCAATTTCATCATCTTTACCAATACCTTCATTTAAGTTTAGATAATAACTAACAGAAGCATAAAAATCAGACATTGTAAGATTCATAATATTAGCAGATGGATCATTACCAATAACTTTAACAATTTTCTTATCATCTACATTAGAATATAAATGAATAACTTGAATCTTGTTATGTTCATCTATACTTGAATTAATAGTTAAATCCTCATTAACTTTTGCCTCAGTAACGCCATAACCATTATCTAAATAAGTACATAATTCTTCATATACATCTTTATTAATAAGAGTTCCTTTTTCAATCTTAACTTCACCATCGATAATAATATCTTCAGCAAGTCTATTACCAAGTAATCTATCTTTAACATTTAATTTTTTATTAAACTTATATCTACCTACTTTAGCTAAATCATAATGAAAATCATCAAAGAATCTAGTAATCAATTGGTTCTTTGAACTGTCTAAAGTAGTAGGTTCTCCTGGTCTTAATTTCTCATATATTTCAATAAGAGCCTCATCAGTATTATGAGTAGAATCTTTCTCTATGGTATTTTTTAAATATACATCATTATCAAATAAAGAAAGAATATCCTCATCACTAGATAAACCTACTGCTCTTAAAAGAGTAGTCATTGGTACTTTTCTATTTCTATCTATTCTGATATAGATAACATCTTTAGCATCAGTTTCATATTCAAGCCAAGTACCTCTAGATGGAATAACTTTAGATGCAAAAACAGGTTTACCATTTTTATCTATTTCTTTAGAATAATATACACTAGGAGATCTAACAAGTTGTGATACAACAACTCTCTCAGCACCATTTATAATAAATGTACCAGCATCAGTCATAAGAGGCATATCACCTAAGAATATTTCTTGTTCTTTAACTTCCCCAGTTTCATTATTGAATAGTCTAGTCTGTACCTTTAAAGGAGCAGCATAAGTAATTTGTCTATCCTTGCACTCTTTAATAGAGTATCTAGGAGTACCAAATTCATACTCACCAAATTCTAAAGATAAACTACCAGAAAAACTTTCAATTGGTGAAAATGTTTCAAAAACCTCTTTTATCCCTTCTGTTGCAAACCATTTATAACTTTCAGTTTGCACCTCTAATAAATCACTAATTGCTAGTGAATTTTTGATCATAGAAAAGTTTCTTCTTTTTCTATAATCACCGCTTTGTTTTAACTTATAAGCCATTAATTTTTCACCCCAATACCTAGAATTTTTTTAAATTTCAGTCACATTAAAAGATGTGTTACCAATTTATAAGTTTATCAGCATTTTACGAGTATGTCAATAACTTTGACATCACTTTTTCATTTTTTTCACATTTTTTTACCAAAAACATAAAAAAGCATCATTATCGACACTTTTTTAACTCTACAACATAAAAACCCTTATCTTTATCAATAACATTAACCATATATTTATTTTCTAATTCTTTAATCATTGATTTAACACCATGATCTTTCCTCATAACAAAATATATTACTCCATCATCTTCTAAATAATCATATCCATCAAATAAAAATCTTCTTATAACATCCTTTCCTGCTCTAATAGGAGGATTAGTAATAATATAATTATACTTTTTATTAACATTATCATAAACATTACTAACAAATACATCAGCCTTAACATTATTAAGTATAAGATTATCTTTAGTAAGAGAAATAGCTCTCTCATTTACATCAATCATATCTATATTAATATTCCTATTAAAAGTACCAAGTATAATACCTACTACCCCAAGACCACATCCAAGATCAAGAACATTACCTCTTAATTTAAATATATCAATATTGCTAAGCAATACTCTTGTCCCATAATCAAATCTATCTTTAGAAAACACTCCATTATCACTATATATAGAAAATTCTTTATTATTAAAATTAATTTGAGTTAAATTTGATATATATTTACCATTTTCATATTTATTAAATGAAAGGAGTGTTTTATTATGAAAGAAACAATAGAATTTAAAAAAGATTGCATGTTAAAAACGTACGTCTCTAGTATTAGTGATATTACTTTATCTCACGACTACAAAATATTAGAAGACACTATAGAAGGATATTTTGATGTGGCAGGGTCATATAAAGCTACTATGTCAAGTGTAGAAAAAGAAGACTTCTTTTACACAATTCCGTTTACTATTGCTTTATCAAGTTTAATTGACAAAGACAGTATTAATCTAAGCATACATGACTTTAGTTACGAAACTGAAAAAGATGTATTACACTTAAAAATGGTATTAGATATGGAATATTCTAAATTGCCAGAAGAAGTTAATAATGAAGAAACGGGGGAAAAAGAGATGGAAGAAGTTAACGATGTAATAGATGATTACATAAATGAGAAAGACCTTCTTAGTCCAAAAGACTTTCATGATGAAGTAATGCTTGATAAAACAGCTACTATTAAAGAAACTAATAACGAAATAACTGATAATAATATGAAAACAATTTTTAATAATGTAACAGAAGAGGAATATTCTAAATTTAAAGTATACATTATGAGAGAAGAAGATACATTAGATAGTATCTTACTTAAGTATAACGTTAAAATTGATGATATAACAGATTATAACGACGTAGAAAACATTCATGTTGGAGACAAGATAATTATTCCTATTATTAAAAATGAAGAAAATTAAAAAAATAAAAATAATTGGAAAAGCTAAAATATATGAAACAGATGATGGTAAATATGTAGTTAAAAAAGAAAAGAAAGACTTATCTAACTTATTTGATTATCTTAGTTCTAGGGGAATTACTACTTTTGCAAATAGAATTAATAAAATTGATGATCTTATAAGATATGAGTATGTTGAAACTTCTAATTTTATTAATGACTCAGACTATATAGAATTTATAAAAAATGTAGCTATACTACACTATAAAACAGCATACTTTAAAACAGAAAGCAGAAAAGTTTTTAAAGATATCTATAATAAACTAATAGATAAAGTTGACTATCTAAAGGATTACTATAATAAATTAATTGAAAAAATTGATAATGAACGCTTTATGAGCCCATCTAGTTATTTAATTGCAAGAAATTATACTATAATAAGTTCCAATTTATATTTTATTGAAAGAGAATTAAATAGTTGGTATAATTTAGTAAAAGATCAAACTAAAACTAGGGTATGTATAGTCAACAATAATCTTAAATTTGATAATTTTATAAAAGGGAATAAATTAATATTTACAAGTTGGGATAATTATTTGGTTGATACACCTATCATTGACATATATAAAATATATAGAAATGAATATAAAAGTACTGATATGACTACATTATTTAAAGAATATAATAGTGTATTTAAACTTAACGATGAAGAAATAAAACTATTTAATATAATGATAAGTTTTCCTATTAGTATAAACTTAGAATGTAGTGAGTACAACAAAGTAAGGTCAGTAAAAGAAATGTTAGACTACACTTATAGAACCAGTAAGTTTATATCTTCAGGAGTCTTTAAAGAGTTGATACACGAGAATACTAATCAAAATGAGTAAAAGAACGACATTGCTTCTTGATGGATTAATAAGAGAGAAAATAGCTTGCCAAAATATCAAGACAATATTAACTAATACTAAAAGAGTATTAAATAAATGTCTATTATTTTTATAAAGATTTTTAATATCATTTAATTTATTCATACTATATATTATGATAAAAGAGACTATTTGTGAGTTTCTTTTATTTTTCTAGTGAAATCTATTTATTTTTATGTTATACTCCCCTTATAATTTAGCATTTTTAGGTTCTGTAAAATTTTATCATTTTAAATTTTTATAGAGTAATTGTGGAAATAAGTGAAAATCTTATAC
>OLSB01000895.1_pt1 | contig 32633 bp, 35 predicted proteins | sample 1672071 | NCBI WGS metagenome assembly OLSB01 (sample SAMEA3136642, study PRJEB25190) | human gut metagenome | biome: human gut; feature: human-associated habitat; material: faeces | place: Austria | collected 2013 | reverse complement strand
GAACTATTTCTTCTGTATTAATTCCTTCATCAAAACAATACGCCGCAAAACATCGAATGCCATTGCCACACATGGGGGCTCTTGAACCATCTTGGTTGTAGTAAACCATTTCAAGTAGATCTTCTTTCACAAAAATCATTCCATCCGCTCCAATACCCGTATGTCTTTCACAACAAGATTGAACCAATGTTGGAATATCAATATCTTCAATATATCTTGTAAGAATAAAATCATTTCCTAACCCATGATACTTACTAAATTTTATGCGCATAAATCATTCTCCAATCGAATCAAATCTTCATAATTCTCGCCACGAATTACACATTGACTTTTTCCATTCTTACAAAAGATGACGGGTAATCCAAGCGCTTTATTGTAGTGACTTGCCATAGAATAGCCATACGCTCCTGTAGACTTCACAATTAATAAATCATTCGGTTTCACCTCAGGCAAGAACGCATCTTCAATAATCACATCTCCAGATTCACAACACTTACCCGCAACTTTGTAGTGTTTACTTGGCATTTCATTTTCTTTTCCATCAATCACACAACTATACTTAGCCTGATACAATGCTGGACGAATATTATCACTCATACCACCATCCACAAAAATATAATTTTTATGCGGCGTTTCCTTCATAAAGCCAACTGTATAAACTGTGCTTCCCGCTTCCGCCACAATACTTCGTCCTGGTTCAATACAAATTTTATGGATATCTAGTTTATATTTTTCTATATTGCATTTTACGGCTTCAATCAAAGTATCACATACTACATCCACAGGAATGGGTGTATCTTCATCCGTATATACAGCGCCAAAGCCTCCACCAAAATTTAATGTAGATACGTCTACATCTAAGTTTGAAACAAACTCAAACACCTTATTGACTTCTTGTACAAAGGCTTCCTTGTCAAAAATCTGCGATCCAATATGTGCATGGAATCCATCAAAAGATAAGTTTGGACAAGTATTGATAATTTGAATCAATTCTAAAATATCTGATTTTTTCTCAACTGAAATTCCAAACTTACTATCAATATTAGCTGTCACAATATATTCATGCGTATGCGCTTCAATACCTGGATTGACCCTTAATAAAATGGATACAGTATAATCAATATTCTTAGCCAATTCACTCAACAATTGAGCTTCCATAAGGTTATCAACAATAATCGTTCCAACTCTATATTTCAATGCCAATTTCAACTCATCCATCGATTTATTATTGCCATGAAAATATACACGATGCATATCAAAACCAGCCACATAAGCCGTATATAATTCTCCACCACTCACAACATCTAAAGAACAATCCATTTTTGAAACCAATTGAATCATAGCCTTACAGTTAAAGGCCTTGGATGCATAGATCACATCACATTCAAATTCAGAACTTTTTAAATGTGTCTTAAACGCATTCAATTTATCTTCAATCATTCCTTGATCATATACATACAAAGGACTTCCATATGTATTTACTAATTCTTTTACCTTCATCATAAATAAATCCCTTTCTCTAAAACAAAAAAACATGCCAGCTAACAAACTGACATGTATAAAACACAATCATTTGATAGCACTCCTACTTGCGTAGACAGTCCAACAGATATTCTCCATTGGCCCACACATTTTTTATGCCTAAAAAACATGTTCGGCAAACTTGCTTCATAAATACATCCAACGCCTGCCAGCTCTGTATTTACTTGTCTTATTTGCGCCTCTATCTTTGCGATGGAAAAATTATAGCACCACTTACAAATTGTTTCAAGTTTAATTGTAAATCGTTTCATTTTTATGTAAAATAGTTTGAAAAGGAGAATTATATGTTAGAAACCATTAAAAAATATAGAAGAGACCTACACCAGATTCCAGAATTAGAACTTGATTTAGCTGAAACCACAAACTACATTTTAAACGTTTTAGAAGAATTAGATTGTATCGTTTCTGTTCCTCTACAAAGTACAGTGCTTGCCTACTTTGACAACCAAAAAGAACACACACTCGCTTTTCGTAGTGATATGGATGCCCTTCCTATAACCGAACAAACCAATCTAGAATTTCAAAGTAAAAGCCCTGGTAAAATGCATGCCTGCGGACACGATGGACATATGGCCATGCTTCTAGGGTTTGCGAAAGAATTGAATTCGTATTATAAAACATTAGGCAAAAACATTCTATTAATTTTTCAACCCGGAGAAGAAAGTCCAGGCGGAGCACATTTAATTTGTGAAGCAGGCATATTAGAAACATATAAAGTGCAATATATCTTTGGAACTCACTTATGGCCTGTACTTGAAAAAGGCGTTGTTGCCACACGAAAAAATGAATTAATGGCTCGTGCTAGTGAAATCAATATTGATATTTACGGCAAAGAAAGTCATGCCGCCAAATATAAAGAAGGAATCGATGCCTTAGAAATTGGAGCTGAAATTCTTTTAGAAATTTATGCGATGGAAAAAGAAATCCCAAATGAATATTATCGCTTACTACGCTTTGGAAGAATGGAAAGTGGTACTGTACGAAATGTAGTTAGTGGACACACACGCCTTGAAGGAACATTACGTGCTTTTCAAGATTATATCTTTGATTCTATGAAAGAAGAAATATTTAGAATTTGTGCATCCAAAGAAAAGAAGTACAATTGTAAAGTCGATATTTCAATCAATACAGGCTATCCAGCTGTTATGAACGATGAAAAATTAGTAGATCAATTAATCCATAAAATTCCAGAAATCCGACAATTAAGAAATCCTGAAATGATTGCCGAAGACTTTGCGTACTACCAAAAAGAAGTGCCTGGCGTCTTCTTCTTTTTAGGCACACAAACCCCATATGCACTTCATAATGCCAAGTTTGACTTTGATGAAGAAGTCTTATTAAGCGGTATTAAATTATACAAGAAAATCACAAAATGTATTTAAAAAGAGGAAATTAATCCTCTTTTTCTTTCATCAATTGAACCATGACCGCCTTTTGTGCATGTAGACGATTCTCTGCTTCTTCAAAGATTTCATCCGCATGTGCCTCAAATACTTCTTCCGTAATTTCTTGACCACGATAAGCCGGTAAACAATGTTGTACCATCGCATTGGCTTTGGCATACTTCATTAATTCTGCATTGACCTGAAAACCTGCAAAATCTTTAGCACGCTTTTCTTTTTCAGCTTCCATACCCATGCTTGCCCAAGTATCTGTAATGACAACATCCGCATATTGAATAGCCTTGATACAATCATTTGTAAGTTCAAAATCATTGAAATCTTTCGCAAACTCTAAAACATGCTTGTCAGGCTCATATCCTTTTGGAGTGGCAACACTCACTTTCATACCAACCCTTAATCCACCTATGATCAAGGAATTAGCCATATTGTCTCCATCACCGATATAGCACATTTTCAAGCCTTTTAATAAACCGTATTTTTCACGAATTGTCATAAAATCTGCCAACACTTGACATGGATGACAATAATCCGTTAACCCATTAATAACGGGAATCGAACCAAAGTTTGCCAGATCTTCCACTTCTTTTTGTTCGTATGTACGAATCATAATACAGTCTAAATAACGCGATAAAACACGAGCTGTATCTTGTACAGGTTCTCCTCTTCCTATCTGCAAATCTCTACTTGAAAGGAACAGTGGTTGTGCTCCTAATTGATAGGCACCTGTCTCAAAGGAAACTCTTGTTCTTGTACTTGACTTTTGAAAGATCAAACCAATACTTTTTCCTTTTAATAAAGGATGCTCAATATGATGTTTTCTTTCATATTTTAATTGATCCGCCAAATCCATAATAGATAGAATCTCTTTTTCACTCAATTGTTCCATTGTTAATAAGTGTTTCATTCAAACACCTCCTTCATAATGGATAATGCTTCATCCACCTCTTTTAAGCTTAATGTCAATGGTGGAAGTAAACGAATCGCATCCTTACCTGCCGTAAGTGTTAATAACCCTTTATCCATCATCGCCTGCACATAATCGGCTCTTTTATCTGGATCGACCACGATTCCAAGCATCAAACCAATTCCACGAACACATTTGATTTTATCCGAATGCATATTTTCAATACCTGATTTTAAAGCCGCACCCACAACTTTTACATGATTCAAAAAATCAGGTTCTGTCACAATCGATAATACTGTATCGGCTGCTTTACAACTTAATGGATTACCACCAAATGTACTTCCATGATCTCCCGGACCAAATGTGTCCTTGCACTTGTCTCCTGTAATGACAGCACCAATGGGAACACCTCCACCAAGAGCTTTTGCGGTTGTGACAATATCAGGTAAAACATCATATTGTTCAAAACAGAATAATGTTCCTGTGTGCCCAATTCCCGTTTGTACTTCATCTACTAAGAATAAAATATCATTAGAATGACAGAACTTTTCTACAGCTTTGACATAGTCTTTATCCAAAGGAACAACTCCACTTTCTCCTTGAATCAATTCCACCATAACAGCACACGTTTTTTCATTGGCTACCTTCTTTAAATCTTCGATATCATTTGCGACTGCATAATCAAATCCTTCTGTAAACGGAAAATAATATTGATGAAATTTGTCTTGTCCAGTCGCCTTTAATGTGGTGATGGTACGACCATGGAAAGATTGTTTTAAAGTGATGATGACATCTCTTCCTGCTCCATATTTATCATAGGAATATTTTCTGGCGAGTTTGATCATTCCTTCATTGGCTTCGGCTCCCGAATTTGAAAAGAATACCTTACTAAGTCCAGTATATTCAACTAACTTTTTAGCAGCATCCACCATAGGTTTACTATAGTACAAGTTGGAACATTCCATTAAGGTTGCCACTTGTTTTTGAATGGTATCAACAAGAACCGGATGATTATGTCCTAAACAATTCACACCAATTCCACTTGTTAAATCGAGATATTCTTTCCCATTTGTATCTTTTAAATAGCACCCTTGACCACTTTCAATTTCAATATTGAAACGATTATAGGTATGCATCAAATATTTTGATTCTTCCATTACTTTCCTCCTATTCAATCAAGGTTCCTACACCTTGATTACTTAATAATTCAACTAGTAAAGAGTGCATCACTCTTCCATCTTGAATGTTGACACTTTCAACACCTTCTCGTACGGCTTTAACACAACACTCAATTTTTGGAATCATGCCACCTTTAATTACTTTTTCCTTCTTTAATAATGGAATTTGCGATACTTTAACTCTTTCAAGTAACGTAGATTCATCCTTAGGATCTTTCATTAAGCCCTTTACATCCGTTAATAAAATCAATTTTTTGGCATGTAGACTAATCGCTAGCTCACTAGCTGCAAGATCGGCATTAATATTGTAGGTTCCAAGTTTATCTATTGCCTTGGCAACACTTGACACAACGGGAATATATCCTTTTTCAAAGGTATCTAAAATAATTTGGGGATTTACCTTTTCTATCTTTCCTACGTTGACCAGTTTTGAATCTAAACAACTCGCCTCAAATAAGCTGCCATCGACTCCACTCAATCCAATTCCCTTATCTAATAGATTCACTAGATTTTTGTTTACTTTTCCACAAAGAACCATCTGAACAATGTCCATTGTTTCATCATCCGTAACACGTAAACCATTCAAAAATTTCGATTCTTTGTTTGTCTTAGACAACATTTCATTAATTTCAGGACCACCGCCATGTACTAAGACAACGTGTACACCTAAAAGATTTAATAGCATTACATCCTTTATAACAGCCGCCTTCAATTCTTCGTCAATCATGGCATTTCCACCATATTTCACAACCACGATTTGGCCTGAATATTCTTTAACGTAGGGCAAAGCCTCTACAAGTACATTCGTATCAATCATGTCCTATAATCTCCATTGATTTTTACATAATCATAAGTTAGATCACATCCCCAACAAGTACATGATTCATCTCCACTATGCATATCACAAATAATTTCAATTTCTTCTTGTAGAAGAATGGACTTTGCCTTCTCTTCATCAAAATCCAAACCTTTTCCGCTTTTACAACAGAAAATTTCTTCATTGGACTTAAATGAAATATCCACAAGTTCTGGATCAAATTCCACACCCGAATAGCCAAGTGCACAAATGACTCTTCCCCAATTGGCATCCGCACCAAACATGGCTGCCTTAACTAAAGAGGAAGAACATACAGACATTGCCAAAGTTTGGGCATTTTCTAAAGTATCTGCACCACGCACACTTACTGTCATTAATTTTCCAGCTCCCTCGCCATCGGCTGCAATCTTTTTAGCCAATTCTTCCATCACATAATGCAAATTTTCATCAAATACTTCCTTTTCAAACACTTCATTTTGTGCCATACCATTTGCCATAACGATACACATATCGTTTGTAGAAGTATCCCCATCCACACTGACACGGTTAAATGTTTTGTTTGTGTTATCAAGTAAACAAGATTGAAGAATATTTTGTTCCACCTTACAATCGGTTGTGATAAAAGCTAACATTGTACCCATATTGGGATGGATCATACCACTTCCTTTACAAATACCGCCCATATGGCAGATAGTATTTCCCATTTTAAACTCAATAGCCACAGTTTTTTCTTTTGTGTCTGTAGTCATAATGGCTTTGGCAACATTTAAATTATTCTCTGATGATAAATCAATATCACTTACTTTTTCTTGAATTTTTTCAATCGGTAAAACCTGTCCAATGACACCTGTTGAAGCAACCAATACATTTTCTACATCCAACTTTAAATAATCAGCTGCACATTGTGCTTCTAATTTCGCATTTTCGATTTCTTTTGGATTACAAGCATTCGCATTACCTGAATTGACAATAACAGCTTGACTTAAACCATTTGATAAATGTTCTTTTGTCACAAGTAAAGGTGCATCCTTTACTTTATTCTTTGTGTATACGGCCGCCGTTTGACAAATTGTATCCGACACAATTAATGCCAAATCATCTTTTGTCTGATTTTTACGAATTCCACAATGTATAGAACCCACTTTAAAGCCAGTAGCGGCACAGACACCGTTTTCTATAACTTTCATTCTATATTCAATCCTTCCTCTTCCTTAAAACCGAGCATAATATTCATGTTCTGAATGGCTGCTCCACAAGCTCCCTTTCCTAAATTATCAAAGAGACTTGTGATCGTACATCTTTCATGATTACCAGATACAATCAGTTTCATACAATCAAGTCCTGCCATTGTATTAGCACTGAGCATGCCTGAATCGATTTTTTCAACTTGAATCAATTTTGCGTCTTTATACCAATCTTTTAAAGCTTGATATACTGTTTCATAATCCATCGATACATTTAAACTTACAGCCATACCTCGATAATAGTCACAAACAATTGGATTTAAAAAGACATCGTTTTTTAATCCACATACCTTTTTAATTTCCGGTAAATGTTTATGATTTTGATTTAAGCCATAGATTCTCGGTGCTTTTAAATCTATCGTCTTTTCCTTTTCATATTGATGGATCATCTTCTTTCCTCCACCAGAATAACCAGTTAAAGAGAAGAAAGAAAACTGTTTTGTTTTATTAACCAAGCCTTTTTGAATCAATGGATACAAAATAGATATGCATCCTGAGGCATGACAGCCTGGATTGGCAACATATTGACTTGAGGCAATTTTATCTTTAAGGCCCAATTCACTGAATCCATATGTCCACATAGTACGATGTGCTGTTGAAGCATCAATCACTTTAACATTTGGATTTGTGATCAAGCTTACCGCTTCAATACTTGCCGCATCTGGTAAACAAAGGAAAACCAAATCGGCCGAATTTAAATATTCTTTTCTTGTTGCCACATCTTTTCTTTTATCTTCAGGTATCATCAACATTTCAATATCATTACGAGCCTGCAGTCTTTTTACAATCTCAAGCCCTGTTGTACCCGACTGTCCATCAATATATACTTTAATCATAAGTTTTCTCCAAAGAGATAAAATCCTCTATATTTTGAATTTGATTCATTACACTTTCTGGACTTGGTCCCCCTAATACATTTCGATTGTTTACACAAGTTTCAATATCAATATATTTGTATACATCTTCTTCAAAAGAAGGATGAAACTTTTTATATTCTTTTAAAGATAGTTCATTCAATGATTTTTTATTTTCAATACCATACCCTACAATTTGTCCCACAATATGATAGGCATCTCGAAATGGCAAGCCTTTTTTTGTTAAATAATCCGCAAGGTCTGTCGCATTAATAAAGCCATGAAGGCAGGCATGCATCATATTATCTTTACAAATCTTCATTGTTTGAAACATCGGAATAAATACATCTAAACATTCTTTGACTGTATCAATACAATCAAATACGGCTTCCTTATCTTCCTGCATATCTTTGTTGTAGGCTAAAGGAAGACCTTTCAACGTCACAAGTAATGTATTTAAATCACCAATAGCTCTACCACTTTTTCCACGAATCAATTCGCAGATATCAGGATTTTTCTTTTGTGGCATAATACTTGATCCCGTACTAAACGCATCATCGAGTTCGACAAAATGAAATTCTAATGAACACCATTGAATGATTTCTTCACTCATTCTAGATAGATGAACCATCAAAAGTGATAAATCTGAACATAGTTCAACACAATAGTCTCGATCACTGACGCCATCTAAAGAGTTATCAGTTGGTTTAAGAAAGCCTAAATGACTTGCAGTATATTCTCTATCAATTGGATAGGTTGTAGTAGCTAAAGCTGCACATCCTAAGGGACACTCGTTCATTAAGAAATACGTATTTTTAAGTCGTAAAATATCTCTTTTAAACATGTTCGCATAAGCCATACACCAATGGGCAAAAGTGATGGGTTGTGCCCTTTGAAGATGTGTATAGCCTGGCATATATGTTTTTAAATTCGATTTAGCACTTGTGCATAGACAATCCAACAATTCAAATATTAATTTTTGTATCTTCTTTATTTCTTCCTTTACATATAAACGCATATCCAAGGCAACCTGATCATTTCTTGAACGAGCCGTGTGTAACTTTTTTCCGGCATCGCCAATTTCATTCGTCAGCTTTTCTTCAATAAACATATGAATATCTTCCGCTTTAGTAAATTCAATTTGATCAGATTCAATCTGATCCAAGATGGAATGCAATCCTTCTTGAATCAAATCAACATCCAACTTTGATAAAATCCCTTGTTTCTCTAGCATTTTTGAATGGACTAAAGAACCCTGAATATCTTGTTTATATAAACGACAATCAAAGGGTAAAGAGGTATTAAAAGAGTCTAATTTGGCATTGGTATCTTTTTTAAATCTGCCAGCCCACATCTTCGCCATAGAACACCTACTCTACATCCGGAAAGTGCTTTCCGCTCTTTTCAAATAATTCTTGATCATTTAAAGCACGTACCTTTAATGGTAATCCAAATAAGTGGATGAATCCTGCACTATCGGCTTGGTCATAACAATCGTCTTCATCAAATGTGGCCATACCACTTGAATATAAACTGTATGGACTTGTTACACTACAAGGAATAATATTTCCTTTATACAATTCTAGTTTTACATCGCCTGTCACTGTCTTTTGAGTTTCATCCACAAAGCTAGACAAAGCTTTTCTTAATGACGTGTACCATTTTCCATTATAGACAAGTTCACCAAATTTCAATGCGATTTGTTTTTTATAATGAGCTGTATCTTTATCTAAAGTGATTTCTTCTAACTTTTCATGAGCGGCATATAAAATCGTTCCACCTGGTGTTTCATATACACCTCTTGATTTCATACCCACTAAGCGATTTTCAACAATGTCCAAAATACCAATACCATTCTGTCCACCTAAATCATTTAATGTTTCAATAATATCTAGACATGACATTTCTTTGCCGTTAATACTTGTTGGTGTCCCTTCTTCAAAATGAATCGTTACATAATCGGGTTCATCCTTTGCCTGTTTTGGGCTTACACCAAGTTCTAAGAAGCCTTCTTTTTCTAGTGGTGCTTTATTGGCAGGATCTTCTAAATCCAATCCTTCGTGGGATAAATGCCATAGGTTTTTATCTTTTGAATAATTGGTTTCAGCTGTGATCTTTAATGGAATATTGTGTGCCTTGGCATACTCAATTTCTTTTTCACGCGAATTCAATTCCCAGAATCTCCAAGGTGCAATGATGTCCATGCCTGGGGCAAAAGCCTGAATGGCGAGTTCAAAACGAACTTGATCATTTCCCTTTCCAGTACATCCATGACAAATCGCATCGGCTCCTTCTTGTTTGGCAATTTCAACAAGTTTTTTTGCGATGATCGGACGCGCAAAGCTTGTTCCTAATAAATAATTTTCATAGCTAGCACCAGCCTTCATGCTTGGAATAATATAGTCTTCGACAAATTCTTTCTTTAGATCCGCAATATATAATTTACTAGCTCCCGTAGCCAAAGCTTTTTCTTCAAGGCCATCTAATTCACTTTTTTGACCAACATCTCCACTTACGGCAATGACTTCACATCCATAATTTTCTTTTAACCAAGGAATTAATACGGATGTATCTAATCCTCCAGAATATGCTAAAACGACTTTATTGTATTGTTTTTTCATGATAAGTTCCTCCTTGTTAATGTATATGAAAAAATAGTATTAAAAATCCATCGTCGATCGCATTCCATATTCATCATCTCCTTACCATAAAAAAAACGCCCAAAATAATTGGACGTTATAAGCGCGGTACCACCAAAATTTCATCTGCGCTATACAGATGACACCTCATTCTTAACGCGAATTCACGTTCTAGCCTCAAACCTTCGACTAGACCACTCCAGAACACGTTCCAAGAATATTCAACGATAACTTTCACCAAAACGTTATCTCTCTAAAGAAGAAATCTTCTTGTACTTCTTTCCTTCAAAGTATTTATGAGACTATTATAATTATTTTCTGTAAGTTTTCAAGCATAAATTTACATTATTTTACATTTAATTACATTTCTTTCATGATATCATTAAATAAAGGAGATGATTATAATGAGTTTTACGATTAAGAATTTCTGGGACAACGATGACGTTAAAGTTATCAGTCAAGAAAAAGGGTTTACGGTCATTGAGTACCAAAAAGATTTAAGTGTGACTCCTGACAGTGCACAAATGGCATATTTTTCTGGTCTCATGGATATTCGTAGAAAAACACTGATGTGTGATTTGAAAGTTTCGGATGTCACAATTCAACCAGGAGCTATGCAATTCATGATAGGCGATGTGCAGGCTACAACAGGAATCAAAGGAGCTGGTGATTTTCTAAAGAAATCATTTATGGCAAAGGCAAGCGGAGAATCAACAATCAAACCAGAATATACGGGTACGGGAGTATTAGTTTTAGAACCAACTTTTAAACACATTATTCTAACGGATCTAGTGAATTGGAATGGTGGTATGGTCATTGATGATGGCTTATTCATGGCTTGTGAATCTCACATTAAACAAAGTATTGTCGCAAGAACCAATCTAAGCAGTGCTATTGCAGGACAAGAAGGTTTCTTTAACTTATCATTCAGTGCACCTGGTGGTGTAGTTGCCTTAGAGTGTGATGTACCACAAAGAGAATTGATTGAAGTCCAATTAAATAATGATGTCATTAAAATTGATGGAAACATGGCCATTGCTTGGTCGAAATCTTTAGAGTTCACTGTTGAAAGAAGTGGTAAAACATTGATTGGTTCTGCCGCTAGTGGTGAGGGCTTAGTCAATGTCTACAGAGGTACAGGTAGAATCTTATTAAAACCAGTTGGTGGTATTACGAGTATGTCGGATGTTGTATTTCCAAAATCTCAAAAATAAAATGGATCTGGTCTAGTGACCAAATCCATTTTTTGCCTTTTGAATACGCAATGTTTTACCTTTAATTGTCTTTAAATTCTTTAATACAAGTTTTCCCTTATCATTTAAGATATCCACATACGATTGATGATCCTGCACTTGAATCACACCTATATCATCGACCGTAACACCATCAATTTCGCAGATAGCCCCTACAATATCGCCGGGACGAATCTTCTTGTTTTTTCCTCCATTCAAATAGATTTTAGTGATGTCCTTTCTTAAATCTTTTGATTTATCGACCACCACACGATTGGATTCTTTTAATGAATCTAAAACGTCTAAATCACTTAAATAGACTTCACCCTCTTCTTTAAATGGCAAGTTATAACCTAGATATTCTTCTAGTTTTTCTTTTCGAACTCCATCATATTCATTCACTAAACTTATAGCTAAGCCTTGTTCATCCACTCTACCGCTACGACCAATACGATGTGTATATGTTTCAACAGGACTTGGCATATCATAGTTAATGATCATCTCCACTTTAAAAACATCGATTCCTCGACTTGCGACATCGGTACAAACTAAAATACGCACCTCTCCTTTTTTAAAGCGTCGCATATGCGATAGTCGCTCTTCTTGCATCATACCACCGTGAATCTTATCGACACTGACTTGATTCTTTTCTAAACATTCATAGACTTCATCCACTCTTGCCTGCGTCTTACAAAAGATCATGCAGGATTCTGGTTTCTTTAATGCCAATAAATGAAGAAGGAACAATTCTTTGTGTTCTTCATTGACGTGATACGCCTCTTCTAGAATATTTGGCTTATTTGTACTTGTAAGATCAATTTTAGCTGGTTTATACAAATATTTCTTACTCATTCTTTGAATCACTGCAGGATAGGTTGCACTAAATAAACATGTCACATGTTTTTTTGGCATATATTTTAAAATAGCCTGTACTTCATCTAAAAAGTTCATATTCAACATTTCATCCGCTTCATCCAAAACTACATATTTAATTTTTGAAGGATCCAGTGTTTGTTGTTGAAGATGATCTAAAACTCTTCCTGGCGTACCAATCACAACATGACATCTTTGTTTCAAATCTTCCTTTTGAAACTTAAATGGCTGCTTACCAAAAATAGGTAGAGTCTTAATTTTTTTAAAGGTTCCAATACGATCAAAATCCTGTTGAATCTGTAAAGCTAGTTCTCGAGTGGGAGTAAGTACCAATGCTTGTGGGCTTCTTTCATCAATTTCTAGATTTTGAATGATAGGAATCGCAAAGGATGCTGTTTTTCCACTTCCCGTTCTTGATTTCACAATACAATCCGTTCCCAAAAGAATATTGGGAATGACTTTTTCTTGTACGGGTAATGGTTTTTCATATCCTAATGTATGTAAGGCTTGTATAATATTTTTATCTAAATTCATTTGTTCAAATGTCATTGTATCACCCACAAGATTATACCATGTTAATAATATTTAACAGAAACAAAATATATTATAAGCTACAATAAAGGCATGAAATATAAAACTTTAGTGATGAAACAAATTGATCAACATACATATCAATATAGTATGAATGCTCCTTTAGACAATTTAAGTCCCATTCTTTCTTTTGATGAAGAAATATTAAAAGTGAATTTTGGCAATGAATTGGAATACGCCTTAAATTGTAAAGTCTTAAAAGATGGATTTCTTTTAGAACCAAAAGACAATATGACACTGACTGAATGGGCTCCTTTTTTCGTGTTATCTTTTATTTTACAGTACTACAAATCATTTAGAAATCTACCCTCTATATTAATGAGTGTAGATAAAGAAATGCAGGAAAAATATAGTCAGGAGGAATTAATTCGAAACTTATTTCAATAAGTTTCATTTTTTTATGTAATAATTTTCACAATAGAGTATAATCAAAATGAGGTGAACTTTTATGAACATGACAACATTGAACACGCCACTTCCTGAAGATTTAATGAAATTAAAATGGAATGGGCAATTTAAATTGATGCAGGAGATGATTGATTTACGTCTTCAAAAGGACATTCCTGCCAAACTAAAGGAGCGTTTAGAATTAGAAAAAGAATTGATTTCTCGTCTTCCCGAAGATTTTACGTATTCAAAAGAAGACGCCGTTGAATTATTAAAATCAAAGATAGAAGATTTCAAAGAGGAAGAATTTGATGAATTATTCAAAGACAATGCGTTTGAATGGATCTTCATTGAGGGAAAAATGTATTTAAAAGACAATTTTTTTGAAAACCTAATTAAAGTGCGTAAGGTTTATAAAGATCGTTTAATTGAAAAAGATGGTGCTGCAAGTACTTTATTAGATGATGTAATGCATAAAATGAAAGAAGAAAAGGATGTTTACTGCAAGATTCATGTCAAGACAAGCTTAAAGGTGGATCCTGCATTTGAAAAGCCTGGAAAAACGATTCGTGTATGGCTTCCTATTCCGAAAGAATATGCGCAGGTTGAGGATTTTAAAATATTAAATACATCCCATGAAGGTCTAGTAAATGATAACAGTGTGGATCAAAGATGTGTTTATATTGAAAAACCATACGAAAAAGGTGAAGAATTCAGTGTAGAATATGAATTCATCAATCACATGCACTATGAAGAATTAGATCCTAGTATTGTGACGAATGAACATCCAGATACTTGTCTTGAAGAATATGCGCCACACGTTGTATTTACAGATTATTTAAAAGATGTTGTTAAAGAAATCATTGGTAAAGAAACAAATCCATTATTAAAGGCTAAATTGATTTATGACTATATCACAAGTCATGTCACATATTCATATGTACGTGCTTATGCGACTTTACCTTGTATTCCAGAATATATCACAACTGGATTGAAGGGTGATTGTGGTTTACAAGCATTGACATTTATTACTCTATGTCGTATTGCGGGCATTCCTGCCACTTGGCAAGCTGGACTTTATACTACACCAGAAACAATTGGCAATCATGACTGGGCACGATTCTATGTAGCTCCATATGGATGGTTATATGCAGATTGTTCATTTGGTGGAGGATCATATCGTGCCGGAAACTTAGAAAGAAGAGATTTCTATTTTGGATATCTAGATCCATTTAGAACTCCATGTTCATCTAAATTCCAAGGTGATTTTGTGCCAGCTAAAAACTTCTTACCAAACGATCCATATGACAACCAAAATGGTGAAATGGAATATGTAGATGAAGCTATTCCTGGAAAATACATCATTAAAGAGACAAAGAATATCGAAATTGCCCTTATGGAGGATAAAAATGCGTAGGCCTATTATCGGTCTAACGTGTAATGAATTGGATAAAGAGAATTTACCTAAACAATTTATCAATGAAGCCTATATTAATAGTGTTATTCGTGGTGGTGGCTGCCCGATGATTCTTCCTATCACAAATGACTATGATACAATTCAAGCTCAAGTTAATCCATTAGATGGATTAATTGTAACAGGTGGAATTGATGTGAATCCTATGATTTATAATGAAAATCCAGAACCTTTACAAGGTAATTCAAGCTTAGATCGTGATTATTATGAAATGCGTGTATTAAAATATGCCAAGGAAAAACAGATTCCTATTTTTGGAATCTGCCGTGGCATTCAGATGTTGAATGTCTATTTTAAAGGATCTTTGTATCAAGATTTATCGTATTGTAAAAGAAGCGTCATTAAACATGCGCAACAAGAAAAAAGAGAAAATCCAAGTCATAAGATCCATATTGAAAAGGATAGCTTTTTATATCCTAGTTTAAGTGATGAAGCTTATGTGAATAGTTTTCATCATCAGGCCATCAAAGATTTAGCACCAAACTTTAAAGTTGTAGCTAAAGCTCCAGATGGCATTATTGAAGCCATTGAACATGAGTCATTACCAATTTATGCCGTACAATTTCATCCAGAAGCATTGTCCCATAAATATGGTGAGATGCAAGATATATTCAATGTTTTTATCAAAAAGTGCGAGGTGAAATAATGCGTATTCAAGAAAACTTAGAAAAATCAAAATATGAGGCAGATGGAAGCATTCAAATTCAAGGAACAACCATTCCTTATCATACAATTTGTGAAGACAATTTCTTTGTAGATGAAGAAAATAATCCAGTCGCATCCATCTTTAGTTATGCCTATTTTAGAAGTGATATTCAAGACAATTCTAAACGACCTATTCTATTTATTTATAATGGAGGTCCAGGATGTGCAAGTCTTTGGCTTCACATGGGATTATTTGGCCCAAGAATTGTAAAATTAGATGATGAACTAAATCTTCCAACTGTTCCTCCTTTTGAACTAGAAGACAATCCTCATTGTTTATTAGACTTATGTGATTTAGTCTTTATTGATCCAGTAGGAACAGGTTTAGGTCGTTTGATTCAGGAAAAGGCAAGAAAAGAATTTTATGAAACGCATGGCGATGTTCGAAGTGTTTCTAAATTCATTGAACAATTCTTAGCACGTTATAACCGTAGAAATTCACCAGTATTACTTGCGGGTGAAAGCTATGGTACGGCAAGAAGTGCCTTACTTGCAGGAGAGTTGATGGGTGCAGGTCCTGAAAAGGCCGATACGATGGGCATTAGTGTCAGTGGTATCTTCTTACTTGGAAGTTACTTTATTGAAAAGCTTCCGGTTGAAGCAAGTGCAACAGACTTAATCACAATGGCTGCCACAAATTATTTCCATAATCCAAAGGAAAATATTTCACAAAAAGACTTTATTGATGAAGCCTTTACATTCGCATCCACTGAATATGTCACAGCCTTATTTTTAGGGGATACCTGTCCTAATAAAGAAGAAATTGCGGATAAACTAGCTTACTATTCTGGTATTGATAAAACATATTGGTTAAGACACCATTTACATATGGATATGCAAAAAGGATTTGCGCATAAATTATTAGAAGACAAGGGCTTAGCTTTAGGATTCTATGACGGGCGTTATACATGGAATGATGATCCAGAAATCATGGAAGCCAATGTCATTGCGGATGACCCAGCTATGGGACAATATACACCTGCTTTCCAGACTGCCTATGGATTGATGCGTCAAGAATTGAATATCACAAGTGATCGCATCTCAAAAGGCTTAGTCTTTGATGTAAATATGACATGGAATCGTGAATTCAAAACGAGTCCTGCCCAATCCTTAGCTGGATGTATGCGAAGAAACAAACAGATGAAAGTCTTCTTTGCCTCAGGTCTATATGATCTTTGTACAACAGCTGGAAATGCCAGATATTTGGCAACCCATTCCAATCTAGATCAAAATCGAGTTACAATTGGTGAATATCCAAGTGGTCATATGGCTTATCTTGGTAAAGAAAGCTTTGATCTATTAGCCAAGGACATGCGTGCATTCTTTGAAAGCTGTATTTAACACAAAAACCGTCAAGCGACGGTTTCTTTTTTTATTTATACTTTTTCAACATTTCTAACTTAAGATTCAATAACTTTTCACTTAAGTCAACATAATATTCTTGCGGATATACAAAACGTTTGATTTCATCCCAAATTGTAGCTAGTTCCTTTTCACTATATGCACGAATTTCTTCTAGGCTTGGAAGATCATATACTAGCTTACCATCTTTAAAGATTGGCACTAACATATCGCGTACTGTATATGTATTGGCAGGAATCACTTTGTATTTCCAACGTGACATTGGATGATAGATAGTTAGATCTTGCGTTGTATCGATCACTTCATCTTCTAATGTCAATAAATCGGCAATAGCCATACCTGTTTCTTTGTCCATGATACGATTTAAATTCTTCATACCTGGATTTGTCACTTTTTCAACATTGTCACTAATTTTGATTTTCGGAATCATATGGCCATCTTTTTCAAGCGCCACCATTTTATAAACACCACCAAATACTGGCGAATTTTTTGAACAAATCAAGTTTTCACCAACCCCAAACGAATCAATTTTAGCGCCTTGTTGATGAATCAAAGATTCAATGACATATTCATCCAAGGAATTGGATACAACAATCTTACAATCTTTCATTCCTGCTTCATCTAACATTTTGCGAACTTTTTTAGAAAGATATGCCATATCTCCACTATCAATACGAACACCTTTTAAGCGGTATCCATTTGGTTCTAAATAATCCTTAGCTACTTTAATCGCATTCACAATACCTGATTTTAAAGTAGAATATGTATCAATCAATAAAGTACATGCGTCTGGATATGTTTTGGCATAATACATAAATGCATCATATTCGGTATCAAAGCTTTGAATAAATGAGTGAGCCATTGTACCAAGTACAGGTACACCAAACTCTTTTCCTGAATACGTAGTGGCACTTCCTGCACAACCTGCAATATAAGCTGCTCTAGCTCCTAGAATGGCTGCATCAAAGTTATGAGCTCGACGTGCACCAAATTCCATAACAGCTCTTCCTTCACTGGCTTGTACAATTCGACGTGATTTTGTCGCAATCAAAGTCTGGTGATTGATTGCCAAAAGTAATGCCGTTTCTACAAGTTGCGCTTCAATAATTGGCGCTTTTACACGAACTAATGGTTCATGAGGAAATACAGGTGTTCCTTCTGGAATCGCATAAATATCTCCAGTAAAACGAATGGTTGATAGATATTCTAGAAAATCTTCACTAAATTGGTTTAATGAGCGCAAATAATCAATATCTTCTTTTTCAAAATGTAAATTAGAAACATAGTCTACAACTTGTTCCAAGCCTGCAAATACACAATATCCCCCGTCATCCGGATTTTTACGATAGAATAAGTCAAATACGACTTCTTTGTCTTTATTATCATTAAAATAACATTGACTCATTGTTAGTTCATAAAAGTCCATGACTAAACTTAAATTTCTCTTATCTTTCATTTTATAATCTTTACTCCCTTACTTCAGAAACAACTTGAATACCATTCATTTCCATCATTCTAAATGCGACATCATTCCAGAATGTGGCTTCATGTATTTCTGGTATATGATAGGTTTCTGTACAGTTTTCAACCACGACAATACGATATTCATTCATATTATGTTCATTCAACCATGTGTTTAAGCTCAATACGAAATGAAGAACACAAAGATCTGTACAACAGCCCGTCACAATTATATCACGATAATACTTCAAATCTGAATTTAGAAACTCTTCAAATTCTGGTGCCATAAATGTATTCGTACTGTTCTTTTTAATTACGTGTTTCACAAATGGCTTTAAAGAATCTACTACTTCAGCTTCTTCACTGCCAATTACACAATGCGTTGGAAACGAATTGAATTCACGCGTCTTTGGTGGATGTGAATCACACACAAAGACATTGTTGCAATCTAAGCTTGTTAATAGATTTTCAATATTCTTTTCCACATTGCCAATGACTTCATCATGTAAGGGTCCCATATTCACAAACCCTTTGATCATATCCACCACAAATACTACGGGATCATTTAATTCATTTTTTTGAATGGATTTATAATTATTTTTTTCTAAACGTGCCATATATACCTCTAAACGAGAATAAGAGTTCTACGCAGAACTCTTATTCTTCAACTTCTTTGTTTGTTTTAAATTCCTTTAATTTTTCTTCAAGCATTGATTTGAATTCTGGATTTGCCTTAATGTAAGCTTTGGCAGCCTCTTTACCCTGACCGATTTTTTCTCCTTCATAACTGAACCATGCCCCTGCTTTTTTTACAATATTGGCATCGACACATAAATCTAATAATTCACTAATGTAAGAAATTCCTTCGCCATACATAATTTCTAATACGGCAGACTTAAATGGAGGTGCTACCTTATTCTTAACAATTTTAACTTTTACTTTGTTTCCAACAATATCTGTACCATTTTTTATGGCATCCGCCTTACGAATATCCACACGAACAGAAGAATAGAATTTTAATGCACGGCCACCCGGAGTTGTTTCAGGATTTCCATAAATAACACCTACTTTTTCACGAAGCTGGTTGATAAAAATAGCTGTACAATCATTTTGGTTCATTGCTCCGGCAAGCTTACGCATTGCCTTTGACATCATACGAGCTTGTAATCCAACTTGATTATCTCCCATTTCACCATCTAATTCAGCTTGTGGAACTAAAGCTGCAACACTGTCCACAACAACCAAATCAACAGCTCCACTTTCAACAAGCATCAACATAATGTCTAAACCTTGTTCCCCAGAATCTGGCTGAGATAAAATCAACTCATCAATGTTAACACCTAAATTTTTTGCGTATACTGGATCGATTGCGTTTTCCGCATCGATAAAGGCTGCACGACCACCCTTTTTTTGAACTTCTGCAACGGCATGTAAAGCAAGTGTTGTTTTACCACTTGATTCTGGACCAAAGATTTCAATAATTCTTCCCTTTGGATATCCACCGATACCTAAAGCATCATCCAATAATAAACTTCCAGAAGGAATGGGTTCAATATCTACGGCTGCTCTATCCCCTAATTTCATGACAGAACCTTTACCATATTCCCTTTCGATTTCTGTTAGTACATCACTTAAAAGTTTGTCTTTATTTGTTTCTACTTTTTCTTTTGGCATATATTCTCCTTTTGAATTGTTTGTATCAATATATCTATCATTTGACAAACAACATGCTCTCTTACATCATTTCTAGATAGACCTGTACATTGAAAACCATATACACGAACCTCTTTTTTAGAAGCAATAGCACAATAGACTCTTCCTGCTGGTTTTTCTTCCCAGGCACTCGGACCTGCGTTGCCCGTAAAAGACACACAATAATCCACATCCATAATTTCTCTTGTGTTTTTGGCCATGGCATAGGCACACTCTTCACTAATTACACCATAATTTTGAATTAAGTTCACATCCACATGAGCTAATACACTTTTCATTGGTGTAAAATAAGTCACTAGACCACCTTTTAAAATAGCACTTGCCCCAGGAATAGAAGCAATCGTACTCGTAAATAGGCCAGCCGTTAGACTTTCACAGCTAGAAATAGTCAAATGATTTTCTGTACATAAAGAAACAAGTTGTTTTGCCTCAGTCATTACATAGTCTCCAAAACGTATTTTTTCAATTGATTGAAATAAATCCATCCACTATATAAAGAAGCTACTGTTGCTGCCCACAACAATATTTGGTCCATACAAATACCCATATAGACAAACGGCCAATCTTTCAATAACAAGAATACAAGTGCAAACATTTGTAGTACTGTCTTTAGTTTTCCAAAAATACCTGCACTTACAACTTCACCAGAATTAGCTGCACTCATTCGTAAGCCATCAACAATCAAGTCTCTTGCGATCATTAGTAATACCGCAATCACATTGGCTTGATGAAAATAAACCATCAAGATCAAAACTGTATTCACTAACATCTTATCTGCGATAGGATCCGCAAATTTTCCAAAAGAAGTAATCCAATTGTTCTTTCTTGCTAACATTCCATCAAAGAAATCTGTAATACTCGCAACCGCAAAAATTACAAATGCAATCACATCACGTAGTGCAAGACCACTTGCTTCATCTATAACACCAATGGTCGGGTCCATACATAAATATACAGCCACAACAACAGGAACTAATAAAATTCTAATAATTGTTAGTCTGTTCGGCATATTCATCTTGGCCATAAGTTACATCCTCCCCTTGTGCATATAGATTTTCATCTGTGTAACCATAATCATAATCGTAATCATAGTCACTATCCTCATATTCAGTTTCATCTTCTTCAACAGGTTTTTGGTATCCCTTACCAATTTGTAGTGTGATAATGGCTGGCTCACCCTGCTTCCAACCTTCTTTATCAAAAGAAATTTCTTTTCCGTCAATAGAAATACTGTTTTCTGAATATGTCTCAATACTAATTTCAAAAGTACAATCATCGGATAATTCTAAGCTATGATTGAATGTACCCGTATATACTTTTGAAGTGTCATTAATTGTTTCATCATTCTTTTTCAAAGTAATTTTTGTCTTTGTCGGTAACGTAATACTTAAATCCAATGTTTTTACATCCGATTGAATATTCGAAAGCTGATATGCGTTGGTTTCACCGCTAATTTTATCAACAACTAAAGCCTGAGCCTCTTTAGCTTTTTTACGCTGGTTTGCGAGTTTATTTGTCTCCTGTTCTTTTTTAGACAATTGCTCTTCACGAAGCTCTTGCTGCGTTGCTAGTTTTTGATTTGAAATCGAACGCAATCCCACATTGATCAAGGATAAAACTCCCAATCCAATGATTCCAATCAGGACAAGCATTTTGATGATCTTCGTCTGGTTTGCGTTCAATGAAGAACTTGTTATACTGACATGTTTTTGAAACCATCCTAAAGATGATTTTTTCTTTTTCTTAGTCGTCTTTTTTGTCTTTTGAACACTCGCCATTTGTTCAACCATACGTCTTTGTGCCATAGTTAAAGCCATGTCTCTTTGATGCGCAAATTCATTGACATCCACATCAACTTCATCTGAAATGGCCTGCCAATTTACACCAATCGCATCCGAATAGGCATGCACAAAATAGCGAACGAAAGATAAGTCATCGGAGAAAACATCAAGGTTGTGTTCTTCGATTGCTTGTATATATTGAGGCGCTAAACGCGTCTGATTTGAAACATCCTGAATGGAAAGTTTTAGGTTTGTTCGACGTTCTTTTAAGATGTGATAATAAGCCACTAAAACTCCCCCTTTGAAGTTTATTATAACAAATTCAAAGCAAGAATACCACGATGTGCTATAATTATTTACGAAAGGATGAATGAAATGTCACAACTTAATTTTTCAATCGGAACATTTTCTCAATGTATGAGTTTCTCTCCACAAGATATTAAAATCGATAATTTTGAAGACTATACACTCTATTGTATTGACTGTGAAAATGTTCAACAATTTGACACAAACACGCTAAAAGCCACAAGTCCTAGCGTCTTCTTTTTCTTTGGAAACTTTGAAAAAATAGGGCAAAAGTGCTGGCAGCAAATCTTTGCGATTGCGAAGGATTTCCCAAATTCTTATTGTTTCAATACACACCAAAGCCAAAAGAATTTTGCGGACATCTATTGTGCTACTTTACTTGGACAAATTGTTGCCAATATAGTCCCTAAAAAAATTCTTCTTGTCACAAATGATCAAGGATTTCAAGGTATTAAACAAGCCTTGTTGTTCCAAGGAAAAGATATCGACATTGAAATCTTACAGACAAGAGACCCGTTCTTGTTGCCTTTAAAGGAAGAAACGCCTAAGTCTCAACCAAAACAGACACAAAAACAAAAGAAACAAACAAATACCTCAAAGCCAAATGAAGCAAGTGATGAAGAGGTAATAGAAGCATTAAAGAAATATCCAAAAATCAATACCCGCTATGCATCTATTGATGATTTAAGTAAGTATTTAATGCCCATCTTAGCAAACAAACAAAAGAAGTGTAAACTTTCCAAATGGATTGAGAGTGACTACGCAAAAAAAGTTGGGCGCTATAAAAAAGATTCGAAAGGAAAATATTATAAATTAAAATGATAAAAACAATATATTTAGCTGGAGGCTGCTTTTGGGGTGTGCAGCACTATTTCGATCAATTTAATGGCATCTTAAATACAACTGTTGGTTATGCGAATGGAAATAGTGAAAACCCAAAATATAAAGATGTGAAAGCAGGACTTACAGGTCATGCAGAAACATTAGAAATCCAATATGATGACAACGTGATTTCACTTTCTAAGATTTTAGACTTATACTTTGATATCATTGATCCAGTATCTATCAATCAACAAGGTGAAGATATCGGTATTTCCTATCGTACAGGTATTTATTATGTGGAAAAAATAGATTTTGAAATCATCCAATCTAAATATAATGAAATCCAAAAGAAATATGATTTACCTCTAGCTGTTGAAGTAGAGCCTATGAAAAACTTTTTTAATGCCGAAGAATACCATCAAAAATACCTGGATAAAAATCCAGGTGCCTATTGTCATATTCCTGCATCAAAATTTAAGAAGGGACTTTAATTAGCCCCTTCTTTTATTGTGCTTCCCGCAACATATCCTGTTGTCCATGCGATTTGTAAATTGTATCCTCCTGTTTGCGCATCCAAATCCAATACTTCACCCACAAACTTTAAGCCTTTAATTTTCTTAGACTCCATTGTCTGAGGTTGAATCTGATTTGTCTTGATTCCACCTACAGTTATCATAGCCTGATCAAATCCGGCAAAACTAGACACTTCAAAATCTAAACATTTCAATAATTCACTAATACTTCTTCTTTGTACTTTTGTTGTTTCATTGGCTTTTAAAGAATCATCAATATTTAAACGATCCATGATATATTGTACCAATCTCTTAGGAATCATCATTTCAAGTATGTGGTTTAATTGTTTATTTGAAGAACGATTCATTCTTTCTAGTAAAAATGCATCCACTTCATCCACTGATTTATCTGGAATCAAATCAAATATGATTTTGTCAGGTTCTTTATGAATCACATAGCTTGACATGGCCAAAATACCTGGTCCACTAAAACCTTCATGAGTAAACAAAATGTCGCCCAATTGTTTATATAAAACTTTTTTATCTTTCTTTGCTTGAATACCCACATTCTGCAAGGAAAGACCTGCTAAATCAAAAATTTCTTTTGTTCGTAAAGAAACCAATCCAGGATATAAATCACTGACTTTGATATCTAATGTATTCGCCCATTTATATCCATCGCCACTACTTCCAGTCGACACAAAAGACTTTCCACCTGTCGCAACAATCACTACATCAAACGAATACAAACCTTTATCTGTTTTGATTCCAACCACTTTATCATCTTCAACCATTAAATCTGTACATGCTTCATCCATATGTAGAATCACATTATTTTTGCGTAATAATTCCACAAACAATAAAACAACATCCTGACTTGAATTCGAACCAGGAAACATACGCCCATGATCTTCTTCAATGGTAGGTAAACCATTGGATTTTAAAAATTGGATCATATCCAAATTAGAGAATTGTGAGAATGGGCTATATAAGAATTTTTCATTGTGCACAACATGCTTAAAGAATTCATCTTTTGAACAATTATTCGTCACATTACAACGTCCATGTCCTGTAAGTTGCAACTTCTTTCCTAATTGTTTATTTTTCTCAAACAACTCCACCTGGTGACCGACTAAGCTTGCGGTGTAGGCAGCCATCAATCCAGATGGTCCCCCACCAATCACGCATACTTTTAACATAAAATCCCACTTTCTTCTAAATAAATAGCTAACCCATCATGTTCATTATCCTGTTTTGTGATGGCATTGGCGCAAGCCTTTGTATCATCCGTACCATTGATCATACAAACACCACAACCTGCTACTTTTAACATGTCATTATCGTTGGATGTATCTCCAAAGGCTATGACATCCTTTATGTCTAAATCATTGAGTTCGCATATTTTTTGTAGTCCATATCCTTTATTGATTCTTTTATCACAAAATTCAAGTAATGTGGATTGCGTTTTAAAACCATGATAATAAGGATTTGTATGCTCTTTTACCCAAGCTTCCGCTTTAGGCATATCCTCTTCTTTCATACGGAACATGATTTTTGCGTTTTCATGTGCATAGAAATCTTCTAATTTTACAACTTCCAATTCTTTATGCGATGTAGAAGCCGAATGAATCATCCAATCATCAATATGAACACAACGAATCTTTCCATCCCAATATATCATTGGATTGCATTTGACAACTTTCATGATTTCCATGGTTTCTTTTAACCATTCCTTTTTCATCATGAAATAGCTATAGAATTTTTGATGTACGCCATCCCAAAGTTCTGCTCCATTCATCCCTACCACAAAATCAAAGTCAAAAGGTAAATCCCAATACTCTTTATTTCGTTTTAATTCATCGGCCGGACGACCTGAGGCAATCCCAAAATAAATACCTTTTTCATGAAGCTTGATCAAAGCTTCTTTTGTCCTCGGTGTTAATTCTTTCTTTTCATTAACTAATGTAGCATCAATGTCACAAATCACTAGTTTTGTCGTCACTTTAAGTCCTCCAATTCATAAGTAAATCCTTCACCATCGACTTCATGAACACTATTTACAATAATAAAAGCTCTTGGATCTAACTGCATGATTTCGTGTTCTAAATTCGAATACATTTTTTGTGGAATTACAATCATCAATACAGGTTTGGATTCATTTGTATATCCACCCTTACCTTCTAAAATTGTAACACCACGCTCCATATTGTTTAATACATGATTTTTAATATCAAACCACTTATCTGAAATAACCATACAGTTGATTGCCGTACTTGAACCAATCAAAATTGTTTTATCAATCGCAAAACCAGTTGTGAATACAGATAAAACTCCAATCAAGGCTGGTTCTACACCATACGTAGACATTCCCAACAATACAGTTAGAGCATCAATGATCATTACTGAATTTCCTGAAGAAATATGAGTATACTTATGAATCAACAAGGCTGGAATATCCATACCTCCAGTACTTGCGTTCACTCTAAAGCATAGACCTAAGCCAATTCCCGAAATCAACCCACAATAAATACTTGCCAACATGGGTTGCATGACAAATGTGTCTTTGGGAAATAAAGTTGTCACATATGTTAGTAATGAGACAAAAAATGAATAACTAAATGTTGAAATCAATGATTTCAGTGCAAATGCCTTCCCCAAAAAAATTGCGCCAACAACGTAGAGTCCAATCATCAATATGTTGATCAGCCATACGGATGGTACAAATGGTAATAATGGTTTTAATGCCACGGCAACACCGGCTACGCCTCCGGTTAATGTATTATTTGGTAAAACAAAAAAAGCAACGGACACTGCCACCATGAAATTCCCTAATAAAACAACCAATACGTCTTTTGCATAATTTGTTTTTTTCATATAAACCTCCCCAAACGCCACCTATATTCTACCAAAAAAGACCTCTTGATGAAACAAAAGAAAAAAGCTGGAAATCCAGCTTATCTTTACAACATTTCTTTTGCAGTTTGCGTAATCAAATCAAACAGTTCAATCACTTCTGGTTGTTTTTCATAACCAATCTTATCAAACAATTCATCTACGATCTTTAAAATCTTTTCATGTTGCTTCTTATAGATTCGAATCATCGAATCATTTAATGTAATATAGATTTTACGCGTATCCTGTTCACTACGAATACGTGTAATCAATCCCTTTTTTTCCATACTTGTAAGCGTACGATTCATCTGCGATTTTTGCATGCGCATATAGTTGCATAAATCCGTTGCGGTTACATTTATATTTTGATTTTGATATAAATAACGACAAATCATCGACTCATTGTAAGGAAGATCTGGAGTAATTCTCTCATTATTAATAACGGTTGTCATTTGAAGCCACGCTTCTAATACTTGTTCATTCTTTTTCATAGCTTTATTCTAGCACAGAAATTGTGTATTTCGCATCATAATTTTCATTCACACAAATCGTTACCTTTTTATTCTTTAAATCATATACACAAGACCATTGTGTCTTTGAGATTTTTCCCTGCTTATTCTTATGCGCATCTTGCGAACAATCAGATAGAAGCTGCATAGCCTCATGATTGGATAGTTTTCCATTTGTGGAACTTAATTTTTCATCAATAATTTGGTAGCGATCTTGGCCAAAATTAAATTCTGCATCTGGAATTGTAAGCAAGAAATTCGTAACACACTGATAATTCTTATCCGGATATACAACCTTCATTTCATTATCCACATATTCTACGACAACACTCTTTCCAGAAGCATCACAAATTTGTAAGTGATAACAACTATTCACACTTGAATGCATGTCATAAGATGATAATAATTCTAATGTTTCATCCACATTTTTCGCCTTATCAAGCATTAAACGAATTGCTGTTGTTGTGATATCTACCTTTTTTGTATTCTGATTTGTTGGTTTTGTATCAATCAACAATACACAAACCGCTAAACCTTTTTCATTCATTCCATCTAGTGGTGCATAAGGGGCTGCCAAAGTCACCAATGAATCCTTTAATGTATCTGGTAAATAATTTTCATTATATCCTACAAAACTTAAATTCACCATGGATATAGAGGCATCCCCATTTTTAAGTTTCGTCTTCACTAATACACTTGGCGAATAATCCATATCAAAGTTGCGTCCGAATAAATATCCTGAATTTTTATTTTGTGCAATAAATGTAGAACAACCTAAATCTGGAATCTTAATACTTAATGGTAATCCCTTCATTACGTGATTCCCCACAAATTCGACAAGCTCTTTATCATTGCTAGCATCTTTTTCTAAAAATTCATCCAATCCATAATCCGCACTATAATCCATTGTATACATTGGATAAGCATCGAATTTTTTTTAATGATTTTAATGAGCTATATTCCTTGGGAAACAGACAAACAATTCCTATTCCACATATCAATAATAAACATAATATAGTAATTCCTATTTTCTTTAATACTTTCATACATACTTCTTTAGTTCATTTTGTGAACTATTAAAGTATACAATATTAGTTTACTTTGTAAACCATAAAAAATAGAGATGAAACTAATCATCTCTACGTCCTAATAATCGCAAAATGTATAAGAAGATATTCAAAAAATCTAAATATAGCTGTAACGCCATATAAATCGATATTTTTTCATCTTCATAGCCATCCAACATATAATTCATTTTTTGTATGTCCCAAGCCGTAAGTCCAGTAAATAATAAGAGTCCAATCACGCTCCATAAGCGTACATCCATGCCAACTCTAAATAGCATGAAGAAAAATTGACTAAAGATCATCGCAACCAAACCAATCAAACAAATGTTTCCCACTTTACTAAGATCCATTTTAGTCGTCTTACCAATAATGGCTAAACATGCAAAGTAAATTGCGCTAATGCCAAAGGCAGCTGCAATCTGTCCAGCACTATATACATAAGCCAACGATGTCATATTGATTCCCATTGTAAGTGAATACACAATAAACATTGTCTTCATACTAGAAGCTGGTGTGTTACGTGATAATTGACGTCCCATTGAAATCGTTAACGAAATTTGTACTATGAATAATAATAGTGAAATCATGGGAATCTGAATAATAAGCATGAATATGCCAGAAGCATACAACAAAGCCGAAGTGATTGCCGTAATTCCAAGTCCTACCATCATCCAACTGTATACTTTATATAATGAATTTGTGCTAACTGAGTTTGAATAATTGTTTGTATACATAAATAAATTTACCTCCTATTTTTAGTGTATTTTATGTTTTTTACATATACATTACAATGTACAACTTAGACAAAATGACTATTCAATTAACCAAGTCTTCAAAATTTAACCTTTAAAAGTAGCTTAAGATACCAAGTTTTTCAGCTTAAACCTTTAAAAGCTTTTATTTTTTCCAAAAATAAAAGAATGTATTTCTACACTCTCTTACTTAACATCCAATTCAATAGGCTCATCCATTGTATCACTGACATATTTGCCATTCTTTTTTCTTTGTTTCACGCACTCTGTCAGCAAGTATTCAATTTGTCCATTGACACTGCGAAAATCATCTTCTGCCCATGAAGCGATTTGATCATACAATTTTTTTGAAAGACGCAAAGGAATCTGTTTCTTTTCCATTAATACAAGCTGCCAGAATTAACGACTGGCTGCGCATCATGGTTTCCACAAAGTACGACTAATAAGTTCGAAACCATAGCCGCTTTCCTTTCTTCATCTAATTCTACAACCCCATTTTCATTCAAGCGCTCCAATGCCATTTCAACCATACCAACAGCTCCATCCACAATCATCTTACGTGCATCAATAATCGCACTTGCCTGTTGTCTTTGTAGCATAACGGCTGCAATTTCTGGTGCATATGCCAAATATGTAATTCTTGCCTCAATAATTTCAAGACCCGCATCTTTCACCTTACTTTGAATTTCATCACGAATTCTAGAAGCTACTACTTCACTAGAACCTCTAAGACTTCCTTCATCGGCAATACCATCACCTGTTGTATCTACATTTTCAGCGACATCATAAGGATAAATACGAACAATATTTCTTAATGCACTATCACATTGTAAAGAAAGATATTCCTTATAGTTATCTACATTAAATACAGCTTTTGCGGTATCTGTAACACGCCACATCACGGCAATTCCAATCTCAACAGGATTTCCCAAACAATCATTGATTTTTTGACGATTGTTGTTTAAAGTCATGATTTTCAAAGATACTTTTTTAGAAGCCATTTCTACTGTTCCATTATTTTGCGCTTGAAAAATACTCTTCTTAGAACCATCATCCACATCTCCACTTTGATTTAGTTTTGTCTTTGCGGCTGGATTGACAGCCTGACAAAAAGGATTGACAAAATAAAATCCAGCATCCTTTAAAGTACCTACATATTTACCAAATAATGTTAAAACCAAGGCTTCTTGTGGCTTTAATACTTTTAAGCCAAGAAATGGAATCCAACCAATGCATAGCCATACAACACCAATAATAAATAAAGGCCAAATTAATGCTGCTCCAAGTATTGTCATCAATAAAGCTACAAGATATAAAACAATCCATATTATCATCATGGCCATGCCATTCTTTTTATTGCTTAAAACTTTTTCTGTCATATAAGCACCTCCACTATCTAAATGATATCACTTTGATATCATGTGTCAATGAAAAAAGGCAGATTATTTAAACTGCCTTATTGATTATAAACTTTTGTGTAAAGTTTCAAGAACCGTCTTAAGATCATTAACACCCATTTGACCTGGAGCACTTGCCTTTTTAGCAGCACCAAATGTCAAACAAGAACCAAATACTTCACCAGCTAAACGAGAGATAACTCCAGTAGCTGCCATAGACATTGTGATGATTGGACGATTGGCATGTTCTTCAGCCATTTCATTTGTAGCTGATAATAATGTCAATACATCCTTTTTTGATTGAGGCATAACAGCAATCTTAGGAATGTCTGCACCCTTTTCTTGCATAGCGCATAAACGAGAAATGATTTCTTTTTTAGATGGTGTTTTAAAGAAGTCATGGTTTGACATAATGACTTTTACTCCATTTTCATGAGCTGTCGTTACAATTGTTTCAACTTCCTTATCTCCTGTATATAATTCAACATCTACAGCATCGACATAACCGCTTTTGGCAACAGCACAATTTAATTCTACATAGTATTCAGTAGAAACTTCTAATTCTCCACCTTCTTTTTTAGAACGGAAAGTAGCTAATACTGGAGTTTCTTTAAATACTTCACGTAATTCTTTAGCCATTTCTACTACAGATGCAGTATTTTCAACTTGTTCAAACCAATCCATACGCCATTCAATAATATCAGCTGGTGTATCAAGAATGATTTTCGCTTGTTCTAAAACATCTTCTTTACTCTTTCCACAAATAGGAACACAAATCTTTGGTACACCTGCACCAAATTCAACATTTTTCATTGTTACTGTATTCATTTTTTATTCTCCTTTATTCATATTTTTTGTATACGCATCAAACAACGCATCCCCAACTTGTTATAAACCGAACTTGATTGGTTTCTCATTTCATTTAATACATCTTGTGATAAATCAATCTCTTTTGTACCACTCTCTTTAATAATACTTAAGCAATCCAATGACCGTTTATCACATTGTTCACACGAATAATCTCAAAAATAAATGTGGCAAGGGATTGGTCTATACAACATAATCCTGTTACACATAGATTTTTCCTGATACGCTAACTTCATATGGATCCCTTTTTTTAGTTTTCATATTGAACATAGTTTCTTAAGAAAGTAACTCCCGCTAAAGCAAGTGCATATCCAAGGCCTAAATAAAAGAATGCGATAAAGATATCCGGAAAAATTCCTGCTGCTCTAAATCCAATTCTTCCACCCATCATACAAACCATGATCATATTGGCTTTTAAATCAAAGAAGTGCCAGAAGGTACGTGTTGCTTCATATTCCATAATTCGTTTTGTGTGTTTTTTACTCATTTTGAAAAACATCATTCCAAATATAGAGAACACAACAATCGCTAAAATATATGAATACCATTTAGATTCAATCACATGATATGAAAGCACACCTAATCACGCTACATTAAACCCGGCAATTAACCATACAATTCAAGCTATCATTAAAAGAGTTCTTTTCTTTACATGAAACATAAGCAGTTCCTAATCGTTCGTTTTAGAATGATTATATATATTTTTCATTCTTTCAGTCAACACTTATATTCAATCTAAAAGCATGTAAGATACTCATTCTTTTTCAATTTAACTTTGAAAAGTTAAAAATAAAATTTTTGCGTTATATTACTTAATCAAATACTTTTCGAATGCTTTTTCTCCATCCAAATGTACAGACTTAAAGAAAACAATACCCCATATAACATAGGTTGGTATAGCGATAATGGCAGATATGAAATAGGAAAGAATAGCTCCTAGGAATAGAATCAATGCATATGTAAAACATTGATTTCGCATATCCAAAGAAATAGATGCCTTATCATAGTTTTCTGGATGATTTAGTGTACTAAAACCAGAAACATACTTAGCCCCTTCTTCTTTTAATAATGAGAATATAATCCCTATAACAAGAAACAATATCGCAAGCACTAAACATACCATAAATTCAATATTCATCATAGCCTTATTTTTCACGACAAAAGGAAGAGTGACAAGCTCTTCCTAGAATATATAGTAACAGATGACTAAAGGTTAGACACTTTATGTAAGTATTGTTGTTGAAATAGAGAAATAAATACATGATAGTACTCTGTTACTACCAAATAATTGAACTATCTTTGAACGCGGCCTGAACCATCTCCACCTGCTAATTTCAACACTTCATCCA
>OLSB01000890.1_pt1 | contig 32680 bp, 34 predicted proteins | sample 1672071 | NCBI WGS metagenome assembly OLSB01 (sample SAMEA3136642, study PRJEB25190) | human gut metagenome | biome: human gut; feature: human-associated habitat; material: faeces | place: Austria | collected 2013 | reverse complement strand
GGCAGTCTCTTTTTCTGTCTATCTCCCTGTCAGAGGCATGGGAAAGCCCAGCCACGGGGTCTCCTTGGGCGGCAGTTTGGAAAACCGCATGGCCGCCCCGGTCTGTGGATGGGTAAACTCCAGCCGCCACGACCACAGGGCGATGCTTTCCCCTTCCTCTCCCCCGCCGTATTTCCGGTCCCCCACCAGTGGAAACCCACGGGAGGCAAACTGCACCCGAATTTGATGGGTCCGCCCGGTGTGCAGCCGGATACGCACCAGTGACAGCCCCTCCCGGCTCCCCAGCACCTCATAGGACAGCTCCGCCGGGCGCACGTTCTTCCCCGGCTCCGCCGCCACATAGGTACGCCGCCGGATGGGATCCCGCCCCAGCAGGTCCGTCATCACGCCCCCCTCCGGCACGCCGTGGACCACCGCCAGATACTCCTTGCCGAAGGTGCGGCTGCGGAGCTGCTCCGACAACAGGGAGGCCGCCTTGGCCGACCGGGCGTAGACCATCAGCCCGCTGACGGCGGCATCCAGCCGGTGTACCGTGCGGATGCAGGGGGTCCCCAGCTCCTGCCGCAGCAGCTGGGGCATCCCGCCGGGCTCGTCGGTGCTCAGCACCCCGGCAGGCTTCACCGCCACCACGATGCGTGGGTCTGCGTAAACGATCTCCATGGGACATCTCTCCCTTACCATTCATCTTCTATCCCCTATCCTACCACATCCCGTCTCCGCTTGCAAGAAAGCCCTTTCCATCTGCCGCCATGCGTGCTATAATGGCACCAAACCATCAGAATACAGGAGGGGATCGCCGTGAAAAAGACCGTTTTGAGGAAATATGCCCAGCTGATCGCCGCCTCCGGCGTCAATGTGCAGCCGGGTCAGGAGGTATTCATCGCCGCCGATCTGGATCAGCCGGAGTTTGTGAAGCTGCTGGTGGAGGAATGCTATAAGCGCAAGGCCAAGAAGGTGGTGGTGGACTGGAGCTATCAGCCCCTGCAAAAGCTCCACTACCGCTATCGGACCCTGACCACCCTCTCCAAGCTTGATAACTACGAGGAAGCCCGCTGGCAGCACTATGTGGATACCATACCCTGCCGCATCTACCTGCTCAGCGAGGACCCCGACGGTCTGAAGGGCATCAATCAGGAGAAGATGGCCAAGAGCCAGCAGCGGCTGTACCCCGTCATCAAGAAATACCGGGATCAGATCGAGAATAAGTACCAGTGGTGCATCGCCGCCGTCCCCGGCGCCGCATGGGCTAAAAAGCTGTTCCCGGAGCTGCGGACCAGTCAGGCCATCGAGAAGCTGTGGGAGGCCATCCTGTCCACCAGCCGGGTGAACGAGGACCCCGTGGCGGCATGGGAGGCCCACAACAAGGACCTCCATGACCGGTGCCGGTACCTCAGCGGTCTGGGCATCCGGGAACTGCGCTACAAGAGCGCCAACGGCACGGACTTCACCGTGGGCATGATCCCGGAGGCGCAGTTCTGCGGCGGCGGCGAGACCAGCCTGCAGGGCGTCTTCTTCAATCCCAACATCCCCACAGAGGAGTGCTTCATCTCCCCCATGAAGGGCGTGGCCGAGGGGATCGTCTACGCCACCAAGCCCCTGAGCTATCAGGGTCAGCTCATCGACGGTTTCTGGATCCGCTTCCACGAGGGTAAGGCGGTGGAGTGGCACGCCGAGGTCAACAACGACCTGCTGACCAAGCTCATCACCATGGACGAGGGCAGCTGCTATCTGGGCGAGTGCGCTCTGGTCCCCTTCGACTCCCCCATCAACCGGACGGGCCTGCTGTTTTATAACACCCTCTTTGATGAAAACGCCTGCTGCCATCTGGCGCTGGGCATGGGCTTTGCCGATACCATCCGGGACTTCCAGAACAAGACGCTGGAGGAGTGCCGGGCGCTGGGTGTCAACGACTCCATGATCCACGAGGACTTCATGATCGGCTCGGCGGACCTCTCCATCGACGCCGTGTGCGACGGCGGCAAGGTGGTCCCCATCTTCCGCAGCGGCACCTGGGCCTTTTGATGACCGCCGCCTTTTTCAGAGACTGTACCCTGTTTTTGCAAAGAAGGATCAGGAGAAAGAAGATGGATGATGCGTTCATCCAATCATTGCAGATAACCCAAGGGAGGGAGGAGCAGCGCTCCTCCCTCCCTTGGGTTTGCTTTTCGTTTTTATGCTGCTTTTTCTCTTCCACGAAATTTTTTCTCCCAACGGAGGATCTTCCACCGCAGAAAAAATCCTCCGTGGGAAAATGGCTCACCGGCGGGACAAATTTTTCTATGTGGAACAAGTCCCGGTTTGGGATGCGGCGGCGTGTCCCATGGGACAAAAACGGTATGTTTTCGCACGTCAGGTCCCGGTCCGATATGGGGCGAGTGGACGAGCAAAAAATGTCCAAGCTCTCAGCGCTGATACTCAAATTCCAGATCGTACATGGAGACGATATCCCCGTCCTGGATCCCCATCTGCTCCAGCTGATCGAACAGACCCGACTGGCGCAGAACCTTATCGAAGTACATCCGGCTCTCATAGTCGGAAAAATTGATGTTGCCCATGAGCCGCTGGAGCCACGGCCCCTCCACCAGCCAGGTGTGGTCATCCCGGTGGATATCCAGCGGGGCGGTGGTATCCACCTCCGGCGGGCGGGGTACATACTCCGGCTCATAGACCGTCACCGGCGGCAGCTCCGCCAAGCGGCGGGCGATGGCCTGCACCAGCTCACGAGTCCCCTGATGGGTGGCGGCGGACATGGCCATGAACTCATAGCCCGCCTCCTGCACATGGGAGCGGAAGGTCTCCAGCTGGTCAGGGTCCGCCAGCAGGTCCGTCTTGTTGGCCACCACGATCTGGGGCCGCTGGGCCAGCTCTGGGCTATACTGCTTCAGCTCGGCGTTGATGGCGTCAAAGTCCGCTATGGGGTCCCGGCCCTCGCTGCCGGAGACATCCACCAGATGCACCAGCAGGCGGCAGCGGTCGATGTGCCGCAGGAAGTCGTGGCCCAGCCCGGCCCCCTCGCTGGCCCCCTCGATGATGCCGGGGATATCCGCCATAACGAAGGACACGCCCTCATCCACATACACCACGCCCAGATTGGGATAGAGGGTGGTGAAGTGGTAGTTGGCGATCTTGGGATGGGCCTTGCTGACCACGCTCAGAAGGGTGCTCTTGCCCACGTTGGGAAAGCCCACCAGACCCACGTCCGCCAACAGCTTCAGCTCCAGCACCACGTCGTGGCTCTCGCCGGGAAGACCCGCCTTGGCGAAGCGGGGTACCTGCCGGGTGGGGGTGGCGAAGTGCTGGTTGCCCCAGCCGCCCCGTCCGCCCTTGCAAAGGACGAAGGGCTCGCTGTCGGACATATCCTTGATGATCTCGCCGGTCTCGGCATCCCGGATGAGCGTGCCTCTGGGGACCCGGATGGTCAGGCTCTGGCCGTCCTTGCCGCTCTTGCGGCCGCCCTGGCCGTCTACACCGGGGGCCGCCACATATTTGCGCTTGTAGCGGAAGTCCATCAGGGTGGACATATTGTCATCCACCTGCACGATGATGCTGCCGCCGTCGCCGCCGTCGCCGCCGTCAGGGCCGCCGGCGGCCACATATTTCTCCCGGTGGAAGGCCACGGCTCCGTTACCGCCGTTGCCGGCCCGGACGGTGATGCGGGCTTTATCGATGAATCCATTTGCCATAATGCTACCTCGTTTATCTGAAAATGTGTATTCTACTCCAGTATGTCCTATTTTAGCGGAAAAACGCCCTACCGTCAAGGGCGGGGCGCAGGAGAAAACAGGTGCGGCCTGCGGGGAAAACTCTTGCAGATACACGGAAAAGGAGGACAGGCAAGTGCCTGTCCTCCTTTTGAAGTCAGAAGGTAACTCCGTCAGCGGGGCTCATCGGAGAAGCGGATGACGTCATTGGGGGTGCAGCCGATAATGCGGCAGAGCTTTTCCAGCGTGACCATGGTGATGTTGCGGCCCTTTTTCAAAGCGTCCAGCGTCTTGTTATCCACGCCGCTCTTCAGCAGCTGGTACTGGGAGACGCCACGGCGCTGCATAGTTTCCCACAGGGGGCTGTAATCAAACATCACGGTCACCACCTTTCTTCTCAAATCATTATAGAAAGAATAGCAGAAAAACCATATTGTGGATATAGTCACAATATGGTACAATAGAAAAGGGTGATTATTTTGGCTGATTATAAAGAGATGTATTTGACCATGATGCGGGCAGCTGAACAAGCGATCAATATTCTGATCGCCGCACAGCAGGCGTGTGAAGAAGCCTATTTGCAGGAAGATGCTCCCCATATATTTTGAATCCGATAACGCAAAACAGGAATCAGGAGGACAGGCGTTTGCCTGTCCTCCTGATTCCTGTTGGGTAAAGGATATACGGTTTTCATGCCAAGGGCGTTACTCCAGTGCGTCACGGCTCTCGAACACGTCACGAATGGAGCCGCTGCGGTCGATCTCCGGCTCCGGCTGGGGCGGCTTGCTCATTTGCAGCTCCTGCCACTTGGCCTTGTCGATGAGCAGCTGGCGGGGCTTGGAGCCCTCGAAGGGGCCGACGATGCCCCGCTCCTCCATCTGATCCACCAGACGGGCGGCACGGGAATAGCCCAGCTTCAGGCGGCGCTGGAGCATGGAGACGGAGGCCTGTCCCGTTTCCAGAACCACCTCCACGGCAGCGGGCAGCAGCTCGTCGCCATCCTCCTGTGCCTCGGCGGGTTCGGCAGAGGTCTTTCCTCCGCCGCCCTTTTCCTTCTCCTTCACCGCCTGCTCGATCTTGTCCATGACCTCACGGGAGTACTCCGCCTCGCCGGTGGTCTTGACGAAGCCCACCACCCGCTCGATCTCCTCCGGAGTGATGAAACAGCCCTGCACACGGGTGGGCTTTCCGGCCCCCAGCGGGGCATAGAGCATATCGCCCTTGCCCACCAGCTTTTCGGCGCCGGTGGTATCCAGGATGATGCGGGACTCCAGCGAGGAGGCCACGGCGAAGGCGATGCGGCTGGGGATATTGGCCTTCATCAGGCCGGTAATGACGTCGGAGGAGGGACGCTGGGTGGCGATGACCAGATGCATCCCGGCGGCACGGCCCATCTGGGCCACCCGGCAGATGGACTCCTCCACCTCCTTGGCAGCCACCAGCATCAGGTCCGCCAGCTCGTCGATGACCACCACCACCGTGGGCATGGTCTTGAGTTCCTCGTCCTGCCGGGCCAGCGCATTATAACCCGCCAGATCCTTGACCCCGTGCTCGGAGAAGAGCTTATAGCGCTTCATCATCTCGAACACCGCCCATTGCAGGGCTCCGGCGGCCTTTTTGGGGTCCGTCACCACGGGGATCAACAGGTGTGGGATGCCGTTATAGGGGGCCAGCTCCACCATTTTGGGGTCCACCATGATGAAGCGGACCTCCTCCGGGGTGGACTTATAGAGGATGCTGACGATGAGGGAATTGGTACACACGGACTTACCGGAGCCGGTGGTACCGGCGATGAGCACATGGGGAAGCTTGCCGATATCCCCCACAATGCAGCTGCCGCCGATGTCCTTGCCCACGGCGAAGGCCACCGGGGACTTATGCTCCGTGAAGGTGCGGGACTCCACCACGTCCCGGATGCGGACGGGGGTGACGGCCCGGTTAGGGACCTCGATGCCCACCACGGAAATTTTATTGGGGATGGGGGCGATGCGGACGCCGCTGGCCCCCAGTGCCAGCGCAATGTCATCGGCGAGGTTGGTGATCTTGGACAGCTTCACCCCCTGCTCCAGCGTGAACTCATAGCGGGTGACGCTGGGGCCGTGGACCACAGCGCCGGGGCGGGCGTCCACACCGAAGCTCTGAAGGGTCTGTGCCAAGCGCTGGGAGTTGCTCCGCAGCTCAGCCCCCACCTCCGTATAGTTGTCGGCGGTATTCTCATCCAGAAGCGTGATGGGGGGATACTGGTACGCCTCCTCCGGCTGAGCCAGCTCCTGCTCCACCGCAGCGGTCACCTCCTCGGTGGCGTCCTGCACCTCCTGCGCCGTGACGGAAGGCTTGTCCGCTTCACGGGGCTTAGCCACAGGGGCGGGGGCAGCAGACGCTGCCGGTGGGGAAGTAACGGGAGCGGCGGGGGCCACGGGGGCGGCTTCCTCCGCAGGCTCACCCCGCAGCACCTGATCCGGGGTGCGGACGGCGCTGCTCTTACGGGAGAAGAAGGGCTTCTTCTCCTTGGGGGCAAAGGCGGGTCCCTCCGGCCGGGGCTGCGGCTGCTTGGCGGGTGGCTCGTCGTCCAGGGGGATATCGATGGCAGCACGGCGGCGGGGCCGCTTCTCCGCCGGTTTCTCCTTCTCACGGACGGGGGGGGCTTCCTCCGGGATGTCCTCCCGCTCCGCCTCCCGGCGCTCCTGCGCCCGGCGGACGGCGTCCTTGGGGGAGAAGTGCAGCGCCAGACACAGGGCCGCCAGCAGCATGAGGAGGAACAGGATCAGAGACAGCACCTTGCCGAATACGGCGGAGAAGCCCACGGCCAAACCGCCGGACAGGGCGCCGCCGCTTTGCAGGGAGCGGCCGGAGAGCCACAGCTCCCGCAGGCCGGTGAGGCCCGGCTCATAGGAGCGGGCGCACAGCAGCAGATGCAGGCCGCAGCCGGTGAGCACCGGCACCAGCAGCGTACATACGGAGCGCAGGGTGGCTGGGCGGTCCCGGTGGGTCAGCAGCAGGAGGCCCGTCAGCAGCAGGGCCGGGGCCGACAGCCAGTAGCCGTAACCCAGCAGCCCCTTCAGCAGGCCGCCGAAGAAGGTGATGAACAGGGCCTCCTCCTGAAAATAGGACACGACGGCGCACAGGGCCAGCAGCAGGCAGACACCGCCGGCGATCTCCCGGCCGTAGGTAGGGGCAGGAGGGGGCGGCGTGCGGGTATTCTTTTTTGCGGGTTGCGAGGTTTTCTTCTTTTTGGGTGCAGCAGCCATGCGGACTTCCTTTCGTGCAAGAGAACGGGTGTTACTTAGCAGCGTTCAGAATGAGGGTAGCCAGACCGGCGGCCCAGCAATAGTAGGCGAAGGCACCGAAGCGCCCCTTGTCAGCGATCATCTTCAGCAGGCGGATGCACAGGTAGCCGGAGACGGCAGCCACCACCACGCCCGCCAGATACACCGGCAGTTGGCTCCAGTCCACGCCGCCGGTGAGGGCATCCTTCAGACTGAGGATGTTAGCGCCCAGCACAGCGGGGATGGACAGCAGGAAGGAAAAGCGCACGGCAAACCTCCGCTCGAAGCCCACGAAGCAGCCGGTGGTGATGGTCATGCCGGAGCGGGAGATGCCGGGGACCGTGGCGATGGCCTGACTGACGCCCACCACCAGCACGTCCAGCACCGTGGCGCTGCGGGCATCCTTGCGTCCCTTACGGGCCCGGTCGCTGAAAAACAGCAGGAAGCCGGTGACGATCAGGGCGGCGCCGATGAATACCATACTGTTCTTCAGGCCCTCCACCGTGTCCTTGATGGGCAGGATGGCAAACAGGGGCAGCGTACCCAAAATGATCAGCAGGATCAGGCGGCGGGCCGGGGGAACCGGCGTAGGGGTGCTGTGGTGGACCAGATCACCGATGCCGCAGAAAAATTCCCGCACCATGTCGCAGATGTCCTGCCAATAGGCCACGAACACCGCCACCAGCGTGCCCAGATGCAGCAGTACGTCGTAGAAAGCGGGGACCTCGGCGTTGATGTTCAGCAGATTCTGGGCGATGGCCAGATGGCCGGAGCTGGAGATGGGCAGAAATTCCGCCACGCCCTGGATCAAGCCCAGAAGAATAGATTGCAGAAAGGTCATAGGTTTTCTCCTTATTTGAAGTTCTATCAGGGGGTATGGCCCCGTATTGTTGGAAGGGGTACGTTTCATCATACCACAGGCGGGCAAAAAATACCACCCCTTTTCCTCGACAATCTGCGGGATGGCCGCAGGAGCCATTCTTATCAAAGGAAAGAAGGCCCACCGGATGGCGGGCCTTCTTCACCGTGTGCGGTACACGGGGTCAGAATGTGACGGACTGAAGCTCTTTCAGGCACTTCTGACACACGTTCTTCCCCCGAAACTCCGATACGCCCCGGCTGCTGTTGCAGAAAATGCAGTTGGGCCGGAATTTTCGCAGGACAATGGATGCGCCGTCCACATAGATCTCCAGCGGATCACGCTCGGAAATATCCAGCGTGCGCCGCAGCTCTACGGGCAGGACGATGCGTCCTAACTCATCCACCCTTCTGACGATACCGGTTGCTTTCACAGTGATCTCCCCTTCTTTGCTCCTCAATTTTAGCGTCTACGTGGGATTCGTTTATATTATGCCGTAAATTTACATACTTGTCAACCAAATGATAAAATCTGTCTGGATAGATGTAATAAAATATGTCGGTGCGGCGTATACATCCATGAGGTGACAAGGATGGCGATGGCGTGGATCTGGACGGGAATGGCTGTGGTCAGCGTGGTGTGCGGCGCCGTATACGGGCGCATGGAGGCCGTCAGTGCGGCGGCGCTGGAGGGGGCCGGGCAGGCGGTCCGGCTGTGTCTCTCCATGGCGGGGATGCTGTGCCTGTGGACGGGACTTATGGAGGTCATGGACCGGTGCGGGCTGTCCCGGCGGCTGGGACGGCTGTTCCGTCCGGTGCTGCGGCGGCTGCTGCCCCAGGCCAGCCGGGATCCGGAGACGCTGGCAGCGGTGACGGCCAATGTGTCGGCCAATCTGCTGGGGCTGGGCAACGCCGCCACGCCCATGGGTATCCGGGCGGCCTGCCGTATGGCACGGAGGACGGAGGGCGTGGCCAGCGACGAGCTGTGCCGGTTGGTGGTGCTGAACACCGCCTCCATCCAGCTGCTGCCCACCACGGTGGCCAGCATCCGGGCCGTCTGCGGCAGCGCTGCGCCGCTGGATATCCTGCCGGCGGTGTGGGTCAGTTCCCTGCTGTCGGTAACGGTGGGGCTGGCGGCGGCGAAGCTGCTGGAGCGGCTGGGAAGGCGGCGGACATGACGGACTGGGTGATCCCCTGTCTGCTGGCAGGGGTGGCGGCGGCAGCCATGGGGCGGAGGACCGATGTCTACGGCGCCCTCACCGACGGGGCGGCGGAGGGGCTGCGGGTGCTGGGGCGCATCCTGCCGGCGCTGGTGGTGCTGCTGTCGGCGGTGCAGATGTTCCGGGCCTCCGGAGCCATGGAGCTGCTGACGGGACTGCTGTCACCGGTGCTGGAAGGGCTGGGCATCCCGCCGGAGACGGCGGTGCTGCTGTTGGTGCGGCCCGTCAGCGGCTCCGGGGCGCTGGCGGTGGGCAGCCAGCTGATGGAGCAGTACGGGCCGGACTCCTACATCGGGCGGGTGACGGCGGTGATGCTGGGATGCTCGGAGACGACGTTTTATACCGTGGCGGTCTACTACGGTGCTGCGGGCATCCGCCGCACCCGCCACACCGTCCCCGCGGCGCTGGCGGCGGATGCGGCGGCCTTCATCGCCGCCGCATGGGCGGTGCGGGTGTTCTTTCCGTAAGGCCGGCTCTCCCGGTGGTGGGGCAGAAAAAAGGAGGCTGGGGACTCGTAGTCCCCAGCCTCCTTTTGTATCTCGATCGTTTTTCAGGGCTTATCTGCCGATGGGCAGTTAGCGGTGCAGCGCTTCCACAGGCCACGCAGCAGCAGATCCTCGTCGTAGGCGGCCTCCCGGCGGCACAGGGGCGCCACGAAGCGGCCCAAGCCACCGGTGATCGCCAGTGTGCAGGGACAGCCCACCATGCCCACCATCAGATAAGCTCCGGCGCTGGCATAGCCGCCTGCTGCGCCCACTGATGGATGAGGGGCATGAAAAACAGTCGGCGGCCCAGCAGAAACACCCCCGTATTGACCAGCGGGGCGGCCAGAGCCGACAGCAGAATGGAAAGTCTCGGATACCGTGGGTGCAGCCACCGGCAGCACAGGCCCGCCGCTGCGCCGCAGGCAATGCCCTTGCGCAGCACCGTCACAATGGCCCCTCCCGGATCTGCCGCCAGAAAGAGGCCGGCATCCCCCGACAGAAGCACCACGGTCCCGAATACCAGCCCCAGCCAGCAGCCCATGCCCCAGCCGTACAGGGCGGCGCCCAGCACAATGGGGATCAGAACCAGTGAGACGGAAAAGGGGCCGAGACGGATGGCGCTGCCCACAAACTGGAGCACCGCAGCGATGGCGGCAAGGAGTCCGCCTCCTGCGATACACGATGTGGTTTTTTCCATATGACTTTCCTCTGCTGCCGCTCCGCCGGGACGGATGCAGCGCATTTTTTTAATTTTTATATAGGTCGGGTCAGCGGCTCACCGGGCCGCTGCGGGGAAGGTGATGCGGATGACAGTCCCCTCACCGGGCTTACTGGTGAGGCGGATGTCGCCGTGGTGATACTGCACGGCGTGCTTCACGATGGAGAGGCCCAGCCCCGTGCCGCCGGAGGCCTTGGAGTGGCTCTTATCCACCCGGTAGAACCGCTCGAACACCCGGCTCTGGTGCTCCGGGGCGATGCCGATGCCGGTATCCGACACCGTGACGGAGGAGATCCCGTTCTCCGAGGACACCTGCACCTTTACGGTGCCGTCGGGGACGTTATACTTGATGGCGTTGTCGCAGAGGTTGAAGATCACCTCATACAGCAGCCGCCGCACGCCGATGACCGGGGCGTGGCCGCCGTCCACCGACAGGGACACCTGCTGCTTGGCGGCGGCATCCTGCAGGTTGGTCACGGCCTCCTGACTCAGGGCCAGCAGGTCCACCGTCTCCGTGGGCATGGCATCCCCCTCGTCCAGCTGGGACAGGCGGATGATATCCTCCACCAGCGTTACCATGCGGGAGGCCTCGTCGTGGATATGGCCCACAAAGCGGGGCATATCCTCCGGCTTCACCATGCCGCTCTGGATCAGCTCGGCGCTGCCCACGATGCCCTGCAGGGGGGTCTTCAGTTCGTGGGAGACGTTGGCGGTGAACTCCCGGCGGTTGCGCTCGGCGTACTCCTGCTCCGTCACGTCGAAGGTCAGCAGCACCGTACCCACCGTCTCGCCGCCGGACTGGATGCGGCTCGCATCCAGCTGGTACTCCCGGCCATTGCGCTGGCAGCGCAGTTGGCTGTGGCCCTCCTTCCGGGCCGTCTCCAGTGCAAGGCTCAGTTCATGGCTGCGGTCCACCGTCAGGAAGTCCCGGCCCACACAGCCGTTGTCCGCCTGAAAGAGCCTGCAGGCGGCGTGGTTGATGCTGAGCACCGTCCCTTTCTCGTCCAGCAGTACCAGACCCTCCTGCATACTGCCGGTGATCTGGGTGAACTCATCGGTCTTTTGCCGCAGGGTCCGCAGCTGGGCGTCGATCTCCTTGTGCTGGTAGTTGATGCGGCTCAGGAGAGGGGCCAGCTCCTCGTAGGCGTCGTTTTCCAGCGGGTGCTCCAGATCCAGCCGATTCAGGGGATCCACGATGCGGCGGGACAGTCGCCCGGCCATGAGCCCGGCGAAGATCAGCGCCGCCGCCAGCACCACCAGCATGGGCTGGAGCATTCCCAGCGCCAGCATCCCGGCGGTGGCACGGCTGACGGAGATACGCAGCACCGTGCCGTCCGTCAGGCGGCGGGCCACATACAGGGTCTGCTGCAGAAGGGTATCGGAGTAGCGGCTGGATTCGCCGCTGCCGTTTTTCAGGGCCTCCTGCACCTCCTGACGACCGGCGTGGTTCTCCATGGAGGCCACGTCCACCACCTGCGTATCATACAGCACCCGGCCGTCGGAGGCGATCCACGTCAGGCGGAACCGCTCCGCCGGAAGGCGCTCCAGATAGGCCGTACCGCCGTTTTCCACGCCGCTGACGGCGAGGCTCAATTCATCCTGTAATTGCTGCTCCTGCACACCGCCGAAGTAGCTGTACAGGCAGCCGGTCATGATGACCATGCCCGCCGCCAGCACTACGCCCGCCACCAGCAGAATGGAACGGAAAATCTTTCTTGTCATGCGCCTACCTCCAGCCGGTATCCCACATTCCGCACGGTCTGGATCATGCTGCCGCAGCTGCCCAGCTTCTGGCGCAGGGTGCGGATGTGCATATCCACCGTCCGGGTCTCGCCGCAGTAATCCATGCCCCAGATCTCGTTGAACAGCTGGTCCCGTGTGAAGGCCATGCCCGGATGGGACAGAAACAGCCGCAGCAGCTCAAACTCCTTATAGGTCAGCGTCACCCGCTGACCCTCCACCGTGACGATGCGCTCCTCCGGGTGCAGTACGATGCCCCCGGCCCGCAGCACCGGCTCCTGCTCCGTCCGGCAGCGCCGCAGCACCGCCTTGACGCAGGACACCAGCTCCATGACCCCGAAGGGCTTAGCCAGATAGTAGTCCGCCCCCAGATCCAGACCCTGTATCTTGTCGTACTCTGCGCCCTTGGCGGTGGCCATCACCACCGGGATGCGGCGCAGGGTCACCGAGGCCCGCATCCGGCGCAGCAGCTCCATGCCGTCCACGCCGGGCAGCATCACATCCAGCACCACCAGCTCCGGCTGCTCCTCCGTCTGGAGGGCCTGCCAGAAGGCGGCACCGTCGGCAAAGCCACAGGCCTCGAAGCCGGTGGAACGCAGGGCGTATACTTCGATATCCCGGATACTGGCATCGTCCTCCACGCACCAGATCATGCTATCCCTCCTTGTGCATACCGGTGACGGAGAAAATCACCCACTGGGCGACGTTCACCGCATGGTCCCCGATGCGCTCAAAATATTTGGCAATCATCAGCAGGTCCACCGCCCGCTCCCCCTCACCGGGGTCTGTGGTCATGCGGCGGATCAGCGTATGCTTCACCCTGTCGAACCAGTCATCCACAATATCGTCCTCTGCGATGACTTTTTCCGCCAACATTGTATCATGTTTCACGTAGGCGTCAACACTTTCCGTCACCATTTTTATGGTGGAGGCGGCCATATCCCGCAGCAGCTCCTCCCCCTCGTTGACCTGACCGCTGATGACGATCTCGGCAATATCCTCCGCCTGATCCCCGATGCGCTCCAGATCCGTGATCATTTTCAGGGCCGCCGAGATCTGCCGCAGATCCCGTGCCACCGGTTGCTGCTGCAAAAGCAGCTTCAGGCACAGGGACTCGATGTCCCGCTCCTTGCGGTCGATCTCCGTGTCCAGCGGGGCCACCTGACGGGCCAGACTGCCGTCTCCCAGCGATTTGGCCGCCAGAGCGATGCTCTCCTCGCACAGTGCGCCCATTTCGATGAGCTCCCGCTCCAGCTGGGCCAGCTGTTCATCAAACCGGCTTCTCATTATCCGAACCTCCCCGTGATGTAGTCCTCTGTCCGCTTCTCCGCCGGGGCGGAGAACACCTGCTCCGTGGCGCCGTACTCCACCAGCTCACCCAGCAGGAAGAAGGCCGTGTGGTCGGAGATACGCACCGCCTGCTGCATATTGTGGGTGACGATGACGATGGTATAGCGCTCCTTCAGTTCCATGGTCAGCTCCTCGATGCGGGAGGTGGAGATGGGGTCCAGTGCGCTGGTGGGTTCGTCCATCAGCAGCACCGCCGGCTCCACCGCCAGCGCCCGTGCGATACACAGGCGCTGCTGCTGGCCGCCGGAAAGGCCCAGTGCGTTCTTCTTCAGCCGGTCCTTTACCTCGTCCCAGATGGCGGCGCCCCGCAGGGAGCGCTCCACCAGCTCGTCCAGCCTGGCCTTGCTGCGGATGCCGTGGGTCCGGGGGCCGTAGGCGATGTTGTCGTAGATGCTCATGGGGAAGGGATTGGGTTTTTGAAACACCATGCCGATCTCACGGCGCAGGCGGCACACGTCCGTCCCCGGCGCATAGATATCCTCGCCCCGATAGCGGACCTCGCCGGTGATCTTCACCCCCGGCACCAGATCGTTCATGCGGTTCAGGGTTTTCAGAAATGTGGACTTGCCGCAGCCGGAGGGGCCGATGAAGGCGGTGATGCTCTTCTCCGGGATGTCCATGGAGACGCTGTGCAGCGCCTGATGAGCGCCGTACCACAGGTCCAGATCCTTCACTTGCAGAATGGGGTCCATTGTCGTTCACTTCCTTTTCAGCTTCCGCCCGATGATCCCGGCGGTGAGGTTGATGAGCAGGGTCAGCACCATGAGGATGGTGGCGATGGAGAAGGCCAGCGCCGTCTCGCCGCCCTCGGTGGCGTAGACGTACAGGGCCACCGTCAGAGTGGCGGAGGAGGTGTGCAGGGAGTCAAAGAGACTCACCAGTGCCATGCCGAAGCCTGCTGTATACAGCAGGGCGGCGCTCTCCCCCACGATGCGGCCGATGGCCAGAATACAGCCGGTGACGATGCCGTCCACCGCTCCCGGCAGCACCACCGTGCGGACCATGTGCCATTTGCCGGCACCCAGCGCCAGCGCCCCCTCCCGGTAGGACTGGGGGACGGTCTTCAGGCTCTCCTGCGTGGTGCGGATGATGGTGGGCAGGATCATCATCACCAGCGTCAGGCCGCCGGCCAGAATTCCCGCCTGAAGGCCCAGCTTCTGCACGAACAGCATCATACCCACCAGTCCGAAGATGATGGAGGGAATGCCCGTCAGTGTCTCGGCGGCGAACTCGATGATGCGGACCAGCCGCCCGCTGGCGGCGTACTCCGTCAGGTAGATGGCGGCGCCTACACCCAGCGGCAGCACCACCGCCATGGCCACGAGAATGATATACAGGGTATTCAATAGGTTGGGCAGGATGCCCACGGTATTGCGGATATAGCTGGTCTGGCCGGAGATCAGCTGCCAGCTGAGGCCCGGCACGCCACGGTAAAAGATATAGCCGATGAGAAAGATCAGCAGGGCGCAGGTCAGTCCGGCGCACAGCCACACCAGCCCCCGCATCCCGCCGTTATACAGTCTCCGGCGAAGCGTCCATTGCTGCTTCATGGCTCAGTCCTCCTTCTTGCGTTTGATGCAGACATTCAGCAGGACGTTGATGAGCATGATGAACAGAAACAGCACCAGCCCGATGGAAAACAGCGCCTGCTGATACAGGCTCCCCACGGCGGCATCGGACATTCCGGAGATGATGCCGGTGGTGAGAAAGCGCACCGAGGTGAAAAGCCCCGGCATATTGGCCACGTTTCCGGCCACCATGATGATGGCCATGGCCTCTCCGATGGCACGGCCTACGCCCAGCACCACCGCCGCCGCCACGCCGCTGCGGGCGGCAGGCAGGCTCACCCGGAAGTAGGTCTCCGTCTCCGTGGCGCCCAGTGCCAGGCTGGCCTCCTCATACTCCCTCGGCACGGCCTGAAGGGCCGTCTCCGCCACGTTGATGATGGAGGGCAGCACCATAACCGTCAGCACCAGAATGGCCGCCAGCAGGCAGGCCCCGGAGCCAAGACCGAAGGCACGGCGGATGGCGGGGACCAGTACGATCATGCCCACCAGACCGTACACCACCGACGGGATGCCCGCCAGCAGCTGCACCGCCGTGCGGATCATCGCCGCCAGACGGGGCGGGGCCGCTTTGGCCAGAAAGATGGCGGTCATCAGGCCCACCGGCACCCCCAGCAGCAGCGCTCCCGCCGTGCCGTAGACAGAGGTGAGGATAAAGGGCAGGATGCCGAATTGCGGGCCGGTGGTGGCGTTGGTAGGCGCCCACACCTTGCCGAAGAGGAATTTGGTCAGTCCGATCTCCCGGATGGCCGGCAGGCCGGAGATCACCAGATACACGCTGATGCACAGCACGAAGCCCACCGCCACGATGCCGCACAGCAGGAAGATCAGGTGGATGGCCTGCTCCATGGCTTTGCGGGTGCGGAGGCTTTTGCCTGCTGTCCGCTTCATAGAGTTCTCCTTTCCCGATGACGGGGAAGCCCCCTCATCCGCCGCAGCAGGTGAGGGTCCCCCGATTTGTTTTACTTGGCGGTAGGCACGGCGCCCGCATTCTGAATGAGGGAGGCGGCGTCCTTGGAGGTGGCGAAGTCGAAGAAGGCCTGCGCCGCCGGGGACAGGGCCGTGCCGTCCTTGGTTACCAGCACGAAGGGCCGCTGAATGGCGTAGCTGCCATCCAGCACGGTGGCCTCGGTGCAGGCCACACCGCCTACAGTGACGGCCTTCACGGTGTCCTTGCCCTCCACAGCGGAGAGGGAGGCATAGCCGATGGCGTTGGGGTTGCCGGCCACGGCTTCGATGACGCCGCCGGTAGAGGTCAGCTCCTGATCCAGCTTGCAGGAGTCCTTGGTCCCGGTGATGGACTCGAAGCCGTCACGGGTACCGCTGCCGGACTCACGGCCGATGCAGGAGATGGCGCCGGGGTCGCCGCCCACCTCACTCCAGTCGGTGATCTCACCGGTGAAGATCTTGGCGATCTGCTCCACGGTCAGGTCCGTGACCTTGCTCTGGGCATTGACAATGACGGCGATGCCGTCCAGTGCGATGACCGTCTCGGTCAGACCGTCGGCCTTCTCCTCGTCCTTCAGGCTGCGGGAGGCCAGACCGATGTCCGCCGTGCCGTTCTTCACGGCCTCGATGCCGGAGCCGGAGCCGGTGGGATCATAGGTGACGGTGACGTTCTTGTGGTCCGCCATGAACTGCTCCCGCAGAGCACCGATGACCTTGTCCATGGAGGTGGAGCCGTTCGTGGACACGGAGCCGCTGAGCTCGGTATCCTGATTATTATTAGGGGTGTTGTTGTCGTTGGCGCTGCCGCTGTTTTTGCTGCCGCAACCGGCCAGAAGGGCCATGACCATAACGGCGGCCAGCAGGATACTGATGATCTTTTTCATATGAAGATCTCCTTTCGTTTTTCATGTTTGGACTTGCTTTCTTGCTACAGTCCCCATGATAAGGGGGCGGTGTAAAGGACAAAAGTCTCCTTGTGTAAAGTCCATGTAAAAAAGCGGCCGAGGGGGATCTTCCCGGCAAAAAGAAGGAGCGCCGGAAAAGGCAAAGGCTTTTCCGGCGCTCCTCCCAACGAAAGGACACCTAATGGTATATAGCTTATGATATCTCAGGCCCGGCGCACGGCAGGGACGGCATGACGGGGCAGCAGGGTGATGCCCTTCTTCTCCGCCAGCTGCCACAGCTGCGGTACCAGCAGGCTCAGCAGGATCAGAGCGATGCCGCACATTCCCATGACGCTGATGTGCTCCCGCAGCACGGCGGCACCCAGCAGGGTGGCGCAGGCGGGACTCAGAGCGCAGAACAAGCCTGCACGCTGGGCGGTGGTGTGGCTCTGTGCCACAGGCTGGAGGGTGAAGCCGAAGCCGGTGCAGATGACGGCAAGGCCGGCGATCATCAGCCACTGGGTACCGGACTGGGGCAGGTGGGGCGCCTCGAACACGAAGGAGGACACCAGCGCCAGCAGGCCCAGCGTACCCACCTGAACGATGCCCAGAGTCAGGGGATCGTCCTCGTGGGAGAAGCGGTCGGTGGTGATGATGGCTGCGGCGTACAGCACGGCGGCCATGACCGCCAGCACCATACCGGGGGTGAAGCCGCCGGACTGGCCGGTCAGCAGTGCCACGCCGCCGATGGCCACCAGTGCGCTGACGGCGGTGGCGGCCTTGGGCAGCTTATGCCGCAGCACGGCCTCCGTCATAGGCACAAGAATGATGGCGGTATTCTCCAGCAGGGAGACGGTGGAGGAGGGGGTGCTCTTGAGCCCCGTCAGCTCCGTGGAGAGCATCAGGAAGAACAGACCGCCCATGATGGCGCCACGCACCAGCGTATGGCGCTTGATGTGGCGCAGGCGCTTGAAAAACACCACCGCCAGCAGCACAAAGGCCATCAAAAACCGGGCCGCCAGCAGGTTGAAGATCCCCATGCCGTTCATGGCGATCTTGCTGAACAGAAGGGACGTAGCCCGTGCTGCGATAACTGACGCCAAAAGGATCTCCGCTTTTTTCTGAGTCATGATGCCTGTTCCTCCGAAAGTTTCTGTCCGTTCTTAATGGGGGGTTTCTCTCCCACCCTTGACAGAGTATAGCACTTGGTGTATCCTTGCGTAAAGCGATACTATTTCAAATTTTGTTTGACAAAATATCAAAGAAGGGGCGAAATTTCATGGACACCGAAAAATGCCGGGTTTTGCTCACTGTACTCCATGAGAGAAGTCTGTCCGCTGCCGCCGAGGCGCTGGGCTACACCCCCTCCGGCATCAGCCGGTTGGTGGACAGTCTGGAGCGGGAGACGGGCTTTCCCCTGCTGCACCGGGGGCGGGGCGGGGTATCCGCCACACGGGCCTGTCAGGAGCTGCTGCCGCTGATGCGGCGAATGGCGGAGCTGGACGAGCAGTACCAGCAGCTGGCCCACCGGATCCAGGGGCTGGATGTGGGCCGGGTGGTGGCCGGCACCAATTACGCCGCCTTCTACCCGTGGCTGTCGGAGGTCATTGCCGGGTTCCATCACGCTTATCCCGGCATCCGGGTGGAGCTGCGGGAGGGCAGCTCTACCCAACTGGGCGAGCTGGTGGATCACCGGCGGGCGGACTTCTGTCTCATCAGCCAGCGGCCGGGACGGCACGAGTGGGTGCCGCTGAAGGACGACCAGCTGATGGCCATTCTCCCCCCTACCCACCCGCTGGTGGAGGCGGACCGCTTCCCCGTGGAGCGGCTGCGGCAGGAGCCCTTCATCGAGTTTCTGCCGGGTCAGGAGACAGATAACTCCCGGATGCTCCAGCAGCTGCAGATCCGGCCCAAGATCCGCTTCGCCACCAGCGACAGCCGGGCCGCCATTGCCATGGTGCGGGCGGGGCTGGGCATCACCTTATTGAATGATATCCTCACCGCCGATCTGGCGGACGGGGTGGCGGTGCTGCCGCTGGACCCGCCCCAGTCGGTACATCTGGGCATCGCCCTGCCGGAGGAGGAGCACGTCTCCCCCGCCGCCAAGCGGTTCATCACCTACGCCCTGGACCGGCTGCCGGAGCTGGATGTCCTATAGGTACTTCGATACCAGACAGGGCGTCCAAAAGTGACAAAAATGTTAGTCAGCTATACAAACCAGACATTTTTGTGTGGATTTTCTGTGAAAAGCCTGAAAATCCCCTTCTTTCAGGGAATTTTCAGGCTTTTTTGCCGCCGGTCTATGGCAGACGTTGATTTTTCTTAGTACAGCCGGACGGACATTCCTCATAAGCCGACTGCTTCTCCCGTTGACATTCCCGCCGGAACGTGGTATAGTGCTGCTTACGCCCAGAGAAGGGCGATATATACCTCGGTAAAAAGGTTCCCTAAAAAACCTATTATTCACAAAAATTTCACATTTTTCAGGGAGCATTTGTTTTGGTATGTGCATGGAGGGAAGGGAAGCCGTCCATGTACCTGTCTGGATGAAAAAAGGAGTAAAACAATTCCATGTGGGATCTGTCTTTCAGCGCACTGAACGAGGACAGCGGCTTTTGGCCCCGTCTGCAGCGCCGCTGCTATGGGGGCTTCCGCCGTCTGTCCGGCCTAAGCCAGAGGTTTTGGCTCAGCCGTGCCTATTTTCCGTTTTTGCTGTGGGTGGCGCTGGGCTTTGCTGCTCTGCGTCAGCCGGTCTATGGGGCCATGGCCCTGCTGGGGATCTGTATTTGGTTGCTGGTGTTCTGCCGGGATCTGCTGGCGTCGGTGACGCCGTTCCTGCTGGTATTTCTGCTGTCGACCCAGCGATATGAAAGTCTGGGGGATTTCCTCCCCTGCGCCGTGCTGGCGGCGCCGTTCTTTGCGGCGCTGATCTGGCACCTGATGGTCTGGCCCGTCACCTTCCGGGTGGGACGCAGCGCCACGGGGCTGCTGCTGGTGTCGGCGGCCACCCTGTTGGGGGGCTGCGGGATCCTGTCCATGCATCAGCTGCTTCAGCCGCTGAGTTTGTACTACGCCGGGTGTCTCGGCGGCGGGATGCTGGTTTTCTATGTGCTGCTGCGGTCGTGCCTGACCTATTCCAAGGGCTACGACCTGCACCGGCGGTTCGCCGCCATTTTCTGCGCGCTGGGTGTGTGCATGGCGTGTCTGGTGATGCTGGATTACGCCGCGCGGTGGCAGGAATTTCTGCAGGTACATACCACCCTCTATCTCAAGTACCGCAACTTTGCCACGGCGCTGCTGCTGACTACCCTGCCCATGTCCTTTTATCTGTCGCTGAAAAAACCCGCCCATCTGCTGGGTATGGCGGTGCAGGCGGCAGGGCTGGCCCTTACCGGCAGCCGCAGCGCTCTGCTGTTCGGTGTGGCGCTGCTGGGACTGGGCTTCGTATATCTGGTGCGGTGGGGCCTCATTCCCCGGAAGGTCGTGCTGCCTCTGTGCGTGGCCGGTGCGGTGCTGGCGGTGCTGGTGGGCCCGGAGCTGCTGTCTCTGATGATGGACAGCCGCATGGAGGACGGTCATCTGTTCCATCAGGGGGACTCCGTCCGGGTGCAGCTGTTCCTGCGGGGCATCACGGACTTCCTGCACAACCCCGTGTTTGGCATCGGCCTCATCAGCCAGCGCAACAGCGACCTCTTCACCGGCGTGGAGGGGAGCATGGTGTTCTACCACAACAGCATCGCCCAGATCATGGGCAGCATGGGTCTGGTGGGCATTGCCGCCTACGGCGTGCTGATGCGGGATCGTATCGCCCTGCTGCGGGCCGGAAAAACGCCCTTTGTCCGGGCGCTGGCTCTGAGCTATCTGGGGATGCTGCTGATCTCCCTGACCAACCCCGGCGAGTTCTGCCCCTTCCCCAATGCAGCGCTGATGGTGATGGTCTTTGCTCTGGCGGAGGAGGCCACCGGCGACGTGGCCGTCCCCGTGGGGGAAATGCTGGGGCTTCGGCCTACACGGCGGATATATCTGCCCCAGAAATAACGCTTTTCTTTCCCGGAACCGGACTTCCCCCGGTTCCGGGAATTTTTTTGGCACGGGACGCAGCAAGGTGCATAGGATAGGAAAAAAGGAGGTCTTTGCCTATGCAGTCAGCACAACCAACACCTGTGGACGTTTTCCTCAGGACCCACCCGGACCGGGGCGGCCTGCGCGTGCAGGTCACCTGCGGCGGCGGGCGCTTCCCCGTGGCCGGGGCGCCGGTGGTCATCAGCCGAACCTTCGGCACGGAGGAGCACATATTTTACCGGGGCGTCACCGACGGCTCCGGTATCCTATCCGGCATCCGCCTGCCCGCCCCGCCCTTTGCCTGGTCTCAAGCCTCGGACACCGCCGCCCTCAGCGGGCTGGACTATCAGGTGTCGGTACAGCATCCCATGTTCCAGCCGGTGGCTGGCCGGACGGCGACGGTATTCGACGGGGTGGAGACCATCCTGCCGGTGATGCTGGAGCCAGTGGTGTGAGAAAGGAGCGTGCGTGATGCCCTATCCCTATCCCGTGGTGCCGGAGACCATCACGGTGCATCTGGGGGCGCCGGGGGAGTCCGCCCGGAACGTGGTGGTGCCCTTCGCCCAGTACATCAAAAACGTGGCCTCCCACGAAATTTATCCTACCTGGCCGGAGAGTGCCATCCGAGCCAACATTCTGGCCCAGATCTCCTACGCCCTGAACCGGGTGTACACGGAGTATTACCGGGCCAGAGGGTACGACTTCGACATCACCTCCACCACCCGGTACGATCAGGCCTATGTGGAGGGCGGCGACATATTCGAGAACATCAGCCGCATCGTGGACGATATTTTCAACAACTACATCGTGCGGCAGGGCAGTGTAGAGCCGCTGTTCGCCCAGTTTTGCGACGGGGTGCGTACCCGGTGCAGTGGCCTGTCCCAATGGGGCAGCGTGGATCTGGCGGAGGAGGGCATGACGCCCTACGAAATTTTGCAGTACTACTACGGCGGCGACATCAATCTGGTGATGAATGCGCCGGTGGGCGGGAACGTGGCCTCCTATTCGGGGCGGCCCCTGCGGCGGGGCGATGCCGGCAACGACGTGCAGACCCTGAAGCGGCAGCTCAACCGCATCGGGAAGAACTATCCCGCCATCCCGGCGCTGGACGACAGCTTCGTCTTTGACGGAGACATGGAGGAGGCGGTGCGGATCTTTCAGCAGATCTTCAATCTGGCGCAGGACGGCATCGTGGGCAAGGCCACATGGTACAAGATCAAGCAGATCTACAACGGCGTCAAGCAGCTGTCGGACCTCAGCAGCGAGGGACTCACCATCTCCGAGCTGCAGCGGCGGTACGCCGAGGAGCTGCGGTTGGGGGACAGCGGCATCGGCGTGCGGACGGTGCGGTTCTATCTGGCGTTTCTGGGGTACTTTCTGCCGGAGCTGCCCATGATCTCTCTGTCCGACGACTTCGATCAGGAGCTGCTGGATGCGGTGTACACCTTCCAGCGGCTCTACGGTCTGACGGTGGACGGTGTGGTGGGCCGGGAGACGTGGAACGCTTTGCAGACGGCCTATCGGAAGGTGCTGGCGGAGCTGCCGGAGGATTACCGGCAGTTCGCCGGGGAGGTCTATCCGGGACGGTTTCTGGTACGGGGCGACCGGGGCGAACAGGTGGCCCTGATGCAGGAGCGGCTCAACCAGATCAGCCGGGAGGACGAGACTCTGCCCAGTCTGGTGGTGGACGGTATCTTCGGCCCCGCCACTCAGCAGGCGGTGCTGACCCTCCAGCGGCAGCTGGGCTTCGACCCCACCGGGGCCGTGGGGCCGGTGCTGTGGTCGCAGATCATTACGCTGGGCGAGGAGTATTGAAAAATGGGAGGAAGGGGCAAAGGCCCTTCCTCCCGTTTTTCTATGTGTTCTCCGCCGGATAGAGGAGGGATGCCTGAAAGCCGTTTTCCCCCAAGGCCATGATGTCCCCGCCTACGATAACATCGCCGCAGAGATAGAGGTTCACCTGCACATCTCCGGTGCGGCCGGGGTAATTGGTGACGGTGTAGGTGCAGCGGGTGACGGTCTGACCGTCGTAGTCCGCCAAGGGCAGGCCCGCCTCCTGCTGGAGGGCCAGATAGTCCTCCTGCCCCGCCAGCGACAGCTGCACCGTCAGGGTGCGGACCGGCTGCTCCTCCGTCTGCCAGCCCTGCTGCTCCAGCCATGCCCGGCGGGCAGCATCGTCCTTGGCGGTCACCGGGGTCTGGGATGGGCGGGCGGTACAGGCGGTCAGCAGCATCAGCAGCAGGCACAGCCCCGCAAGACAGCGCTTCACAGGCACGCAGCTCCTTTCGTTTTTTCCATGGCTTTGTCCTCAGCTTATTCCGTTTCCCGGTGGGATATGCTATAATGAGAAAAACTGCGGCAGGAGGGCTGGTTATGGAGCGCTTGGACAAGATCATCGCCGGGACGGGCAAATACTCCCGGCGGGAGGTAAAGGAGCTGGTGCGGCAGGGCCGGGTGATAGTGGACGGACGGTTGGCCTCCTCTCCGGAGGAGAAGGTGGACGCCGACGCCGCCTGCCTGCTGGTGGACGGTCAGTCACTGGACTGCCGCCGGTACACCTATCTCATGCTCCACAAGCCCGCCGGGGTCCTGTCGGCACGGGTGGACGGACGGCAGCAGACGGTGCTGGACCTGCTGCCGCCGGAGCTGCGCAAACGGGATCTATCCCCAGTGGGGCGGCTGGATAAGGACACGGAGGGACTGCTGCTGCTGACCAACCACGGGGAACTGACCCATCGGCTGCTGAGCCCCCGCTATCACGTGGACAAGGTGTACTACGCCCGTGTGGAGGGCGTGCTGACGGCGGCGGACACGGCGGCCTTCGCCGACGGGATGGTGCTGGCCGACGGGCTGGAGTGCCTGCCGGCGGGGCTGGAGCTCCTCTCGCCGCAGGAGGCGCTGGTGACGCTGCGGGAGGGGAAATTCCATCAGGTGAAGCGGATGCTGGCCGCTTGCGGAAAACCGGTGACGTACCTGAAGCGGCTTTCCATGGGGCCGCTGCGGCTGGATGAAGCGCTGGCGCCAGGGGCCTTCCGGCCCCTGTCCGATGGGGAGATACACACCCTTCTTGACATATGTGGACTGAATGCCTCGACATAACGCCAAAAAATGCCCCAAAATTTTTGTGAAAAATACAAGAAAATACTTGCAAAATCGTGATTCTGACGATATAATAGAGCACGAGGCTAAGTAGTTTGCACAAAATATCCATCAGCTCTATATCAGGAGGGACTGACTATGTCCGGGAGAATTTTTCAGAACGTTGTTTTACAGTTCAAGGATACCACCGATCGCACCGTGGGCGTCATTGACGCCGAGGGTACCGTCATCGCTTGCAGCGAGCTGACGGGGATCGGCAAGAAGTGGGCCAAGTATGTGGAGGCCATCGACTCCGCCGAGGGCGGCTGCATTGCGCTGGAGGGCAAGACCTTCAAGGCGCTGCCCGGCTGGGGCGGACATTTTGACTATGCCGTGTTCGCCACCGGCGATGACAGCGTGGGCCGCACCGTGTGTGCCATGGCCTGCGTGGCCCTGAACTCCGCCAAGACGTACTATGAGGAAAAGCACGACAAGGGCTCCTTCATCAAGAACATCATCTCCGACAACATCCTTATCAGCGACATCTATATGCGGGCCAAGGAGCTGCACGTGGCCGCCGAGGTACCCCGCGGCGTATTCGTGATCCGGCCTGTGGAGGGCCGCAGCGAGGGCATCTCTCTGGAGGTGGTGCAGAATCTCTTCCCCGACCGGCAGAATGACTTCGTCATCAGCGTGGGTGAGACGGACGTGGCGCTGATCCACCAGATGCCGGAGAGCACCACCAACAAGGATCTTGAGAAGGTGGCCACCACCATCGAGGAGGCCCTGCGGGAGGACGGCGAGAGCCGTGTGTTCGTGGGCATCGGTACGCTGGCCCTGCATCTGCGGGATCTGGCCAAGTCCTATAAGGAGGCCCAGATCGCCATCGAGGTGGGCAAGGTGTTCGACACCGAGCGCTACGTCATCAACTACGAGAATCTGGGCATCGGCCGCCTGATCTATCAGCTGCCCACCACCCTGTGCGAGATGTTCCTGCAGGAGGTGTTCAAGAAGAACCCCATCGATGCGCTGGATCAGGAGACGCTGTTCACCATCTACAAGTTCTTTGAGAACAACCTGAACGTCTCCGAGACCGCTCGGAAGCTGTTCGTCCACCGGAACACGCTGGTGTACCGGCTGGAGAAGATCAAGAAGCTGACGGGTCTGGATCTGCGGGAGTTTGACGACGCCATCACCTTCAAGGTAGCGCTGATGGTGAAGAAGTACCTCACCAGCCGGGGCATCGACGCCTGACGGCTGCATAGAAAAAGAAAAGACAGGCAGTGCCTCCGGCACTGCCTGTCTTTTGTCGTGGAAGGGGATCGCCGGTCACGGCTTGGTGGGCTTTTGCAGAAGGGTATAGACACCTGCTGCCAGCAGATAGACGCCGAAGGGGCGGCGCAGCAGCTCCGTATCCACGGAGAAGGACAGCCATGCCGCCAACGCCGCCGCTGTCAGTCCGGCGGGGACGGCGCTGCGGAGCACCGGTTTTTCCAGCAGGCCGCTTTTCCCATGGGACAGCAGCCCCATACCGGCGGTGGGCAGGAAGTACAGCAGATTGATGGTCTGGGCGGTGCGCTGGTCCACCCCCAGCAGCAACGTCATGCACAGCAGCAGAAGGGTCCCGCCGCCGACGCCCCACGCCGAGAGGATACCGGTGGCGAAGCCCACCGCCAGCGGCAGCAGCCACGCCGTCACAGGAGATACCTCACGCCGCCGTACAGCAGAAAGCAGGCGAAGATGCGCCGCAGCCACAGGTTGGATACCTTCTGAAACAGGCGGCCTCCCACGAAGCCGCCGCCCAGTCCCCCCAACAGATAGGGCAGGGCCTGCATCCAGTCCAGCGGCTGCCGCCACAGGCTGATGGCCGCCGACAGCAGGCACAAAGGCAGGATGGCTGCCACGCAGGTGGCCAGCGCCCGTTTCTGCTCCATATGGCACCAGCCTGTCAGGGCCGGGGCCAGCACCATACCGCCGCCCCCGCCGAACAGGCCGTTCACCGCCCCGGCGGCAGCGCCGGACAGGGCGTATTTCATGCGATCCGTCATGGCCCTCCCTCCTTCCTATGTAGCCGCCCGGCACACCGGGCGGTGTGCCGTTACAGCTTGCGGTAGCTCTGGCAGTCGGTGCACTGGTCCATGGTGGGGTTGGCCTCGTGGGTGCCTACCTGAATACTGGTGAGGCCGCAGTGATCCACATCCTGACAGTGGTGGGCGCAGTTGGTGACACTGCATTTGATGGCGGAGTTGGGGGTGCAGTTGCAGCCGTCGTTGGTACAGTTCTTGCTCATGATACGTTCCTCCAGAAAAATAGAGTCAGGCGCAAAGCCTGACTCTATTTTGTCTTGAAACGGATTTTTTATGCGTCTATATGCCCAGCAGCCACGAAGCGAAGCGGAAATAGATCAGCAGACTGGTGGCATCCACGATGGTGGTGATGAAGGGACTGGCCATCACCGCCGGGTCCAAGCCGATCTTCTCCGCCAGCAGCGGCAGCGAGCAGCCCACACACTTGGCGAATACCACTACGAACATGATGGTCAGGCACACCACCAGACACACCACGGGGGTCACGGCGGCATTGCCCAACAGCAGACGGTCCACCAGCTGCATTTTCACGAAATTGGCCGCCGCCAGACACGAGCCGCACAGCAGCGACACCCGCAGCTCCTTCCACAGGACCTTCAGGATGTCAGAGAAATCCACCTCGTCCAGACTTAAGGCACGGATGACCGCCACGCTGGCCTGCGTACCGGAGTTACCGCCGGTACCGGAGAGCATGGGGATATAGGAGTTCAGCACCAGACACGCCGCCAGAGCGCTCTCATAGTGGTTGAGGATCATGCCGGTGAAGGTGGCCGACAGCATGAGAATCATCAGCCACGGCAGACGGGCTCGCCACGTGGCGAAGATGCCGGCCTTCAGATAGGGCTTGTCGGAGGGCAGCATAGCGGCCATCTTCTCGAAGTCCTCGGTGGTCTCCTCCTCGATAACGTCCATAGCGTCGTCCACGGTGACGATGCCCACCAGACGGTTCTCCAGATCCACCACGGGCATGGCCAGAAAGCCGTATTTGCTCAGGGCCTGCGCAGCGTCCTCCTTGTCGTCCATGGTGCTGACCCAGACCACGTTGGGATCCATGATGTTCTCGATGAGGTCATCCTCCTCCGCCAGCAGCAGGTCACGCACCGACAGCACCCCCAGCAGGCGGCGGGTAGGATCGGTGACGTACAGGATGTTGATGGTCTCCAGCTCGCCGCCGATGCGGCGGATGCGCTTGAAGGCGTCCTCCACCGTCATGTCCTTTTTCAGGGACAGGAACTCCATGTTCATGATGGAGCCGGTGGAGTCCTCCGGGTACTTCAAAATCTCGTTAATGGATTTCCGCATTTCCGGCGTTGCCTTATCCAGAATTCGGATCACCACGCTGGCGGGCATCTCCTCCACGATGTCCACGGCATCGTCCAGATACAGCTCGTCCAGCACCTCCTTCAGCTCGGTGTTGGAAAAGCCGTTGATGAGCATCTCCTGGGAGTCGGACTCCAGCTCCACGAACACCTCCGCCGCCAGCTCCTTGGGCAGCAGCCGGTACAGCAGGGGCATCAGCTCCCCGCCGGACTCCTCCAGCAGCAGAGCGATGTCGGCAGGCTCCATGGGGAGAAAGAGGTCCCGCAGGCGGGCATACTGTTTACTTCGGGCCAGCTCCTTGATCTCATCCAGATACCGGTCCAGCTCTTCCTCGTAGTCTACCATATCGGCTCCTCCTTCCCCGCATCATAAAAAATCCCGCAGCCGGCGTTTGCCTGCTGCGGTCGCATTGCGATCAGGTCACCACCGTGACCTGAGCACCGTAACAAGCTTTAGCATCGTGGGGCGGTGAAGCTGCATTAGATGATACCTTGGTTTCGATATCGCCTGTTCAAACCCTCTCATGGTGTCTCCACCACTCTGCGGCAGCAGCCCATATCCCTACGGTAGCCTTACCTACCGGGAAATATATCATGCAATATAAATGTATCGTAAAGCAAAAATCACCAGATGTCAACCCTAAGATACAGAACAATTCATGCATTTGTTCCATCAAATCCTTCGGTTAACCTTGCAATTCTCGGCGTGAGCCGTTATAATAGTCTGTATATACAACCTGTATGGGTCTGTAAATCCTGAGAAAGTAGGTGGCGGCATGGAAAATTCTCCTCAGTATGTGATCGAAATGCTTCACATCACCAAGGAGTTTCCCGGCATCAAGGCCAATGACGACATCACCCTTCAGCTGCGGAAGGGCGAGATCCACGCCCTTCTGGGGGAAAATGGCGCCGGTAAATCCACGCTGATGTCCGTCCTGTTCGGTCTGTACCAGCCGGAAGAAGGCGAGATCCGAAAAAATGGACAGACAGTAAAGATCAATGACCCCAACGACGCAACAGCGCTGGGGATCGGCATGGTGCATCAGCACTTCCAGCTGGTGGACGTGTTCACGGTGCTGGACAATATCATTCTGGGGGCCGAGACCACGAAGATGGGCTTCCTGCAGAAGAAGGAGGCCCGGAAAAAGGTACAGGAGCTGTCGGAGCGGTATGGTCTGGCGGTAGATCTGGACGCCAAGGTGGAGGACATCACTGTCGGTATGCAGCAGCGTGTGGAGATCCTGAAGATGCTCTACCGGGACAACGAGATCCTCATCTTCGACGAGCCCACCGCCGTGCTGACGCCTCAGGAAATCGATGAGCTGCTGCTCATCATGAAGAATCTCACCAGGGAGGGCAAGTCCATCCTCTTCATCTCCCACAAGCTCAACGAGATCATGTCGGTGGCCGACCGGGTCACGGTGCTGCGCAAGGGCAAGTACATCGGCACGGTCAACACCAAGGACACCAACAAGCAGGAGCTATCCAATATGATGGTGGGCCGCCCCGTACAGCTGCAGGTCAACAAGGACGAGGCCCATCCCGGCGATGTGGTGCTCAGCGTGAAGAACTTCACCGTCCCCTCCCATCTGCACAAGAAGGATGCCGTACATAATGTCAGCTTTGACGTGCGGGCCGGTGAGATCGTCTGCATCGCCGGTATCGACGGCAACGGCCAGACGGAGTTCATCCACGGTCTGACGGGCCTTGACAAGAGTTCCGGCGGCAGCATCACCGTCTGCGGCCACGACATCTCCCACTATTCCATCCACCACCGGGGCGAGTACATCAGCCACATCCCGGAGGACCGCCACAAGCACGGTCTGGTGCTGGATTTCACGCTGGAGCAGAATCTGGTGCTCCAGCGGTACAAGGAGCCCCAGTTCGAGAAGGCGGGCTTCATCAAGCGGGACGCCGTCCGCAGCTACGCCCAGCAGCTGATCGAGAAATTCGACGTCCGCAGCGGTCAGGGTCCCATCACCGTGGTCCGCAGTATGTCCGGCGGCAACCAGCAGAAGGCCATCATCGCCCGTGAGCTGGATCGGGATAAGCCCCTGATCGTGGCCGTTCAGCCCACCCGTGGTCTGGACGTGGGCGCCATCGAGTATATTCACAGCCAGCTGGTGGCCGAGCGGGATCGTGGCAAGGCGGTGCTGCTGGTGTCTCTGGAGCTGGATGAGGTCATGAGCCTCTCCGACCGCATCCTCGTCATGTACGAGGGGGAGATCGTGGGCCAGCTGGACCCCAAAAAGACCACCGTATCCGAGCTGGGCCTGTATATGTCCGGCGCAAAGCGTGACAACAAAGGAGGCGATGAAGCGTGAAGCATTCCGCAGCCACTCTGTACCAAAAGGAAGGCACCAAAAAGGTGCTGGCGTCCCTGATCTCCATTTTGGTGGGTCTGCTGGTGGGCGGCATCGCCGTCATTCTGGTGGGCTGCTTCAATGAAAAGATCTCCCTCTCCGGCGCATGGGACGGCTTCCGAATCATCTTCGCCGGCATCTTCAGCACCGGCCGCAATGCCGCCGGTGAGCTGACCTGGGGCTTCAACGCCGTCAACACCGGCGATATGTTGTTCCGGGCCACGCCCCTGATCATGACGGGTCTCTCCGTGGCCGTGGCCTTCAAGACGGGCCTGTTCAACATCGGCGCTCCCGGTCAGTACCTGATCTCCACCATGGCGACGCTGATGATCGCCCTGAGCATCCCCTCTTCCTCCGTCCCCACCTGGATCATCTGGATCCTGGCCTTTTTGGGCGGCTGTCTGGCGGGTGCTCTGTGGGGCGCTCTGCCGGGTCTGGCCAAGGCGTGTCTCAATATCAATGAGGTGCTGGCCTGCATCATGACCAACTGGGTGGCCGCCAACCTTGTGACGTGGATGTTCGACATCAGCAACTTCAAGAACACCGTGGAGAACACCAAGTCCGGCTACATCTATAAGACCAGCTTCAACGGCGTGGCCACCCCCAAGCTGGGGCTGGATAAGCTGTTCCCCGGCTCTCAGGTCAACGCCGGTATTCTGGTGGCCATTCTGCTGGCCATCGCCATGTACATCCTCATGACCAAGACCACGCTGGGCTACGAGCTGCAGGCCTGCGGCGCCAACCGCCATGCCGCCCGCTACGCCGGCATCAAGGATAAGCGCAACATCGTGCTGTCCATGGCCATCGCCGGTGCGCTGGCCGGAGCCGGTGCGGCACTGTACTACCTGTCCGGCAACACGGAGTTCTACTGGTCCACCTATCAGTCTCTGCCCGCCGTGGGCTTTAACGGCATCCCCGTGGCGCTGCTGGCGCTGAATAACCCCATTGCCGTCATCTTCGCCGGCATCTTCATGGCCATGCTGAAGATCGTTGGCCAGCAGCTGACCAACCTCACCGCCTACAACGAGTACATCACCGACGTCATCATCGCCGTCATCGTGTATCTAAGTGCTTTCTCTCTGGTGATCCGCATGATGCTCAGCGGTCGGAAGAAGAAAAAGATCGCCGTGGCAGACACGGCTCCCATCCCTCAGGGCGCCGCCGTGGAGGATCAGACCTCCCTGCTGCCGGAGGAGGAGAAAGCACCCGTAGAGGCCGCTGTCACAGACAGCGATAACGCAGAAGGAGGCGATCAGGCATGACATTTCTGGTACAGCAGACCCTGATCTATGCAGTACCCCTGATGATCGTGGCGCTGGCCGGCGTGTTCGCCGAGCGCAGCGGTATCATCAACCTGGCGCTGGAAGGTATCATGATCTTCGGCGCTTTCATCGGTGTGCTGTTTGTGCGCCTGATGCAGGGCAGCGCCGCCGTGCTGGCCGCCCAACACTCCGGAAACTGGGTAGCCATGCAGGGGCTGGAGCTTCTGGCTATGCTGGTGGCGGCAGCCATGGGCGCCGTGTTCTCCCTGCTGCTGAGCTTCGCCTCCATCAACCTGCGGGCCGACCAGACCATCGGCGGTACGGCCCTGAACCTGATGGCTCCGGCTCTGGTGCTGTTTCTGGTGCGTATCATTGCCAACCAGAACACCCTGCAGCTGGCTACCGGCGACTCCGCTACGTGGTTCATGATCAGGAAGTCCACCTTCGGCATCGACAAAAACACCGATCTTGGCTTCTTCGGCGAGACGTTTCTGGTGAAGGTCTATCTGGCTACCTACGTCTGCATCATCCTGTTCGTCATCCTGTCCATCATTCTCTATAAGACCCGCTTCGGCCTGCGGCTGCGGGCCTGCGGTGAGAATCCTCAGGCGGCGGACTCTCTGGGCATCAATGTCTACAAGATGCGCTATATCGGCACCACCATCTCCGGTGCGCTGGCGGGCATGGGCGGCTTTGTGTACGCCCTGACCACCGCCAACTGCTCCTCCAACGGCGACGTGGCGGGCTTCGGCTTTCTGGCGCTGGCCGTGATGATTTTCGGTAACTGGCGGCCTCTGAACATCGCCGGGGCCTCCCTCTTGTTTGGCCTGTTCAAATGCATCGCCGCCGCCTACTCCAGCATCGATATCAACGGCGACGGTGTGTACTGGCTGGCAGAGATCGGCATCAGCTCCCACCTGTACCGGATGCTTCCGTACATCATCACCCTGCTGGTGCTGGCCTTCACCTCCAAGAAGTCCCGTGCCCCCAAGGCGGAGGGCATCCCCTACGACAAGGCTCGCAGATAAGAGCGGCAGCTGCCTGTATTTTCGGGCGGCGTAGCAATGGCAAGGAAAATCACCGAGAAAGCCTCGTACAGGCTTTTCTCGGTGATTTCTTTTTCCGCATATTCGATTCCAGCCGCGCCTTTTGCTGCAATAATTACAGAACATTAAGGAGGGATCGTAATGAAACGAAAACACTATGTTGAGCTGCAAGAGCGGCGACTGGCTCTCAACGGGTTGAACCGTTTTCGCAACAAGCTGATTGCAGCCGGACGGTATACAGATGCCGTGGATGAGCTAAAGATTGCGGCGGCTACTGTTTCCGGTAGCCGCCGCATAGGTTAAGCTGTTCTCTTACTTGTTATACTTTTTCTTTTTGCTTACAACCGTTGTACCAATGGCAGCACCGCTGCTGACGAACAACAGGGCAATCCACAACAAAAGATTGGAGTTATCTCCCGTCTGCGGAGACTTGTCGGCGCCGGGTTTGACGGTGCCGCTGGGCAGCTTTGCCGTTACGGTGTCGGCTTTTTTGATTTCCTTTGTACCGTCCTTGTCGCTGAAATACTTGCCACAACCTTCGCAGTACCAATACTCGATATTGCCCTCAGTGGTCTTGGTCGCCGCCTTTGCCGGGAAGTGCTTTAAGTTGGTGTGGTTCTTCGGATCAAGCTCGCCGTATTCGCCGCCGCAGACCGTACAGGCAGCCTTGTGCGTGCAGGTCGCCGTGCCGCCGTGGCAATTCTCGGTTTCCGTATGGCTGGTGTCAC
>OLSB01000889.1_pt1 | contig 32686 bp, 28 predicted proteins | sample 1672071 | NCBI WGS metagenome assembly OLSB01 (sample SAMEA3136642, study PRJEB25190) | human gut metagenome | biome: human gut; feature: human-associated habitat; material: faeces | place: Austria | collected 2013 | reverse complement strand
GCCCTTGACTGCTCTCTTGAGTGGAAATGTGTCACCTATGCTTGACGCTTTAACATGAAATCGGGATTTTATTTCATTTTTTGCTTGACTTTCGACAAGCCAAGTGCTAAACTTACTCTGTTTGATTATGTGATAGAGTGCAATTTGTGTCGATTCGCAGTGCGATGGGAAAAAGCGATGCATGGTCTGTCTCCCGGATGGTTTGCTGCCGTGTACAGCAGAAGATTACTGGACGATATGCTGCGGATTTGATAAAGCCTTGGTAGCGATCAATGCTGTCCATTTTTGTCTTTGTGCACGGAAACGACTACTGGGAGGAAGTTATGACGGATAAGGAATTACGGCACCTGAGCCGAAGTGAGCTGCTGGAAATGCTTATCGAACTAATAGAAGAGAACGATAAGCTTAAAAGCAGGTTAGAGCAGGCTGAAGCTCAGCTTAATGACCGAACCATATCCATCAATAATGCAGGTTCGATTGCGGAAGCCGCATTGATGTTAAACGGCATTTTCCAATCTGCAGAAAACGCCGCGCAACAGTATCTGGAGAATGCTAAGCGCTTGAGCACCCAACAAGAAGAGATGCGCCGGGATATGCAGGCAAAGGCTGAAGCCCGGGCTGCGGAGATCATGCAGAACGCGGAGACATACAGCCGTCAAGTTCACGCAGAGGCAGATGATTATATGAAACATGTAATCATGAAAGCGTATGAGCTTTTGAAGAATCAAAATGATCTGCGCGAGATTATTCAGTCATACGGAGAGGTTGTGCCGGATGAAGAACAAAGCAACTTCGCCCCGTGAACTTCCGACAGTCGAGCAGCTGACTGCGGAGCTGAGCAGGGAAAAGTATAAAAAGAGATATAAGCGAGTGCTGCGAAGCACCATTTATACATTGATTACAGTGGCGGCGATTGCGGTACTTGTTGCGATGCTTTGGCTTCCGGTACTGCAGATCTATGGCAATTCCATGACGCCCACTCTCGTGGATGGAGAGATCATCTTCACGGTAAAGACCTCTGATTTTGAGCCGGGAGACATAATCTCCTTTTACTACAACAACAAGATATTGGTCAAGCGTGTTATCGCGCGCCCCGGCGAATGGGTGAACATCGATGAAGATGGAAATGTATACATCAACGATGTATTGCTGGATGAGCCTTATCTTGAAAATAAAGATTTTGGTGACTGCAACATAGAGCTGCCCTATCAGGTCCCGGAGGGAAAGGTTTTCGTAATGGGAGACCATCGATCGGTATCGGTGGATTCCAGAAATACCGCCGTGGGCTGCGTAGCAAGCGAACAAATAGTAGGGAGAATAGTGTTTCGTGTTTGGCCTCTGAAACGGCTGGGCACTGTAAAATGATTAGGAGGGATGAAGATGCACAATACCGGTGCGCAAAAGGCAGAGCAATATGCTAAGAATCATCATCGCCGCAGCTTGTGGCAAAGAATAGTGGGAGGTTTGGCCTGTGTGGTGGTGTTTGTTACCACCTATGTACTGATTTTGCCTGCAATAACCTTGGAAAAGGAGACTTGTGAAATTCCCGAGCACATCCATACTGAGGCTTGCTACAACCAAGTGACTTCTGCTTCATATGTTGATCCGGTATGTACCCTTGAGAGTCTGAGTATTCATAAGCATGACGACTCCTGCTATGATGATGAAGGGAAGCTTGTGTGCGGGTATGCGGACTTTGTTGTTCATACGCACGATTCATCATGTTATGACAAAGATTCGAACCTGTGGTGTCCGCTGCTGGAGGTCGAAATCCATGAGCATACAGAAAGCTGCTATGCCGTATCCGAAAAGGTTCATACCCATACAGACGATTGTTATATCGTGGAACAAGGGGAGCTAATCTGTGCGGAATCAAAGGAAACAGCCCATGAGCATACGGACGAATGCTATAATAAAACCAGAACGCTTGTATGCGATTTAACTACCGAAACGGAGCTTATCTGCAATAGGGCAGAAGTAATTCTGCATGAACATAATTCGGATTGTTTTGATGATACAGGCAATCTTATATGCGGAACGATACAAGTCCTGGAGCATCAGCATACGGATGCCTGCTTTGAGACGTTGGAGAAACCGGTTGACACCAAAGTTTTGACCTGTACCAACAAGGATGAGGATCACACGCATACTGCCCTTTGCTACGGCGAATGGGAGTTGACCTGTGGCATGGTTGAGCATACGCACAGTGAGAAATGCAACAAGGACAATTTACAAGTAGTTCTGCCCGAAGGCGCCAATGTCCCTGTCGGATATGCTGAGCATTACAACTTCATCGACTCGGATAATCGGTTTGCCGTGATGGTTTTTGCCCCGAAGGGTGCATTGCCCAAGAATGTTGTTCTATCGGCAAAGCAATTTGATACAGAAAGCAAAGAATATGCGGCTGCTGGGCAGGCGTTAGTGAATACGAAGCATGACGGTTTTATCGCCATGGAGCTTCGATTCCTGCTGAATGGTGAGGAAGTTGAGCCGGAGGGCAGCGTCTATGTCTGTGTCAATATAATGGGTGCTCTATCTGAGACCGCCGATCCCGAATCACTTGCGGTTCAGCAACTTCTGGATTCGCAGAATGCTGCTTTGTCCGGGCAGGGGTATATATCCGAGAACATGACGGGGACAGTGGTCGATGCCGTGGAGATGAGAGGCTCGGTTCAGATCCTTGACGACAGTGATGTTGTTGCCGCTGCTTTTGAAGTTAATAGCTCATCTATGTTCACCGTGACTTGGCAGGAAGCCTATCAACTGATACTCCATTATGTGGATGCTGAAGGAAATGAGATAGAGCCCGCCGACAGCAAGCTCTCTTTGGCTGCCGATTTCGGCACGGAGATAGTCTCTCTGAGCCAATATGCCGGTCATATCAGTCATGCGGACTGCGTATATTCTTCTTCCTATGTCTATGTGGATGGCGAAAAAAAGACAGTCGTCGAGGTCGGATACGATAAGACTGCAAATAAGTGGATCTACAGTGATGCAGAGGGCAATGATTACTCGGATTGGATGGACGGAAAGAACCATAGGGCGGATGTGTATTTAGTGTATGCACCTACGAAGGGACAGGATATCATTCCGACGGCGAACAATGTTTTCCCGATAGACGCCTTCAATGTTTGGGATGAAGATGCAAACGCTATCCTGCTCTATCCGAAACTAAAATCACCCGACGAGGATATTTCGGTTGCTCATGTCATAAACATCGGGAGTTTCTTTGGAACAGATTTCGCTCGAGATGATTGGACAGCATACCGTATTGAAATGCGAGACGGCAGATATCAGGTTATTCAAAAGGGAATAGCTCAATATCAGACCGGAGTGCAAGTCAATGACTCTTATCTCCTGCTGGTAAAGAAGTCGTACATTGAAAACTATAATCTTTATGACCCGTTTGCAGACTGGCCGGATCCGGCTACGGATGCGAGCTTGGACGGGATGGGCGATACAGTGAGCGTTAACTTGTTGTGCGACAAGACCGCAGAAAAAAGTAGCAATGGAACTCCGCTAGCTTATTTGACTTTCTCCCCGAAGAATAACACTGCCACCGCAGAAAAAAGGGATGACGATGTAGCGGCTGTGGAAGATTCCGCGATTAGATTCAGGTTGTTTAACTACAGCACTTTGATAAATCGACCTAACGGCAGCAGTACGGGATGGAGAGCGATTACACCCTATTTCCAATTCCGTGGTTACAGTGCGGACACTGCAAATCAAAACCTTGCGAATGGAGATAGAGACAACCGTTATGATGAGGATGGTTTCACCGTTAATCATGCGACGGTAGAGCGTTTACTTAATAATAACTACCCTGTTCTTGATCCTAACAGGAATGCGCTAGGATCCGAAAAATCGCCGGAAGTTACGGAAGCAATGCTCTCATGGGCGGATCGATCCCTTGCATATCTATTTGGTGGTCAAGCTGATGGTGAGGTTACTGCGTACAACCCAAAGAACACCATCCTGCAAAAAGACGGAAATCATTACTCTTATAGCAGCGCCTTAAATGCTGTAGACTATGACATTGATAATGACATATTCCGTGTCCGTAATTATGTTGAGCGCAACAGCAGCACAGCCAGTTATGATAGCGCTCAGGAAAACTTTGATTTTCTTCCCTTTAACTATACCGGAGGCGAAGTTGTTGGAACAATTGGCGGAGATGCACGAACCTACAATCTTCAGTCTGAAGAAGTAGACTACTGGTTTGGTATGCGAATGGATGTGGATTTCTATCAGAGCAAGAATGGCATCCTGAATGATGAAGAAATGATATTCCATTTCTCCGGTGATGACGATGTTTGGGTGTTTATCGATGATGTTCTGGTACTTGATCTAGGTGGTACCCACGGTTCGGTCACGGGTTCGATCAACTTTGCCACCGGAGAGATCCTGCAATATCTGGATTGGAACGGTACCGTTGGCACGGAAGGTGAAACATCCTTCCCGACAACGCTCAAAGCGTGCTATGAAGCGGCAGGAAAAAAGCCAAACGGTGGATGGAACGGAAATATTTTTGCTGACTATACACAGCACAAACTTAGCTTCTTCTATATAGAACGCGGCTGTGCTGTTGCCAACTGTTCAATTGATTTCAACCTTCCGACACAGCCGGAAAAATCCTTGCAGGTGACCAAGACGCTGGTTGCTAAAGACAATGCGGATAATGAGGTCGTGCAGCATCTGCAGGATACTATGGTTTATATGTTCCGAGTCGTCAAAGCTGATGCTAATGGTAAACCTACCGATGAATTGCTGGTTAAGCAGGGCGATACTTTCATACGCACCGGGTTGGGAGTCACAGACGCAGACCGAAACGGTGTAGTCGGAAAAGACGGATTCTTTACCCTAAAAAGCGGTCAGACTGCAGAGTTTGCAAATATGTTGGAACGATTCGAAGGACTCGGTTCTAAGTATTTCGTGCAGGAATTTATGCCGGATGGTATAAAAGGGCAATACGGCGATGTTCTTTACAATATCAATGGTGATGAGGGAAGAACAACAGACTTGGATGCTTCAACAATCACTGATTTTTCGGGCTTTAGCAGCCCGGAGCTGGATGCCGATACCGCAAACTTGGTTCTCTATAAGAATGTGGTCAACACGGAAGAGCTGTGCGATTTGTTGATCACTAAAGAAACAGACGGAAGCTCAGTGAATGGGCAACAGGATCTCTATTATATAAAAGTCACACTCGGACCTGATTCGAGCAGTCTGTCACCGCTTTCCGTTGGTATGCCTTACACTGTGGGATCCGAGACTCGTTATGTGGAACAGGCAGGCATTATTATACTTGCTTCCGGTGAGACCGCTCAGCTAAAGCTGCTTGCAGGCACATACTATGAAATAGTAGAGGTTGCCGACGCAAACGGTACAGCACTGACAGGCGAGGAAGACTATCGGCCAACCTATGAGGGGCAAACGATCGGTAGGGTCGATGCACCCGCCTCCAAGGTTGAAATAACGGTAGTAAATACATATCCAACAGGCACTCTTACCTTGGAAAAAACGGTTGTCAATACCGACGGAGGCAGTACGTCCGGCGAGTTCAGTTTCGAGATAAGCTTTCCCGTATCGGATCCTTGGGATCCTATCACCGTACCGGTAAGCTACACCGGTTCCGGGCAGCAGCACGAAGGCACCACACTGCAGTTCACACGGAATGATGCTTCTGCTGTGGCGACTGTGAAACTGTATCACGGCGAAACCGTTCGAATCGAAAAACTGCCATCCGGAGCATCTGTAACTATAAAGGAGCTCTTTACCGATGGGTATTCCGTGAGCTGGTGGGTAGATGGACAAAACAGTCTTACAAAAGATGCAGATGTCCTGATTGGAAATGACAATTCCGTCTCTGTTGCCTGTACTAACACTACGGGCTACGAACTCCCGGCAACCGGCGGAATCGGGACTATCTTGTGGACTGTGGGCGGATTGCTAATCACTGTTTCAGCATTGTTCATGATGTATATATACGCAAAGCGCAAGAGTGCAAATAGCACCGGCAGATAAATAGGTCATTAGATCACAGCAGTCCCCACGGTAAATGCGTTGGCTTCGCCTAAAAAATTTGCCGCAGGGACTGTTTGGTTTACAACACAAATATATATTTAGTCGGGCAGCGTATTTGCTTTACATCTTCTCTGAACTGTGCTATAATAAGCCCTGTTCTTGGGGCATTAGCTCAGCTGGTAGAGTGCCACACTGGCAGTGTGGATGTCAGCGGTTCGAGTCCGCTATGCTCCACCACAAAGTGATTAATCCTGCATTTGCAGGATTTTTTGCTATCTATATTGAAATAATACCAAATAACACCGATGCAGAAAACAAGGACAACCGCACCGTATGGAGATGCCTTTTGAATACACGGTTGAACTTTGGCGATTGGTATGCAGTATCGCAACGTTTTTTCAATCAAAACAGCAACTTAGAACACCCTATCAGATAAGAAGAACCGGAAATCGACTCTTCGTACCGTAGATTTATTATACTCTACTCTGCGTGGGTGTACTTTCGAATGCGTTAATGTATAATGGGCCCCGAAAGGAGGAACACCTATGAATCAAATCAAAACCGGCAAGTTCATTGCCGAAACAAGGAAAGCACAGGGGCTGACTCAAAAACAGCTTGCAGACATCCTTGAAATCAGTGACAAGACCGTTTCAAAGTGGGAATGCGGCAAGGGATTGCCGGAGGTATCGCTCATGCTGCCCTTATGCAGTGCATTGAACATTACTGTCAATGATCTGCTTTCGGGTGAAAGGGTTTCCAAAATCGAATACATTAACAAAGCGGAGGAGAATATGATGAACCTTATAAAAGAGAATGAAGAGAATAAAAAGAGAATGGCATTGGCCATCATTTGTGGTATAATTACCGTCATAGCAGTGTGTTCGCTTATCGTGATAGCCTCCAATATAGAAATGCCGACGATTGCGAGGATTGCGTTGATTCTGTTTGCTGCAGCGACAGCGATAGCAGGAATAGGCGCTGCAGCGATGCTTGAGATCAAGGCAGGCTATTATGAGTGTCCGCATTGCAAAGCGCTTTTTGTTCCGACCATGAACGAGTATGTCAAGGGTTACCATACTCTAACAAAACGCAAATTGACCTGTCATGAATGCGGTAAAAGCGGTATGTGCAGACACCGTGTTGTACGTTGACAGAAGAATTGGGATCGCTATGCGTATCCATCGCATGGCGCATTCCGAAGACCGACGATTTATGATGAACGGGAGCTTTTATGATACCGAAGCCGCAGCGGCACCCATTTGAACCGCTATATGATGAGAACTCGAGAATACTGATCCTGGGTTCGTTCCCGTCAGTCAAGTCCAGGGAGATGCTGTTCTATTACGGTCATCCTCAGAACAGATTCTGGCGAGTAATGGCGGCGGTTCTTGACAGCGAAGTACCAAATTCAATAGAAGAAAAGAAAAGACTGATGCTGTCCCATGGCATTGCACTTTGGGACAGCATTGCAAGCTGCACGATCGCAGGTTCTTCAGACAGCAGTATAAAAGATGTAGTTCCGAATAATATCGGCAGCATACTGGAAGCAGCCCCGATCCAACGCATCTGCTGCAACGGGAAAACCTCATATAATTGCTATATGAAGTATAACTACCCGGTCACAAAGTTGGAAGCTGATGCGCTGCCGTCAACCAGTCCGGCGAATGCGGCGTATTCACTCGATCGGCTTGTCGGTGAATGGCAACGTATTTTGCGCTAAAGCATCATCAGTAGTATTCAGCATTGCAATCAAAGGTAGCTTCGTCTGCATTATTGTGCTATAATCATTTGGAAATGTATTATCACGAAATAAAGTTTGGAGGAAATGCTATGAAACTTGCAGAAGCACTTCAGGAAAGGGCTGACATCAACCGCAGCATTGAGCAGCTTAACAGCCGCCTAAACAATAACATATTGGTGCAGGAGGGTGAAAAACCGGCCGAGGATCCAATGAAATTGAAGAATGAATTGGATGCTTGTGTTGAACGCTTGGCATATCTCGTGGCGCATATCAATAAGACGAATTGCATGACAATGGTTGACGGACAGACGCTGACAGAGCTTATCGCGAAAAAAGATGCCCTTACACTCAAGATTCGCGTTTATCGTGATATCATATGCACCGGAAGCCAAACCGCTTATCGTGCGCGGAATACTGAGATAAAGATCGAATCGGCTATCTCTGTTGCCGAATGGCAGAGTGAGCTCGACCGTATGTCGAAGGAATTGCGCATGCTGGACAATAAGCTGCAGCAGACAAATTGGAACACTGAATTGATTATATAACAATAGTTGGCAGCAGGTGCAGAGCGAGTGTCACGCAGTGACAGCGTAAGTCACATTCAATGTACATCGAAGAGCAGATGTTAGCTATATCGTTAAGCTCCGACTGAGTACATGTGCATTGTGATTGCTTATCGATTATTACCGGACATTGACTGTGCCTGCAAGGGTGGGATCGGGGAATACTTATTCAACTATTATAAAACAAGCAAACCATAATCTCATACGCAGCATTGCCCAAGCTAAGACAGTAACTGAGTCAATAAAGTAAGAGCGGAGCATGCTTGCGCATAATGATTATGGCAGTCGAAGCCTTGGCGCAGTAACACTCTTCGGTGTCCGCTGCATCGACATTGAGACAATAGCTATTCACTTCAACAATCCATTATAGCATCAAACTTATTATTGCATGTAGGCTGAAGAAACAGAACGCATTCAAAGCTATGAGGAATGCAGCCTTGATAAGACTAAGCTAATGCGGAAATGCTTTCGCTATGGTAATACCATAGCAATTTTGCTGCGCTGTACCATTGACAATTGATTCAATATGGGATATTATTATTGAGTAAAAGTGGGTTAATATATCCGCTTCTCACGGAGGAAGAATTGGCAAATAACGTATCATTCAAAAAGTATCTTTTTTCATTACTGATTGCTGCCGCAGTGGCTTTGCTGGGTTTATTCGACCTGTCAGCTTACTATTTCGGAGCGATCGTTATTGCGTTTATCGGCATATCATGGGGCGTGAGCTGCGCCGCCATACCGGGCGTTGTTTGCTGCGTATGCATAATTGCGTCCGGCGTGAGTGATCTCTATTCGCTTTTCTGTTTTCTGATACCCTTTATTCTCACGATAGTTATACTGACTGTGGGCTTTAAGCAGAGGATGGCGCACAGGAGCATCGCAATACTGCTTGCGCTGATGTTCGTCGTTGCGCTCTATGCCGGATTGTGCTTGCCGTCGGTTATGAACGGAGAACCGGCGTACGCCGGGATAAGGGAAGGCTTGATTGAGCTTGATGAGCAACTGCGGGCCTTGATGGACGAAGAGACAACGGAATTCGCATCAATGGCAGAAATAATTGGCGATGTGCTCTACTTTGTTTTGATTGCCGCTGCGGAGGCTATGGCGTTTTTTGCTGTCGTAATAATGAAAAGGCTGTGTTCGGCAGCAAAGGCTTCCGTTCGTCCGATGGCAAGACTTGCCGACTGGGAACTGCCAAAAAGCCTCAGGTACGGCATTCCCGTGCTGGCGGTCGGCTGCATAGTGCTTTCACTAACAGGCTTTTATGCCGCCGAGCAGGTGGTGACCGCCGTGTGCGGATTGATCCTTCCGCTTTTGTTCATAGAGGGCTTTGCATCGGTGATGTTCTTGTTGACCACCAATATCCGCGTGTCAGGGGGCAAGCGGAACAATAAGACGCTTGTGATGATATTTATGCTGCTTATGGCAATGCTCCTGCCGGCGATCTATATCATTGCAGGTATTATCGAACTGTACGCAAGGCGCAGGCCAAAGCTTCGCAGGATCAACGAAAAGATAATGAAGGCATTTGAAGATGCAGTGAGCAACAACAGGGATATCGTCGAGGTCGATTTCGAGGACGGTAGAGGTCCTCAGATCATCGCTACGCGCAAGCATAGGAACGATGCGGAGATCTTCTTTGATGATGATTTGAAGCTTGAAGACGATACGGATGACTCTGCAAACGCAGATGACAGTGATAAGAGTACGGATTCGACGGAGCACCAAGCTCCCGATGACCACAGAGATGACCATGAGGAGGACAAACAATGAAAGTATTGCTCAAACAGGATGTACACGGAACCGGAAAAGCCGGAGAAATTGTCAATGTCAGCGACGGCTATGCAAATAATTTCCTGATCCCGAGAAAGCTCGCCGTGCCTGCCGATGCGCAGACTATCAATTCTGCCAATATCCGCAAGGAGGCTGCCAAGCATCGCGTGGAGGTGCAGCGCAAGAATGCGCGCGCGCTCGCTTCGGAGATGCAGGGTTACAGCGTCAAGGTCTATGCAAAATGCGGCGACAACGGAAGGCTGTTTGGCGCAATTACCGGAAAGGAAATCGCAGCTGCGCTTAAGACTCAGTACGATATCGATTTGGATAAGAAGAAGATCCGTGTCGATGAACCGATCAAGGCGCTTGGCATTTACACCGTCTGCGCACATATGTTCGAACAGACTGACGCCCATTTCAAGGTAGAGGTTCTTCCGCTTGAGGACTGATCCGACCATTTATCCAGATGGAAGAAAACGAAAGACAAATACCGCATAATATCGATGCCGAAAAATCCGTTCTTGGCAGCATTCTGATTGCGCCCGAGGCTGCGGAAAAGGCAATGGAAGCCCTCAAGCCGGAGGACTTTTATAAGCTTGCGCATAGGGACATCTTTACCGCAATGCAAAGGCTGTACAATGCAGGTAAGCTTATCGATACGACCTCCGTTGCCGATGTGCTCGACAAAATGGGCAAGAAGGAATCGGTGGGGGGCTTCGGATATCTATCCGAGCTTGCCATGTTTACTCCAAGCTCTGCAAACATCGGCTACTATATCGGCATTGTTGAGAATTATTCCGTGCGGAGGCAGCTCATCACGATAAGTGCTGAAATAGCACAGGATGCGATCGAGAACACCAAGGAGACCGGCGAGATACTCGAGGCCGCTGAGCGCAGGATCTACAATCTTGCCATGCGCCGTGTGTCGGATTCTGTTGAGAATATTGCTCCAATCTATTCCCGTGTTTACAATATCATTGGTGAAACCATGCAGCTTCACGGGAAACGCACGGGTATTCCAACGGGTTTGATCGATATCGATGAGCTGACATCGGGTCTACAACGGAGCGACCTTGTAGTCGTTGCAGGACGCCCTGCAACGGGTAAGACTTCATTCGCTCTGAATATTGCCGCGCATGCCGCCATTAAAGAGCGTGCAAACGTCATGATATTCAGCCTGGAAATGAGCAAGGAACAGCTGACCATGCGTATCATGGCTTCGGAAAACGATATTCCGCTGCAAAAGCTTAGGACGGCTGAACTTGATAATATGGAGATACTTCGCATTGCGGACGGCTTTAACACCATCGGCGATTCGGCTATCTATATTGACGATACGCCGGGTGCTTCCGTTGCGGAGATACGTTCCAAGTGCAGAAGGCAGAAGGCCATGCATGGGCTTGACATAGTGGTTATCGATTATCTCCAACTCATGCAGCCCACCGGGAAACGAGATTCCAGGGTGCTTGAGATCGCCGATATAACAAGGGGACTCAAGATTTTGGCTAAGGAGCTGCAGGTCACCATTCTCCTGCTTGCTCAGCTATCGAGGGCTCCGGAGACCCGAAAGGATCATATGCCAATAATGAGCGACCTTCGTGAGAGCGGTTCCATTGAGCAGGATGCGGACATTATCATGATGCTCTACCGGCCGGCAACCTATCCGGAGACGGAGGAAGCGCTGAATGGGGACAATACCTCCTATATTAACATTGTAAAACACAGAAACGGTGCAACAGCAAAGGTTAAGGTGCTGTGGGTCCCCGAGCTTACCAAGTATGTTAACTTGGCGGAGGATGTCGAGTAGCTTATGAGCATTGCAAGAAGAATTATTTCATTAGCCGTAAGCCTTGCGATAGCGGTCTGCGGTATCCTTCCTGCGGCTGCCGAAAGGATACCAACCCGCACCGTCAATACCTCTTGGGATTTTGAAACACAAGAGGATTTTGACAGCTGGACACTTATAGATAACGATGGAGATGGACGCAACTGGTATTGGGTGCATGATGCCGAGGATGCCGAGTGGTGGCTGACTCCGTACAGCGGCGATGGCGCTGCTTATTCCGTCAGCTTTGTGTACAACGATTCGGGTTATGGCGGACATCAAATTGAACCGGACAACTTTATGATTTCATCGGAACTTGTCGGGGCGACATACTTATCATTCTGGATGCGTGCGGATGATACCGATGAATATTACGATGACGATCCGGTGGGCGTATACGCAATTGATGAGCAGGGAAACTATGAGATGCTCGCCTGCTATACCACTTGGTATACATGGGAACAGCATGTGGTGGATCTGTCGGCATTTCAAGGACAGAACATCCGTGTTGCTCTTCGCCACTTCAATACCACGGACATGGGCTTTGCCGTGATAATCGACCTGATAGAGACCGATGGGATCCCGGTCTATACCGAACCATATAGCTTGGGCGATGTGGATATGAACGGCGTGATCAATGCTGCCGATGCGATGTTTGTGTTGCGTCATGCAATGAGTCTTATCACTCTAAACGAATCTCAGCAGCAGCTTGCGGACATGGACGGAAACGGTGTAGTTGATTTTTCGGACGGAACAAGAATAATGCGTGCCGCACTTGGCTTGGCATAACCAATAACTATGATGGATACAAAACGCTGCGTTTTTAGGCGCAGCGTTTTTTGCATTTTTGCATTTATTCCTTTTTCTCAGAAAGTGGAGCCAGTCTCGCCAGCACCTCGACAAAATTGTCCACATCTGCGTCGGAGCGGCAGCGTATGAACTTATCCGGATAGGCTTTTTCTATACGGTCATATGCCGCTGCCTTGTATCTTGTGCGGCAGCCGCTTTTGACCCAGTCGAGGAACTCATCGTCGAGCTTTTCTTCGCAGCCCATCGTGACGCTCTCACGGCTTCTTCCCGCATACTCCTTGTAGCGCTGTTTGACACGCTTCACGCAGAGCCTTTTGGGAAAATCGAGGAATATGATGTGATCGGCCTCATCAAAGCGACGCTGCTGCAAGAGCGACTCATAATTGCCGTCTATCACCCATGAGGAATGCCCGTCCATCCAATCGGAGATGACCTCACAGCTCTCCTCATCGTCACGCTCTATCCAATGCGGCTTGAAATGAATGGTGTCGAGATAGAGAAGTGGGAGCTTGAACTGAACCGACAGTCTCTTTGCGAGCGTGGATTTTCCTGCACCGCTGTATCCAATAACAGCAATTTTCATCTTTTCCTCCAATAAATAGAATAGCACTAAATAAGTCCCATAAGCTGCATAACTAACATCAACAGCGGCACTACAACGAAGCAGCCAAGCGTTGTAACGCACATTCCGCCCGCAAGGAAGCTTTCATCAGCATCATGCGCGCCTGCCACGACCACTGCCTGCGTCATTACGGGCATTGCGGATTCTATTACCAGCACGCCTGCCGGCATATCCCCGAAGCCTGCGAGCTTGCATAGCGCTATCATGGTGAGCGGAGCGATGATAAAACGCATCAGCATCACCGCGGCCATGTGCTTATCGAGCTTCAGACTCTTGAAGCCGTAATCATAGAGCGCATAGCCGATATAGAAGAGCGCAAGCGGCGTGACAATGTTTCCCATATAGCCGGAAAGCCTGATAATGGGCTGCGGCATTTTGATGCCGGCTGCGGCAAGCGGCAGCGACAGAGCAAGCGCAACCAGAGGGGGAGAAACGATTCTTTTTATGCTCTTTAGGAACCCCTTTTCCTTTGATTCGCTGTCACCGCTCTTGCTGATAAGGTAGTTGCCGACCGTCCAGAAAAGCGTCGTGTTCACGACATAGAACGCCATGACATATGGGACAGCGGCGTCGCCGAAAAGCCCCGTATTCATCGGGAGTCCCACAAAAACCGAATTCGAGAAAGCGCACATAGCCACGAATCCACCGAAACGCTTCTTTGAGGGCTTCAACAGCTTTGCGAGCAGAAAACCTATGCCGAGAGTGACACACATGCTGATTAACGGCAGCAGGAACATCATCCAGGGCTTGTCAAGGCCCGAAAAATCGAGCTTGCCAAAGACGGTGTTCACCACCAGGGACGGCATGCCAACGCTAATAATGAGCTTAGTCAAAAGCTTCTTGTGCTCACGCTTTATGTACCCAAGCCTTCCAAACAGATAACCGACGGCTATCATGAACATGACAATGAGTACAGCGGTGAGGGAGTTGAGTGTCTTTATCAGCATGGTTTATATAAAAAGAAGCAGAGCTGCGCCCGGCAGCCCTGCAATAGAATTATTTCTGGATCTTCCTGCACTCAAGGTAATAGCGCTTTTCGTGGGCTTCGCCCATGGAGAAGGTCTTGCGGGGCAGTGCGCCGTCAAAAACAACGGTGCGGAAGAATGCGGACTTCTGCATGGGGGGAAGGAGGAAACCGATGTTGTTTTCCTTGCTGCCGAGTTCGCGCACAACGTCGGCGCCGTGGATATAGTCGATGCTTGCGCCGGGAGTTTCTTTGAGAAGTACGTCAAGCGCATTCTGGAGGGTTCCGACCTCAAGCTGTGCGGCGGGATGCTTGACAACGATAAGTCCTTCCTTGCCTTCGATAATGACGGGTATCACATGCGCTCCCTCGGGGATGGCTGCCTTGGCCTTTGCCATGCAGTTTTCGCAGGCATAGAAATCGATCTCGCAATCGCCATTCTGCTCGGCAAGCTTTGCCTTGAGCCTGTCGAGGAACTCGGGAACGTTGACGTTGAATACGACCCTGTGGATGGGCTCAAATACTATGCCGTCATCATGGACGTTTTCAAGCTCGACAAGGGCATAACGAGCGGGATGATCCTTGCGCTCTTCCTCAGTGAGTTCAGCCTTGCACTTTTCCCAATTTGCCTTGGCGGTTGCGAAGCTGTGGTTGCCATCGCCCATTGCGAAGAGCAGGGGAGGCATTTCGGTGCCGTACTTGTTGGGATCGACAAGAGCGGTAAGTGCGTTGATAACGTCGGTTACCATTCCTTCATCGTTGACCAGCCAGCCTTCAACATGGCCGCCGTTCATCATGAGATCGAAATCATAGAGCTGTTCGATCTTGTCAAGCTTGTCGGCAATGGGCTCTATAACGGATTTTTTTTCATCGTCGATGAGAACGAGGATGTGGGGAAGCTCGAGGGGTGCGCCGTCACGAATCTTAAGGCGGGGAGGGATACGCTCTACAATGGTACCCTCAGTTGCACGGATAAGGGTGGTGGAGCCCTTGGAATAGTCGTAGCATTCGAGATCGAGAGCTACAACAAGACCGTTCCTGACCTTGCCGTCAACGGTACGGCGGGTGAATACAAAGCCTTCGCCCCTGTTTTCAAGGGTGCCGTCTGCCATGTAGTCGTTCATTGCCTTGCGGATTGCTACGATGCGCTCCGCTTCACCCGGCTTTTCAAGATAGATCTCGGGGAGCATCAGCCTGAGGGTCGAGGGTGCATCACCGACGATCTGCTCAACACTGTTCCAATAATCGGGCTGGGATGTGTACTGGTCGCAGGCAACGCATGCCCACTTGGTCAGATCAACCTTCTTGCCGGGCATCATAAGCTCGGGAACACAAATGCCGATATTGTTCTTGAACTTGGGATTCATAATAGATTTAGCCTCCGTAACGGTTTCGTTTTTGCGCTGCGCCAAAAGAACAGCGCATATTCTTACACATTAATTGTACAACATATTCGTTCGCTTGTAAATTGGATTTTACCAATAAGCGAAATATAACTTTTCATGTCGAATCTTCTGTCACGTTCGATACCTTGCCTGCGTAATATAAAGCAGAAAGCGGACAATAAGCTTTGAAGCTCAAAATCAACTGTCTGCAATAGGAGGTTATATATGTGTAACTTTGGCTCCTGCAACGGCTGCAACAACAACTGGTGGTGGATCATCATTCTGTTCCTCCTCGGCAACAACTGCGGCTGCGACTGCGACTCTTCCCGCAGTGGCGGCATGAACTGCGGCTGCAACAACAACTGGTGGTGGATCATCATCCTGTTCCTCCTCGGCAACAACTGCGGCTGCGGCGACTGTGGCTGCAGCATGCCCGAACCGCCCAGCTGTGGCTGTGGCTGCGGCTGCTAAGTTCTCTGCTTAGCAGAGATCCCGATGGGACGGGTGGCAAGTACGGACTTATGAGGCTTGCTCGGGTTTCTTGAGGGATCGGCAAAAGTCCGTCGAGTTTTGCTCGGCGGACTTTGTGCTGCGTAAAGCACTTTCAGCGAAGCTCTCAGCCGTCACTCGTGTGCGCGCAATGCCTTTCTTCGCTGATATGCAGGTATTTTTCCTTTGTCGCCATTCCGCCTCGAATATGCCTTTCATCCTTGTTGGTTTCAAGCACGGCGGCGACCTGTTCACCCAAAACCTTATTTATCTGTCTGAGCCTTTCGGTAATATCCTTATGAACGGTGGATTTTGATACACCGAACACGCTGGCGGCAGCTCTTACCGTTGCACCGGTTTCTACGATGTAGTCCGCAATATCCAAAACCCTTGCTTCAATGTACAGGTTCATGAACTGCACCTCCAAACACATTTTCATGTGCTTAATCGTATGCAGTTAGGCGTGCTTTAATTCAGAAACCTTTGTCGAACATATGAGCCGTGTCGTCAACCGAAGCATAGCTCGGAAAGCTTTTCCATTCCCCAGGCAATATCGCTAAGCTCTGCGCCGGAGTAGTTAACGACAAAGATATGCTCCTCAGCTTTTGTCTTGTCGAAACAGTAGTCCGAAAGCAGTGCGATCCGTATCCCGGCATCAGCGGCGCGGCGTTTGATCTCATCATCACTCAATTCGGTATGGAGTTTCATGAGAAAGTGCAGCCCTGCATCCTGCTCCATTATCTGCACCCTTCCGGAGAGAGAGCTGCTCTCGATTAGCGAGATGACTTCGTCGCGCTTTTTGCGGTAGCGTGTGCGCATACGGTTGATGTGCTGCTCATAGCTTCCCGCATTCATAAACTCAGCTAATGTGTACTGCTCAAAGCTGGATACCGTACAAGAGTAAAAGCTCAGCTCCCTGCGGTATTTTTTCATCAACCCGTCGGGAAGTACCATGTAGCTTATGCGGATGGACGGAGCGATGGTCTTGGAAAAGGTGTTCAGATAAATAACGCACTCGTGCTCATCCACCGAATAAAGCGTCGGTATTGGCTTGCCGACGAAACGGAATTCACTGTCATATTCGTCCTCAAGAATGTAACGCTCCTTAGCTTCTTCGCCCCAGCGCAAAAGCTCCTGACGCCTTCCGATGGGCATAACGGTTCCCGTGGGATAGTGATGAGAGGGGGAGAGGTGGACAACCTGAGCGCCCGAGCGTCTGAGTTCGACAGGTGACAGCCCCTTCTCATCGAGCGGAATGTGAACTACGCGCACACCGTGGCTTTCATAGATTCGGGATATTTTGCCATAGCCGGGATCCTCAACTGCATAGCAGCAATCCATGCCGAGCAGCTGAATGAGCAGTCCGTACAGAAACTCCGTGCCCGCTCCGATGATGATATTGTTCGGATCAACCTGCATACCGCGAAACTGCCATAGTGAATCCGCGATCGCATTCCTTAGTGCTTCCGCGCCGTTGAATGGTGCGGAGCGCAGCAATTCCCCCTCATGGTCCAGAAGAGTTCGCCGCATTGTTCTCGCCCAAAGCGCAAACGGGAAGTACTCTGCGGAAATGCTGTTTGACACAAGGTCAAGTCGGTATTTCTTTCCCGTCACTTTTTCAACCGGCATGTGGGACGCAGCGCTGCGCTGCGGATTATCGACGGCATTGACATAATAACCCTTCTTCTCCACGGCAAACAGATAACCCTCCGCAATCAGCTGTTCATATGCAGCCTTGACCGTGACAACGCTAAGCTTCAGGTGGTCTGCCAGCATACGCTTGCTGGGAAGCTTTTCGTTACAGGCAAGCCGTCCGGAGACGATATCCTGCTTAATATAGCGATAAAGCTGCTCGTAGAGACTTGCTGCAGAGTTTCTGTCGAGTTTATAGGTCAGCATGTTTCCTCCATCTGGTATTAATAATTAGTTCCATAATGGGTATTTCATTAATACCAGATAACACTATAATACAGCATGGAACAAAAATCAAGTTTGTTTTGTAAAGGAGTTAAAAATGTCTGACAGCAAGATAAAAAAGATGGTGCTTACCGCACTGCTCGCCGCACTCACCTGCGTTGCGACAATGATCATCCAGATCCCTTCACCAATGAATGGGTATGTTAACCTTGGTGACTGTTTCGTTCTGCTCTCCGGCTGGCTGCTCGGGCCTTGGCTCGGATTTGCCGCCAGCGGTATTGGCTCGATGCTTGCCGATATCTTCCTTGGATATACACATTATGCGCCCGGCACTTTGGTAATTAAGGGCCTCGTTGCTCTGGTTGCTGCGCTTCTCTATAGGGTTATCGCAAAAAAGAACGCATATGTTGGCATGGCAGTCAGTGGCATTGTATCGGAATGCATCATGGTTCTCGGGTACTTCCTCTATGCAGGACTCATTCTCGGCAAGGGCCTGATGGGAGAGGTTGGCGCCATTGCCAGCGTCCCTGGCAACTGCTTCCAGGCTGCAGTAGGCATCATTATAGGTGTAATTGTCATGTCCATTTTGAGGGCAACAAAAGCCGATAGATTCCTGCTTCAAGGTCGCCGAAGCACCCCAAAAGCAGACAACGAATAAGCAGAATAATTATCTTACGAGGGCCGGCACCCCATTCAGGGGATGCCGGTTCTTTATTGAAAAGCTGATGCAGCATAGACACCGCACTTTTTTGTACAAAAGAACCAGTGCCGCAAGCGGCACTGGATTGTGATACTCTGCAACTGGGAATTATTCTTCCTCGTCGTCCACTTTCTTTGCGTTCTCGATGATCTTCTGAGCAACGTTTGCGGGAACATCCTCATAACGCACGAATTCGCTGGTGAATGAGCCACGGCCCTGGGTCATGCTGCGGAGGTCGGTAGCATACTTGAACATTTCGCTAAGGGGAGCTTCCGCGATGACTTCGGTGCCTTCGGTGGTGGGATTGGTACCAATGAGACGGCCGCGACGGCGGCTCATGTCACCCATGATATCACCCATGTAATCGTTGGGAACGAGAACGGTGTAGCGATAGATCGGCTCGATGAGGACGGGGTTAGCCTTTGCGCAAGCTGCCTTGTAGGAAAGCCTTGCAGCGGACTTGAATGCAACTTCCTTGGAGTCAACGGGGTGATACTTTCCATCATAGAGAGTAGCCTTGATACCGATCATGGGGTAGCCGGCAAGAACGCCGTGAACCATTGCTTCGCGCAGACCCTTTTCAACTGCGGGAATGTATTCCTTGGGAACAACACCGCCGACTATTGCATTGACAAATTCGAACTCGCCGCTTTCACTGGGCTCAAATCTCATCTGAACGACGCCGAACTGGCCGGAACCACCGGTCTGCTTCTTATGCTTACCTTCTGCCTCTGCCATAGAACGAATGGTCTCACGGTAGGGAATGTGGGGATCGGAGAGGCTTGCTTCGACCTTGAACTTGTTGCGGAGCTTTGCGCAGATAACATCGATGTGCATCTCGCCAAGACCCTTGATGAGAACGTCGCCGGTCTCTGCATTCTTCTCGATCTGCATGGTGGGATCCTCTTCAAGGAGGCGGTTGAGGCCTGCAAATACCTTATCCTCTTCGCCCTGCTTCTTTGCAGTAACTGCGAGGAAGATGCAGGGAGCGGGGAAGTCGATGGGAGCAAACTTAACAGGAGCCATTGCATCGGTAAGGGTATCACCGGTGTTGGTGAACTGAAGCTTAGCCATTGCGCCGATATCGCCCGCACAGAGCTTATCAACTGCGATGAGGTTCTTACCGCGCATCATGTAGACGGTGCCGGGCCTCTCAGACTTTTCGGTGTTGGAGTTGTATGCTGCGAAGGAAGCATCGATAGAACCGCTGTAAACCTTCATGATGGAGATCTTACCGACGAAGGGGTCGGCAACGGTCTTGATGACCTGAGCGGCAAACTTGCCATCCTGCTTAACTTCAACGGGTTCATCGTTGCGGGGATTGACGGCGGGACGGGCAGCAGCCTTGTCAGCGGTGGGCATATAATGAACGAGGTTGTTCATGAGTGTATATACGCCGATGTTGGGAAGAGCTGCAACGCAGCAAACGGGGGTGACGTCGCCGGACTGAATGCCGAGGTTGAGACCGCGGATGATCTCCTCCTGGCTGAGTTCCATGGTGTCGAGATAGGTCATCATGAGCTCTTCATCGCCTTCTGCGGCAGCTTCCATGAGCGCTTCGCGGAGCTGCTCTGCACGGCCTTCAAGATCACCGGGGATTGCTATCTCTTTTTCACCCTTGCCGTCAAATTTCTTTGCGGTCATGGTGGTGAGATCTACATAGCCGACATAAACGCCCTTTTCTACGATGGGCAGCTGAATGGGTACGCAGGCAACGCCGAACTTATCGTGGAGAGCTTCAATGGTCTTATCGAAGTTTGCATTTTCACGATCCATCTGGTTGATGACGATCATGCGGGGCATCTTAGCCTTTTTGCACATGCTCATAGCCTTTTCTGTGCCGACAACGGGACCGGATACTGCACCGCAAACGATGATCGCGGAATCTGCAAGCTCCATTGCTTCGTAAACTTCGCCATAGAAATCAAAGAAGCCGGGCGCATCGATGAGGTTGACCTTAGAACCGTTCCACTCAAAGGGTGCAACTGCGGTGCTGATGGAGATGTGCCTCTTGATCTCCTCGGGGTCATAGTCGGAAACGGAGGAACCGTCATCAACCTTGCCCATGCGATCGAGAAGCCCTGCATTAAAGAGCATTGCTTCGGTCAAAGTGGTCTTACCTTCTCCGCCGTGACCGAAAACACCGATGTTGCGGATTTCATTAGCCTGATAAGTCTTCATATCTTGTTTTATTCCCCTCTCGTGGTAATAATTATTATGTAAGTTTGGGCCATAGTGCTCGACATGAACACATATACCAATCCTAAGTATAACACAAAACAAAAACCTTGTAAACCGGATAAATACTCGGAAAGCTGTTTTTTACCGATATATTTGCAAAAAATGACCGGGCCGACAGGCTTTTGGCGTAAAACATTCATAGTTGGATATGGTTTATCCGCACTACTTCGAATCTGTGAAAGCTGATCGGAATACGGAAAAACGAGAATCGGCTGTATCACAACCGATACAGCCGAAGCAAATTGACTTTGCCATGAATTATTTTACCGCACGAAGCTCGATATAGCCCCTTTTGCCGATCGGCTCCAGCTGGATGCGCGGATTGGTATCGTCCCAAGCGAGGCCGATTACGGACGGGTCATAGTGTTCCATCGCGCTTTGAAGCGCAGCGATTGCGCTGCAATAGTCCTCCTCTTCAAAGGGTTCGCCTTGGAACATAAGGTATTTTGCAGCAGGAAGCTTGATAATATCAAAACCCTTCGGTATTTCGCCGCAATAATCCGCAGAAACCTCGACGCCCTGAACATACACGGAGCTGTTTTCTGCTCTGTATTCATCGGGCAGCCAAAGGCATACGGGTTCGCCGCAAAGAGATTTCATGCTGGTGATCACGCCCCAAACATCGCAGCCGACTTCGCAGCAATAGTCCCAATAGTTGTCCGCCTTTATTCCGCGCTTAATGATGACCTTCCTCTCAGGCTTTTCGATTACCTGAATGAATACGCTCTTTGCACTTTCCATAGATGAATGCTCCTTCCAAAGATCTCTGAATTTTACGCCGTACGGTGTAAACAGCGGAAGCGGAGCAGGCCGCATCGAGTATTCCTTGGGATTACACAAAAATTCCCTTCTGAATGCCCTTTGATAGCCGTCAACGCTCGCAAAGCCCATATCCAGTGCAACATCGATTATCCGTACATTCTCGTCCCTCAGGCGAAGCGCCGACTTGGACAGTCTGAGCTTTCGGATATAGTCCGCAGGAGAGAGGGCTGTCAACTCCTTGAATATCCTTGCGGAATGCCAGGGAGAAAAATGTGCCGCCTCCGCCAGCTGAGCCAAGGTAATCTCTTCCGTCAGATGCTGTTCGATATAGCTTTGCATCCGTTGAACGGCTTCGGTCTTATCCGTCACTGTTTATCACCTCCTGACGCTGTCATTATAGACGCTATCCAGGGAATTTTCTCGACCGTTTTTGCTGTGTTTGAATTTAGCAGCCATACGCACGGCGCATGACTGCTAATGTAAAGATCGAAATTAAGTTTACAGCGCTTTCATTTCCTCAATGCGCGCGGTCACCTTGGCGAGCATATCCTGAGCATTCTTCAGTTTCTCACGCTCTTCGGTAACTACCTTTTCGGGAGCCTTCGCCATGAAGCCCTGATTATTGAGCTTCCCGTTTGCGCGGGTGACTTCACCATCCCAGCGCTTGCGCTCCTTTTCAAGACGCTCAAGCTCCTTGGCAATGTCGATAAGCTCGGTCATCGGGATATAGGCTTCGCCAATCCTTGAAACGATGGATACTGCATCCTTGGGTATGCCGTCCTTATCAAGCTTTACCTCAACGGTGCTTGCGCTTGCCAGCTTGTTGAGATAGGGGGCAGCCTCGCGGCAGATGGCCTCCTGCTCCGGGGCGGTGACGACTATGGTATGGGCACGCTTTGCAGGGGGAACGTTCATCTCAACACGAACGTTTCTGATTGAGCGAACCATGTCCATCAGTCCGTCCATGCCCTCCGCTTCCTTGGGGAATACGAATGCGGGGTTGCTCTTGGGCCAAGCGGAAAGCATAATGGTTTCATCCGAACCGGGAAGCCTTGTATAGATATCTTCAGTGATGAAGGGCATGAAGGGGTGGAGCAGCTTCATCGAATCGGAGAGGACGTGTACGAGAACAGCGCGGACATTGCGCTTGGCGGCTTCGTCTTCGCCGTACAGCCTGGGCTTTGCCATCTCGATATACCAGTCGCAGAACTCCGTCCAAATAAAGCTGTATATCCTATCGACTGCAAGGTTGAGGTCGAACGAATCGATGTTAGCGGTGGTGTCCACAATAACTTCGTTGAGCCTGTGAAGTATCCACTTGTCGGCGATGTCAAGCATTTCCATGTCAATATCGCCGATGAGCTCATTGCCAAGGTTCATCATGACGAACCTTGAAGCGTTATAGATCTTGTTGCAGAAATTCCTTGCGGCTTCAACCTTTTTTGGTGAGAAGCGCATGTCCGTTCCGGCAGCTGTTCCGGAGGTGAGACTGAATCTCAAAGAGTCAACGCCGTATTCCTTGATGACTTCCAGGGGATCGATGCCGTTGCCAAGGGATTTGCTCATCTTCCGGCCAAGCTCGTCGCGAACCATGCCGTGAATATAGACGGTGTGGAACGGAATATCGTCCATTGCGTATAGGCCGAACATTATCATTCTCGCAATCCAGAAGAAGATGAGGTCATAGCCTGTGGCGAGGGTCGCCGTGGGGTAATAATACTTAAGCTCCTCGGTCTTATCGGGCCAGCCAAGCGTGGAGAACGGCCACATTCCCGATGAGAACCAGGTGTCGAGAACATCTTCGTCCTGACGGAGCTTTCCTCCGCATTTTGGACAGCATTCGGGCGCAGTCTCCTCAACAACGGTCTCACCGCAGTCGTCGCAATACCAGGCAGGTATGCGGTGTCCCCACCAAAGCTGACGGGATATGCACCAGTCGCGGATGTTTCTCATCCAATTATAATAAGTCTGCGTATAGCGTTCCGGGACGAATTTGATCCGGCCCTGTTCGACCGCCTCAAGTGCGGGCTTGGCAAGGCTGTCTATGGCAACGAACCACTGCTTGGAGATCATTGGCTCGATAACGGTGTGGCAGCGGTAGCAGGTGCCGACATTGTGGGTGTAGGGCTCTATCTTAACGAGAGCGCCGCATTCCTTCAACGCCTCAACAAACTGCTTGCGGCATTCCTGTGTGGTCAGGCCGGCGAATCTTCCGCCAAGCTCGTTGATATGGCCGTCGGTGGTGAATACGCACATCTGCGGAAGTCCGGTGCGCTGACCAACCTCAAAGTCGTTCGGGTCATGGCTAGGTGTGATCTTTACTGCGCCCGTGCCGAAATCCATTTCAACATATTCATCGGCAACGATAGGGATCTCCCTTCCGACAACGGGAACAATAACGGTTTTACCAACGAGATCGGAATAACGCGGATCGTTGGGATTAACGGCGATACCGGTATCGCCGAGTATGGTTTCGGGCCTTGTGGTGGCGCAGGTGATGGAATAGCTTCCGTCGGGCGCAAGATAGCGGACATGCCACAGATTGCTGGGTTTTTCTTCAAATTCAACCTCAGCGTTGGAGATAGCGGTTTTACACGTCGGACACCAGTTGACGATTCTGTCTCCGCGGTAGATAAGACCCTTCTTATACAGGTCGACAAAGACCTTGGTAACGGCTCTGCTGCAGCCCTCGTCCATTGTAAAGCGTTCGCGCTCCCAGTCGCATGATGCGCCAAGCTTGCGAAGCTGCTGAACTATCCTTCCGCCGTATTCGTTCTTCCATGCCCATGCTTCCTGCATGAAGCCATCGCGGCCGACATCCTTTTTGCTCCTGCCGCTCTTGGCAAGCTTTTCAACGACCTTGACCTCGGTTGCAATGGATGCATGATCCGTGCCGGGCAGCCACAGCGTTTCATATCCGCACATGCGCTTGTAGCGGATGAGAATATCCTGCATGGTTTCGTCAAGGGCATGGCCCATGTGGAGCTGGCCGGTGACGTTGGGCGGTGGAATAACTATGCAGTAAGGGGGCTTATCGGGGTTTGGCTCAGAGTGGAAATAACCCTTTGCCTCCCAATTTGCGTAGATCCTGTCCTCAACAACGGACGGATCATAGGTTTTCGGCATTTCATTAATGCCGTCCGTGCATTTTTCGCACATGGTAAAGTACCTCCAAAAAATATTGCACCTCTCATCACCAAAGGACGAGGGGTGCATCTCGCGGTACCACCTTTGTTGTCATTAATACACCTGTGTGCATTAATGACCTCTCATTTGCCATAACGCAGCAATGCGTTCGGGTTGCTACCCCCGAAAGCTCAGAAGCGACCTTCACGCATGGACATTGCCGATAACCCTTTCAGCCGTGGGGAAATCTCTCTGATGCCGTCCAAAACGCTACTCCTCTTCGTCATAGCGGTTTGAAATTAGGGGTATTCTACCCCAGCGATTTAGATTTGTCAATAGGTACAGCCTTGTTTTTTCGCAGGGCGTTTCAAAGCTCTCATCAAAAACCTGCCGACGCTTTGGATCAATGGCCGTCAACACGGCGCAGGAAAAAGTATATCCGACCGCCCTGATTTGATTCCCAATGCTGATCTGCGCATGTCAGAATGGTCAGAAATCGGTCTTCGGGAGTTACATGGAGCTGATAGTTTAGCTCCGTGCGCTCCTGCTGATAGTCTATCCACGCCTCGATCTCTTCATCCGTCATGCTATCCATGGTATGCGCATAATTGCAGTTGTAGTATTGCGATGATTGCGATTGGGTTTTGGGCTTTTCCTCGTACATCGCAAATACCTCCCAAAGGTGCGTTTCGCCGAACAGATTCACATACCAGACTCGGTTTTCGAATTCATCGTAATCCTTTGCGTATTTATCCTGGATGTGATGCAGTTCATGCAGCATGATACCGGCAACACGCAGATTGTGGCCGGTAATAACGATGTTCTTTGTCGGATGGCCGTAATAAAGGTATAGCGAGCCTCGAGAGGTTGGTGTTTTGGCGTAATTGTGGGTGTGGTAGTAGAATTTATCTCCGTACATCAAAGGACCTTCGATGTTTGTATTTTGGATTTTAATATAGCCCACAACATCGGTATTGATATTCTCGTATTCTGCAACCTTAACGGAATAGCGAAAATCCTTGGCGTATTGATCAATTTCAGTCCAGCCGTTCATATGGTAACGCAGCTGCTCGAAATCCGCCATGTCTACGGAGTCGGGATCGGAGCTGTCATAGTATACGTTTGCTGCCCGTTTCTGTACGGCTGTCAGGCTTGCGCTTCCATGCAGATACTTATTCAAAAGAATGCTGTCATCAACGCCGATCACTCCGTCCATGTCGATATCCCCAAGTATGACGGCGATACCCTCAGCCCCATCCGGAAGGGTGATTTCGTCTCCGGTCTTGACAATGCTGCCGTCCGGAAGCGTCTGCCCCACTGTAAGACCCAGAATATAGCCATCATCGGTTCTGTACGGAAGGAGCTGCCAAGCGCCGGTCTTGCACTGCAGGTATGTGTTGTCCCCATAGGCGGATACGCTGCCGTCAGAATTAAGAAGTAGCGCATGATCTTCACTGCAGCTGAAGAAACGGACATCTTCCTTGATATTAAGCCCGACTCCGTCACTGTCGGATGGAATGAGGTGACAGTCGGTATATAGCCGTCCGGAGCTGTCAATGACGGCGGTATGATCCCCGCAGGCGAATACGACCACAACGCTGCTGATGCTCTTAAAGGGATTGTCCTGTTTGGTGGATAATAGCCTGTTATCCTCGGTTAGGACACAGACAAAATCCGTTCCGCAGGCGATGGAGGTTATTTCTGCTCCGGAAGAACTTATGGAACTCATATCCGGCAGGCTGCCTACTCCGGTAAGCCTGCCGTCAAAGAGCTTACATACCAGAAAATCACTTCCGGCAGAAAACACGGTGACCGCTCGCAGCTCGTCTGCGCTTCCGTCGGTGGACAGTACCTTTCCGCTTGCGGTAAGCGCATAAAGAGTGGTATCCGAAGCGGTGATATCGGTGACGTTTTCCCAAGTCTCGGCAATAGCTTTCAGCTCATCGGCGCCGGAGAACAGCACCGTTCCATGCTTGGTAAGCCCTGCGCAAAAGCCCGGACTGCCAACTATCTTGACCACATCAGCCCAGTCATAACAGTAAGCCTGTCCCTCGTTGCTGCCTATATAGGAAAGCCTTCCGTTAGAGGCTAATCCGAACGAGAGCTTAGCACACGCAAGCACCATTGCACCGGTATCCTTCAGGGAGTTATCTATCTTTGGCTCGGGCGTTGGCTCTTCGGTGGGCGCCGGTGTGGGTGATGTATGAGTGGACTCGGTTGTCTGAGAAGCCGTGCTGTTCGGAGACGGTGAGGTGTCATGCCCTTGTTTTTTGCAGGAAGCCATAGCCAAAACAGCACAGAGCATAATAATAATGACCAAGGCAAAAGCGATCCTTCTTTTTAGTGTGTTAATGTGTTTCATCTTTCCTCCTTCATTGCTCCTCTCTGCTCACGGCTTTGCAGATGTAAAACCACTCGCAGTCGGAGCAGATATTTATTATCTCGTTTGGAAATATCTTTGTCATGACTAAGGTCTTGATCTCATGCCATGCCAGCGTGCAGCCGTCTGTCAGATTCAGAATACGCAGCACGGCCTCATCGTATCGTGCAACCTTTTCAGAAAAGATACATCCGGCCGGATTTTCAGCTGTCACATCGACCCTGTTCTTACATGAGCAGCATACGCAATCGGCCTGTTTTTTGAGCGTTACCATCACTGCATCGGTCAAAGAAGCAATGACGGAATTCATGTTCTCAACGAACTCCGCACTATAGCCCTTGCCGCGAAAGTTTAGCAGGCACATGGCATGGTGGGGTCTTAGTACAATATTCATAGAGTGACCTCTGTTGATAGAGCGTTAAGCAGTATACCGGTGCAGTTCGAATCAATGCTTCGATTGCCAAAGCATACTGTTTGGTAGTTGCAAATATTATACAACAATTACTGATAAATCTCAAGCATTGGTGTATCCTGAGAAAAGGTGCATGGAATAAACAGAAAACCGCAGCATATGTGCATAACATATGCTGCGGTCGAATTATCACTAATAATGCGTTAATTCACATTATTTCCTGATGCTGGCAGCGCCCATCTCGATAGCCTGACGGTTCAAGGGAATGAGCTTTGCTTTCTTTTCGCCAAGCTTATAGAGCAGAGCGTCGAGAACGCTGTCGACCTTGACGACATTGGTCGCTTCGAGGAAAGCGCCGAGCATAGCCATGTTCAGTACCTTGGGATTGCCGAGCTGATCCGCAATCTCATTGCAGGGAACATAGTAGACATCGATGTCGGTACGGGTTGCCTTCTTCTCGATGATAGAGCTGTTGATAAAGAGCTTGCCACCGGGATTGACATTGGCCTCAAACTTCTCAAGGGAAGGGGTGTTCATAGCGATAACGCAGTCGGCCATGCTGAGAACGGGGGAAGCGATGGGGTCATCGGAAACGACGACGGAGCAGTTTGCGGTACCGCCGCGCATTTCGGGACCGTAGGAGGGGAGCCAGCTGACATTCCTGCCCTCATACATACCTGCATAAGCGATGAGCTGACCGATGAGCAGAACGCCCTGACCGCCGAATCCGGCGAAAATGTTAGTCAAAACCATTGTTATACCTCCTTGGTGATGTCCTTCTTAACGCCGAGAGGATAATACGGGATCATGTTCTCCTCAAGCCACTTCATGGATTCGACAGGGCTGAGACCCCAGTTGGTGGGGCAGTTGGAGAGGACTTCAACGAGGCTGAATCCCTTGCCCGCGAGCTGGCATTCGAAAGCGTTCTTGATGGCCTTCTTTGCCCTTACGATGTTAGCGGGGCTGTTGACAGCAACACGCTCAATGTATGCGCTGCCTTCGATGGTTGCGAGCATTTCCGCAATGCGGATAGGACTTCCGCAATGATCCTTATCACGGCCGTAGGGGCTGGTGGTGGTCTTCTGTCCAACAAGGGTGGTAGGAGCCATCTGACCGCCGGTCATGCCGTAAATGGCGTTGTTGATGAAGATGGTGGTGATCTTTTCGCCGCGGTGTGCAGCGTGAACGATCTCAGCGGCACCGATGGATGCGAGGTCGCCGTCACCCTGATAGGTGAATACGACCCTGTTGGGATCGGTACGCTTTACGCCTGTTCCGACAGCGGGAGCGCGGCCGTGAGCCGCTTCTATGCTGTCAAGGTTGAAATACTTATAACCGAATACTGCGCAGCCGACGGGAACGATGGCAATGGTGCGATCCTGAATGCCAAGCTCTTCAACGACCTCGGCTACGAGCCTATGAACGATTCCATGACCGCAGCCGGGGCAGTAATGCAATACGGCATCGGTCAGAATAGGGGTTTTCTTAAATACAGTCTGCATAATTAAGCCTCCCAAGTTTTCATGATGTACTCTGCGATCTCCTCGGCGGTGGGCGTATAGCTGCCGGGCTTGCCGAAGAATTCGACGGGCTTGGTTCCGTTTACGGTCAGGCGGACATCCTCGACCATCTGGCCTGCGCTGATCTCAACGGTGACTGCCTTCTTGACGCTGGGCTGAGCCATAACGCCTGCGAGCTCCTTTTCGGGGAAGGGCCATACGGTGATGGGCCTGAACAATCCGACCTTGTAGCCCTTCTTCTCGAGCAGACCGATCGCGCTCTTGCAGATACGGGCAACGGTGCCGTATGCACAGATGATGAGCTCTGCGCCCTCGGTGTTATAAAGCTCCGCACGGGTTTCCTTTTCGCGGATGATCTGATACCTTGCCTGAAGCCTGTCGTTCAGCTCCTGAAGCTCATCGACCTCAATATAGAGGGAGTTTACGATCGCACGGGGGCGATTGCTTGCGGGAGACCAGCCGGTTGCTGCCCAGTCCTTGGCAGGAAGCTCGCGGCTTTCATGCTCATGGAATTCAACGGGCTCCATCATCTGGCCAATGATGCCGTCAGCGAGGATCATTGTAGGGGTGCGGTAGATGTCAGCAAGATCGAATGCATCGTGCATGAGGTCGACCGCTTCCTGAACGGAGGAAGGAGCGAGGACGATGGGATGATAATCGCCGTGTCCGCCGCCGCGGGTCGCCTGGAAATAGTCGCCCTGGGAGGGCTGGATGGAACCGAGTCCGGGGCCGCCGCGAACCATGTTAACAACAACGCAGGGGAGCTCAGCGCCTGCAAGATAGGTCATGCCTTCCTGCTTGAGGCTGATTCCGGGGCTGGATGAGCTGGTCATGCACCTTGCGCCGCTTGCCGCTGCGCCATAGACCATGTTGATTGCGGCAACTTCGCTCTCTGCCTGGAGGAAGCATCCGCCGACTTTCGGCAGGCGCGCTGCCATATACTCGGGTATGTCGTTCTGGGGAGTGATGGGATAGCCGAAGAAGTAATGGCAGCCGGCCTGAATGGCGGCTTCCGCAACAGCTTCACAGCCCTTCATCAATTTCTTTGCCATGTTTATGACCTCCTACTATTCTTTCTCAATCGCAATAACTGCATCGGGGCAGGTCCTTGCGCAGCTGGCGCACGCAACGCATGCCGCAACGTCTGTTATCTCGGCGGGATGATAGCCCTTTTCGTTCAGCCTGTGTTCAGCAAGCACAAGCAGCTGTTTTGGGCACGCACGCACGCAGAGGCCGCAGCCCTTGCAGCGATTCTCATTGATGGTAAATTTGACCATAAGTGAACCTCCTTGATTTGTATGGGCCTTCCTTTAGAAAGCACCACCTAGTTGTCCAAGCTCCATTATAGCACTACTGGCGAAAATGGGAAAGCTTTATTTTAATATATACAACGATTTTTGTAGAAAAATACGCTTTTTTTCAAAATGGGCGGTTAACATGGAAAATGGGCACCCCGCAAAAACAACAAAAATCGGGATGCCCGTTGGAGGGAACTCGACTTGAAGCCACGGAACCTCAAGCCGATGCAACAAAGACGGGATCGGTCTGCCGTCCTTTCCCATCGAGAGAATTAGCCGGTTTAATTATAAGAATAGATACTCGCGCGGTTTTCTGTGCCGGTGTAGTCCTTGACTCTGAGAAGTCTCTCGCTGACTCCGGAGAAGAAGGTACGGAGCATATTGGAAAAGTCCGCTGCTCCCATCGGGTTTCTTTCCTCGAGCCAATGTACAAAAGCGGAGGAGATCATTACAGCCAGGTAGTTTGCCATGCGCTTTGCTTCCTTGCCGGATGTGCTCTGCTGTTCGCAGAAGCTGATGAGCATGGGTTCGAGGGATTCACAGAAGCATTCCCTAAAGGAATTCTGCCCCTCCACGCTGAATGCGCTGCGATAGAATCTCCTGTTCTTGTCGATATAAACGCAGACATCGTCTATGAAGTCCCAAACGCTATGGTACTTTTTTGCGGATGCCGCATCGAAAAACTCCATGTTATAGATATCGTTAACAAGATCAAACTTGTCGCGATAGTGATAGTAAAAGCTCTTTCTGTTGATACCGCAGCTTTCGCAGATGCTCTTTACGCTGATAGAGGCGAAGCTCTTCTCGCTCATCAGCTCCTTCATGGTATCCGCCAACGCTCTTCTCATGTTCATGCTTGAAGTTGACATAGTCTCTCTCCTTTCGTCCTTTCTTGGTGAATGTCCATCAGCTTGGTATGATTATACAGTACAATCCAACAATTAACATCAATCGCAATTAATAGATTGGGCTTATCTTGAATATATTTTGCGAGAGAAAAGGCTCTCCCGCAAGGAAAGAGCCTTTGAGCATACGGTAGGATGATCATTCTTCCTGCTTATCCTGAATATCCTGCGGACTTGAATCGGCATGGGTGCTGTCTGAATCGGCTTCAGCCGGAGCGGCAGCATCGACGGAGGGAGAACTGATTTCTGTTTCCGAATCCATCGCCGGAATGCCCGATGCATTCCGGGCATCTTCAAGCGCGTACTTCTTATTCTCATGCGTTCTCATGAGTATAAGGCCGACGACACCGACTATAAAGAGGATAATGCTTATCCACTGGGAAGTGGAAAGTCCAAGGAAAATTCCGCGGATTTCATCGTCACGCATAAGCTCTGTGCTGAAGCGTACTATGGAGTATCCGATCAGGTAGACAAACAGCACGGAGAAGGCCTTGATGCGCTTCCTTGTATAGATAAGAAGGATTGCAAACAGGACGAGATTCAGCGCTGCTTCCATAAGCTGTACGGGGAACACCGGGACGCCTACAGGCGCACCGCCGATGGGATTGGTGTAGTAGACGGAGAAGATAGTGTCGCACACCTTGCCGTAGCAGCAGCCTGCAAGAAAGCAGCCTACCCTGCCTATAGCGTGCGCAAGGGGAATGCAGGGCACTATTGCGGCGGCATAGTCGGAAAGGCTCAGTTTCTTTGCCTTTATGTACCATATGCAGCAGAGTGCAGCAAGGATGAAGCCTCCATAGAACACAAGTCCACCGGATTTGAATACGGAAAAGCTTCCGTCCTTGATACAGGCAATTATCTCGGAGAACGAGTAGGTCACAAAGATGTACAGCAGGTACGAACCGAGCACACCCGTGACGATTGCAATGATCGCAATGTTCAAAAGCTTATCCGGATCAAGTCCGGCTTTCTTAGCTCTAAAGTACGAAAACAGAATAGCGACGATGAACGCAAGCGACATCATCAGCCCATAGGTCGGGATCTTCAGCCCGAAAAGCTCTAAATAAGGATACATATTTCCTCCCGATCAATATAGTTTGTTCAGCGCTATTATAGCAAAATCAAGCCGTTTGTCAACATGGAATTGGCATTCCGGCGGGAAACGGCCCGTCGAGTGAATTCCCAAAGTAACTTCCACAGTGGAAGTTAGAAGTGGAAGTTACTCT
>OLSB01000885.1_pt1 | contig 32838 bp, 33 predicted proteins | sample 1672071 | NCBI WGS metagenome assembly OLSB01 (sample SAMEA3136642, study PRJEB25190) | human gut metagenome | biome: human gut; feature: human-associated habitat; material: faeces | place: Austria | collected 2013 | reverse complement strand
CCCCGCCGGAAAAGTTCCGGCGGGGGCTTCTTTTCTGTTTTGTCACAGCGTTTCCTGGACGATCTGGGCCTTAATGAGGTTGGTGGAGCCGCTCTTGCCGATGGGCACGCCGGCGGTGATGACCACGGTGTCGCCGGGCTTCACCATGCCCTCCTTGCGGGCGCACTCCACGCACAGGGAGAACAGCCGGTCAGTGGAATCCACCGTGCCGGACAGGCAGGGCTTCACCCCCCAGGAGATGGCCAGTTGCCGCCGGACCTTCTCGGTCTGGCACATGGCCACGATGGGGCAGGGGGGGCGATAGCGGGAGATCATCCGGGCGGTGTGGCCGGAATTGGTGGCGGTGAGGATGGCGTTGGCTTCCAGGTCCATGGCGGTCAGGCAGCAGGTATGGGTGATGGCGTCGTTGATGGTGCTCTCGGGCACGGTCTTGCGCTCCCGGAAGCGGCCCCAGTAGTCGATGGCCCCCTCGGCGGCGGTCACGGTGTCCACCATGGTCTGCAAGGCCTCCACCGGGTACTTGCCGGAGGCGGTCTCGCCGGAGAGCATGACGCAGGAGGTGCCGTCGAACACGGCGTTGGCCACGTCGGAGACCTCCGCCCGGGTGGGACGGGGGTTGCGGATCATGGAATCCAGCATCTGGGTGGCGGTGATGACCGGCTTGCCCTCCCGGATGGTGGCCTTGATCATCTTCTTCTGGAGGATGGGCACCTCATGGGCGGGGATCTCCACCCCCAGATCGCCCCGGGCCACCATCACGCCGTCGGCCACCTCGATGATATCCAGCAGGTTGTCCACGCCCTCCCGGTTCTCGATCTTGGCGATGATGCGGATGTCATCCCCGCCGTACTGGTGCAGGCACTCCCGGATGTCCCGGATGTCGCTGGCCTTGCGGACGAAGGAGGCGGCCACGAAGTCAAAGTCGTTCTCCGCGCCGAACTTCAGGTCCTCCCGGTCCTTCTCGGTCAGGGAGGGCAGCAGGATATGCACATCGGGGATGTTGATGGACTTGTTGCTGGACAGGGGGCCGCCGTTGTCCACCGAGCACAGGATGTCGTGGCCCCGGATCTCCCGGACGCTCAGCTCGATGAGGCCATCGTCCACCAGCACCCGGTGGCCCGGCTTGAGCTCCTCGTGGAGGTTCTGGTAGGTGACGGACACCCGCCGCCCGTCGCCGGGCACGTCGTCGGTGGTCAGGGTAAAGTCCTGCCCTCTCTCCAGGGTAATGGGGCCCTTTTCAAAGGTCTTGATGCGAATCTCCGGCCCCTTGGTGTCCAGAATGGTGGCCACCGGAACCCCCATCTCGTCCCGGACTCGCTTGAGCTTGGTCAGTTGAGCCAGATGGCTCTCGTGGGTGCCGTGGGAAAAATTAAAGCGGGCGGCGTTCATGCCGGAACAAATCAACTGGCGGATGATCTCCTCGCTGTCCGCCGCGGGCCCGAGGGTACAGACGACCTTGGTCTTTCTCATAAAATGCGAACCTCCCATGTTCCTTTGTATGGCGGTCAATTCTTTCAATCGAAACCTCGCTTGCTATCATACTACAGGCGGCGCTATTTTTCAAAACAAATTTTTGTGAATTTTATAGCTTTTCGTATTTCCCGGAAAAAGTCCGAAGGACGGCCCGGCGCGCCGCGCCGGAACCGCCCTGTGCCCCACATGTTATTTCTCCGCGTCCGGGTCCGGCTGCGGTTCCCGCCTGGACACCAGGGCCCAGTCCACCCGGCGGTCGCTGAAGTCCTCCACATGGATGTGCAGGCCGCAGGCGTCCACATCGAACTGGGCGCCATCCTCGGGGATCACCGAGAGCTGGTCGAACACCAGCCCGCCCAACGTGTCGCACTCCTCGTCCTCGGGAAACTCCAGGCCCAGGGCCTCGCCCACGTCCTCCAGGTCGGCGGAGCCTGCAATTCGCCACAGGTTGTCCTCCAACTGGACGATCTCCTGGTCCTCCTGCGGGTCAAACTCGTCGTAGATGTTGCCCACGATCTCCTCCAACAGGTCCTCCATGGTCACCAGGCCGGAGGTACCGCCGTACTCGTCCACCACGATGGCCATATGTACCTTTTTGCTCTGCATGTCCCGGAAGAGGACGTCCGCCCGGACCGACTCGGGCACGAAATAGGCGCTGCGCAGCAGCTCCTTCACGGGCTTGGGCGCATCCAGCCGGGCGTTGAGCAGATAGTCCCGGGTGCTGAGGATGCCGATGATGTCGTCGGCGTCCTCCTCATAGACCGGGAACCGGGACAGCCCGGAGGACCGGATGGTCTCCATGATCTCCTCGTCGGTGTCGCCGGTCCAGACCATCACCATATCGGTGCGGTGGACCATCACATCCTCGGCCACGGTGTCGTTGAAGTCAAAGACGTTTTCGATCATCTCTTTTTCGTCGGCCTCCATGGCGCCTTTTTCCTCGCTGATGTCCATAAGCGCGCGGAGCTGCTCCTCGGACACCGATTCCCGGCCCGCGTCGGGCCGGATGCGGGTGATGCGGAGGAAGGCGTTGCAGGCGGCCTCCAGCCCCCGCCGAAAGGGCTTGACGGCGGCGGCGAGCAGGGCGCCCGCCAAAAACAGGGCCGCGCCGCAGAGTATGAACGGCCATACCGGGTCCGGCATGGAGGATTCCCCCTTAAAACAGTCATTTCAGCCGGAATTTCTTCGCAAAAAGCTCCAGCATATTCATGATACAATACTATGGCCTGAAATGCAAATTTTTTCACGGAAAAGTTCAAAAGCGCCCTCCGTTATGATATAATAGCCGCTGCATGGCCGCGCTATGCGCTTTTGGGCGCCGCCGCTGCCCTTCTTTCAAATTATTGCGGAGATGATGTTTCCATGAAGCTGTCTGCGGACATGCTGCGCGCCCACGGGCTGGATTTTTTGGATTTTCTGCGCCGGGGTGTTTTCGCCGTTCTGATCGGCCTGCTGGTCGGAGCGGTGGGCGTGGCCTTCCACTTTGGTATCGACCTGGTCACCCAGCTCCGCCAGGCCCACAACTGGTTCATTCTGCTGCTGCCCGTCGGCGGTCTGGCCATCATTCTGCTCTACCGGGCCTGCGGCATGGAACAGGATCGGGGCACCAACCTGGTGCTGGTGGCCGTCCGGGAGCACGAGCCCATGCACCTGCGCACCGCCCCCCTCATCTTCCTGTCCACCTGCATCACCCATCTGGTGGGCGGCTCTGCGGGCCGGGAGGGGGCCGCCCTCCAGTTGGGGGCCTCCATCTCCAACAAGATCGCCCACGCCATGGGCGTGGAGCCGGAGGAGGGCCGGATGCTCACCGTCTGCGGCATGGCCGCCGCCTTCTCCGCCCTCTTCGGCACCCCCCTCACCGCCGCCCTCTTTGCGCTGGAGGTGGTCCACGTGGGGGTCATCCAGTACGCCGCCCTGGTCCCCGCCTTTCTCTCCTCCCTGGTGGGCTATCTGCTGGCGGGCTGGATGGGGGTGGCCCCTACCGCCTACGCCGTCTCCGGCCTGCCCGGCCTGGCTGCCGGACCTCTGGTCCAGGTCATCGTCCTGGGCGGTCTGTGCGCCCTGCTGTCCATCCTGTTCTGCAAGACCATGCACACCGTGGGCCGCCTCTACGCCCAGTTTTTGCCCGATCCCCGGCTCCGGGCAGTCGTGGGCGGCTGCATCATGGTGGCCCTGTCTCTGCTGGACGGCGGGCTGGCCGACCAGGTATACAACGGCGCGGGCGGCAATCTCATCGAGGCCGCCGTCAACGGGAACGGCGCAGGGGTGGCCCCCTGGGCCTTCCTGGTCAAGATCCTCTTTACCACCCTCACCCTGGGGGCGGGCTTCCGTGGGGGTGAGATTGTCCCGACCTTCGCCTGCGGGGCCACCTTCGGCTGCACCGTGGCCCCTCTGCTGGGACTGTCCCCCTCCTTCGGCGGAGCGGTGGGCGTGGTGGCTGCCTTCTGTGGCGTCACCAACTGCCCCCTGTCCTCCATCCTCCTGGCCTATGAGCTTTTCGGCGGCCGGGGCCTGCCCCTGTTCGCCCTGGCTATCGCCGTGTCCTACCGTCTGTCCGGCTATACCGGGCTGTATAGCGAGCAGCAAATCGTGTATTCTAAAATCATCCCCAGACAAATCAACAAGAAGGCGGAGTGACGCACCGGCACGGCTTCAGGCCCGCAGGCTCCCCAGCGCCAGCCCCAGGGCCAGCGTCCGGAGAAAGAGGCTCTTCCGGCTCTCCTGATCCAGCTCGTTGTCGGCCCGGCAGTAGGCCCGAAAGGCAGAGGCGCATGCCGAGGTCAGCAGCTCCTCTTCCAGGGCTTCCCGGCGGAGGCTGGCCTCCCGGTGACCGGGGACATAGGGGAGGTTTTGCTCGGTGAGCTCGAAGAGCTCCTGCAATAAGTCGGACATAGGGTTCCCCTCCATACAGAACTTTATGTTCTATAGTATATCAGAACTTTGTGTTCGTATCAATAGGAGGGCCACATGGAAGTCTTTTCTGTCAGGCTGCGGGAAATGCGGCTGAAAAAAGGGTTCAGGCAAAAGGATATGGCTGATTTATTGGGCATTACCCCCAGAGCCTATCAATACTATGAAGAGGGCAAGCGTTATCCGGACTTCCGTGGGTTGCTGCTGCTTGCCGAGCATCTCAATGTCTCTATTGACTATCTGGTCGGCCGTACCGACGATAAGTAGAGCCCCCTGCCTCCGGCGGCGCCCCTTTCCTGGAAAAGGGCCTGGAAAAGCAGTCAGGGCGGGGGATTCCGATTTCTCCCCGCCCCGACACCCCGCCCTTTGAAACGGCCAATCAGGGGGACCGCGGCCCCCCCTATTGGGTGTACCCCCATTTCTTTCCCCAAAGGAGATCGTCATGAACATCTTCGACATCATGGGTCCCATCATGGTGGGCCCTTCGTCCTCCCACACCGCCGGGGCGGCCCGCATCGGGCTCATCACCCGGCGGCTGCTGGGCGAACAGCCCGTGGCCGCCGCCCTCATCCTCCACGGCTCCTTCGCTGCCACCGGCCGGGGCCACGGCACCGACCGGGCGCTGGTGGCCGGACTGCTGGGCCTGCCCCCGGACGACCCACGCCTGCCCCAGTCCTTCGTCCTGGCCCGGGAGGCGGGCATGGACCTCAGTGTCTCCGCCGCCGTCATCCGGGGCGCCCACCCCAACACCGCCATCCTCCGGGTGGAGAACCGGGAGGGCCGAGTGCTGGAGGTCAACGCCTCCTCCCTGGGGGGCGGCCGGGTCCGGGTCAACGCCATCGACGGCATGGAGGCCACCTTCACCGGCGACTACCCCACCCTCATCATCCGCAACGAGGACAAGCCCGGCCAGGTGGCCGAGGTGGCCGGGCTGCTGTCCGAGCACGGGGTGAACATCGCCGCCATGCAGCTCTACCGGGACCGCCGGGGCGGCCTGGCCGTCATGGTCATCGAGAGCGACCAGCCCATCCCCGAGGGGATGGCCGACTACCTGCGCACCCTGCCCGGCATCGTCCGGTGCACGTATCTGAACATGGGGGAGGCGGACTGATATGGCGTTTCATTCTGTGGAGCACCTGCTCCGGGCCGCACTGGACCGCCCGCTGTGGGAGGCTGTGCTGCTGGACGACCTGCGGGACCGGGGCGTGGAGCGGGAGGCCTCTTGGACCCGGATGGCCGGGTTGTGGGAGGCCATGCGGGCCTCGGTGGCGGGCTACGACCCGGACAAGCGCTCGGCCTGCGGGCTCACCGGCGGAGCCGCCGCCAAGGTGGAGGCCGCCGGGGTGGAGCTCTCCGGGGCCTTCGTCACACAGGTCATGGCCACCGCCCTCAAGGTGGCCGAGTGCAATTCCTGCATGGGCCGCATCGTGGCCGCCCCCACCGCGGGGGCCAGCGGCGTGCTCCCGGCGGTGCTGCTGCCGGTGCAGACGAAATACGCCCTCTCCGACGAGGAGATTCTCCGGGCGCTCTACGTCTCCGCTGGCTTCGGGCAGGTCATCGCCACCCGGGCCTCCATCGCCGGGGCGGAGGGGGGCTGTCAGGCCGAGGTGGGCTCCGCCTCAGCCATGGCCGCCGCCGCCCTGGTCCACCTGCTGGGCGGTAGCCCGGAGCAAATGGCCGCCGCCTGCGCCACGGCCCTGCAAAACCTGATGGGTCTGGTGTGCGACCCGGTGGCCGGGCTGGTGGAGCTGCCCTGCGTAGGCCGCAACGTCATCGGGGCCATGAACGCCCTGTCTGCCGCCGAACTGGCTTTGGCCGGGGCGGCCAGCCCCATCCCCTGCGACGAGGTCATTGACGCCATGCGGGCGGTGGGGGACCAGATGCCCGCCGCTCTGAAGGAGACCGGAGGCGGCGGCATCGCCGCCACGCCCACGGGCCGCCGCATCGCCGAGCAGATGCGCAGTCCCTGATTTGGAAAGGAGAAAGAGACATGATTCGTTTTGCCCATGAAAATTTCAACGTACTGGACCTGGACCGCAGCCTGAACTTCTACCGGGACGCCCTGGGCCTGGCCCCCACCCGAGAGATCAACGCCAAGGACGGCTCCTTCCGGCTGGTCTATCTGGGGGACGCGGTCACCGGCTTTGAGCTGGAGCTGACCTGGCTGAAGGACCGCACGGAGGCCTATGATCTGGGTGAGGGGGAGTTTCACCTGGCCTTCGTCACCGACGAATTCGACGTCTGGCACACCAAGCACCGGGAGATGGGCTGCATCTGCTTTGAAAACCCGGCTATGGGCATCTATTTCATCGAGGACCCCGACGGCTACTGGATCGAGATCATCCCCGACCGGAAGCCCAAACCGTAACCCATGGCAAGAAGCGACCAGGGCCGGCTGGCCTATGCCGATCTGCTGCGGGTGTTCGCCTGTCTGGCCGTCATCGTGGTCCACGTCTCCGGCGGCTGGCTGGAGTCCCTCCCCGCCGGGACCGCGGACTGGAACCTCCTCAACGCCTGGGACTGCCTGGCCCACTGGTGCGTCCCGGTATTCGTCATGTGCTCGGGCATGTTCCTGCTGGACCCCAAAAAGTCCCTCGCCTGGCCCCACCTGCTGTTCCGTTATCTGCTGCGGGTGGCCGTGGCCTTGGTGTTCTGGGGCGTGGTCTATGCCCTGATGAACACCGCCCTCTTCCGCGGCCTCACCCTGCGGGGGGTGCTGGACGCCCTGTACGCCGTGGTGCTGGGCAGCGTGCCCACCCATCTGTGGTTTTTGTATATGGTAGCGGGGCTCTATCTGCTCACCCCCCTGCTTCGCGCCTTCGTCCGGGGCGCCAGGCGCAGCGATTTCCACTGGTTCTTTCTGGTGGTCTTTCTCTTCGTCTATGTGCTGCCCCTGTTCCTGCGGCTCCGGGGCAGCCAGACGGTGGAGCTCTACGCCAACAAGCTCTACCTCAACTTCACCCTGGCCTACCCGCCCCTGGCCTACGTGGGGTACTTCGTGGCGGGGTACTATTTGAAGGAGTATACCCTGGGCCGGATGGCAGAGGGCCTGATCTACGTGCTGGGCGTCGCCGGGGCGGCCGCCACGGTATGGGGCTCCGCCGCCCTCAACGCGGGCAACGGCCCGGGAGAGTTCAACGGCCTGATGATGAGCTACCTCACCCCCAACGTGTGTGCCATGTCGGTGGCCGTGTTTGTCCTGTTCCGGTATGTGCTGGGCCTCAGCGACGAGCGCTCTCGCCGGGCCCGGGTCAGCCATGCCGCCGACTACACCTTCGGCGTCTATCTGGTCCACGTGGTCTTCCTCACCCTGCTGCGTTACTTCGGCCTGTCCAATCCCCCCATCACTCCGGCGCTGGCGGTGCCTCTGCTGACTCTGGCCATTGCGGTGCCCAGCTTCGCCGTATCCTGGCTCCTCCACAAGATCCCGGTGGTGGGCCGCTACATCACCTGACCCAAAGGAGGTTCTCCCCATGGATACCCTGCTGGAGCGCCCCACGGCCGGGGGGACGGGACGTCTGGCCTGGGCCGACCTGCTGCGGGTCCTGACCACCTTTGCCGTGGTCCTGCTCCACACCTCCACCACCTGGCTGGCCCTGGCGGAGGAGGGCTCGGCGGAGTGGACGGCGCTGATGGCCTGGGACGGGCTGACCCGCTGGTGCGTGCCGGTCTTCGTCATGCTGTCGGGCGCTTTCCTGCTGGACCCGGATAAGCCGCTGACCGTTCGCTTCCTGCTCCGGGGCCGTCTGCCCCGCATCCTCGTCGCCCTGCTGGCCTGGGGTTTTTTCTACAATCTCATTTACTTTCGCAACGCCGGGGCGGCGGGCGTGCGGAACGCCCTGCTGCTCACTCTGCGGGGGCAGACGGAGTATCACCTGTGGTATCTCTACATGCTGCTGGGTCTGTACCTGCTCACCCCCGTCCTCCGGGGATTGGTCCGGGGCTGCTCCCGACGGGAGCTGGAGTGGCTGCTGGCCCTCTGGTTCCTGGCGGGGCTGCTGCTCCCCACTGTTTTGAGCTACTTTCCCAGCGTCGGAGCGCAAAGCTGGCTCAAGCAGCTGGACCTTCCCCTCATCGGGGGCTATCCGGGCTATTACGTGGCGGGGTACTACCTGCGGACCTATGACCTGAGGCCCCGTGTCCGGTACGCCGTCTACGCCCTGGGTCTGGCCGGTCTGGCCGCCACCCTGGCACTGGGGGGCGACGTATACGGCTACCTCACCCCCAACGTGGCCTGCACCGCCTGCGCCCTGTTTTTGCTGTGCAGGCAATGCCGCCTCCGCCCCGGCCGGGTGGCGGGCCTGTCCGACTGCTCCTTCGGCGTCTATCTGAGCCACGTCTTTTTTCTCATGCTCCTCAACCATTTCGGCCTGACTACCCTCCGCTTCACCCCCTGGCTGTCGGCGCCGCTGCTGTCCCTGGCGGTCTTCTTCTGCGCCGCCGGCACCGCACGGGCGCTGCGGAAGCTCCCGGTGGTGGGAGCCTACATTACGTAACCCATAAGGAGTCTGCCGCCCATGCTCTTCTCCAGTTCGGTCTTTCTCTTCGCCTACCTGCCCATTGTCCTGGTGGTCTATTACATCCCCCTTCGGGGCCTGCGTCGGGCGCAGAATCTCTTCCTGCTGGCGGCCTCCCTGCTTTTTTACGCCTGGGGGGAGCCCTGGTTTGTGCTGGTCATGGCGGCCTCCATCGCGGCCAACTACGGCTTCGGCCTCTGGGTTCACGCCCGGCTGTGCCGCTGCCGGAGCGTCCGGCTGCCGGTGGCGGCGGCGGCAGTCTGCAACCTGGGGCTGCTCTTTGTCTTCAAGTACCTCACCTTCACCCTAACCAACCTGGGTCGGCTGGGTCTTTCGGTCCCCGTTCCGGTCATTGGCCTGCCCATCGGCATCTCCTTTTTTACCTTCCAGGCCATGAGCTACGTCTTTGACGTGGCCCGGGGCGAGACCCGGGTCCAGCGCAGCCTTGCGGACCTGGGGCTGTATATCTCCTTCTTTCCCCAGCTCATCGCCGGGCCCATCGTCAAATACTCCACCATCGCGGAAGAGATCCTCCACCGCCGGGAGAACTGGGCGGATTTCTCCGCCGGGTGCTGCCGGTTCGTGGTGGGGCTGGGGAAGAAGGTATTGCTGGCCAACCAGTTGGCCAGCATTGCCGACGCCGCCTGGGGGACGGTCGGCGTCGGCCTGTCCATGCCCTTCGCCTGGCTGGGCTCGCTGTGCTATACCCTTCAGATCTACTTTGACTTTTCCGGCTACTCCGACATGGCCATCGGCCTGGGCCGGATGTTTGGCTTTCATTTTTTGGAGAACTTCAACTACCCCTATCTCTCCACCTCCATCACCGAGTTCTGGCGGCGGTGGCACATCTCCCTGTCCTCCTGGTTCCGGGACTACGTCTACATCCCTTTGGGCGGCTCCCGGGTGGACCAAAGCTGGAAGCTGCTGCGGAATCTGTTCGTGGTCTGGCTGCTTACCGGCGTGTGGCACGGGGCCAACTGGACCTTCGTGTGCTGGGGGCTGTACTATTTCGTCCTGCTGTGCCTGGAAAAATTCTGGCATGCCGGCGAGTGGCTGCCCCGGCCCCTGAAAGGAGTGTTCACCTTCCTGCTGGTCAACTTCGGCTGGGTCCTCTTCCGGGCCGACGACCTGAGCGCTGCCGGGCGGTTTTGGGCGGCCATGTTCCATTTTGGCGCCCAGCCCGACCCGCTGGACCGGGCGGGCTACTACCTGCGGCAGTACGCTGTAGTGCTGCTCTTCGCCGCGCTGTTCGCTTTTCCCGTGGCCCGGTGGCTGTCCGTGCGGGTGGGCGACTATCTGCGCCGCTACGCCGCCCACGTCCTGCCCATGTGGGGGGCGGTCTACTCCCTGACCCTGCTCACCGTCCTGCTGGCGGCGGCGGCCTATCTGGTGAAGGGCACCTATAACCCCTTCATCTACTTCAATTTCTAGAGGAGGTCCACCATGGCAAACCGCGAATCCTGGGGGGCCGTTCTCTTTCTGGCCGCCCTGCTGGCCGGGGCGGTCTTTCTTTTCTCCGGTCTCTACGCCCCCGGTCCGGAGCGGGCGGGCGTACTCCTGCCCCAGCGGAGCGCCGCTTACGTCACCCGCCTGTCCCGGGACCTGGGCCGCTCCGCGCCGGGCATTTCCGGACAGGCTGAGGCGGTGAAGCCCACTCCCCTGCTGGACGCCGTTCAGGAAAAAATCGCCGCCGCCGAACCCGCCGCCAACTCCCTGCTGGACCGCAATCACCTGTTCATCCAGCTCTACGGCGCCGCCCAGCGCCTGACCCAGCGGCAGGTGGTGGACGACGCCGACCCCCGCTATTCGGTGGTCCGGCTCACCGACGGCACCCTCACCTTCGTCAACGCCGAGGAGGTGGACACCGCCTCCCACGGTAAGGCCCTGGCCCGGCTGCGGAACCAGCTTGACAAGCGGGACATCCCCCTGCTCTACCTCCAGGCCCCCGGCAAGGTGGCGCCGGAGGACGACCGCCTGCCCGCGGGGGTGACAGATCACAGCAACGACTACGCCGACGCCCTGCTGGCCGAGCTGGAGGTCCATGGTGTGGACTATGTGGACTTCCGGGACCTGTTCGCCGCCATGGAGGACCGGGACTGGAGCTCCTGGTTCTTCGCCACCGACCACCACTGGACCCCCGAGGCAGCCTTCACCGCCTGCGGCGCGCTGTTCAAGCTTCTGGCGTCCGACTACGGCTATTCCACCCCGGCCGAGTACAGCGACCCTTCCCAGTTCACCGTGGAGGCCTGGGAGGACTGGTTCCTGGGCAGCCTGGGCAAGCGGGTGGGCACCCTCTACGGCGGGGTGGACGGCATCGAGCTGTGGAAGCCCGTCTTTGAGACTGATTTCACCTACTCGGTGCCCATCTACGAGATTGAGCGCACCGGCCCCTTCGAGGAGTCCCTCCTCTTCCCCGAGCGCCTGGAGGAGAAGGACTACTTTGGCGGCAACCCCTACACACTCTACGCTGGGGGCGACTACCCCCTGGCCCGCATCTACAACCACACAGACGAGGACGGGCCCCGCATCCTGCTGCTGCGGGACTCCTACGCCTGTGCCATGACCCCCTTCCTGGCCCTGGGCTGCTCTGAGCTCATCACCGTGGACCTGCGCTACTTTCACGAAAATCTGCTGGCCTACGTGGACTGGCTCAAGCCCGATCTGGTGCTGGTGCTGTACACCACCGGCAGCGTAGCGCAGGACGCCCTGTTCGAGTTTCTCCCCACTCCGGCGGCCGACCCCGCCGAAAGCGGTCCGCCCGCCGTACAGCGCCCCCTGCCCGCCGGCGCCGGCGCGGCCGCCGAACATCAAAAATCCGATTGAATCGTAAAGTAGGTGTCTGTTTGAAGGCTCTCCCCTCCGCCCGTCGCCTGGATTACCACTACATTGCCATGCAGGCCGGTTTCTGGGCCATGTTTGCCGCCATCTGCGCCTACCAGGCCGCGCTGCTCCAAGGCCGCGGCTTTTCCAACGGCCAGGTGGGCCTCATCATCGCCGTGCGCTGCCTGGCAGGCATCGTCTGCCAGCCCGCGCTGGGCGGCTTTGCCGACCGCCACCCCCACATTCCCCTCAAGTACATCGTCTCTGCCTCCCTGGGCCTTAGCTTCGTCGCCGGAGTGATCTTCACCCTCCTCCCCATGGGCATGGCCGGAACCCTGGCGGTATTCGTCGTCATCGGCGGGCTGGAGTTGTCCGCCTATCCCCTGATGGACGCCATGGCCATCCAATTCATCAACGCCGGGGCGCCCATTCGGTACAGCCTGGGCCGGGGCATCGGCTCCTTCGCCTATGCCGTGTGTTGTGTGGTCCTGGGGCTCCAGGTGGGCCGCTGGGGGGTGGAGTCGGTGCTGATCACCCATACCGCCCTGGTCATTCTGGAGATCCTCCTGGTGGGCACCTATCCCCCCTTCCGGGCCGAGTCCCCCGCCCCAGGGGCGGAGGCCTCCGGGCCCCACTCCGCCCTCTATCTGCTGCGGCACAATCCCCGGTTCACCCTCATGCTGCTGGGGGTCCTGTGCGGCCTTACCGGCATCCTGCCCATGTCCAACTTTCTGGTTAACGTGGTGCTGGACCGGGGCGGGACGCAGCCCGACCTGGGCGCCGCCCTGTTCGTCATGGCGGCCTGTGAACTGCCTACCGCCTTCCTCTTTCAGCGCCTGCTGCGGCGCTGGGGCAGCGCCCGTCTGCTGATGGTCAGCCTGGCCTGCGGCGGGCTGAAGGCCGTGGGGCTGCTGCTGGCCCCCAGCTACCTCTGGGTCTGTCTGGTGCAGTCCTTCCAGATGCTGGGTTATGGCCTGTTCACCCCTTCCTCGGTATACTACGTAAACGAGTCGGTCCCCGCCGGGGACCGGGTCCGGGGCCAGACCATCATGATGGTGGCCTCCAACGGTCTGGGCGGCGTGCTGGGCAGCCTGCTGGCCGGGCAGGTGCTGGACCGCTGGGGCGTAGATTGGATGCTGCTCTTCTGCGCCGCCCTGTGCGCCGCTGGGGCTCTGCTGGCCGGACTGTCTCTTCGCCGGCCCAAGGCCGCGTAAAAGGGCCCCGGCGGCCGCCGGAGCCCTCTTGTTTTCAGTCAAACAGCACCCGCACCGCCCAGGCGGCCGCCATAAACCCCGCCAGGTCGGCGCAGAGGGCGGCCGGGACTGCGTAGCGGGTCTTGACAATGCCCGCTGCCCCGAAATAGACGGCTATGGTGTAAAAGGTGGTCTCGGTGGAACCCAGCATCACCGCCGCCGTCCGACCGATGAGGGAGTCCGGCCCATAGGTCTGGATGAGCTCGGCCCCCACCCCCAGGGCGGCGCTGCCGCTGACCGGCCGGACCAGCAGCAGGGCGATGGTCTCCACGGGGATGCCCAGCCGGGCCAGCACCGGAGAGAGTGCCTCCCCCGCCAGCTCCAGGGCGCCGGAAGCTCGGAGCATATACACCGCCGTCAGCAGGCCGATGAGGGGCGGTACGATGCGGATCAGGACCCCAAGGCCGTCTCCCGCCCCCTGGACCAGGGCGTCGTATACGTCCACCCGCCGCAGCATGCCGTACAGGGCCACCACGGCGATGATAAGGGGCACCAGCATGGTGAAGATGAGATCCATATCATGTCCTCCAGATCTTTGCGAAGAGCTTGGCCGCCAGGATACCTACGCTCACCGAGATGGCCGAGGCCAGCCAGGTGGCGGGCAGGATATCGAAGGGTGCGGCGCACCCGGCTCCGGCCCGTACCGCCGCCACGGTGGTGGGGATAAGCTGGATGGAGGCGGTGTTGCACACCACCAGCATGCAAAGCGCGTCGTTGGCCACACCCGGGGTCCTGCGGCTCATCTTCCGTGCGGCCTCCAGACCCAGGGGCGTGGCGGCGTTGCCCAGCCCCAGCAAATTAGCCGACACATTGGCCGCAATGGTGTCCATCACCTCCCTGTCCCGGGCGAAGGCGGGGTAGAGCCGCCGGAGCACCGGCATCAGCAGCCGGGACAGCTTCTGGGACAGGCCGGAGCGCCGCATGATCTCCATGACCCCCATCCACAGGCACAGCACACCCGCCAGGGAGAGGCACAGCTCCACCGCCGCCGCCGCCCCGTCCAGGGCGGCCGTGGCCACCGCCGGTCCGCGGCCCGTCGCCAGTCCGCACAGGATGGATACCAGGACCATCCCGGTCCAAATGATCGACATCGCCATGTCCCACACTCCCCTCAGCCTTCATCATACGTGGCGAAACGTAGAAACATGCCTTCCGGTTTTAGGATAAATTTGGCAAGATTTCTCACAAATATTTTCCATTTACCGATTGACATTTCTATACTGCATGTTATAATACTGTCAGATATTGGTCTATTTGTGGGAAAATTGTTACCTTTATCTGGAAAGGGGTTTCTGCCATGAAGTCAACCGGAATTGTACGCAAAGTAGATGAGCTTGGGCGCATCGTGCTGCCGATCGAGCTGCGGCGCACTCTCGATATCGCCGAAAAAGACTCGCTGGAGATCTATGTGGATGGTGCATCCATCGTCCTCAAAAAGTATCAGCCGGCCTGCATCTTCTGCGATGATGCCAAGGATGTTATTAATTTTAAGGGGAAAAACGTTTGCCCCAACTGCATCCGTGAGCTGATGAGTAAGTAAAGTTTTTGCAAAGAAAAAGTCACCGGAAATCCAGGTGGTGCGGATTTCCAGTGACTTTTTCTTTTGTCTGACCCGCTCCGGGCCCCGCAGGTCCTGCTATAATCAGAGGTTATATTGCAAAATATATATACTGATTGTATAATTATGCTTTCCATTTTATTACATAACAGGGATGTCGCCGCTCATTCGTCCTTCTTCGACGACACCGCCCGGTCATAAAGGGCCTTGCGCGGAAGTCCCAGCTCCGCCGCCGCCTGCCGGGCGGCGTCCTTCAGGGAGCAGCCCTGGCCTTGCAGAGCAAGCAGCCGTGCCAGCCCGTCCTCCAGGGTGGCGCTGTCCTCTGCGGGCGGGCAGCCCCCCTCCACCACCAGGACGAACTCCCCCTTGGGCGGGTTTTCCTCATACCACGCGGCCGCCTCGCCCAGGGTGGTGCGGCGGACCTCCTCGTGGAGCTTGGTGAGCTCCCGGCACAGAGAGATACGCCGCTCGGGGCCAAAGGTATCCCGCAGATCCCGCAGGGTGGCCGTCAGCTTGTGGGGCGCCTCGTAGAACAGCATGGTCCGCTGCTCACCCCGGAGCTGCTCCAGGTGGGCCCGGCGATTTTTCTTGTTCATAGCCAAAAATCCCTCAAAGGTAAACCGGCCGGTGGGCAGGCCCGAGGCCGCCAGCGCGGTGACCAGGGCGCAAGGTCCCGGGATGGAAACCACGCTTACCCCGGCGGCGGCGCACTGGGCCACCAGCTCCTCGCCGGGGTCGCTGACCGCAGGGGTGCCCGCGTCGGTGACCAGAGCGCAGTCCTCGCCCGCCAGAAGGCGGCTGAGGACCGCCGCCCCGCTGGCGCCGGTGTTGTGCCGGTAATAGCTCACCATCGGCTTTTTCAGCCCCAGATGATTGAGCAGCTTCACGGTGACACGGGTGTCCTCAGCGGCGATGAAGTCCACCGCCGCCAGGGTATCGGCCATCCGCCGGGAGATATCTCCCAGGTTGCCGATGGGGGTGGGGACCAGGTACAGGGTTCCGGGCATAGTGTCTCCTCCTCGGTCAATTTCATGGGGTGCGCAGCAGGGCGGGCAGAATCTCCAGCCCCGGCCTGCCCTGACGGACAGCCTCGGCCAGCACCGCCGAGGGCGGGGCATCCGCCCGGTGCTGGACCAGCCGCAGCCGCTTGGGCTCCAGCCCATGGGACCGCAAGGCCTCCAGCAGGTCGGCCAGCCGCTCCGGCCGGTGGACCAGGGCAAATCGCCCGCCGTTTCGCACCAGCCGCCCGGCGGCGGCGCACAGCTCGTCCAGGGTACAGGCGTGCTCCATCCGGGCGGACCCGCCGGACGCCCCGCCGCCCTCCCGGAACCAGGGCGGGTTGGACACCGCCAGGTCAAAACTGCCGGCGGGCAGCAGTTCCGGGTCCCGCAGATCCCCGGCGCAGACGCGCCCTTCCACGCCGTTTTCCCGAAAGTTCCGGTCCGCCACCGCAGCGGCGGCCGGGTTCCGTTCCACACCGGTGAGGGTCAGGCTGGGCTCCCGCTCCAGCAGAAGCAGCCCCAGCGCCCCGGAGCCGCAGCCCAGATCACACACCCGCCAGCCCCGCCGCAGGGTGGCAAAGTCCCCCAGGGCCAGGGTGTCGCCCCCCAGGGGGAAGCAGTCCGCCGTCTGTACCAGGGTATAGCGCCCCAGCCGCTCTGTCCGCTCTATGGTAATCCGTCCCCCTTGCGTGGTATACTGGTTTTTGCATCCATCCATCGTGAAAGTGAGATGACCCTCATGGCAATCCGCGCCATCACTGCACGGACGGCTCCAGACGGCTTCGACCGGCTGGAAAACCCGGACCATTCCTTTCATGTCCGCCCCGAGATGCCCAGCTACTTCCAGGCTCTGGACCGGGGCCGGCCGGTGGGTTCGCTGTCCGTCTTCCTGCCAACCGCCGACACCGCGGAGATCAGCGCCTGTGTCCGTCCGTCCTGCCGCCGGCAGGGGATCTTCCGCGCTCTGCTTCAGGAGGCGGTCGCCATCCTGCGGCCCGCCGGCTGCCGGCGGCTGCTGTTCCCCTGCCAGGGGGACAGCAGCGACGGCCGTGCCGTGGCCTCCCACTGGGGCCTAGCCCTGGACCACTCCGAATATCTGATGTACTACGGCGGCGCCCATGCCGCGCCCCGCGTCTCGGTCTCCCTTCGCCCGGCACAGGAGACCGACCGTTCCGCCCTGGAAGTCCTCTATTCCGCCGCCTTCCCCGGCAATGGCGGAATGGCCGCCGGCTGTCTGCAGGAGGGCATCCTCTGCCGAGTGCTGGAGCGGCAAGGCCGCCTGGCGGGCGCCGCCTGTGTCAACCTCCGGGGAGAGGCCCTGTCTATCTTCGGCGTGGCGGTAGACCCCGCGCTCCAAGGGCAGAGCCTGGGCGGCGGGCTTATGGCCGCCCTGCTGGACGGGCTGGCCCCTCTGCGTGGCAAACGGCACGTGCTGCTGGAGGTGGACGGCGGCAATGAGCGGGCCCGCCGCCTGTATGCCTCCAGCGGTTTTACGGTGCGGCGACTGGTGGAGTATTACTCTCTTCCCCTTCTGCAAGCTGCTCCATCAGGTGCTTGATGATGCGGGCGGTAAGGCCCCAGACGGCGTGGCCCCGATAGCTCCAGATGGGCACCTCCATCCCCCCCGCCCGCCAGCGGTAGCCCCGGTCGAAGCCGATGAGGTGGTAGGGGAAGTCCTCCCCCACCTCGGCCCGCAGGGGGTAGTGGTACACCTGAGGCGGATTCTCCCGAAAAAAGCGCACCGGCGCCAGAAAGGTCTCCTTCACCTCGGCGTGGCTGGCCGACATGTGGACCACCGCCCCGGCGTCCACCTGGGCCAGCACCGGGTGGAGCAGGGTGCCGTCCCGGTGGTGGAGCTCGTCCAGCCGGGCGATGGGCCGGATGGCCGAGGCGGGGATGCCCAGCTCCTCCCGGGTCTCCCGGAAGGCGCACTGGGTGGGCCCCTCACCGGGCTCCATCCGGCCGCCGGGGAAGCAGACCTCCCCCGGCTGGCGGTTCAGCGTCTCCGAGCGGACCTCCAGGAGCAGATAGGGCTCCCCCTGCCACTCCACCAGGGGCACCAGCACGGCGTAGTGGGCCCGCACGTCCATCAGGACGGGGGTGTGGTCCATGAACCTCCGCTCAAAATCACCGATGGTCATCGGCTGCTCGCTCCTCTCTGTTCAGGATTCCGGCACCGTAAAGTGAGCCAGCGGGTCGGGCCGGGTCCACAGGACAACCCGGCCCTCCCGTTCGGTTTTTCTTAGGTCGATGAGCCGCTGGTTGTCCGAGCCCCGGAACAGGGCGGCATAGGACTTCCGGGCCGCTACAAAGGGGCCGTCCACCAGCACATCGGTGGCGTCCAGCAGGGCCAGCCGGTCCGGGTCGCCCTCCGTCAAAAGCTGCTCATAGGTCCAGCCGGTGTAGGTCCACACGTCCAGGCCCCGGTCCCGGGCCGCCCGGGCCAGAGCGGCGCACTCCGCCGCCTGGAGGAAGGGGTCGCCGCCGGACAGGGTCAGCCCCTGGAGCAGCGGGTTGGTGTCCAACAGGGCGATGAGCTCCGCCAGCTCCGCCTCCCGTCCCCCCGCCGGGTCGTGGGTCTCCGGGTTGTGGCAGTCGGGGCAGCGGTGGGGGCAGCCCTGGGTGAAGACCGTCAGCCGCAGGCCAGGGCCGTCCACGATGGAGTCGGAGATGGTATTGGCGATGCGCACGGCGCATCCCTCCTTTTGCGATTCTTTCATTATACCCTTCTTTTTTCCCGGGCACAAGCGTCCGGGAGCGGAAGACGCCCCCGGCGGCCGCCGGGGGCGTTTTTTATCGGTCATCGCAGACCTGGAAGATATAAAACTTCAGGTAGTAGGACTCGTCCGCCCCCCAGAGGATAGGGTGATCGGGGGACTGGGTGCGGTACTCCACCTGCCGCAGCCGTCGGCGGGCGTCCCGGGCAGCCTCTCCCACGGTCTGGGCGAAGAGCTCCGGCGTCATGAAGTGGGAGCAGGAGCAGGTGGCCAGATAGCCCCCCTCCCGCACCAAAGCGATCCCCCGGCGGTTGATCTCCCGGTAACCCCGGACCGCCTTTTTGACCGAGGCCCGGGACTTGGTGAAGGCGGGCGGGTCCAGAATCACCAGGTCGAACCGCTCGCCCCGCCGCTCCAGCTCAGGCAGCAGGTCAAACACGTCGCGGCACGTGAAGCCCACCTGTCCGTCCATGCCGTTGAGGGCAGCATTCTCCCGGGCCTGCAGCACCCCGGTCTCCGAGGCGTCCACCCCCAGCACCTCCGCCGCGCCGCCCTTGGCGGCGTTGAGGGCGAAGGCTCCGGTATGGGTAAAGCAGTCCAGGGCCCGGCCGCCCCGGGCCAGGGGCTGGATGGCCAACCGGTTGTATTTCTGGTCCAGGAAGAAGCCGGTTTTCTGCCCCTCGGCCACGTCCACAACGTACTGCAAGCCGTTCTCCACGATCTCCACCTTGGGGTCGAACGGCTCGGACAGGAAGCCCTTCACCCGCTCCATGCCTTCTTTGAGCCGCACCTTGGCGTCGCTGCGCTCATAGACGCCCCGGATGTGAATGCCGTCCTCGGCCAGGGCCCGCGTCAGCAGGCGGAGGATGGTCCCCTTCAGCCGGTCGATGCCCAGGGCCAGGGACTCCACCACCAGCACGTCGGAGAACTTGTCCACCACCAGGCCGGGCAAAAAGTCGGCTTCCCCGAAGATGAGGCGGCAGCAGGCGGTGTCCACGGTGTCCTTCCGGTACTGCCAGGCCGCCCGGACCCGCCGGTCCAGGAAGGCCTCGTCGATGACGGCGTCGGCCCGGCGGGAAAGGGCCCGCACGGTGATGGCAGAGTTTGTGTTGACGAAGCCGTGGCCCAGCACATAGCCGTTGTAGTCCTCGATGCGCACCAGCCCGCCGTTTTCCCAGGGGCCGGTGAGGAGGTCGATCTCGTTGTCGTAAATCCAGGGGCCGCCGGCCTTAAAGGACCGGCCCTCCCCTTTTTTGAGGCGGACCGCCGCCTGTTCCATGTCCGTTCTTCCTTTCTCAGACCGAGTGCTTCACCCGGTCGCGCTCCTCGGCCCGCTTGGCGTTGTTAAAGCGGTCCAGGGTACCAACCAGATAGCCGGTGATGCGGCGGATGCGCTCGAAGGGCACGCCGTCGGCCTCGGTCCGGCCGCAGCCGGGGCACTGATCCCCGATGATGCCGGAAAAGCCGCACACCGGGTCCCGGTCCACCGGGTGATTCACACTGCCGTAGCCGATGCCGTGCTCTTTCATATCCCGGATGACCCGTTCGAAGGCCTCCAGATTGTCGCAGGGGTCGCCGTCCATCTCGATGTAGGTGATATGCCCGGCGTTGGTCAGGGCGTGGTAGGGGGCCTCGATGGCGATCTTCTCATGGGCGGAGATGGGGAAATACACCGGCACGTGGAAGGAGTTGGTGTAGTAGTCCCGGTCAGTGACGCCGGGGATGGTACCGTACTTTTCCTTGTCGATGCGGACGAACCGGCCGGAGAGCCCCTCGGCGGGGGTGGCCAACAGAGAGAAGTTCAGGCCACGCCCGGCGCTCTCGGCGTCCATCCGGGCGCGCATGTGGGCGACGATCTCCCGGCCCAGCACCCGGGCCTTCTCACTCTCGCCGTGGTGGACGCCCACCAGGGCCTTGAGGCACTCGGCCAGGCCGATGAAGCCCACCGACAGGGTGCCGTGCTTGAGCACCTCCCGCACCTCGTCGTTCCAGTCCAGCTTGTCCGAATCCAGCCACACCCCCTGCCCCATGAGGAAGGGGTAGTTATACACATGCTTACGGCACTGGATCTCGAACCGCTCCAGAAGCTGCTCCACGCACAGGTCCAGCATCCGGTCCAGCCCTTCGAAGAAGACGTTTACGTCGCCCTTGGCCTTGATGGCCAGCCGGGGCAGATTGATGGTGGTGAAGCTCAGATTGCCCCGGCCATTGCAGATCTCCCGTTCGGGATCGTGGACGTTGCCGATGACCCGGGTGCGGCAGCCCATATAGGCGATCTCGGTCTCGGGGTGGCCGGGCTTGTAGTACTGGAGATTGAAGGGAGCGTCGATAAAGGAGAAGTTGGGAAACAGCCGCTTGGCCGAGCAGCGGATGGCGAGCTGGAACAGGTCGTAGTTGGGGTCCCCCGGCTCATAGTTGACCCCGGACTTCACCCGGAAGATCTGGATGGGGAAGATGGGGGTCTCGCCGCCGCCCAGCCCGGCCTCGGTGGCCAGCAGGATGTTCTTCATGACCATGCGGCCCTCGGGGGAGGTGTCGGTGCCGTAGTTGATGGAGGAGAAGGGGGTCTGAGCCCCGGCCCGGGAGTGCATGGTGTTCAGGTTGTGGATGAGGGCCTCCATGGCCTGATAGGCAGCCCGGTCGGTCTCCTTGACGGCCCGGGCGTGGGCAAACCGCTGTGCCTTTTTCAGCTCGCTCTCCTCCCCGAAGGGGGCCAGCCGGGGCAGCTCGGCGGCAAAGTAGTCCTCACAGTCAGCCAGGGTGGGCGCAAGGCCGGCCTCCTCCTGGAGCTCGCCCTGGAGCATCTTCAGTCTGGCCTCCGGGTCCTCGTCCCCGCACAGGAGCATCAGGGCGCGGGCCAGATTCTGCCGGTACATGCGCACAAAGGTCTTGCGCACGCCGTCGGCCATGCCGTAGTCGAAGTTGACCACCGACTGGCCGCCGTGCTGGTCGTTCTGGTTGGACTGGATGGCGATGCAGCACAGTGCGGCGTAGGAGGAGATGTCGTTGGGCTCCCGCAGGGTGCCGTGGCCGGTGGAGAACCCCCCGGCAAAGAGCTTCTGGATGTCGATCTGACAGCAGGTGGTGGTGAGGGTGAGGAAATCCAGGTCATGGATATGGATGTCCCCCTCCCGGTGAGCCCGGGCGTGCTCGGGATCGAGGACGAACATATCGTAAAACTGCTTGGCGCCCTCGGAGCCAAACTTGAGCATGGCGCCCATAGCGGTGTCGCCGTCGATGTTGGCGTTTTCCCGCTTGATGTCGGAGTCCTTGGCGGCGGTGTAGGTGATGTCTCCGTAGATCTTCATCAGCCGGGTGTTCATCTCCCGGCTGCGGCTGCGCTGGTCGCGGTAGAGGATGTAGGCCTTGGCCGTCTGGATGTACCCGTTGTCCATGAGCACCTGCTCCACCAGATCCTGGATGTGCTCCACCTCGGGGCAGGCGCCCCCCTCCTCGGCCAGCAGGGCCAGGACCTGATCCGCCAGGCGCTGGGCCGCCTCCTCCTGGCCGGGCTTGTACGTGGCGTTAAAGGCCTTGGTGATGGCGGCGGCGATCTTGGACTGGTCGAAGGGCACCAGGCGGCCGTCTCTTTTCTTGATCTTGGTCACGGTCATTTTTTGTCTCTCCTCCCCATAAGCATCAAAAAACGCCCCTACACGGGGCGAAACATCCTGTCACCACAGCACACTATATGTTGTGGTTCAAATTTCAACGTGCACCAATATGATACCCTATCGTGGGCAGGCCGTCAAGAGGCACGGAGCAAGAAGCCTCAAAAACACCCGCCAAAGATGGCGGGTGTTTTTTAGGGATTTCTACCAGTTGACAGCCCCATCCCGCCTCAGAGCAGGATCAGTCCGTATTTCTCCGACATGCGCGCCAGGAACTCCGGCTCCAGCTCAGCGGTGCCGTCGTAGAAGGCTCGTCCCTGATAGGCCCGCAGGGCCCCCTCCAGCAGCTCCGGCACGTCGGACCACAGGCACAGGGCGTCCCGGACGGCGTACTGCTCCCGGGCGAAAATCTCCAGGTCGTCGGTGTCCAGCACCTCGATCTTCAGCGCCCCCACCGGGCGCTCCTCCTCGGCCTCCAGAATGTCCTCCATCAGGTGATCGGTACACTGGATGGTCTCCCCCACGTCCACGTCCGGGGTGATGAACCGGGCCTCCTTCTCGCTGGCGCAGGGAATGACGTCGGGGTCCTTCTCCACGGGCGGGAAAGCGGAAAAGTCAACGGTGGCCATGGCCCGTCCCAGGGCGGCAATGTGAGCCGGGGCGGTGCCGCAGCATCCGCCGAAGATGCGCACCCCCGCCGCCGCCCACTGGGGGGTCCGCCGGGCAAACGCGTCGGCATTGTCCGGGTAGTCGGGCTTTCCCGACGCCAGGTCGGGCAGCCCGGCGCTGGGCTCGGCGATGAGGGGCAGGTCGGTGTACAGATGCAGACGGGCAAGCTGCTCCTCCGCCACCGCCGGGTCCACGCAGTTGAGGCCGAAGGCGGTCACCCCCATGCCCTGCATGACGATGGCGCAGGCCAGCACGTCGGTGCCGCTGGGGGTGCGGCCCTCCTCGTCGCAGTAGCAGGTCACCAGGATGGGCCTGCGGCTGCCCGACTCCCGGATGCCCAGCACCGCCGCCCGGGCCTCGGCCATGGCCATGACGCTCTCCACCAGGAACAGGTCCACCCCCGCCCGCTCCAAGGCGGCGGCCTGCTCGGCGTAGAAGCCCACCAGCACCTCGAAGGGGGTCTCTCCATAGGGCGGGATGGCGTGGAGCGTGGGGCCCAGATCCCCGGCCACCAGAGCGCGGCCTGCCGCCGCCTGCCGGGTCAGGCCGGTCAGGCGGGCATTGTACTCCTCCACCCGGTCGGCCAGTCCGAATTTCTCCAGGGCGCCCCGATTGGCCCCCAGGGTAGGAGTCACCAGCACCTGGGCGCCCGCCTCCACATAGGCGCGCTGGAGCTCCAGCAGGGCCTCCGGGTGCTCCAGGGCCCACTGCTCGGTACAGGCGCCCAGGGGCATGCCGCGTTTTTGCAGCTCGGTACCGGTGGCGCCGTCCATCAAAAACGGCAGGGATAAGGGAATGGGGTCCATAATATGGAATTCCTCCTCAATGTCTGTGCAGGTTTCATTCGGTAGATAAGTATATCACATCCTGCGGGGAAAAAGCAAGAAAAGGGGCGGCAGAGCCGCCCCCTTCTGGCTGTTTCATTCACCGGCCAACTGCTGCTTGCCGTGGTAGATGGGCTTCCACTCCACCTTGCGGACCAGTGCCGCCAGGGAAATGGGGATGTACGTAAACATAAACAGAGGAAAGGTGAACACATAGGCCAGCTTCTTCCAGCCGGGCTCCCGGATCTGCTTCCACTCACAGCACACCGTCAGCAGGCCGTAGAAAAACAGTCCCGCGTAGAAGCTCACCACCGTAGAGGCCAAAAAGCCCTTGGTCAGGCGCATCACCCGCCAGGCCACATAGGCGGGCTGGGTCACGCAGGCCCCCCATACGATGAGATTAAAGGCCACCACCAGCAGGGTCAGCAGCATGCCCGGTGCCACGGTCATCAGCATGTCATAGCAGGACCAGCCCTTCCGGCCGGGCCGGAGGCAGCCCTTCAGCAGGGACAGGCCGTACTTGACGTCCACCTGGTAAAAGCCCTTGGACCACCGCAGCCGCTGGTCCCAGGACTGCTGGAAGGTGGTGGGCTGCTCGTCGTAGACCATCGCCCCGTCGCAGTAGCCGATGCGCACCCCTTTCAGGGCGCAGCTCACGGAGAATTCAATATCCTCGGTGAGCAGGTGATAGGGCCAGCCGCCATTCTGGCGGATCACATCGGCAGAGATCAGAAAGCCGGTGCCCGACACGTGGCAGTTGGAGCCCAGCAGCATCCGGGGAAAATTGAGGAACCGGGCCTCCCGCAGGAACCAGATGGAGTAGCCCGCCGAGATCCAGTTGCTTCCAAAATTCTTGGAGTTGCGGTAGCAGGTGATGGCGCCGTATTTGCCGGTGTCAAAGACCCGGTTCATCTCGGCGGTGAACGCCGGGTCCACCAGATTGTCGGCGTCAAAGACGAAGTACCCCTCGTAATCCTCCCGGCCCTCCTCGGCCAGCCGGTGGAACAGGTAGTCCAGGGCATAGCCCTTCCCCTTCCGGGTCTGGTCGTGCCGCTCGTAGACGGCCGCACCCGCCTGGCGGGCCACCCGGGCCGTGTCGTCGGTGCAGTTGTCCGCCACGACATAGATGTCCAGCAGCTCCTCCGGGTAGTGCTGCGCCCGCAGGCTCTGGATCAGCTCTCCGATGACCCCCGCCTCATTGCGCGCCGCCACGATGGCGGCGAAGCGGTGCTGACGGGCGGGGGGCCTGCGGTCCTTCCGCTTCCTGCGGACGAACCCCACCGCCAGATAGAAGAGCTGGTAAAAATAGACGGTAAAGAAAAAAACCGCGATGAACAGGTTGAAAAGCTCAACCCACTGTAGCATTCTCATGATATTCACCCAATGTTGTCCCTTGGCCCCAGGCGGGCCGCTCCTTCGTGAGGGATATCATAGCACGGTTTTGAAATGTTACAAGGGCTTTTCTTGTACTTTAATGAAAATTTAAGTATTTGTTTCCAGTTTGTTAAAGAGGGCGCCCCAGCGGGACGCCCTCTTTCGTCACATTCACATCTTTTCTGGGGCGGTCACACCCAGCAGGTCCAGACCGTTGGCGATGACGGAGCGCACGGTATCGGCCAGCTTGAGCCGGGCGGAGAGCAGCGCGGGCTCCTCGCCCTTGATGCGGCAGGCGTTGTAAAAGCGGTGGAAGTCCCCGGCCAGGCCCACCAGATAGCGGTTGATGCGGGAGGGATCGTAGTCCCGGGCCGCCAGGCGGATCTCCTCGGGGAGCTGAGACAGGGTCTTGAGCAGCGCTTTCTCCTCGGCGGTGGCCAGCAGGGCGGCGTCGGCCTGGGCCGCGGCAGGCACCTGGTCCCCCTCCTCGGCAAGCCGGGCGACCAGGGAGCAGATGCGGGCGTGGGCGTACTGGACGTAATACACCGGGTTGTCGGAGTCCTGCCGCACCGCCAGGTCCAGGTCGAAGTCCACAGGACTGGTGGCGGAGCGGGAGTTGAAGAAGTACCGGGCGGCGTCCACGGGGACCTCGTCTAAGAGGTCGTGGAGGGCGATGGCCTTACCGGAGCGCTTGGACATGCGCACCGGCTTGCCGTCCTGAAGCAGGTTGACCAGCTGCATGAGCACGATGATCAGCCGGTGGGAGCCGTCCAGGCCCAGGCCGTCCAGGGCGGCCTGGAGGCGGGCCACATGGCCGTGGTGGTCTGCCCCCCAGATGTTGATCGCCTTGTCAAAGCCCCGCTTTTCCAGCTTGTTGCGGTGGTAGGCGATGTCGGCGGCGAAGTAGGTGTAGAAGCCGTTGGCCCGGCACAGCACGTCGTCCTTCAGGTCCAGCTTGTCGGCCTGCTCCCGGGTCTTGCCCTCAGCCATATACTTCTGTTTGAGCAGCTCGGTGGTCTTGAGCCAGAGGGCTCCGTCCTTTTCATAGGTCCAGCCCCGTTCGGTGAGCATCCCCACCGTCTCGGCAATATAGCCGGACTGGTGGAGCTCGGACTCGAAGAACCACTGGTCGTACTCGATCTTATAGCGGCGCAGGTCCTCCTTCATCTTGGGGACGTTGGTCTCCAGGCCGAAGCGGGACATGTCCTCCAGCCAGACCGCCTCCGGCTCGTCCCGGTAGCGGTCGCCGTGGAGCTCGTAAAAGGCCTGGGCCAGCTCCTTGATGTCATCGCCGTGGTAGGCATTTTCCGGCATGGGGAAGTTCTCCTCTCCCACCAGGAGCTGCATATAGCGGGCGTGGATGGACTCGGCAAACTTGTGGATCTGGTTGCCCGCGTCGTTGACGTAGAACTCCTTCCAGGTGTGGCAGCCTGCCCGGCGGAGCACGTTGGCCAGGGTGTCGCCCAGCACGCCGCCCCGGGCGTTGCCCATGTGCATGGGGCCGGTGGGGTTGGCGGAGACGAACTCCACCATGACCTTCTCCCCGTGCCCCTCGTCGCACTGGCCGTAAGCCGCGCCCTCCCGCTCGATGTCGGAGAGCACCTCGCCGTACCAGCGGGAGCCCAGGTAGAAATTCAGAAAGCCGGGGCCGGCAATCTCGGCCCGCTGGAAGTAGGAGCCCTCCAGGTCCAGATGGTCCAGGATAGCCTGGGCGATGGCCCGGGGCGCCATGTGCAGGGTCTTGGCCCCGGCCATGGCAAAGGAGGATGCGTAGTCGCCGTGGCTGACCTCCTTGGGGATATCCACATTGCCCCGCACCACCGCCCCGGCGGGGAGAGCCCCGGCCGCGGCGGCCTTCTCATAGGCGTTCTGCGTGAGCTCGGCCACCTGGTCCCGGGCCGCCTGGATGAGGTTCGACATAGTCTTGATCACCTTTTCTTCTGTAATTAAGAGCGCCAGAGCGCCCGGCGGCGCCCCGGCCGCTACTGCCGCAGCAGCGGCCCTTTTTCCCGCACGTTGATGCGGAACAGGTTCTCCCCCGCCACCGCGTGGTCGATTTCGATGGCGTAATCAATCTCGATCTCGCCGCCGTCCTGGTTCAGGTTGGACCGCATCTTGCGGGTATTGATGCCGATGGACAGCGCCCCATAGGGGGTGTCGTACATAGAAAAATGCCGCTTGCCCAGTTGGAACACCATCTGAGAATTGACCATGCCCATGCGCATGAGCGTGATGCGGTCGGGCTCCACCTGGAAGGTGGTCAGGGTCCCCTCCAGTCCGGTGAGCTCGCTCTCCTGATAACTGAACGTATAGCCCTCGTCGCCGCAGTCCATAAGCCGCCCCTCGGTGACCAACTCAATGGTCTCAGGCTCGGCGTCCTCGTAGGTCTGGGTGCCCTTGATGGAGATGATGACGCTTTTATCCATAAACGATTTACCTCGATACGCTTTCAGAATGCATTGCGCGGGCTATTATATACTACTTAAATCCGATTGTAAAGTCCGAAAGGGACCGTCAATAGTTCCAAATGTCCACCTTTTCCACATCCTCCGTCACATCCCTCTGGAGGAAAATGGACGCCAGGCCGGAAAAGCCCTCCACGCTGTCGCTGACAAAGAACCGGCAGCGGCCCGTCCGACCCGGTCCCGTCAGGCTCCCCCGCTCCCGGAGCGTGCCGGCCACCCGCCGGGCGCACTGCTCGCCCACATCCACCAGCGTCACGTCCGGCCCCATCACGCCGCCGATCACGCGCTTGAGCAGCGGGTAATGGGTGCAGCCCAGCATCAGCGTGTCAATGCCGTCCGCCTTCAGCGGCTGGAGGTACTCCGCCGCCACGGTCTCCGCCACCAGGTCTCCGGGCCGGAAGCGCCCGTTTTCCACCAGAGGCACGAACAGCGGGCAGGCGGCGGCGAACACCTGGGCGTCGGGCCGCAGGGAGGCGATGCGCCGCTCATAGGCGCCGCTTCGGATCGAGGCCTGGGTGCCGATGAGGCCGATCTTCCCGTTGCGCGTGGCCTGGACGGCGGCATCCGACGCCGGCTCCACCACGCCCCAGATGGGGATGTCATTCTCCGCCGTCAGCACGTCCAGCGCCGTGGTCGACACAGTACCGCAGGCCACCACGATGCCCTTCAGGTCGAAGGTCCGCAGAAAGGCAACATCCTGCCGGGCGTAACGGATGAGCGTCTCCCGGGAGCGGCCGCCGTAGGGCACCCGGCCGGTGTCTCCAAAATAGATGATATCCTCCGCCGGGAGCAAGCGGGACAGCTCCCGCAGAGCCGTCAGGCCGCCCAGGCCGGAGTCAAAAACGCCAATGGGTCTTGTATCCAACGTGCAAACCCCCAAAATTCGCCGCTGGGGCGAGTTGTTCTTACCTATGATATGCGAAAATTCCCGCAAACACAAGCACAAATTTCCCTGCCGGTTGCGTTTGACAACGGGGGAAAATATAATATAATAAGAGTGTGCTACCAGCACGTCAGACCTTTTGGCAGTTCGCCCCGCAAAGGAGGGTTATCCCATGAAACTGGAGCTGACCAAGAAGCAATACCGCCGTCTGCTGGACCTGGCGTATATCGGCAACTGGATTCTCAATTCCACCCGCGGCGAGGACCGCATCCGGGACTACGACGAGGTGGAGAGCCTGCTCTTCAGCAAGGCCGCCGACGAGGGCATGGGCGTGGTTGCCGAGGTATACAACGGAGAGGTCATCCCCTCCCGGGCCTTTGCGGAGGGCGGCATCCACGAAGCCATCATGGACTACGAGGACAACGTGTTCTTCGAGATTCTGGCCGAAGACCTGGCCCGCAGGGATATGGACGACGTGCCTATCGACGAGAGCAATTACGAAGAGCTGGCCTCCCGGATCGACGCCTATATCAGCGAATTTGAGGAGCACGGCACCGATAACATCCTGGTGGACAGCGACATCATGTAGCGCGGCAAAACCGGCGGGGGACGCGAAACGCGTCCCCCGCTCTTTTATGCCTCCTCGGTCAGGCGGCGCAGCTCGGCCTCCAGCGCGGCCGCCTCCTGCTCCGTCCGGACCCGCAGGTCCTCCAGCTTGCCCAGCGCCGCCTCCACCCGGCTGCGGGTCTCGTTCACGCTGTCCTGCGAGTCCCGAATCTTGCTCTGCACCATCCAGTCGAAGAGCAATCCGTCGAAGAAATAGTCCCCGAAGGTCTCGAAGGCCCCCACCTCTAGGCCCAGGTCGGCCTGTACCTTCACGTCGGCCAGCTCTGACCGGAACCGGCTCAGGGCGCACTGGGCCTGGTACATCAGATCCCTGGCCTCGTCCATCCGGGAGTGCTTGATGGCCGTGGCCAGCATCCCGCCCCCCAGCATGTCGTACACGCCCCAGTTCCCTGCGCTCTCCAGCTTGCCGCCGGCGCTGTCCAGGTCAAAGGCGGCCTGCCGGCCCGCCCGGACGGCCTCTTCCATCTCCCGGCACATACTGCGGCAGGCGGCCAGCTTCTCCTCCAGCTCTCGGATGCGCCCGCCCAGGGCCGGGTCGCTTTGGGCCATGCGGCGGCGCTTCTCCTCCAGCAGCGCCCGGCAGCGCTCCTCCAGGCCGTCCAGCGCCCGCAGGCGCTCCCGAGTCTGCCGCCAGCGACCCTCCACATCCTCCAGGGCCCGCACGGCGGACTGGTAGTTGGCCCGGGCGGCGGCCGCCTCCCGGCGCTCCCGGTCCAGCGCCTCCTCCCGGCGGCCCAGTACGGTCTGCCAGATGGCGGCCAGACTCATTCCCTCCAGCGCGTCCACGTCGGCCTGCTCCTTGTCCAGTTCCGCCCGCAGCGCCCGCTTCCGCTCCCGCAGGGCCTGCTGCTCCCCGTCCAGCTCCGCCAGCATGGCCTCCAGCCGGCCCCGCCCGGCCAGCTTCTCCCGAATCTCCGCCAGCTCCCGGTCCAGCGCCTCCCAGTTCTTCATTTCATCCGCCTCCATTCGTTTTAATGGAATTGTACCAGTCTTTTTCTTTCCTGTCCATATTGCGTCATAGCCGGGGACAAACCCGCATATACATGTCCCTGTCCAAGCAAAATGACAGATGCGGGAGTGTGGCTGGTATGCAGACAGGCTGGAATGAAAATCGGGCGCTGCTCCGGGGGACGGCGGCGGGGTCCCCCGTCTTTTCCCACGAGAACCACGGCGTGGCCTACGACCTCTTTCCCCTGTCGGTGCAGCGGCTCTCCGGCGCCGCAGACCGGCTCAACGTGGTGCTGCCCCGCTCCCTGCTGACGGCCTGCCCCGTGTACGAGGGCCTGCCGCTGGAGGTGCAGGGGGAGGTCCGTTCCTTTAATAACCGCAGCGGCAGCGGCAGCCGTCTGGTCATTACCGTGCTGGCCCGGGAGCTGGCCCCCACGGCAGAAAAACCCGCCAACCATCTGGCGCTGGCAGGCGCTCTGTGTAAGCCCCCCATCCTCCGGCGGACGCCTCTGGGCCGTGAGATCTGCGATCTGATGCTGGCGGTGAACCGGAGGTACGGCCGGGCGGACTACCTGCCCTGCATCGCCTGGGGAGCCCTGGCTCAGAGCTGCGGCCAGTTGTCCGTGGGGGATCCGCTCCGGCTGGAGGGCCGCCTTCAGAGCCGCACCTATCAAAAGCTGGTGGACGGCGTCCCCCAGGACCGCACCGCCTTTGAGGTCTCCATCATGCAGTTGGCGGAGTTTTGAGACCATTGCCCTCAAAAAATGCACCGGCTTTTGAAAAGCTGGTGCATTTTTGCTGCATGGGATACGATTATTTCCACTCAAACACGCCGCGGTTGAGGACGGCCTTGCCGGTGTTCTGGTCCACGAAGCGGAAGTAGGCCTTGCCCTCCTCCATCTTCCAGATCTGGGTCTGCACCGGAGTGCCGGGCAGCAGGGGGCTGCTCATCTGCGCGGCCATCCGGGCCGCCCGCTCGGGTTCGCCGGGAATCAGCGCGCCGATCATCATGCGGCAGGCAAAGCCGAAGGAGCAAAGGCCCTGCACGATGGGCTGGTCAAACTTCATGTTCTTGGCGTACTCCGGGTCCACATGGATCAGATTGGTGTCGCCGGTCAGCCGGTAGAGCAGGTTCTGCACCTCGCTGACATGGTCGTCCACCACAAAGTCCGGCTCCCGGTCGGGGATGACCACATCGCTCTTGGGCATGGGCTTGCCGCCGAAGCCGCCCGCCTCGTGGAAGAAGGTGGTGGAGTAGTTGGTGCACACCAGATTCCCGGCCTCATCCCGCACGTCGATCTTGGTCTTGACCACGGCGCCCTTGCCCTCGCCCCGGTCGTATACATCCACGATCTGGTCCTGCCACTGGAAGGTGCCCTTGATGGGGTCGATGGGCCGGTGCCAGATGATCTCGTGGTCCATGTTCAGGAAGGCGATGGTGGGCTTGATGATCTCATCGGCCAGCATGGAGGCGGGCAGAGGCATCCACTGGTAGGGGCGCACGTTGACCGTGGCCCAATAGGGCACCGCGCCGAAGGTGGGAATGGCCTTCAGATATTTTTCATAGTAGTAGGACAGGTCCTCCTTGTGGGCGCCCACGGCCAGGGCGTACAGAGCCACGTCCCGCCAGTTGTACTCCACATAGCGGGGCTCCATCTTACAGCCGATCAGTTGGTTCAGATCATACTTTTCCATACATACGCACCCTTTCTGATTTTATATACCTTAATATTATACGTCACAGCCCCATGGCGCACAAGGGGATGGTAACCGCAAATACCGTGATAAGGGGGATAATGAGCTGAGTCACGCAGATGTCCAGATAGGCAGTCTTGTGGTTCATATGGGTGATGGCCAGGATGGTGATCTGGCCGCCCTGGTGAGGCAGGGTATCCAGCGTGCCGGCGGCGATGACGCCGATACGGTGGACGTACTCCAGATTGACGCCCAGGGAGACAAAGGTGTCCTTGAGGGCGTTGAAGGCCACGCCCATACCGCCGGAGGCGGAGCCGCACATGCCGGCGCAGACCGCCACGGCCACCGCCACGAAAATAAGGGGCGAGATATTCATGTGGAGCACGGCGTCCACAATGATCCGGAAGCCCTCGGTGTTCTGGGCCACACCGCCGAAGCCCACCACGATAGCGGTGTTCAGCAGGGCTCCCCCGGCGTTGACGCCGCCCCGGTTGAGCAGCTCCACGTAGGTTTCAAATCGCTTCAGGTAGGGGAAGAAGAGAATGCAGGCGGCCACGATACCCCAGAATACGGCGCCCTCCACAGCCATTTTGAAGCCGTTGAAGAGGATCAGGATGACGGCGATGGGGATAAACGCCACGATCCAGTGGGGCATCCGCTCGTTGGGGTCGTCGGCAAAGTTCTTCTCCTCCTCAGGCAGGGGAGGCAGGGTTGGGTCGTCAAAGCGGCGGCCCTTTTTCTCCAGAGCCTTTGTGCGGTATTCAAACCAGACGATGATGAGAATCAGCTCGGCAATGACACTGATCACGCCGGGGACAAAGGCAGCCGTGGCGGCGGTGCCCAGGCTCTTCATGCCGATGACGTTCTGGATAGAGGGGGAACCGGGGGCAATCATGGAGATGGTCCAGCAGCCCGCGGTGATGGAGGCCGGGATCAGGATGCGGGACATGTCGTTCTTCTGGAAGAGCTGCAGGGTGATGGGATACATAACGAAGTACACCACGAAGCCGCTGATTCCGCCGAAGGTGAGGATGGAGGTGATGATGAACACCAGCACCGCCACATGCTTGCCTCCGGTGAGGCGGCTGAGGAAGCGGGCAATGGATTTGGCCGCGCCGGAGCCCTCATAAAAGGCGGAGAACACCGCGCCCAGGAAGAAGATGAAGAAATAGTTCTTCACATAGTTGGCCGCCGACTCCATAAAAGGCCCCAGCATGGTATCCAGCACGGGCATCTGAGCCAGGATACAGGTGATGAGGGCCACGATGCCCGCCATCGGCAGAGCGCCCACCCGCTTGAACGCCAGCACCGTGAACAGGACGATGGCGAAGAGCAGGATCAATACGTCAAACATACGCGTTCTTTCCTCCCTTTCAAAATAGACAGTGGTTACTTCATGACCTCGCGTGCGATGACCATCTTCTGGACCTCGGAGGTGCCCTCGTAGATGGGGACGATGCGTGCGTCGCGGTACATGCGCTCGATGGGGTAGT
>OLSB01000884.1_pt1 | contig 32843 bp, 33 predicted proteins | sample 1672071 | NCBI WGS metagenome assembly OLSB01 (sample SAMEA3136642, study PRJEB25190) | human gut metagenome | biome: human gut; feature: human-associated habitat; material: faeces | place: Austria | collected 2013 | reverse complement strand
TTGCATGTGTTAAGCACGCCGCCAGCGTTCGTCCTGAGCCAGGATCAAACTCTCTATAAATGGTATCAACACAGCATTTCTGCTGAGCTAATCTTTACAGAGCTATTTGTCATAGCTTCAAAAACTTTTTATACTTAGTTCCGCGGGTAATTGACTTAACCCCGCTTTCCCAAGTTTTAGTCGCACTTTTCAGTGCTCCCGTCTGGTGCTTTTCGTTTCGTTCGTTGTTTAATTTACAAGGTACACGCCCCGCTTGCGGAACAGTTTTATTATACTGCGTTATGTCTGCTATGTCAAGCACTAATTTCAACTTTTTCCAAGTTTTTTCTGCGCTCTCGGCTTCCTTTCCGCAGCCGCCGCCTTTCGACGACTTCGTTAGAGTACCACGCCCCACGCCCTCTTGTCAAGCCTTATTTTTACTTTTTTTGATTTCTGCCATTATTTGTACCTATGGCTGTCCCGCCCCCTTTCTTTTTTCCGGAAAAAGTGGTATCATAGGCGCAAATCGACAAGGAGAAACCGTCTATGAGCCGCTACCCCATCCTTCTGCTGGACGCAGACAACACATTATTTGATTTCAACGCCGGCAACCGCCGCGCCTTCGCCGAGGTGTGCCGTGTGTGCAAGCTGCCGGACAGCGACCAATTATTCCACGCCTACGAGAAAATCAACGATGAGCTGTGGGGCGCCTTTGACCGAGGCGAATGCAGCAAAGATTTTCTGGTGGTGGAGCGATTCCGGCGATACTTGCAGCGGTTTGGCCTGCAGGCCGATCCGGTGCAGTGCAACGACATCCATTTGGAGAGTCTGAAAACCAACACCGCGCTGATGCCCCACGCGCTGGAGGTGTGCCGCGCGCTGGCGCAGAGCCACCGGCTCTACATCGTCACCAACGCCGTGGCCGCCGTGCAGAAAGCGCGGCTGGCCGCCAGCGACATCCTGCCCTACATCTCGGACGCCTTCATCTCCGAGGAGGCCGGCGCCAGCAAGCCCTCGGTGGAATATTTTGACTATGTGTTCTCCCGCATTCCGGACGCCGCGCAGGAGAACTGCCTGCTGGTGGGGGATTCCGTTTCCAGCGACATGCGGGGCGCCAACAACTATGGGCTCGCCTGCTGCTGGTACAATCCCCAGGGGCTGGCCGCTCCGGACGGGCTGCGGATCGACTATGAGATCCAGGATCTGCGCCAGCTCCTATCCATTGTAAACGAATAAGGAAAAACCGGCTTTCCTGAGTAAGCCGGTTTTTTATGTAATACATTTATAAATAGAATACTTCGTTCTCCGCAGGACGGGCGTACTGCGCCTCCAGCTCGTGCCGGTGGTAGAGATACCCCGCATCATCGAAGTATTTTGCGCCGGTGGGGCAGCCCTTGACGCAGGCGCAGCACTTGATGCAGATGCCACGCACCGCCGACACGTCCGTCGGGTCGATGGAACCCATGGGGCATATCTCGGCGCAGAAGCCGCAGCCGCCGCAGCGGGTCATATCCGTCTTGGGTTTTACCTTTAAGATATTAATGGGGTTGCCGGCGCGGTCGCGGGGGGTATAGTAGGGACGAAGCGGCTCCTGCCCTCTAACAGCAACAGGCTTCTCCGGCGCCGCGGGCAGACGGCGCACCAAGTCTGCCGTTTCGGCGGCAAACTCGTCCATGAGCGCCTCGTCGGTTTCGTTGGGTCTTCCCTGCCCCAATACACGGGAAAAGGAATGCTCTCCCACAAAGGCGGCCGCAGCAACGGGGTGCAGCCCGTCCGCAGCCAGAATATTCCGCAGCTCTATGAGCGCGTCGTCATAATTCCGGTTGCCGAACAGCACCACGGGCACAGCCAAGGCATCACCGCCTGCGATCTTTTTCTGCAAAAACGGCAGCAACACATTGGGCACACGGCCGGCATATACCGGCGTGCCCAGCACCACCAAATCTGCAGCATCAAATCGCAGCTCCTGCTGCCGCACCGGCGGGCGGGAAAAATCCACTTTTTCCACGGGCAGGCTCAGCTTTTCGGCGAGGCCGCAGGCGATGCGCTCCACCGTGCGGCGGGTGGTGCCGGTGCCGCTGAAATACACGGCCCAGATCTTTTTCAGCTCCATAACGCAGCCTCCTTACAGGTCAAAATCCTCCTGCTTCAGCTCCCCCGTCTGCAGCTTCACCGGACGGGGCGGAATACGCTTGAGGGGGTCGTAGCGAAAGGCGCCGCAATGGTGCTCCACCGCCACGATGCCGCACTTGACGCAGGCCACCTCCTCATCGCTGATGCGGGTGCCCTTGGCGCAGTAGGCGCAGCGGGGGTCTATTTTTTTGCGAAACAGCATGGCTCCTCCTTACAGCGTTTCCAGCGCCACCTTGCCGTCTGCGGCGGTGGCACGGATATGGGTGATGGGGTGGTCGAAGCTCTCGATGATGCGCGCTGCCATGGGATCCTCCAGTTCCTTTTGGATGCAGCGGCGCAGATTGCGGGCGCCATAGGCTGCGGAATAGGATTTTTCCACGAGATAGTCTACCAAAGCGTCGTCATACAGGAAGGTGAAGCCCTTGGCACCCAGGGAATCCGTCAGCTCGCCCAGCATGATGCGGGCGATGCCGGCAAAGTTTTCTTTCGTGAGCTGGTGGAAATACACGATCTCATCCACGCGGTTGATGAACTCCGGCCGCAGGAACTCCTGCAGCGCCTTCATCACCCGCTCCTTGCCCAGCTCGTCGCCGCTGCGGCCAAAGCCCACGGCGCCGCCGCTTTTGTCGGAGCCGGCGTTGGAGGTCATGACGATGACGGTGTTTTCAAAATTCACCTTGCGGCCGTGGGCGTCGGTGATCTGGCCGTCGTCCAGAATTTGCAGCAGCACATTCAGAACGTCGGGATGTGCCTTTTCAATTTCATCAAACAGCACCACGGAATAGGGCTTGCGGCGAATTTTTTCCGTGAGCTGACCGGCCTCGTCATAGCCCACATAGCCCGGAGGCGAGCCGACGATGCGGGACACGGAGTGCTTCTCCATAAATTCCGACATATCCAGCCGGATAAGGGACTCCGGTGCGTGGAACAGATCGTCGGCCAGCTGCTTGACAAGCTCCGTCTTGCCTACACCGGTGCTGCCCACGAAGATGAAGCTCACGGGCTTATGCTTGGGGGAGATGCCCACGCGGTTGCGCCGGATGGCAGCCGCCACGGCGGCCACCGCCTCGTCCTGCCCCACGATGTGCTTTTTCAGCCGCTCCTCCAGCTCGGACAGGCGGCGGAACTCTTCCTCGCGGATCTTGCTGGCGGGGATCTTCGTCCACATTTCAATGACGCGGGCGATATTTTCCATGGTGAGCTGGGGGGCGCCCTTCTTCTCGATCTCCGTCAGCTCCTCCTGCAAGCGCATCTCCTGGCTGCGCAGATCGGCGATGCGGGCATAGCGCTGCTCCAGCTCCTCGGGCGTGAACTCCTTGCCCTCCTCCGGCTCAGCGGACATGAGGGTCTCCCGCTCGAAGGTGATGTTCTCCAGATCCCGCTTCAGCTCCATGCGGCGGTTGATGGAGGCGTCGTGGAGGTTCAGGTCGGAGCAGGCCTCGTCGATGAGGTCGATGGCCTTGTCGGGCAGGAAACGGTCGGTGATATAGCGCTCGGACAGGGTGACCGCCTGGCGCAGAACGCCCTCGGGGATCTGCACGCCGTGGTAGTTTTCATAGTAATGGGCGATGCCCTTGAGGATCTGCAGAGTGTCCTCGATATTCGGCTCCGCCACCGTCACCGGCTGGAAGCGGCGCTCCAGGGCGGAATCCTTTTCAATGTATTTCCTGTATTCATTGAAGGTAGTGGCACCGATGACCTGAATCTCGCCGCGGGAGAGGGCGGGCTTGAGAATATTGGCGGCATTCATGCTGCCTTCGGCGTCGCCGGCACCCACGATGTTGTGCACCTCGTCAATGACCAGAATGATATTGCCGGCCTTGCGGATTTCCTCGATAAGACCCTTCATGCGGCTCTCGAACTGGCCACGGAACTGCGTGCCGGCCACCAGCGCCGTGAGATCCAGCAGGTAGACCTCCTTGTCCCGCAGCTTGAAGGGGACTTCGCCGGCGGCGATGCGCTGCGCCAGTCCCTCGGCGATGGCGGTCTTGCCGACGCCCGGCTCGCCGATGAGACAGGGGTTGTTCTTTTGGCGGCGGTTCAGAATTTGCACCACGCGCTCGATCTCCTGCTCCCGCCCGATGACGGCGTCCAGCTTGCCCTCGCGGGCACGGCGGGAGAGGTTGATGCAGTAATTATCCAAAAATTTGCGCTTTTTCTCCGTTTTGCCGCCCTTACTGTCCCGACTCTGACCGGAACCCTCCGCGGGCTGTTTCTCCGCAGGCGTCTGGCTGCCGCCGAACAGACGGTTCAAAAACGGGAAGGTGGCGGTCTTGCCGCTCTCGTCCTCGTCTTCGCCGCTTTCGTCCTCGGGCATATCCTCCAGCTCCTCGGCGCCGCCGAAGGCCTGCATCATTTCGCTGCTAAGGCTCTCCAGATCCTCCGGCGTGATGCCCATGCGCTTCATCATGTCCTCCACCTGCGGCAGACCCAGCTTGGCGGCGCACTGCAGGCACAGCCCCTCGCTGATCTGTTCATTTTTTTCGTTCATCCGGGAGATGAACACCACAGCCACGTTTTTCTTACATCTTGCGCAAAGAGTAGGTTGCATAGTTTCCTCCGTTTTTTCCTGCCCTCCGACCTCTACGAAGGGGCTTTGGGGTTTACAGGGATGTGAACCAGTCCATGGGGGCGTGCTCCGTAAAGAATCTCAGCAGCGCAGACTGCTGCACCATGTCCTGCGTGATGACCAGCTGCAGCCGCTGCAGCAGCCACACGGCCAGAAACACCAGCAGCGCCGCGGCGCCCAGTCCCAGCGCGCCGCCGCCCAGCAGATCCAGCAGGTGAAGCCCCGGGAGCCTGCCCACCAGCTTCAGCGCCCGCAGCAGCAGGCGGCAAAGGATCATTAAGATCACGAACGCCGCCAGATAGACAATGGCGTACGCCATGGACTGAGCGATACCGTCCGTTACGGCAGTGACCAGCGACTCCTTGGTCTGCTGCACCATGTCGCCCACGCTGTCGGCGATGCGCCTAGCGGTCTCGCCGAAGAAGCCGGCCTGCTCCACCATGGCGGCGGCGCTGTCGCCGGAAGCGGCGCTTCCCTCTATTTTCTTTTCCAAAAGGGGGCGGATCCACTTGGCCACCGTCCCCGACAGGGCGGCAGCGGCCAGCCCCGCGCCGACGAAAGACACCACCACGGCGGCCAGACTGCCCAGCGTCTGCAAAAAGCCGCGCTTTGCGCCGATGCCCAAGCCCAACAGCAGCACGCCGACGATCACAAGATCAATCCAAATCATACTCTTTCTCCTCTTTTACGGCAGATACAGACTGGCGGCATTGGTGCCCACCAGCACCGCCGAGCCGTCAGCTCGCATCAGCACCCGACGGGCGGAGCTGACGTCCTCCAAAACGGCGCAGGGCTGCAGTTTCTGGTCGTAGATCACCAGCCGATTGCTGTAAAGCACCGTCAGATAGCGCCCCGCCGCCGACAGATCCAGCACCTCGCTCTCCACGGCCAGAGAGGCGATCTCCTCGCCGGCCGTGTTCACCGTGGCCAGATGGGTGAGGCCGCCGGAGGAATAGTTCTCCAGCAGCACGGCGGCAAATTTTCCGCCCCCAAGACTACAGCGGGAAAGCGTTGCGCCCTGATAGCTGTACTCCGTCACCGCGCCGTCGTTCTTCACGAAGCACAGCGCCTTGTCCGTGACGGCGCAGAAGCGGCCGTCCACCGCGCCCAGTTCGTATACGCCGCCGTCCACGGAGGCATCGGCCTGCTGGGTGTCGGAGGTGAGCTTGTAAATTTGCAGGGAGCTGACGAAAGTGCCGCTCTCCTGCCCCATGGCCGCAGCCGCCATGTATTTGCCGTTTTCCGACACGGCGGCAGTCATGAGATACTTCTGCGCGGAACTGAATTCATACAGCGGCTCACCCTTGCCATTATAGACGGACACGGCCGTTTTATATCCTGTTTTTTTCAGCGTCACGGCAAATTTACCGCCGGCGCCCATTTCCACGGAGAAAATTTCCCCCTCTATGGTCATTTCCTTCACAAGCCCTTTGCTGTCCAGCAGGTGCAGGCTCTTTCCGCCGATCTCGTACACGACGGCAAAGCCGTCCTCCGCGGTCACGGCCACCTGCCCCGCCTGCAGCGCCGTATGGTACACGGCGTTGCCCTTGGCGTCCAGCAGGGTGATCTCCTTGCCGGATGCCACCAGCAGGCAGCCGTCCAGATCGGCATAGACGCTGGTGCCGTCGCCGTTGTACTGGTAGAGCTTGGCGCAGCCGCTCTCGTCCTTTTCCGCCTGCATATAGGCAATGCTGCGGCGCAGGCCGTCAAAGGCGGTGCGATCCAGCAGCACAAAGGCCGCCACTGCCGCCAGCACCAGAGCAACCACTGCCAGCAGCACCCGCAGCGTTCTGCGGGGCGCCGTTTTCTTTTTGATGCGCTTGGGCGCTTCCTGCTGGGGATCGCCCATTTCAAATTTCATCTGTTCCATTCAGTCGTTCATCCTCATACCAGACCCGTGTGAGATACAGTCCGCCGGGGGGCGCCGTTGGCCCTGCCAGCGTGCGGTTGCCGGAGTCAAGGATCTGGGGAATGTCCTCCGGCAGAAGCTTACCCTCGGCGGCGTAGAGCACCGTGCCGGTGATGGCACGCACCATATTATATAGGAAGCCGTTGGCGCACACCTTCAGCTCCAGCAGCTCCCCCCGCCGCTGCACGCGGCAGTAATGAATGGTGCGCACGGTGCTTTTCACGTTGGTGCCCACGGAGCGCACGGCGGCAAAATCGTGGGTGCCCTCGAACATTCTGGCCGCCCGATCCATGAGCGCCTCGTCCAGCCGCTTGGGGTAAAAATACGCCCGATGGACATAGAAGGGGTTTTTGATGCGGGAATTATAGATGCGGTAGGTGTACTCTTTTTTGATGCAGGAGCCAATGGCGTTGAAATCCTCCGCCACCTCGAAGGCGCTGCGCACCACGATGTCCTCGGGAATGTGGGTGTTCACCGCAAAGGGGATGCGCTCCACGGGGATGCGGGAGCCGGTGTGAAAACTGGCCACATAGTGCTCGGCATGCACGCCGGCGTCCGTCCGGCCGCAGCCCACGCACTTGATCTTTTCTCCACACACCATGGACAGACCCTTTTCCAGCGTTTCCGCCACGGTCGTTTCGGTTTTCTGCACCTGCCAGCCGTGGTAGGCCGTGCCGTTATACATGAGTATCAGCGCAATATTCCGCATGGCGCATCCTTTCTTAACAGTATTTTACAGGCCGAATTTGCCCAGCACGATGATGCCGGCCGCCAGCGCCGCAAAGCCTGCCAGCACCAGCCAGTCCGCCGCCTTATAATGCAGCACATGCAGCGCCGTGCGCCCCTCACCGCCGTGATAGCAGCGGCACTCCATGGCTGTGGCCAGCTCGTCGGCTCGGCGGAAGGCGGAGATGAACAACGGCACCAGGATGGGCACCAGCGCCTTGGCGCGCTGGAGAATATTGCCGGATTCAAAGTCGGCACCTCTGGCCTTCTGGGCGGACATGATCTTGTCCGTTTCCTCAATGAGGGTGGGGATGAAGCGCAGAGCGATGGACATCATCATGCTCAGCTCATGCACCGGCACCTTGATCTTTTTCAAAAAGCCCAGCAGGGACTCCAGCCCGTCCGTCAGGGCAATGGGGCTGGTGGTGTAGGTCATGAGGAACGTGCCCATGATGAGCATGAGGATGCGCAGGATCATCTTCACCGCCGCCGCAAGACCCTCCCAGGTGATGTGGCGCAGGAGCCAGAGGTCGCATATGGCCGTGCCCTTGGTGAAAAACAGGTTCATGACCGCCGTGAAGATGACGATGATCAAAATGGGCTTTAAGCCCTTGGTCAAAGACCGGAACGGCACTTTGGAGGCCAGGATGCACACCGTCAGCACCGCCGCCACAATGGCGTAGGTCAGCACGCTGTCGGCGCAGAACAGCGCCACGATGTAGAGGATCACCGCCAGTATCTTCGTGCGGGGATCCAGCCGGTGCACCACGGTATTCCCGGGGAAAAACTGGCCAAGCGTAATATCTTTCAGCACTGCCCCTCGCCCCCTTTCAGGGTGAGCAGGCGGCGTGCCAGCTCCTCGATGGTATACACGCTGCTGTCACGCAGCAGGCCTCTTTTTTGCAGCTCCATGGCCACTTTTGTGACCTGCGGCACGTCCAGCCCCACCTGCAGCAGCTCCTCCGCGCGGGAGAAGACCTCCTCCGGCGTGCCGTCCATGAGCTTGTGGGCGTGGCTCATGACCACGATGCGATCCACGTTTCGGGCGATCTCCTCCATGGAATGGCTCACCAGAATGATGGTGCTGCCCTTCTGCTCGTGGTAGGCGCGCAGCTGGGCGAGAATGGCCTCCCGACCGCGGGGGTCAAGCCCCGCCGTAGGCTCGTCCAGGATCAGCACCTTCGGCTCCATGGCGATGACGCCGGCGATGGCCACCCGACGCTTCTGTCCGCCGGACAGCTCGAAGGGCGAACGCTCCAGTATATCCTCGTCCAGTCCGGCGAAAACCGCCGCCTGACGCACCCGCCGGTCGATCTCCTCCCCCTGCAGCCCCATGTTTTTCGGACCGAAGGCGATGTCTTTATACGCCGTTTCCTCAAAGAGCTGGTACTCCGGATACTGGAACACCAGCCCCACCTGAAAACGCACCTTGCGGATCTCTTTAGGCTTTGCCCAAATGTCCTCCCCGTCCAGCAGGATCTGCCCGTCCGTGGGACGCAGCAGGCCGTTGAGATGCTGGATGAGAGTGGACTTGCCGGAGCCGGTGTGGCCGATGATGCCCAGAAACTCCCCGGGCATGACCTGCAGCTCCACGTTGTCAATGGCTTTGTGTTCAAAAGGTGTCCCCGCACTGTAGGTGTGCGTGAGAGCCTTTGCTTCGATGATCGGTTTCAAATCTGTTTATTCCCCTTTTATCCCGCCGGAAAAGGCGCGGCAGATGGCGTCTGCACACTCCTCCACGGTCATAGCATCCAAAGGGACGTCTATGCCCCGGCTCCGCAATTCATACAGCAGCTCCACCGTGTCCGGCGCCGCAAGACCCAGTGCCCGCAGCTCCTCCACCTTGGCAAATACCGCTCGGGGTGTGCCGTCCATGGCGATGCGGCCTTTGTTCATGACAATAGCCCTGTCGGCCTCCATGGCCTCGTTCATGTGGTGGGTGATGAGCACCACGGTGATGCCCCGCTCCCGATTCAGTCGGTGCACGGTGTCCAGCACCTCCCGCCGGCCTACGGGATCCAGCATGGCGGTGGACTCGTCCAGCACGATGCATTCCGGCTCCATGGCGATGACGCCGGCAATGGCGATGCGCTGCTTCTGACCGCCGGAGAGCAGGTGCGGCGCGTGGCGGGCGTATTCCGCCATGCCCACGGCCTCCAGAGCGTCATCTACCCGCCTGCGAATTTCCGCCGACGGCACGCCCAGGTTTTCCGGTGCGAAGGCTACATCCTCCTCCACCACGTTAGCCACGATCTGATTATCGGGGTTCTGAAACACCATGCCGATGCGTCGGCGGATCTCCAGCAGGAGCTGTGCATCCTGTGTGTCCATTCCCTCCACCCACACCTTGCCGCCGGTGGGCAGCAGTACGGCATTCATGTGCTTGGCCAAAGTGGATTTACCGGAGCCGTTGTGACCCAGCACGGCCACAAAGCTCCCCTTTTCTATCTCCAGATCCACCTCCCGCAGAGCGGAGGACTCCTGTCGTCCCCCCTCCTCCGCCGGATAGGTGAAGGTGAGTTTTTCCGTTTGCAGCATAGTTGACATAGTTTTTATCTCATTTCTTATTGCGCTGTTTTTATTCGCTCATCCACCGGCCCGTGGCACCGCAGGGCAGTGCCATGCCGCTTTCGGTGCACGGCAGACCCAGCTCGTCCCAGGTGACCTTGCCGCCCCGCTCTTTGCCGATGAGCACCTGCAGAATATACCCCAGCACCGAGGGTGCAAGCCCCGTGGTGTAGGAATTCAAGATCACGAACAGGGGCTTATCCGACAGCACGCGGGCACAGAGCTTCACGAAGGGGTAGAGGTTGTCCTCCAGCTTCCACACCTCGCCGCCAGGGCCGCGGCCGTAGGAGGGCGGATCCATGATGATGGCGTCGTAGGTCTTGCCCCGCCGGATCTCCCTCTCCACGAACTTGGCACAGTCGTCCACGATCCAGCGAATGGGCGCCTCGCTGAGGCCGGAGACTTTGGCGTTTTCCTTGGCCCAGGACACCATGCCCTTGGCGGCGTCCACATGGCACACGGAAGCGCCCGCTGCGGCGCAGGCCACAGTGGCACCGCCGGTGTAGGCAAAGAGGTTCAGCACCCGAATGGGGCGGCCGGCGTTTCGGATCTGCTCCATGGCAAAGTCCCAGTTGGCCGCCTGCTCGGGGAACAGCCCCGTGTGCTTGAAGTTCATGGGCTTCACCTGGAAGCACAGATCTTTATAGGCAATGGGCCACTGCTCGGGGAGCTTGCGCTTGTCCCAGTGGCCGCCGCCTGTGGAGGAGCGGCTGTAACGGGCATTGGCCTGCCGCCAGCCGGCATTTTTATGATCTGTTTCCCAGATAGCCTGCGGATCCGGTCGCACCAATATCTGCCGGCCCCAGCGCTCCAGCTTTTCTCCGCCGCCGCAATCCAGCAGCTCATAATCTTTCCAACCGTCAGCGATCCACATAAAGGGTCTACCTCCGCATACTAAATCACCGTATTATACACCCACTTGCCGTTCTGCGTCAATAACAACGCAAAAAAGAGCCGCAATTTGCAGGGTCTGCCCCGCCGGCGCGTGCCGCAGCGGAGCGGGCTGCATCTTCCTCTTGGATTTTCGTCCGCTCTGTGCTATACTTATAGAAAATACCGCTGAAAGGGAGGACATCCGCATGGCGAATTTCACCCGACGGGCGATCAAGGAGACCTTCATCCATCTTCTGGAGGAGCGCCCCCTAAACGACATCACTGTGAAGGACATTGTGGAGCGGTGCGGCATCAACCGCAACTCCTTTTACTACCACTACCAGGACATCCCCGCCCTCATTGAGGAGATCATCAAGGAGGACGCCGAGGCCATCATCCGCGCCTACCCCTCCGTGACCACCATTGTGGACGGGTTCGACGCCGTTATAGAGTTTGCCTCCCAGCACCGCCGCGCCATTCTGCACATCTACCGCTCCGTGAGCTGGGAGGTGTTTGAGCGCAAGCTGATGCAGGTGTGCGAATACTTTGTCAGCAGCTATGCGGACACCGCTCTGGCGCAGGAGCCTATTCCCCCCGAGGACAGGAAGACCATTGTTGACTATTATAAATGCGTATGCTTCGGCCTGACCATCGGCTGGCTGGACAGCGGCATGTCCGAGGAGCATATGCGCTCCATCCGCCGCATTTTCCTGCTGAAGCGGGACATGGCCACCGAGATCGCCCGCCTGCTGCGGGATCAGGTGTGACGAAAGCAAGAGCAACATATTATTTTAGGCACGGGACACCCCCGTGCCTAATTTTTGGCCAATTCAACCGTCCGTGTCTGATTTTCAGGCACGGACGGTCTGTTTGCCCGTGGTCAAAAGCCTCCGGCCGTAGTATTCTCTCTCCTGCAATCAGGAAAAAACAAACAGGAGGTGTACCACATGAAGCTGCGTTCTGCCGTCCCCATGAAGGTGGCCAAATACGGCTACATCATCATTTCCACCGTTTTCACGCTGGCAGGACTTCTGATGATCCTGCGGCCTGCGCCATCCCAATCCTTCATCGGCATCTTTTTCGGCGTCGCCCTTCTGGTCTTCGGACTTATCAAGCTGGTGGGCTACTGGTCAAGGGATCTGTTCCGGTTGGCGTTTCAGTATGACCTGCAGTTCGGCATCCTGCTGTGCGTGCTGGGCATCATCACCCTCATCCGCCACAACGAGGCCGTGGTCTTTCTGTGCGCGGCCTACGGCATCTGCATCATGGCCGACAGCCTCTTCCGGATCCGCACGGCGTTGGACGCCAGAGTCTTCGGCATCCGCCAGTGGTGGGTGACGCTGGTGCTGGCCGGTGTGACGGGGCTTATCGGGCTGCTCATCACCCTCTCCCCCGCCGTCGCCGCCACAGCCGTCACCGTTCTGCTGGGCATTTCCTTCGTGTCGGAGGGGCTGCTGAATCTGGGCGTTGCCATCAGCATGGTGAAGATCGTGGATAACCAGCAACCGGACGTGATCGTTTCGGATGATTTTGAAGAATGGGAGGAATCGTAAATGCGTTTTGGCAAAGCGGTGGTAAAGCACCGCATACTCATCTTGATTTTGACCGCGGCTCTCCTGGTGCCGTCGGTGTTCGGCATGATCGGCACACGGGTCAACTACGATATGCTGACCTATCTGCCGGAGGATATAGACACCGTCATCGGCCAGAATGAGCTGCTGAAGGACTTTAACAAGGGTGCCTTCACCTTCCTCATCTTTGAGGATATGCCCAATAAAGACGTGGCCGCCCTGAAGCAGCAGGTGGAACAGGTGGAACACGTGGATACCGTTTTGTGGTACGACTCTCTGGCCGACCTGTCCGTCCCCATGGAGCTACTGCCGGAGAAGGTCTACAAGGCCTTCAACTCCGACCATTCCACCATGATGGCCGTGTTCTTCGACTCCGGCACCTCGGAGGATGTCACCATGGACGCCGTGACGCAGATCCGCAGCATCTGCGGCAAGCAGTGCTTCGTGTCCGGCATGACGGCTCTGGTAGTCGACCTGAAAGACCTGTGCGAGCAGGAGGAGCCGATCTATGTGGCGCTGGCCGTAGCGCTGGCGTGCGTGGCCATGCTGCTGTTTTTGGACGGCTGGCTGATCCCCTTCGTGTTCCTGGCCTCCATCGGCGCCATGATCCTGCTGAATCTGGGCACCAACTTCTTCCTGGGCGAGATTTCCTACATCACCAAGGCGCTGTCCGCCGTGCTGCAGCTGGCCGTCACCATGGACTACTCCATCTTCCTCTGGCACAGCTACAACGAGCAGCTGCCGCTTTGTGAAAGCAAAGAGGACGCCATGGCCACCGCCATCCACGCCACTCTCACCAGCGTCATCGGCAGCTCCGTGACCACCATTTCCGGCTTCATCGCCCTGTGCTTCATGAGCTTCACGCTGGGTCGGGATCTGGGCATCGTCATGGCCAAGGGCGTGCTGCTGGGCGTGCTGGGCTGCGTCACCGTGCTGCCGTCTATGATCCTTGTGCTGGATAAGCCCCTGCAGAAGACGAAGCACCGCTCCATCATCCCCGATATGCGGAGCTTCTCCAAGAAGCTGGTAAAGATCTTCCCCGTGTTTCTGGTGGTCTTCGCCCTGCTCATCGCTCCCGCCTTCTATGGCTATGAAAAGGCCAGCGACGAGGTCTATTACAACATGGGACAGTGCCTGCCGGAGGATATGAACTATGTCATCGCCAACTCCAAGCTGCAGGAGGATTTCGACATCGCCTCCACCCACATGGTGCTGGTGGACGCCGACCTCTCCCCCAAGTCCGTCAAGAGCATGATAAACGAGATGGAGCAGGTGGACGGCGTGAAATATGTGCTGGGGCTTGAGTCGGTGGTCGGCTCCCGCGTCCCGCAGGAGATCCTGCCCGACAGCATCAAGAGCATTCTGGAGAGCGACCGCTGGGAGCTGCTGCTCATCAACTCCGAGTACGCCCCCGCCAGCGACGCCGTGAACGAACAGATCAGCAGCCTGAGCGCCATCCTCAAGAGCTACGACTCCACGGGCATGCTCATCGGCGAGGCGCCCTGCCTGAAGGACATGATCGAGACCACGGATCACGACTTCGCCGTTGTCACGGCGGTGTCCATGCTGGCCATCTTCGTTATCATCCTGCTGGTGGAAAAGAGCCTGACACTGCCGGTGATCCTCATCGCCGTCATTGAGCTGGGCATCTTCATCAATCTGGGTCTGCCCCACTACTTGGGGCAGAGCATGGCCTTCATCACCCCCATCTGCATCAGCACCATCCAGCTGGGCGCCACCGTGGACTACGCCATTCTGATGACCACCCGCTACAAGGCCGAGCGCATCGGCGGCAGCGGCAAGAAGGACGCCGTTTGGACGGCACTTTACACCTCTATCCCCTCCATCTTCGTGTCCGGCATGGGCATGTTCGCCGCCACCTTCGGCGTGGCTCTGTATTCGGACATTGAGATCGTCAGCTCCATGTGCATGCTCATGGCTCGGGGCGCCGTCATCAGTATGCTGCTGGTGGTCTTCGTGCTGCCCGCCATGTTTATGCTGCTGGACACTGTGATCTGTAAAACAACGCTGGATATGCGTCATATCCCGTGCGCAAAAAAAGCCAAGGAGGTAATCGAGCATGAATAAGAAAGTTACAAAAATCATTGCCATTTGCCTGTGCGCCGCCCTGTGTCTGGGCGGTGCGGGCGTGGCCTTCGCCCAGACGGGCAGCAAGCAGGAGTCTGCGCAGCCCACCGCCGCCCAAAAGGCCGCCGACCTGCAGCAGAAGATCTCCAAGGATGAGACCGTTTATGTGCTGGCCGGCGCCGATGGCTCCGTGCAGAAGATCATCGTCAGCGACTGGCTGAAAAACGAGCTGAGCAGCGCTTCCCTCACCGACAAGTCCGGCCTGAGCAACATCGAAAATGTCAAGGGCGACGAATCCTACTCCATAAACGGCGACAACATGACCGTTTGGGACGCCCAGGGCAACGACATTTATTATCAGGGCGACATCCAGAAGGAGCTGCCCGTGGGGCTTACCGTCCGCTACACGCTGAACGGAAAGGCCGTTTCTCCCGAACAGCTCAAAGGCCAGAGCGGCAAGGTGACCATCCGCTTCGACTATGAGAACCGCCAGTATGAGACCGTGCAGATAAACGGTCAGAACCAGCGGATCTACGTCCCCTTCGCCATGCTCACCGGCATGATCCTGGACAACGACACCTTCCGCAATGTCACCGTAAGCAACGGCAAGCTGGTGAATGACGGCGACCGCACCGTGGTGGTGGGTCTGGCCTTCCCCGGCCTGCAGGAGAACCTGAACCTCAGCCGGGATCAGCTCTCCATTCCCAGCAGCGTGGAGATCACGGCAGACGTCACCGATTTCTCTCTGGGCATGACCGTGACGCTGGCCTGCAACGACCTGTTCAGCCAGCTGGGCGACGTAGATCTCGGCTCTCTGGACGCCGCAGGCTCTCTGAATAAGCTCACCGACGCCATGGATCAGCTGCTGAACGGTTCTTCCGCCCTGTATGACGGCCTCACCACTCTGCTGGATAAGTCCGGCGAGCTGGCGGCCGGCGTGGAGGAGCTGGCACAGGGTGCCGCCGCCATCAAGGCCGGCGCCGACTCTCTGGACGAGGGCGCAGCGGAGCTGAAGGCGGGTCTGGCCGACCTGTCCGAAGGGCTGAACAAGCTCTCCGCCAACAGCGCAGCGCTCAACGGCGGCGCCGAGCAGGTGTTCAACTCCCTGCTGGAAACCGCCACGGCTCAGATCCGCGCCAAGGGGCTTACCGTGCCGGATCTCACCATTGAAAACTACGCCGAGGAGCTGAATAAGCTCATCAAGTCTTTGGATGAAACCACGGTCTATGAAAATGCGCTGACGCAGGTCACCGCCGCCGTGGAAAAGCAGCGCCCCCTCATCACCCAGAAAGTCACCGCCGCCGTCCGCCAGGAGGTGGAGGCAAAGGTCACCGCCGCTGTGAAGACAGAGGCCACCACGGCTGCGCAGGCACAGGTAGCCGAAAATGTCATCCGGACCGCCACCAGAATGACCAAGAAGGACTATGACGCCGCTGTGGCCGCCGGACAGATCCCTCAGGCCACGCAGGACGCCGTGAACGCCGCCATTCAGGCGCAGCTGAGCGATCCGGATGTGCAGAAGCAGATCAACGCCACCGTGGAGGCGCAGATGGCAAGCGAAACCGTGAAGAACACCATCAAAGCCCAGACCGATGCCCAGATGCGGACGGAAAAGGTGCAGGCTGCCATTTCCCAGAACGTGGAGCTGCAGGTGAAGAAGGCCATTGCCGCGAACATGGCCTCCGATGAGGTGCAGAAGCAGCTGCAGGCAGCCTCCGAGGGCAGCAAGACCCTCATTGCCCTGAAGGCCTCTCTGGACGACTACAACGCTTTCTATATGGGTCTGCTGGACTACACCGCAGGCGTGGATGAAGCCGCCGAAGGCTCCAACGAGCTGTACGCCGGTGCCGGCGACCTGAAGGACGGCACCGCCGAGCTTCGGGCAGGTGCAGCCAAGCTCTATGCCGGCGTGCTGCAGCTGAAGGACGGCACCCCCGCTCTGGTCAGCGGCGTGACGCAGCTGAAGGACGGCGCCATGCAGCTGTCCGAGGGCTTGCAGCAGCTCAACAAAGAGGGCATTCAGAAGCTGACGAAGCTCCTGCAGGACGACCTGGGCGACCTCACCGCCCGCGTGCAGGCCACCATCGACGTGTCCAAGGACTACCGCAGCTTCTCTGGCATCAGCGACGACGCCTCCGGTCAGGTGAAGTTCATCTACCGCACCGACGAGATCGCCTGATCCGCCGCAGGATCGTCCATATCCTTTCCAAACAAAAAAACCGCCGCCGCGAATTCCACGGCAGCGGTTTTTTTTATCTATTTTCGCGCCGTCAAGCATCCCGCAAGGGCGGATACTCCATGAATTTTCTTGCCGCCAGCGAGGCGCTTTTCCCTTGGCGGAAAGTGCGCTTTTCTCTGCAAATGCACTTATACTGTACTATATTTCATTTTTCCCTGTTTGCGCTTAACTCGGATGCATACTATGCCAAGATCATCCCATATGACGATGGAACAATGCGTATTTCCGTAGTTACAGCAGATAAAATGGCATGGCTACCGGCAAAGCATTCAAGGATGTGCAACTGATAAACGGCGCAGGGTTTGAATATAGTAACGGTCGAATGGCCAGCAACAGGCTGACTCGCAACCAAATCGAGCTGCTGTACAAAACCGACCGCATCGTCACCGGCAGCGAAGCAATCAAGATTAATGATATCATTGAAGCAAGAAACCACTTCCTTGCGGTCGATATGGTTTTGAGCAATGCCATGAAGCCCCTGAACCAGGCACTCATTCACCAAGTCCAGATGCAGTTGCTCAGCGACAATTGCCGCCACAAACGACATGCTCCTATTCCTTATGGATATCGGAAATCATCCACCGCACCTAAGTTCGGCAAAACCACGCCGCCTTCAGAGATCGGGGCGGCCATGACCGCTCTGATTAAAGAATACGAATCTCAGAAATATATCGGCTTTCACGAGATTCTGGATTTCCATGTGAAATTCGAACGTATCCGCCCATTTGAAGATTGTAACGGCCGCGTTGGCCGACTTCTCATGCTCAAAGAATGTCTCCGACATAGTGTTACTCCCTTTATCATCGACGACAAACGCCGCACCGGCTATCTGGAAGGTATACGTTGTTGGGATAAGGATCGTAGCGTCTTTATGGATGTCTGCATGGAAGCCCAAATGCGTTTTGAGGCTCAAATTGCGTTGCAGGGATTGTTGGAATGCCAAGACCGCTTTAAGCGCATAGCAACAAAAACCAAGTGAGAAAAAGCCTGAGGTGTTCTTGCCGGACACCTCAGGCTTTTTTAAGATGCTTCTCATTGCCAACACGCAATACCGTTCACGATTCATATAAATGACATGATACTTTACCCGCGGTCTCACTTCCTTTCTGTGAATTGCAGAAAATCCCGCAGTAATTTATTTTCCATGCGCAGTCGTTCCAGTTCCGCCTCTGTAGTTTCTTTCATTGGGCGACCTTTTCTTCTCAGAGGTTCTCCATTGGCCGCCTTTCTCTTTCGCCGATTCTCCCGTGCGATCCAATTTTTGATCTGACTCTTTTCCAATCCCAATTTCTCTGCTATTTCTCGTTTGGCATATCCCGCTTCTCGCAGTTTCTTTATCTGCTCTTCATATTTTCCTATATCCGTCCATTTCCGTTTGCACATATGAATACCCCCTGATGTAGTACTTTCATTTTCCTACATCAGGGGGCTTTTTGTCTATTGTCCGTTTTTCCTGGACCTGTTCAAAATGTAGGGGGATTTCACTATTATAAGGAATTGCGGATGTTTATTCCTTATGGTCCTCCAGCCAGCGCAGGGCCATATACGCATATACGGCGCTGCCTCCGGGAAGAACGCTTTCATCGAACTTCGCCATAGGGTGGTGCTGGGGATAGCAATAGCCCTTTTCCGGCTGTCCGGCGGCCAGGGCCAGCATGACAGAGGGGACCTCCTGGCTGACATAGGCAAAATCCTCGGAACCGGCGGTCTTGGAGCCGCTTCCGCCACCCATGGCATTCAGCTCCTCCACAGAAAACGCCTTCTCCGGTCCCAGCAGCTCTTTCGCATAGATCTCACAGCAGCGGGACAGCTCCTTGTCATTGACCAGCGTGGGACAGCCGCTGCCGAAGGTCACGCCCGCCTCCGCCCGGAAGGCTTTGGCAGTGCCTTCGGCGATCTCCGCCATCCGCTGTTTGATAAAAGCCCGCGTCTCCTCGTCAAACGTGCGAATACTGCCGCCCATCGTGACAAGATCGGGGATGACATTGGCGGCAGTGCCGCCGTTCATGGTGCCAATGGTCAGAACCGCGCGGTCACCCAGCGCCAGTTCTCTGGCGTGGATCTCCTGGAGGGCGATGAGGATATGGGCGGCGGCCGTCAGGGGGTCCACGCCGGTGTTGGGCATGGAGCCATGGCAGCCCTTCCCCTGGACCTTGATCTCAAAGTAATCCGCTGCCGGAGCGCTGACGCCGGGCGCTGAGACGATCGCCGTTCCCGCCGGGAAGGGCATTCCGGCCATCACGTGGATCATCAGGGCGGCGTCCACCTTGGGATTTTCCAGCAGGCCCGCTTCGATCATATCGTGAGAGCCCTCAAAAATCTCCTCGGCAGGCTGGAACATCAGCTTGACGGTGCCTTCGATCTCATCCTCATGGGCCTTCAGCAGCCGGGCGGCACCCAGCAGCATGGCTGTGTGGAGGTCATGGCCGCAGGCGTGCATCCTGCCGTTTTGGGACGCAAACTCCACGTCGGCCTCCTCCCGGATGGGCAGGGCATCCATGTCCGAGCGCAGCAGGAATACCTTTCCCGGCTTCTTGCCTCCCACCAGCGCCACAAGGCCCGCCCGGCCGCAATCCACCGGCTGGAGGCCCATATCCGCCAGTTCTTTTCGCACGAACGCAAGGGTCTCGCCGATATCGAAGCCCGTCCCTGGGCATTGGTGCAGCGTCCGCCGCTCAGACAGGACACGGTCCCGAATCTCTTCCGCTTCCCGCAGCAATTTTTCAGATGTCATACTCCGACCTCCCAACAACGAAATAGGATCTTTTGGATTAGTATATCACCATTGGAGCGTAAGCGTCAATTCCAACGGCGTCTATACAGGCTCCGTCCTCCGGGATATAATAAAGTTCCGGTATTGAGAGGTAAAAGTATCCCGGCTGCAATTCGCAGCCGGGATAGAAAAATTCAGCATACGCCATCCATAATATTATCGTATTGCGTCTGGATGTGGTCATGGAATTCCTCGCTGGTCATAGATCGATGCAGGTCCGTGCCATTTTCAACCAGATAATTAAATACTCAAAGAATTCCCCCGCCGCATATTCAACACCGTACTCCTAAATTAGGTCAGCCACTACTTCTACCATCATCCCACCACTAACTTATTCGTCTTCTTTAAGAATTTCGCCGGGATTGGGCGATCCAGATGCCATGTGATATTCATGGGTCTTGAGCCTTGGTGCTTCACATAATTGGCTGTTCCCAGATAGGTATACGCCTCCGCACCGCCGGTCACACGATCAGACTTGAACTCGCGGACGAACAGCAGCACCTTACTACCGCGTTCTTTATGGTGGACATAGCGCTGGCCGGTGGGCGAATTATCCGCCGTTGTGCTCTGGCTCTGCCAATGGAATAGACTCTCATTGATGGAGTAGTCGTTGTACATGGTTGTGGGCGAATAGTCCTTGTCCGCCTTATTGAGCGTCACAAAGAACACGTCCAGCTGCTTCTCCGGCAACCACTTCACACCTTCACGCACGGTAGCAGGCTTCATAAAGTCCATGGCAACCAACAACTGATCGCGGGTGTAGGTACAATGCAGATCCAGCGGACAGTCAAAGCCCAAATCCACAGGCTCGTCAATGAAATCGATCTGTTCAAATCGATATTGGAGCAGACTTATCAGCTCACCTAACAATGTGGTGCAATCGGACAGCGCATAGAGGTTATCCTGCACTTCTTCACTGCCCCAATCCTCGACTGCCTTGCCCCAGATAGTGATATAGAACATCTGCAGCATTCGCTTCTCAACATCGGACAAGGCAGCGAAATCCACATCATCCAAACGTGGCAAAATGTTCAGCAGGAAGGAAATCCAGCGACGAGAATCGATGACAGCAAGACGAGCAAAAGAAACTGCATCGCAGCCGTCAGTGCGCCACACGGATCTTCCGTGAGCTGGAATACAGCGGTCTGATCATCCGTAAGAAACAGGGGCTCGGCAAACCGGCAGTCATCACCCTGAACTATCCAGCAGATGCCCGCTTGATCATGAAGGAGGATGATGCGGATGTGGGATGAGATCAGGAAGGTGAAACCCATCGAGCGAAGACCGGACGGAGAACTGTTCCGCCTCACACCCAAGCAAGCTCGACGCGCCTGGCAGTTGGTCAAGCTCTGCTGCAACAATGTTGACGGCGACTGTCTCCTGCTGGATGACGGAGAAGGCTGTGCCTGTCCGCAATCTATCGCCTACACGCTCATCTGCAAATACTTTCGCCGCGCAGTCCTTCCATCTGAACCGGAGCTGGAAGAAGACATCTTCAACCCGAAGGATATGCGCCGGTGCAAAATCTGCGTCACTCGCTTTATTGCCCGTTCGGGACGTTCTAAATACCGCCCTGACTGTGCTGCTGAAGTGCATCGCAAACAGAAGGCCGCCTACGCCCGAAAAAAGAGGTCGAGCGTAGATAATTAACCCCACAAAAAGCCAGTCATTTCAAGGGTTTCCAGAAGCCACTTCAAGGGTGGCTGAATGTTTTCCCATGACACCTACAAAATCCGTTTTAATCTGTCTACATTTTTACCCATGAAAGGAGTTCCTATATGACCGAAACTATGACCTATACATCTCTTGATCAGCTGCCCGTTGCCGTTCAGGCAGAGGACATTGCCGCTGTCCTTGGCATCTCCCGCGCAGGCGCATACACTTTGATGCGAAGCAAAGGCTTCCCAACAATTTATGTGGGCAAGCGCCGGATGATCGTCATGCGGGACAAGTTCATCGCATGGTTGGATGAGCAGGCATCCTGATGCAAAAAACGCCACCTGCGGAAAGTTTTTTCTGCAGGCAGCGGAACCGGGTATTTCAAATTCTGGCGGTGTGATCTATAATAAAATTGCAAAACGCCTGTGCCAGAGAAAGGAGTAAGCATGGCAAAAAGACGGGCGAACGGAGACGGCCATCTCCGTCAACGTCCAAACGGCACATGGGAACTGTGTCTGATGATTGGTTTCCATGATGACGGAAGACGCAAATACAAAGCCAACGATCTCATCCGCAAGAATCCCGTTCGCTTCGCAGAGAAGATGCGCAATCGGGAACCCATTAAGCGGAAGGATGCCTTTACCACGGAACAGGTAGCGATCCTCATGGAAAAGCTGCCGGAGGACCGTATGGGACTCAGCATCCGACTGATGCTTGGAACCGGAATGCGCACACAGGAGATTTTGGCTTTGGAACCCCGGCATATCGAACCGGATGGCTCAGTCATCCGCATTGAGCAGGCCATCAACATGTACAAGGGCACCGGTGTTGTAGGTACGCCCAAGTCCCACGACAGTTACCGGAGCATCCCTGTACCGGAAAGCCTGCGCTACTGCGCGATTGAATTGAGAAACACGGATAAAAAGTTTATCTGGGAAGTACGAAAGAAAGACTGCCCATGCAACCCTACTTACTTCCGTGACCAGTTCAAAAAGACTCTGCAGGCCATTCCTGAAGTACCTCTCCTGACACCGCACAGCTGCAGACATACCTATGTCAGCCAGATGCAGGCGTTGGGCGCAGACTTGGCTACCATCCAGAGTATCGTGGGACACGCCGATATCAGCATGACGCAGCACTACCTCCACGTACAGGAATCCATCCGGCAGGACGCCATCGACCGGTTCAGCAAAGCCTTTCCAACAGGCCACAGCGGACCGGAAAATCCGCCTCCTGTCTGCAAGGTGCTGAAGTTCCCCAATGTGGGTTGATGTGACATTTCGTACAGCCAGTCCATAGAATGACAAGGTGATTCCGGTATAACTCCTGTACGAAAAGTTCCGTCAAAAAAGCAGGGTTCCGCAGCACCCCTCAATACGTGGACATATTGGACGAAAACGGCAGATATCAGACGAAAAAAGACCTGAAATCTTTCGATTTCAGGTCTTTTTGGTGGAGATAAGCGGGATCGAACCGCTGACCTCTTGAATGCCATTCAAGCGCTCTCCCGAGTCATCGGTTAAGCACCCCCACAGGCATCTTTCCAAGGTATCTCCAGCTACTCAGATTGTTGAATGGCCAATTAAATTTGTTCAGTTGATTCCGTGCCCAACATCGGTATTGCAATGCCGATGTCATTGGTTTGGATGTCCATGCGGTAGTCTTGGAACACGGTCACGCATTTGAGCATATAGCCCGCAATCATTTTCTGTGTCTCAGCGCTGCAGACCTCGAAGATATTTGCCCATTCCATGATCCGCGCAGCGTGTTTCTCCGGTTCTGCGACGGTCTCTGATAATCCCTCCACCTGCGCTTGCAGGATCCCAACGCCTTTCCGCAGAGATACGACCCTCTCGTATGCTTCATCCAGGACTTCTGTCAGCATGCTCTGGCGTTTGGGATCGGCCTGCTGGATGGAGTCGAGGAGCCGATCCTTAAACAGCTCATATTGACTCTGCGATTCTTCGAATTGCTGTGTAAGCTCCAGAAGCTCGGCTTGTTTTTCCGCCAGCTGCTTCTTTGTATCGTCCGTGACCGTTGATATCCCGCCGCACTTTACCGCCGCAAATAACTCACGCAAATATGCTTTTACCCTTGCATCCAGGATGTGTGCCGTGTAGCCGGTCGGTCCGCTGCAAGGGCATCTTTTTCGCACCTTGTTGTAGCATATATAGCGTGTACGCTTTCTCTTCACGCAGGTACCATCTGCCTTGACATAATCGGCTGTGCTGCTGGTCAGGATCAACCGTCCGCCGCAGTGTCCGCAGCGGATATTCCCGGAAAGCATCGCCTGGCCCCTTGTGTTGCGAGGAAGTGTCCTTGCGGCGTCATGTGCATTTGTGCGTTCCCGCATCAGTATTTGTGCCTGGCAGAAGGTGTTCGGAGCAACGATTTGCAATTCCGGGATCACATCGGACCGGCTGCTTCCGCTTCGCAGGACCCCCGTATACAGAATATTGTGGAGAATATGCCCGACTGTCGCCTCATGCCAGTTTTGTCCGTCTCTGTTCTTTAGGCCACTGTCATTGAGGGCCGAAGCGATCCGGCATCTTCCATATCCGGAGTTGACACATAGACGGAACATCAAGCGAATCGCATCGGCTTCATTCTCCTCAATAACAAGCTTCATCACCTCGTGCTTGCGCTTGTTGAGGATTCCACTGGGTTCCAGTTTATAGCCATAGGGAACAATGCCTCCGCGGAAGCGTCCTTCGGCAACAAGCTGCTCCAATGCGGTCTTGGTCCGAATGGAGGTCTTTTTACTTTCTCCGCTGGCTTGCCAAAAACGGATATAATTCATTAAAAAGTCCACATGCTGGTCAAATCTTTGCTCCCCTTCTTTCACGCTCCACACCGCGATGCCATGGGAGACGAACCACTCCACGATAAATGGTGTTTCATCTTCTTTGTGGCCAAGTCTGTCGAACATAAACACGAGAAGTATATCGAATCTATCTTTTAACGCATCCTCTTTGAGCCTGATGATAGCCTCTCTGTCGGCCGCGCTGACCTTAAACCGCTTCCTGTTCCTCCTGAACGATCTCCCAGCCCATGGACTCCGCGAACTTACGGCAATCTTTTCTCTGCATTGGGATATCCGCCTGTTTCAGTGGGTCATAGTTTACCTGCTTTGTCGTTGAGACACGATATAAGCAGCATACTCTTTTCTTCATGTATCCTTCCTTTCACTTCAGGCTCGGATACACCTCCCCAACACTATTATTGCAGGTAATAGCGCTCCCGTCAACACAGCTGGCAACTTGCTTGTTTACGCCGGGTTGATCTCCTGGGAACCCAGTCCCAGTTCAAACTGTGCGAAGCTCATGTTGAGCTCGATGTGCAGGCGATAATCGGAGTACACATCAACTCTCTTGATGATGTATCCTGCGATCATCTTCTTCACATCCATGTCGCTGCCATCGAACATCTCGGACCATTCCATGATGCGACGGTAATCCGCCTTGATGGCTTCGATACGCTGATTGCTTTGCTCGACTTCCTCGTTGAGTTCCGTCAGTTGGGCATTGGCATCCAGCATCTTAGTGCGGGCATTGTTGACCAGTTCTGACAGGATTTCCATCGGGAACGCACTCTCGCCCTGCACAGCTTTGATAATCTCCAGCTTCAAGGATTCATATTCTTTGGTTGCCTTTGCGGACTCTGCTTTGGCATCCACAAGGCGTTTCTTGAGACTGACCATGGCGCTGCGGTGGGTACGGGAGATGATCTCATTCTCCTCTACAGAGCGCATTCGGTCGAATACCTGATGGAGAATGTCGGTGACCATCTTGTCCAGAATGTGCATGGTGTAGCCGGTCTGCCCATCGCAGTCACAGCGCTTGCGGGTCTTGTTGTAGCACACATAGCGGATGCGCTTGCGGCCAACCTTTTCGCCGGCAGCGTTGATTCGAGTCGTTCCATTGGTGGTCAGTGTCAGGCGCCCACCGCAGTGACCGCAGAACACATTGCCGGACAGCAGGGACTGTCCTCTGGTGTTGCGGGGCATGGTTCGCAGTGCATTGCACTCGTTAGCACGCTCGGCCATGAGTTTCTGCGCCAGCTCGAAAATCTCCGGCGAGATGATCTGCAGATCAGGGAATACTTTAGACTGCGTACTGCCGCTCCGAAGCACTCCGGTGTACAGGATATTATGCAGAATGTGACCGACGGTAGCTTCGTGCCAGTTCTTCCCGTCACGAGTCTTGATACCCATCTCAGACAGGAAGTTGGCGATTTTGAATCTGCCGTAGCCGGAGCCAACACACAGGTCGAACATCATACGCACGACCTTTGCCTCATCGGGATTGATCTCCAGCTTGAAAACCTCATGCTTGCGCTTGTTATATGTGCCGCTGGGTACCAGGTCATAGCCGTAAGGAGCGGAACCACCACGGAAGCGGCCTTCCTGCACCATCTGCCCGAGGGCGGCCTTGGTACGCATGGAGGTTTTCTGACTCTCACCGTCTGCCTGCCAGAAGCGGATGTAGTTGGTGAGACGGTCAACATGCGTATCGATTCGCTGTTCGCCCTCATTGACGCTCCAGACCTGAATACCGTGGTTGATGAGCCACTCGACTACGAAAGGCGTTTCTTCGGCTCGTCTGCCAATACGGTCGAACATGAACACCAGCAGGATGTCGAATTTTCCCTGCTCGGCATATTCTTTAATGAGCTGGATCTTGTCACGGTCATTGGCGCTGACCTTGAATCCGGACACGCCGTTTTCCTGTTCCTCGTACACGATGGTCCAGCCCATCCGCTCTGCAAACTCACGGCAGGCTTTTCTCTGCACGGGGATATCGGCCTGATTCTGGTCATCGTGGTCGACCTGTTTGGTGGTGGAGACGCGGTACAGACAGCACACTCTGTTCTGGATGCTGAGTACATTTTGATAAGAACAACAAACTCTTTCAGCCATAATGTATCCTTCCTCTCAATTAACGATTTAGAAATGTGAGAGGTTCAGATACACCTTTCCATGTATTCACTTTTCAAAGTACACGGCATTCCGCCACCTTGATTATCTCACATTTCAGGTTGAATAGCTATCAAAACCTTGAAATATAAGCAACAAAGAAACGGCCTCCAATCCGGCAAAATTGCGCTTGGGCAGCTTGGGTGGTAGCTTAGGTGGTACCACCCAAGTACCCATCGCTGGTGAACTGAATTCTTGGCGGAATATTTTTATCAAAGCATACCGCACACGGCATAAAAAACAGGCCGCAGTGGTAAACTGCGGCCTGTCGCCATGTTTATTTAATTCCAGCTGTCTGTGTGCTGCTTGCGCTCCAGATATTCCTTCGGTTCTTGCTCATCGGCAGGCCGCACTCTCTTTTTGCTGCAGTCCGGGCATTGGTCACATCCAGCCTGCGCTTCGAAGGTATAGTGACAAGCGTCACAGGTATAGATTTTCTTGCTCATTGCTCGTCCTCCGCTGCTTTCTGAGAGGATACTGTTCTCTCGGTCCAGGCAGGGTTTTTCAGCAGTTTCTGCTCAATCAGCAGAAGTTCCTGCGTTGCATAGCTGAATGCGATTCGATCCTGCTCTCGGAGAACATATTGATTTTGCATCGTCTCATATGCTCTCTGCACATCTGCGTTGTCTTTGGCAGATTGGAAGAATGTGAACTCTGAGGGAGCTACACCGGGGATGCCGTCTAAGCGGCCAGATTCTTCCTCCAGCCGGATATCCAGCAGATGCTCCATTTGAGCAGGATCCGCCATTAAAAGTTCGATTTTGGGGTTGTGCGATAATACAGCCAAATCATATATGTGCTTGGCCGCCTCAAAGGCACGATGCTCAACAGAGGACTTTCTAACATAGGCTTCCGCCGCAAACAGCTTATCGACGAAGATACGCTCCATGGTGATTGTCTGGATATTAAAGGGACTTACTTCATAAACTGTTTCCAGTATTCGCCGTTGCTCCTCGGTGGCCAGATCATAGAGCATCGCAGACACCTCCAAGGTATCAACCGGCTCACTGATTGTAAAGGATGTGGCCTCGATTTTCAGCTTACCGAAGCGCTGCAGTGCGTCATTGCTGTCGTAGGCCGTTGCAGGGTCGTAGGTATATACGGAAATAACCTCCGAGCGATTAGTGCGTCCTTGCTCAGGATCTCTCGGGAGTGACACATACTTTTTAGTCGCCCGTTCCAGCCGCTTGACGCTTTGGCTTCGGCTACAGTTTCTGGTATCAACTGAAAGATCGATATCCTCAGAAAAGCGATTGGTCGTTTTCAGCGCTTTGTACAGCGCCGTGCCGCCCTTGAAGTAGGCCGGTAAACCGTCCTTTTGCATTTCGGCCAGTTCACTCAAAATCAGAACGACATAATAGTCCTTCTCCAGCACATCGGTACGGTAGCCTGTCCTTGAATGAATGTCCTCCAGCAGAACGCCAAATGCGTCCTTGTCCAAATGTAGTTTCATATCATCTCTCCTGCACTTGCCGTGCTTGCCAGATGAAGCACAGTCGTTTTGTTATAAAAGTCATTTGCGAAAGCCAGCAGGGTTCCGTACTCAAGTCTTTTTCCTTTAATATGGCGTGCGATGATCTCATAAGGATGGGCATCGTCTACCGGGGCTTTGTCCAGAAGTTCAAGAACATCCAACACCTGCAGATAAGCTTTGTTCTCCGCAGTCACGGCAGTTTTGGGAGGGCGAATCGTCACGCCAAGTTTTCTATCTGCTCTCGCACACTCTTTCGCTACATTCGTGGCAAGAATGCGCTGCCGCGGCATTTGAGAAGTGAGCCCCAATTGATGCATAACTGTGAAGCCGGTTTCATAGCCGATATTAGGCAGCAGGTATTTGTCTGCAATTAGCTGCTCCTTATTGATACCGACTTCTCCAAATGGCGTCACGGATGTTCGGTAATATATGCCCTTTTGGTAGCATCTCAGTTCAGGAAGAACCGCTCCGTCCATGATCCGTTTGAATGCAACAGCGGTAGCTGCAGCGGCTTCCTTATTGTCAAGCTGATAGACCGTTCCAAGCTGCTGCGCAACACGGTTCGTATAGATGGGTGTACCGACAGCTTCTTTTTTGAGAATATCACAAGTAAAGTCTACATAGGTCGCACGCATTCCGACCGCCTCCTTGATATATTATATTCAGAATTACGCTTTTAATTCCGAAGAAATTATATCATTTCCGATGGAGACAGTCAAGAGTATTACAGCAGATGCTTTTGCTGTGTCACTATGCAGGTTGTTCCTCGCTATACAACCCATTCTTTCGGAGATATGCGTCCAGCAAGGTATTGCGTACCAGAGAAGAGAGTGTCGGATTGGCCTCTTGAGCAAAGCTGATCGTTACCTTATGACCCTCAATGGTCATCTGGATCTGATTTGCATTTTTCTCTAATATCTTTTTCATTCCAAAGTCCTCCGTTTCGTTTATTCCTCCATTCGATAGCAAAAATAGAAGACCGCCCCCAATTAAGCGAGCTCTTGCCAGTCCCCACTCATGTAGCAGCCTTCTGTTTTTCTTTTTTGCTCTTTGCCTGTATTTGACACTACTCCCCCAGGCAGAGCGGCAACTTGAACTGTGCTGGCGCACATCACGGGACTCTCACCCCTCCGAGGATCTCTCGAAGCTGCGTACAGGAGTATCATTATGGGCTGACGGGATTATGGCGGGGACAGCTTGCCAAAGCTTCCTTGGCCTAAGTGGGTATCGCTCTGCACCTTATTTGGCCGTCCTTTGATGCGGAGATGCTCCGCACAGGTGGTCTTTGCGCACTCGGCCTGACGCTGGCTCCGTCAGCTAATGTATTCAAGTTGCCGGATATGACCGCTTGGGCGGTGTTTTTCAAGGAACAAAGCCGCTGATTTATCAGCAGCGGAGTGAGGTTCAAAGTTCTCTCACTCTATTAGCCGTTGAAAACACCGTTTGCACCAAACTTTTTTGTCATCTCAGCATCTTTTTCAATTTCTGCAAGATACGGATCTTGCGATTATGGATCGTCATTCGATGGATACCCATCATTTCTTCCAGCTCACGCTCGGAGCACTCGTCGAAAAACAGCGCATGGATCAGAGCCCGTTCTTCTTCGCTCAACTGATCCAGTGCGGCCCGCAAACGGCATAAATCGTCTTTCTTGATCACGGCATCCTCGACGCCTTCAGCATCGTCCGCAAACTGGCACTTTGCAGAATATACGAGTCGCTCCAGCGAATCCTCTTTACTGGGAACATAACTCTCCGCACCATTCTCGGCATTTTTCCTGCGCTGTTCGCTTTTCAGATCCACCTCCATGTATTTCATCTTGCGGTCGCTTTTCTTTAAGACTTCCAACACATCCGGGCGCTCTTTTAAGCAGGGATATATCTTCAAATAATCAACCCGATATGGGTCATTGTGATACGACATTTTCTGTCCTCCGTTTTTCGAGATTTGGTGGTGAAGCAAATCTCGAAAACGGAGGGCCACGGCAGCGTGGCAAAGGCGTCCCAAAATGTAAAAAAGCTCCCGGAGCGCAATGGCTCCGGGAGCAGGACACAATATTAGAATGATGGGCTGTCTGCGGCGCGGGAGGGCCGTACAAATCCGTACACAAGGGGCGCAAACCGGCCTTGTGGTGACCAACGGCGTAATATCGTCTCCTGCACAGCAAAAAAATCACCCGCCCGCATCATCTATCGGACGCATCCGATAACCAATGATAACGGGCGGGCAACCTCAGCCGTGACCTGCTGGACAACCTCCTGTATGACTTTTCTATGACCTCAGCTGCAACCTGCTGCGCAGCCTCCTGTACGACCTCCTCCGTAACCTCTGGAGCAACCTACTGCGTAACCTCTGCTACAACCTCCGGAGCGACATTAAGCAGCTCTCATTTTATGTGCAAATACTTCTTGATGACCTCGGCATGCTCTAACGCCAGATAGGGCTTTGCCGCCGTATAGTAGGTCTGCGCCATAGAGAGATTTCCTTGGAATCCCATGGCGAGGATCGCATACATGTTCAGTTCGCTATCCTTCGGATCGAAGCGCAGAGCATCAATGGCCGTCTTTTGCGCCAGAATATAATCCTTGCATTCCATCTTCAGGCGGACATATCCCTTGGTAATCTGCAGGTACAGGGACTGATAGTACATGGACAACTGCATCAGCCACAGCTCATGTTCACATCTTGGGAGTAACTGTCCTTTATACATATCGACTGCGCTGTGGTAGAGGGAATGCCGCATATCCGGGTTTTCTTCTGTTTTCAACTGAATGCAGGCATCCTCAAAGCGGTCGAAATCCGTATGGATATTGAAGTTGGGATTGATCTGGAATGTACCATTCTTCCCGATGACCAGCTTGTCGAGCCCGATGACGGAAAGAGTACGCCGCAGGCGGTAAACGATATTATTGACGACCTTATATGGCGAATCGAGTTCGTCGTATGGACAGATGATCTCTGCCAGTGTGTCAACAGTGAAATTCTTTTTGTGGTTCAGAATGAGATATGCCAGAAGCAGGTAGCACTGGTCCGCTTTAATATCTTCTCCGGTCAATGTCCCTTTGGAGCTGATGATCTCCATGCCGCCAAAGAAATTGATATGGATGTCTTCCGGATTGTATTTGGAGGCTTTTGTTGCTGCCAACAGGGACTGCTGCTGTTTGATTTCGTTGAGTTCCACAACCACTGCATAGGAGGCGATGAATAGGAAAACCGGGTCATCCGTGTAGCGGGTCGGATCGTCCACGGCAATGAATCCCTGATTAATCCGTTTGGAGAATGGTGCCGCCAGCAGTGTAGTCACCCCATACTCCCGAAAGAAGGCTGCCTCATCTGGATAGACTTTCTCTAATCTCTGCAAGTCAGAAATCACGACCGGTTTATTGGCCCGAAGTGCTTTCCTCCATCTCGGGAACTTCTCCATGGGCAGGCACTGGAGCATGTCCCTTTGCGCCGGCACACCATCTTTGCACCATTCGTAGGTAATGACGCCGATTCCCAGATCCCAGTCAGCTTCCACCACAGAGGCTCTTGATGCGCCATAAAACTCAGCTGCACCTTTCAGAAGGCCACTGATGATAGCTTCTGAATCCTCGGTGTTTCGCAGACTGGCCTCCAATACGCTCATCCCACGGTGGAATGCACTGCATTCAACAAATGGTATGTTTTCCTGCATGATTTCGTTGCTCATGGATACGCCTCCTTTGATTGGTAAAAAAATACAGAGACTGTCCAATGTAACTCGGGCAGCCTCTGCTGTGAGCCGCACAGTATGGCTGAGCGGTTATGTACTATACGATTGTCTTGATGAATGCGGCAAGCGCCTCGCGCTGATCCTCCTTGAGAGCCGCAACACTATTATCTAATTCACTCTTGGCGTTAGGTGAATTTGCCGTATCGTTCTCCGTAAAGAACTGCGCCAGTGTGATTCCGCAAGCGTCACAAATCGCATTTACCGTTGGTAGGGACGGTTGGTTATTTCTCTTGAAGATATTGCTGATCGTTGTCTGCGACAGGCCAGATTCCTGCGCTAATCGATAAATAGTCCATCCACGCTCGGCCATCAGCTGCCGGATTCGGTTTTGTGCATTGAACATATATACCACCTACTATGTTATTAGTTTACACCTCATTTGATTATCCTTGTAGAACTCATCAGTATGGTATATGGCAATCAAATGATGTGTACTTTGTGGTGATATACTATGCAATTCCGGCGTATTACCCAGAGTTAGAACTGCAAATTGTTTTTCTCTCAGGCTTCAATGCAAATCACCTCTATAAAGCAAAATCCCGCAAGGCATGGATTATACACCGATGCCTTGCGGTTTCTCTGTACTTACAAATGTGTTATTTCAGGGAATGGTCACTCACGGGTCAGCCGACGAATATTGCCGATGATGAGCATTAAGTCATCGTCATTCAGCTTTCGCAATTCTTCAATGGCCGTTTGCAGGAGTGCGGGATTTTCTTCGGATTCATCGAAGAATTGGCTTGGTGTAATATCAAAATAGTTACAGATTTGAAGATATTCTGCCATAGGTGGCAACGATTTGCCAGAGGATATGTTATAAACATAGCTTCTGCTATGCCCGAGATCATAACTCATTTGATATTCAGAGACACCCTTTTTTAATCTCAGCTGAGTAATTCGATCACGCACGAATTGTGTGTCCATATGATATTCACCACCTATCTTATGATTATTTTAGGTGATGACCGAAGAAAAATAACCCACGATTTTACGCCGTTTGCCTTGAAAGCATACAATAGTTTATGCTATAATACAAAGAATTATGTTTTTTGCTCTGCGAATCAAGTCATTTATCGAATTGTGCTTGTTTATAGCGTATCAAAAATGTTTTAACCCGCATTGCATTGCAACAAAAAAACGAGTGCCACGGGCACTCGTTCAGGCGTCGCTTCTTTTCGTGAAGTATCTAACTTGAGGATAGCTCACTTGTTGCATTCAACTCCGACTATCAGCCAGCATCTATATGAGGGCAGAAATTGCAGCGGCTTTTGAAAAGAATATTGCTTTTTCCTTTCCAAAGTGCTATAATCGGTATATACCGAAAACAAAGGAGGAAAGCGTCCATGCCAAGACCGCCGCGGTGCCGTCGGATTTGTGGCGCACCACAAGTTGAGACATTCTGCCCTGACGGATGTGGGGATAGTGAGCCGATCCGGCTGACGCTGGACGAGTACGAGGTCATTCGGCTGGTTGACCTGGAGCAGCAAACCCACGAGCGGTGTGCCGCGCAAATGGACATTTCCCGCTCTACCGTGCAGGAGATTTACGAAAGC
>OLSB01000879.1_pt1 | contig 32983 bp, 38 predicted proteins | sample 1672071 | NCBI WGS metagenome assembly OLSB01 (sample SAMEA3136642, study PRJEB25190) | human gut metagenome | biome: human gut; feature: human-associated habitat; material: faeces | place: Austria | collected 2013 | reverse complement strand
GGGGGAGCAACCCCCCCCCGCCACTGCCACCCCCTCGGAAAAGGAGACGATTTCCTGCGGAAATCCTTTTGATTGGAAGTTCGAGAGGGCTGCGGCCCTCTCGAGCTCTCCGGGGCTGTTCTGGCGAGAATTTTGGTTTCCGACGACGCGGGACATGGGGGCGCTCCGCTCCCCCTCACCCCCTCGGGTGACGGGGTGCGAGAGGGTTTTCACCCTCTCGCGCTCTCCCGGGGCTGTTCTATTGAAATTTTTTATTTCCGACGAAATCAGTATGGAGTTTCCGTTTTGAGGGTTTCCCCTTCGATACAGTGCTATCAACCACTATTTGCAGCCCTTTCTGCGCATTTCCTTTTCTGCTTTCATCTGGAAAGCCTTTTTCTTCTCCTTCACGCCGTCGCGGCGCTTTTCGGCGCGGGCTTCCTCGGCTTGAAGCTTCAGGTAGTTCTTCACACGGCGCGGATCCAAAATTCCGGCTTCCACGGCTTCGCGCACGGCGCAGCCGGGTTCGGTACGGTGGCTGCAATCGTGAAAACGGCAGCACCGGGCGTATTCCGCAACGTCGGCGAAAGCCTCGTCCACGCCGCCCGCATCCCACAGACCCATTGTGCGCATGCCGGGCGTGTCGATCAGGACGATGTTGCCATCCAGTGTAAGAAGCTCCCGGTGCGTGGTCGTGTGGCGGCCGCGGCTGTCGTCCTCGCGGATGCCGCCGACCTTCATCTTCGTCCCTCCGGACAGAAAGTTCACGATGGAAGATTTCCCCACACCACTCATGCCAATGAGCGCGCACGTGCGATTCTCAAGCGCCGCGCGAAGCTCGTCCATACCCTCTCCGGTCTGCGCGCTCACGCACAGCACCGAGGCGCCGTTTGCGATTTCACGCACGCGGGAAAGATATTCCTCCCGTTCCGGCACAAGATCGGCTTTGCTCAGAACGATAAACGGCTCCGCTCCGCCGGGCAGAAGTGCCGCAAGGTAACGCTCGATGCGGGAAACGTTGAAATCCGCGTTCAAACTGCTCACAATCACAAAACGATCGATGTTCGCGGCAATCCGCTGTTCCATATCCACGGGTCCCGCCGCCCGCCGAGTCAGCACGGTTTTCCGCGGGAGAATCTCCGCCACGCGTACGCCGCCCGGAATTGGCTCCAGCCGTACCCAGTCTCCGACGCATACGCCGTCCTCATGCCCGGGCGCGCCGATGGCCGGCGCGTAGGTGCACTCAATTTCGCCCTCATCCGTCGCCACGCGCGCCTGTCCCATGTAGGCCGTTACGACGCGGCCGACAAACTCCGTCGTTCCTTCTTTGCCAAAATACCATTCATAGCCATATCGGCTCAATATGCCATTCATTTTCTTCGAATTCTCTCTTTCTTCGGTCGCTGCTGCCCCGCCGAAAAAAGCGCATAAAAATGCCCGACAGCGAGTGCCGGGCATGCAAATGCTTCGTCAATCCCTGTTTTTCGGCGTGTGTAACTATAAAGAATCCCTCACCGTATCCATTTCTCTCATCACACAACACCTCCAAACAAAGTTTCCCATAGTATACTTCCTCCGCACGCCCCTGTCAACCCCCGGGCGCGAATTTTTCAGTCTCCGGCATTTTCCATCTCACTCCAGCCCCAGAAAGCGGCGGGTACGCGGATTTTGGGAGGCGAAGAGGGTTTCCGGCGGGTTATCTTCCACGACGATGCCATTTTCCATGAAGACCACGCGATCGGCTACGTCGCGGGCGAAGTCCATTTCGTGCGTGACGACGACCATCGTCATGCGTTCCGCGGCGAGCTCCTTCATGACGGCGAGCACTTCTTTGGTCAGAAGCGGGTCGAGCGCGCTGGTCGGCTCGTCGAAGCACAGGATCTCCGGATTCATGCACAGCGCCCGGGCGATGGCCACGCGCTGCGCCTGTCCGCCGGAGAGCTGGTAGGGATACTGGTTTTCTCTATCCGCGAGACCCACCTTGGAAAGCATCTTCCGCGCCTGCGCGACGGCTTCGTCCTTCTTCATTTTCAAAACGTGCATCGGCGCGTCGATGAGGTTCTGAAGCACGGACATATGCGGAAACAGGTTGAACGACTGAAACACCATGCCCATTTTGAGCGTGATCGCGCGCTGCACATTTTCCTTCGCATACCGGAGCTTTCCGTTTTGCGTTTCGCACAGCGTGAGATCGTCCATGCGGATCGTGCCGCTGTCGACGCGCTCCAGCTGGTTCAGGCAGCGCAGAAACGTGCTCTTGCCCGAGCCGCTCTGCCCGATCAGCGCCACCACGTCGCCCTTGTTCACCGTCAGCGATACGCCGCGCAGCACCTCCAGATTGCCGTATTTCTTGTATATGTTTTCAGCGGTCAGCATGCCTCGCGCCCTCCTAACGGTAGTAGTTCATGCGGCGTTCAATCCATTTGCAGGTCTGCTCCACCACGCCGTTGAAGATGAGGAAAAACACCAGCGCCATGATGTACGGATCCAGACTTACCATGCCGCTCACCTGCTTTTCAGCCACGTGCAATATGGTTCGGTTGTCCAGACTCACGGCAATCACCTTGGCGATGGAGGTATCCTTGACCAGCGTCACAAACTCGTTGGTCAGGGATGGCATCACGTTTTTGAAGATCTGCGGCAGCTGCACGCGGAAAAACGACTGCAGGCGCGAATAGCCCAGCACCTTGGCCGCTTCCCTCTGCCCCTGCGGCACGGACTGAATGCCGCCGCGGAAGATTTCGGCGAAATACGCCGCGTAGTTCAGCGAGAACATGGAAATGATGCAGCGAATGGGAAAGCTGCCGCGCTTGTCGCCGAACAGAAACCGCAGAACCGGCGACCACTCGAGCCGCGAAAGCAGAAAATAGCTGAACAGCAGCTGAAGCATCAGCGGCGTGGAGCGAATCAGATAGATGTACACCGAAATCGGCATGCGCAGAATTTTGACCTTCGACACGCGCCCCGCCGCCAGCAGGATGCCCAGCGGAATGGACAGAAGGATGGTAAAGCCAAAGATGCGCACCGTCGGCAGAATGCCGGTGAGCATCACCTTCAGAAGATCGCTGAATTTTTCGGCGTCTGAAAACACGTTGAACAGCAAGTTTCTTTCCTCCGTTTACAGCGGGAGACCGAAACCGGCCTCCCGCCTATTCTCTCCGGCTTATTTTGCCAGCAGCACGTCCGTGATCAGGTCGGCGCCGAACCATTTGTTGGAGATTTCGGCCGCCTTGCCGTCTTTCGCCATTTCAATCAGCGTATCGTACACGGCCTTTTCCAGCGCTTCGTCCGCCTTGCGGAAGCCGATGCCGTACAGGTCGTCGCACAGGCTGCCGGTGCACACCAGACTCTCGTCGCCCAGCTGCGTGAGCTTATACTGCGCCACGACCTCGTCGATCAGCACCGCGTCCACCATGCCGTTTTGCAGGTTCATGATCGCGTACAGGTAATCCGCTTCGGTCGTAACCTCGGCCAGCGAAGCATACAGCTCCGAATAGCCGTACTCTTCCAGCGTCAGCACCTCCTCGGCGAACGAGCCGCTCTGCACTGCCACGTACTTGCCCGCCAAATCCTTCGCTTCCTGAATGCCGGAATCCTTCTTCGTCAGGATGACGATGCGGTTGTTGAGATACGCGGGCGTCATGCACATGCTCTCCTCGCGGGCGGGCGTGATGGACATGCCGTTCCAGATGCAGTCGATGTTGCCGTTTTCCAGCAGCGTTTCCTTCGCACTCCAATCAATCGGCTGAAGCACCAGCTCCACGCCCAGCCGCGCGCAGACCTCCGTCGCCAGATCAATGTCGAAGCCCACGATTTCGCCCTTTTCGTTGTTGAAGCCCATCGGCGGGAAGCTGTCGTCCAGCCCCAGAATCAGCTTGCCGCTGTCCGTCATGCGCTTGAGCGAATCGTCCTCCGCCAGCGCGGTCATGGAAAACACAAAAATCAGGGAAAGTGCCAACGCCATCAGCTTTTTCATTTTTCTCTCTCCTTTGCCGGTCGCTTTGCTTTAGCTTGCTAACGTGGTAATATATTAGCACAGCATTTCAACTCTGTCAACCCTTTTTCGCGTTAACTTCTTGAGCAACGCCGCACAAATGAGGTGGTCGGCCGGCGAATGGATTTTTCGTCAGATGCAAATGCAAAGTTCGAAGGTTTACTGGAGGTAAATCGAGGAATTTGCATGCCGCAGATGGCGGAAAAGAGATCGCCTGACGCGCCGCCGAATTGTGCGGTGGTGCCCTTGTATTTTGACATTCGATGCGGTATACTGATACCATACAATCAGAAGGGGGCATTCTCATGGCAAAGCTTCATATCGATTTTGACCGCGCGCTCGGCCGCGTGCGTCCCATGCACGGCGTGGGTCAGCCGCCGCTCACCGGCATTAATAACCGCATGTTTCATTATCTGAAGGAGGCCGGCGTTCCCTATTCCCGTCCTCACGACGCGGGCGGCGATTTTGGCGGCGGCGTGTACTGCGATATATCCTGCGTCTTCCCCGATTTCTCGCGCGATCCCGCCGATCCGGACGCGTATTGCTTTGAATTCACCGACAACCTGCTGGCGGGACTCGTGGAAAACGGAGTAGAGCCGTTCTACCGCCTTGGCGAAGCAATCGAGAACCACCAGCGGCTGCGGCGCTATACCACCAATCCGCCCGCCGACTACGACAAGTGGGCGCGCGTGTGCGAGGGCGTCATTCGCCATGTAAACGAGGGCTGGGCGAACGGGCACCATTTCGGCATCCGCTATTTCGAAATCTGGAACGAGCCGGACAACGACATTCCAAACCGCGACAACCAGATGTGGTCGGGCTCGATGGAGGACTATTTCCGTCTGTACGACGTAGCCTCCAAATATCTGAAGGCGCGCTTCCCGAAATTGCAGATCGGCGGCTACGCGGCCTGCGGCTTCTACGCCGAGGCGAACCGGCTGGCGGGTCGAAGCTTCTCGGATCGCGAGCAGTACTTTGATGATTTCTTCCACGCCTTCCTGAAGTTCGCAGGTGAGAACAAATGCCCGCTGGACTTCTTCTCGTGGCACAGCTACGCGTCCCCCGCGGACACGGAGAACATGGCGCGCTACTGCCGCCATCACCTCGACGCGGCAGGGTTCGCGAACGTGCCGATGATTATGAACGAATGGAACCCCTCGATTCACTGCCGCGGATCCGCCTGCGCCGCCGCCGAAGCCGCGGAGATGTTCCTGCGCATGCACCGCGCCGGCGTGGAAGCCTGCATGTATTATGACGCGCGCTACGGCGTGTCCGTCTACGGCGGCCTGTTCAATCCGCTCACGGCGAAGCCGTTTTCTACCTATTATTCCTTCGTCGCGTTCAACGCGCTGTACCGCGCCGGTACGCAGGTCGCCTGCGAGGCCGACGCGCCGCTGATCGCCATGGCCGCGGCGGGCGAAAACGGACAGCGGCTCGCGCTGATCGTGAACACGACGAACGAGGAAACCGCGCTGACGCTTGAGGGCTGCCCCGTGCCGGTACGCCTTTCCGTGGTGGAGGACGGCGAAGCCTGTCTCAAGTGGCGACCGCTTTCCGACGCCGGCACCATGCCCCCGCATGCCGTCTGGCTGATGGAGTTCTGAGAAAAGCCTGTTCATTTCACGGAAATACGCGAGGCGGCGGCGTTCCAACGGGAACAACCGCCGCCCCTTGTCCGTCCAACCTGCGGGAGGTGGATGGAAATGACTGGAAAGGAAACCTGCGCCCGGCTGCGCGAAATTCGAAATGAAATCGCCGTTCAAAACGGCTTTGAACCCATACCCGACACCTGCACGCATCCGGGAGACTGCCCCGGCACGTGCCCGAAATGCGACGCGGAGCTGAAGGCTCTATCCGAAAAGCTCGAAGCGCGCGCCAGGCTCAAAAAGCGCGTGGCGCTGGCGGGAATTTCTGTGGGACTGTGCGCCGCGCTGGCGGGCTGCTCCGTGGAAACGCCCGTCGCCGAATGGCTGGAACGGCTGACGCGGCCGTCCGAGGTTCGGCAGGCAAACGATCCCGGCGAGGCGACCGTGCTGATGGGCGAGGTCGACATCAGCGGAGCCTATCAGCCGTGAGCGCGCTTCTGCCCGTATACGCGCTGTGCCGCCATCGCATCGATCATGACGGCGGCGGCGTGGTGACGCTGGTCGGTGTAAGCGGCTGTCCGCTGAACTGCCGCTGGTGTCTTAACCCCGAAGCCCGCGACGGTGCGTCCGCCGCAAGGCTCTATACCCCGGAAGCGCTGTATGACGCGCTGGCCGTCGACGATCTGTACTTTCAGGCGACGAACGGCGGCGTGACCTTTGGCGGCGGCGAGCCGCTGATGCACGCCGACTTCCTCCGCGCCTTCATCCGGCTGGTCAACGGCCGCTGGAGGGTGCGCGCCGAAACATCTCTGCACGTGCCGTCGGAAAACGCGGTGCTGCCGCTGGACGAATATATCGTAGACATAAAGGATATGAATCCCGCCATCTATCACGCCTACACCGGCGGGAACGCCGCGCTCGCGCGTGAAAACCTCGCCGCCGTCCTGCGCGCCGGAAGCACCGACCGCGTGCTCGCGCGCGTGCCGCTCATTCCGGATTATAACACGGAAGGCGACGTGCAGAAGAGCGTCGAAGCCCTACGCGCTATGGGCGTGACGCGCGTCGACCCGTTCCGCTATCTTCGAAAGGAAGCCTGATTTTCCCATGAAACTGCTTCTTATCGCGCTGTCCATGCTGTTCGTGCTCCCCGCGTCTGTCTCCTCCGTCGGCTTTATCGGCGGCGCGGACGGGCCGACGGAGGTTTTCGTCACCACCCCTGACACAGCCAATACAAACATTGCCATCATCGGCGGCGCGGACGGCCCGACGGAAGTTTTCGTCACCACCCCCGACACGGCCGATACAAACATTGCCGTCATCGACGGCGCGGATGGCCCGACGGACGTTTTCGCCGTCAGTCCGGACGAGGCCGACGCGCTGACCGTCATCGGCGGCGCGGATGGGCCGACCGCCGTGTTCATAAACGGCTCACCCCGTTTTCTGCCCGCTCTGTGCGGATTCCTTGGCATTCTCTTTGCAAACGCCGGCCGCTGAATCGCGCCGGCGTATTGCGTCGGCGCTCTTTTTTTGCTATAATAATACCGGAACACGAATGTGGGAGGCGACCGGCATGCGAACTCGAACGAGCGTGCCGCCGGTTTTCTGATGGCGCGCATCTACGGCTTCCCGCCGGTGGCGGACGCGAACAGCCGCGTGCTGATTCTGGGCAGCATGCCCAGCGTGAAATCACTGGAGGACGGGTTTTACTACGGTCATCCGCGCAACGCCTTCTGGCGCGTGCTGGCCGACGTGTTCGCCGAGCCGCTTCCGGAGGACATTCCCGCGAAGAAGCGGCTGCTCCTGCGCCACGGTCTCGCGCTGTGGGATGTGATCGTCTCGTGCGAACGGGACGGCTCGCTGGACAGCGCCATTCGCCGCGAGGAGCTCAACGACTTCGCCGCCTTCTTCGCCGCGCATCCGAGCGTCCGCGCGGTGCTGGTGAACGGCGGTCTGGCGGCACAGAAATTCAAACCCGCGCTGGCGGAGGGGCGGCCGATCGTGCGCCTGCCGTCCACCAGCCCGGCGTACACGCTTCCCTACGACAAAAAGCGGGCCGCATGGCGGTCTGCGCTTATGCGATTTTTGGAGGACTGACCATGTCTGTGATTGATCTTCTTATAAAAAAGCGCTTCGGCGGCGAGCTGACGCGCGAGGAAATCCGCGAATTCGTGCGCGGCGTGACCGACGGCTCCGTGGCCGACTATCAGGCCAGCGCGATGCTGATGGCTATCTGCATCAATGGCATGACGGCGGAGGAAACGCTGAACCTGACGATGGAAATGGCCGTCTCCGGCGACACGCTCGACCTGAGCGCCATTCGCGGCGTGAAGGCGGACAAGCATTCCACCGGCGGCGTGGGCGACACGACCAGTCTCGTTCTGGTGCCTCTGGTCGCGGCCTGCGGCGTGAAGGTGGCCAAAATGTCCGGCCGCGGGCTGGGCTTCACCGGCGGCACGCTCGACAAGCTGGAATCGGTACCGGGGCTGTCCGTGAGCATGGACACAGAGCGCTTCATTGAAACCGTAAACAAGCACGGTCTTGCGATCATCGGCCAGACGAAATCCCTCGCTCCGGCGGACAAGGTGCTCTACGCCCTGCGCGACGTGACCGGCACGGTGGACTGCCTGCCGCTGGTGGTCTCCTCCATCCTGTCCAAAAAGATTGCCGCGGGCGCGGACGTGATCGTGCTGGACGTGAAGACCGGCAGCGGCGCGATCATGCCTACCTATGAAAAATCGCTCGAGCTGGCGCGCACGATGGTGGACATCGGCAACCGAACCGGCCGCAAATTCGCCGCGCTGGTGACCGACATGAACCAGCCGCTGGGCAACTACGTCGGCAACGCGCTGGAGGTATACGAGGCCATTGAAATCCTCTCCGGCCGCGCCGAGGGCGACCTGAAAACCGTTTCCCTCATGCTGGGCGCACACATTCTGCGTCTGGCCGGCGTCGTGTCCACGGTGGACGAGGGCGTTCGCATGCTGGAGGAAAAAATCCGCAGCGGCGAGGGGCTCAAAAAGCTGTCCGAGCTGTTCGCCTGCGAAGGCGGCGACCCGCGCGTACCCTACGAGCCTGACCGTCTGCCGAAGGCGCCGAAGCAGGTCGACCTGTTTTCCGACGCGGACGGTTACGTGGTCGGCATTCACACCGACAAAATCGGTTACGCCGCCAAGGCGCTGGGCGCGGGACGCGAGCGCAAGGAGGACAAAATCGACCTGTCCGTGGGCATCGTGATGAAAAAACGGCTGGGCGACCGCGTAAAGAAGGGCGAGCCGCTGCTCACCATGCACGTTTCGGAGATTTCGGATGTTCCCCGCGCCGAAGCGCTGGCACGCGAAGCGTTCCGCTTCACGGATACAAAGCCCGAAACGCCGGAACTGATTCGCGGCGTCGTCGAATGAAACGCAAACCAACCGTTTCGGTCTCCAAAATGCCGGAACCTGAAACGCAAAACGAATCCCGACACGCGAAGCGCGGCATGCGGAACATCTTCCGATGCAGGAAGAACGCGCGCGCCGCGGCTTCCGAGGATTTGGAACGCGAAGCGCGAACCGCCAGGCTTTCTCCGCTGGGCAGGGAAAGCCGACCGCCGCACGAAACGCAGGCTGCCGGAAGCGCTCCTCCGATGCGGAACAGAAGGCGTGCGCTTTTCGCCGCGCTGATTTCTCTCGCGCTGCTGATCGGCGGCACGGTCGGCTTTTCGGCGCTGGTTTCCCGGCTGAACGCCGTCTCGATCCTGTCCGCGAACGCGGGCAGCTTCGCGCTGGGGCTGGCGCTCACGCTGGCCTGCGCGGCGCTGATTGCGCTTCTGCCGTCCTCCCGGACGCGCTCCGAGGTTTCTTCGGAGTCGACAGACGAACCGAAGCCCGGCTGCGCGGCTTCGAAGCTGGCTTCTTTCCTTCGAAAGCCGCTTCTGTGGGCGCCGATTTTTGGCGCGCTGGCCGCGGGGGCGGAAATAGGGCTGTTTTTACTGACGGGCAGCGCCCGCGTATCGCATGGGCGGACAGGAACGTCCGCCGGCGGCGTATGGCTGGCGCTGTGGCTCGACGCGGGTCTGGCGCTGTATCCGGCGCTATGGATCTGCGGCGTTCTGCCGCGGTTTGAATCCGTGCGCGCTCCGCGCCTACGGCGCTGGTTCCCGCCTATCGGCGCGGCGCTGGAAGCAGGCTGGCTCCTGTACGCGCGCGGCTGCACGGCGTGGATGTTTATCTTGAACGCGCTCCTGCTGGGCGGGCTTTTGTACGCCTTCGCCGGACGAGCGCGCGCGTGGCTTCCGGCCGCGGCGGGCGTGTTTGCCTTTTCCGCCGCGGCGCGCCTGTTCGGCGAAGCCGCGCCCGTGTATCCGGTGTCCGAGCCGTTTCTGACCGGTGCCGAAGCCGGAGGGCTGTTCGGCTCGCCGGTGCTGACCGTTTTTCTGCTGTTTTGGGGTCTGACCGCCCTGACGAAGCGCGTGCATTCGCACGATATACCGAATGATCCCACGGAATTGGGAGGTGGAATGCAATGAATACCAAACGCATGCTTTTTATCATAAATCCCTGCGCCGGGCAGCGCCGCGTCGCGCGCAAGCTGGCCGACATTCTTCAGCGCTTCTGCGCGGGCGGCATGGTGCCGACGGTGCTGACGACGGAATACGCCGGGCACGCCCGCAAGCTCGTTCAGCAATACGCCGGGCAGCATGACATCGTGGTCTGCGCGGGCGGCGACGGCACGCTGAACGAAACGGTGGCCGGGCTTCTGGAATCCGGCGCGGACATTCCCATCGGCTACCTGCCCTGCGGCACGACGAACGACCTCGCCTCCACGCTGGGACTCTCCCGCGACCTCGATCAGGCCGCGCAGGACATTCTGGACGGCCAGCCGCGCATGCTCGACATTGGCAGCTTCAACGGCCGCAACTTCGTGTACACCGCGTCGTTCGGCGCGTTCACCAGCGTTTCCTACGCCACGCCGCAGCCGATCAAGAACGTGCTGGGCCACTTGGCGTACCTGCTCGAGGGCGTGAAGAACCTCGGGCAGCTTCAGCCGGTGTACGCCGACGTACATACCGACAGCGGAGACTATTCCGGCGATTTCCTGTTCGGCTCCGTCAGCAACACCACGTCGCTGGCCGGAATTCTGACGCTGGACAAGAGCCTTGTGCAGCTGGACGACGGCCGGTTCGAGCTTCTGCTCGTGGACATGCCGCGCAACGCCATTGAGTTCAGTCAGCTGCTGATCAACGTGGCGCAGCGGAAATTCGAGGGGCTTCTGCACCTGTCAACCGCCAGCGCCATCGAAATCAACACCCGCGAAAATGTGGACTGGACGCTGGACGGTGAGGACGGCCGCGGCGGCACGCATTTTGACATTCGCAACTTAGGCGGCGCGGTGCGCATCATCACCAATCAGCCGCTGGTTTCCGAGGGAGAAAACTGAGCCGTTCCCCGAAACGGCCAAAGAAGGCAGGAAAGCACCATGGAAAACGAAAAAGGCGTTCGCCTGAACAAGTATCTGGCGGACGCGGGCAAGTGCTCGCGCCGCGAGGCCGACCGCTGGATTGAGGAGGGCCGCGTCTGGATCGACGGGCGGCGCGGAACGCTGGGCGACCGCGTGCTGCCCGGCATGAAGGTAACCATCGCGGGCGACCGCGTGAAGCGCCAGTCGAAGCCCGTGTACATCGCGCTGAACAAGCCCGTGGGCATCGTGTGCACCTGCGACCCGAACGAGCCGAACAACGTGGTTTCCTTCATCGACCACGACCGGCGCATCTACCCCATCGGCCGTCTGGACAAGGACAGCGAGGGGCTTCTGCTGCTGACCAGCGACGGCAACATCGTGAACCGCATCCTCCGCGCCGCGGGACGGCACGAGAAGGAATATCAGGTGACGGTCGACCGCCCCGTCACGCCGGAGTTCATCCGCGAGATGGAATCGGGCGTAAAGATTCTGGGCACGACGACGCTTCCCTGCCAACTGAAGAAAACCGGCGAGCGCGCCTTCACAATCGTGCTGACGCAGGGGCTGAACCGGCAGATTCGCCGCATGTGCGAAGCGCTCGGCTACCGCGTAAAGACGCTCAGGCGCGTGCGCATCATGAACATCCGACTGGGAATTTTGAAGCCGGGCCAGTGGCGCAACCTCGCGCCCACCGAGCTGAGCGAGCTGTTCCGTCAGCTGGACCGCGCCGATGAGGAAAGGAACGAACGAGCATGAATGTCATGGAACGCCTTCGCAATCGCCACAATTCCTTCCGCAGCGAGCGCCCCGTCGTGCTGGGCTTTCTGGGCGACAGCGTGACGCACGGCTGCTTCGAGGTCTTTATCAACGAAGCCGGCAAGGTTGACACCGCGTGCGAAGCCAGCAGCGCCTACCCGGCGCTGGTCGCGCATGAGCTGGGGCGCATGTTCCCCTTCGCGCAGCCCGCGGTGATCAACGCCGGCGTGTCCGGCGACAACGCCGCCGGCGGACGCAGCCGCCTTGCGCGCGACGTGCTTTTCGCCAGGCCCGATCTGGTTTTCGTCAACTTCGGTCTGAACGATTCCATGAACCCCGACGTGGAGGACGGCCTGCGCCGCTACCGCGAAGCCATGAAGGGCATCTTCGAGGACGTGCGCAGCAGCGGCGCGGAATGCGTGCTGGTAACGCCCAACCACATGTGCGGCTACGTTTCCCATCGCCTTGAGAACGACACCCTGCGGGACATCGCCAGGGACGCCGCCCGCGTGCAGAACGAGGGCATCCTGCGCCGCTATGTGGACGCGGCCCGCGAGGAAGCCCGCGCGCAGGGGGTGCCGGTCGCCGATACCTACCGCGTGTGGGACGCGCTTGCCGCCGCAGGCGTCGACACCACCGAGATGCTCGCCAACAGCATCAACCATCCCTCCCGCGAAGCGCATCGGCTTTTCGTGAACGAGATTCTTCGCGTGCTGCTGGAAGTATAAACCACGCTGATAAAACAAACCGAAGTCCGTTTTATCTCATCGCAGTAACAGACTTCGGTTTGTTTTATCCGTATTTTTGTTTTAAATACAAACTCCGGTCTGTTTTTTCATCTCGCGGAAACCGCCTTTACAGCTTTCCGGAAATCCGCTATAATAAAACAAACAACGCGCGTCGGAGGGATTTCATGAAGAAGAAGCTGCGTCTGCTCGCGGCGTTCGCGTGCAATCTGGCCATTCTGGCGCTGGAAGCGCGCACGATTCTGCCCCTCTGGGACTGGGGCACGCTTCCGTTTTACACGCAGGACAGCAACCTCTTCGCCGCGGCGGCCTGCGCGCTGGCGGCGGTGCTTCAGCTTCGCTCGCTGCTGAACGGAAAAGCGTTTCCGCGCTGGGCGCGGCTTCTGAAATACATGGCCGCCTGCTGCCTGACGCTGACGATGCTCGTGGTAACCCTCGTGCTCGCGCCGGTCTATCTGGGCGCGGACGGCTATCGCCAGCTGCTGCTCGAGGAGCCCGCGCTGTCTCTGCACCTGCTGTGTCCGCTTCTGACGCTCGCATCCTTCCTGCTCTTCGAAACCGAACCGGCGCTGCCGCGGCGCGCGGTCGCTCTGGCCGTGCTGCCGACACTGGTCTACGGCGCGGCGCTCGGCTGTCTCAACGGGCTGGGCATGGTCGACGGCCCCTATCCCTTCCTGCGGGTGCACGCGCAGCCGCCGCTTGCGTCCGCGCTCTGGGCGCTCGCGATTTCCGGCGGCGCGGCGCTGATCGCATGGCTGATTCGCCTTTGCGCCGACCGGAAAAATTTCTCGCTTCCCGGCAAGAATTAACCGAAAATCCATCGATTTTCCCGCGGGATCGTGTTATACTCTCTGTCGGTTAAAGAACTCTAACCGAACTGAGGAGGGATTTCCATGAAGAAACTGTTTTCCATCGTCCTCTGCCTCGTGTGCCTGTTCTCGTTCCTGTCCGTCGGCGCAGCCGAGACCGCGCAGGATGAGTTCCTGAGCGAGCTGTCCGGCCGAACCTATGTCGAGCTGTTCCCGGAGTTTGCCAAGGACGAGTATCATCAGGCCTGGCTGGACGCGGTAACGCCGATCATCGGCGAAGACGCGGCTGAGGACGTCGTCGCATATCTGCTGAGCGTCTGTATGGGCTCGCTGTACGGCGAGGAAGCCATCGCGGCCTACGAAGCCGACCCGGAGAGCATGCAGTTCAACTGCTACTACCTCGGCGGCGTCAAGAAGGTCACCGTTGACGGCAGCACCATCTACGGCGTGGACGAAGCGGGCAATGAAGTGTTCCGTCACAACTACGTGCCGATGGATCTCGAGAACGAAAACGGCTTTATCTTCTATCAGAGCGAGGACGCGGAGTCCGGCCAGTTCACCTACTTCGCCTTCTCTCCGGACACCATGGCCACCACGTGGCATCTGGAATTCCGCTACGCCGAGAACGTCGAAGACCTGCAGAGCTGGTTTGAAGGCTCCTACGCCTACTGGAACGTGGGCGCAATCGCCGAGGATTACAGCGAGGAGGAAATTCTGAGCGCCATCAACCTGTTTGCCACCGAGAACCTCTCCGAGGAAGAAGAGGAAGAAGCTGCCTGAGTTTCCACTTTTTCAGATACTCCCACAGAACCATAAAATTGTACAAAGGGCGTCGTCACCTCATCCGGGATGGCGGCGTTCCTTTTTCATAGTGCTGCGCTGCTTGCGGATGCGAAACTGGATGCGCGCGCTGGGGCGAATGCGGGGGCACGGGTTTTCTTCCCGCATGCGCCACGCCGCGGAACGCGAGCGCCACGCCCGCGCCGAGAAGCGCGCTCAGCGCCGCCATCCAGATAACCGCCTGCAGTTCGCCGCCCACCGCCTCGGGCAGGAAGGCGGGATACGGCATGAAGTAGCCCAAATGCAGGCAGATGGAAGCCGCCAGCGTGGCGAGATACTGAACCGCCACGCCCTTCGCAGCGCCGTCAAGCGCGATTTTCAGATGCCGTTTCATCAAGTCCTCCTAAAAATACAGGATATCCGACAGTCTGCGTTCCGAGCCCTGCGACGGCCGGTTGACGATGCTGCCATTGAACCACATTTCCGACGAGCCGCCGTCGAGGTTGATGGCCGTCTGCGCGCCATAGCGCAGGAACAGGTGTTGAAGCTCGATAAGCGTCATGCCCTTGGAATAGCCGCTCTGGCGGCCGTCCGCCACGATCACCACATGCGCTGCTGTTCGCGGCGACGACGTTCGTGCTGTCCCTGTGCGTGTTCGTCACGTCCCTGCACTTTCTGCTCGACCGCCGCCGCACGGAGCTGGCGGGCAACCTGCGCAACATCACGGAAATCTTTCTGGAAGAGGTCGCCGACGGGCACGCCCCCCCGACCCGAACGTGCTGTGGGAGCTGAGCACGGACGACGACATCGTGCTGCTGTTTCTCACCTCCGACGGCACGGTCGCGAGCCGGGCGGGCTATTTTGAAGTAGACGCGGCCTCCATTCCCGACTGCGTTGGGAAAATCGTGATGCACAAGGAGAAAAACGGTCTCGCGCTGCTGGCGAAGAGCATGCCCGTGCTGATCAACGGCGAATTCACGGGCAATCTCATGGTCGTGAAACGCATCGACCGCGAATATGAATTCCTCGAGATGCTGGCGCGGCTCCTTCTGGCGCTGAACGTCTGCGGCGCGCTCATCGCGCTGGGCGTTGGAAAGCTCGCCTCGCAGAAGATGCTCGCGCCGCTTTCCGCCATCATCCGCAAGGCGCGCTCGATCGACAGCCGCTCGCTGCACACGCGCGTGGAGCTTCCGCGCGAGGACGACGAGCTGCGGCTGCTGGCGCAGACGCTGAACGACATGCTCGACCGCGTCGAGGACGCGTTCGCCCGGCAGGGGCAGTTCACGCAGGACGCTTCGCACGAGCTGCGCACGCCGCTGGCCGCGCTGCAGGGCAATGCCGAGCTGCTCCGCCGCTGGGGACGGGACGATCCCGCCGTGCTGGATAAATGCGTGGCGGCCATCTGCCGCCAGACGGAATACATGACCCACCTGACGGAGAACCTGCTGTTCCTGACGCGCGGCGACCACGGCTCGCAGGCGCTGGAAAAGAAAGCCGTCGACATTTCGCGCTTTCTGGACGACCTGCTCGCGGAGCGGCGTGAAATCGACCCCGCGCATCCATATGAGGCGCAGGCGGAGGCCGGTCTGCGCGTATACGCGGATGAATCCCTGCTGCGCCAGCTGCTCCTCATCCTTCTCGACAACGCCGCCCGCTACACGCCCACCGGCGGAGCCATTCGCGTTTCCGTCGCGTCCGACGAGAACGGCGCGTGCCTGTCCGTGCGCGACGAGGGCTGCAGCGTTCCGGCCGACCAGCTGGAAAACATCTTCGAGCGCTTCTACCGCGTGGATAAGGCGCGCGACCGGCGGTACCGGGCTGGGGCTCTCCATTGCCAGAACCATCGTGCGCATGCACGGCGGCGACATCCGTGCCCAATTACCGAATGGCCCCGGCCTGCTCGTGACCGTCCATCTTCCCGCAAGGGAATAGCCTTATATCTTCTCTTCGCCGCGACTGCCTTTCCGGAGTCGCGGCCTTTTTGCGCATAAAAAGAGGAACCGCGCAGGGCGATTCCCGAATTTTACTTTTTCGTGCGGCGCTGTCGGTCGATTTCGTACAGACAGATGGATGCGGCGCATCCGGCGTTCAGCGACGACGCGCTGCCCTGAATCGGAATCTTCGCCAGCACGTCGCAACGCTCCTTCCAGCCCTTCGACAGGCCGAACGTCTCATTGCCGATCAGCAGCAGCGTCGGCCCCGTCAGGTCGACCTCATCCAAAAGACACGTTCCATGCGCGCTCGTACCCACGACGTTCAGGCGCACCGGCAGCGAATTCATCCAGTCGAACGCGTCCTGCATCGATTCCAGCGCGGCGAACGGACGGGCAAACAGGGTGCCGATCGAGGCGCGCAGGCATTGCGGGTCATAAAAATCGGCCGCGTGGCCGGTCGTCAGCACGCCCGCCGCGCCGAACGCGTCCGCGGAGCGAAGCAGCGTTCCAAGGTTCCCCGGCCCCTGCGGACGGTCAAACAGCACAAACAGCGGGTTCGCCGTTTCACGCGCCCGCTTCGTCATGCGCTCAAGGCCGTCCGTGCGCTGGCGCAGCAGCGCGACCAGCTCGCACGGGTTCTCGCGGTCGCTGAGCTCGTCGTGCAGCATCGGCGACATCTCGAAAACGATCTCTGGATGCGCCTTTGCAAGCATATCCTGCGCCCAGCCGGAAAGCCGCCGACTGCCCGCGTATCCCATTGCGGCAAACTGCCAGCCGTGCGCAACGGCCTGCTCGATGGGGTGTACGCCCTCCACAAACACCAGCTTCTGCTGCGTTCGCTTTTCGCGGTTGCGCTTGATCGTTTCAAACCGCTGAAACTCCGCCGAGCGCGAAACCATCTGCCTGACCATATCCGTCACCTCTCGCATATCTTCTGATTTTATGATATTCGCCGCGCCGGGTTCTGTCAAGAGTGAACGCGTTAGGAAAGAAAACGCGCGCGGCCCATTGACAGGCCTCCTCCCTTCTGCTATAATGGATACTGGTTATGAAGGGGGTTTGAGCCTGAATGGATTCTGACAGTTCCGGCAGCACGGAACCGGCTTGAATAGAGGCATGGTCTGTCGACGTTTTCGTCGGCAGGGTCATGCCTTTTTGCGTGCAAAAAATATAGAAACAATTGGAAAGGATATTCATTCATGAACATATTCCGGCAGCTGCTCGTGCAGGCCGTGCTCATTTTTCTGAACGCATTTTTTGCCATGACGGAAATCGCCGTGATTTCCCTGAACGCCACCAAGCTCAAGCGAATGGCCGAGGAGGGCGACAAGACCGCTTCGAAGCTTCTGAAGCTGGTCGAGGAACCCGCCGGCTTTCTCTCCACGATTCAGATCGGCATCACGCTGGCCGGTTTCCTCGGAAGCGCCTTCGCGGCGGACAGCTTCTCGGCCGGTCTGGTCAACTGGATCTATAACGATCTGGGCTTCCATCTGTTCTCCGAAAAAACGCTGGGAACGCTTTCGGTCATTCTGATCACGATCATCCTGTCCTACTTCACGCTGGTGTTCGGCGAGCTGGTGCCCAAGCGCATCGCCATGCAGAAACCGCTGAAGATGGCGCGGCTCTCCTGCGGCGTCGTTTCGTGCCTTGCGACCGTGATGAAGCCCGTCGTGCGCTTTCTTTCCTTCTCGACAAACGCGGTTCTGCGGCTTCTCCGCATGAAGACCGAGGCCGAAAGCGAAACCGTCACCGAGGAAGAAATTCGCATGATGGTCGATCTGGGCGAGGAACGCGGCACGATCAACCGCGACGAGGGCGAATGGATCGACAACGTGTTTGAGTTCGGCGAAACCACCGTGCGCGAGGTCATGACGCACGTAATCGAGGTCGTCGCCGTACCCGCGGATGCCGCGCCGGACGACGTGCTGAAGACCATCCGCGAAAGCGGCTGCTCGCGCATTCCCGTTTACGGCAAGAACATTGACGACGTCCTCGGCATTCTCAACGCGCGCGAGTTCCTGCTCGAGCGCCGCGACACCGACACGCGCATCCCCGAGCACCTGATTCACCCGGCCTATTTCGTGCCGGAAACGCTGCGCGCCGCGACGCTGTTTAAGGACATGCAGCAGAAAAAGCAGCACATCGCCATCGTCGTCGACGAATACGGCCAGACCGGCGGCATTGTCACGATGGAAGACCTGTTGGAGGAAATCGTCGGCAGCATCTACGACGAGTTCGATACCGCCGAGGAACCACCCGTGCAGAAGCTGGGCGAGAACCTCTGGCGCGCGCTCGGCAGCGCCCGACTGGACGAAATCTCCGACGCGACGGGCGTGAGCTTCCCCGAGGACGCGGACTTCGACACCCTGAACGGCCTGATTCTCAGCCGCCTCAACAATATCCCCCGCGACGGCACCACCCTCGACCTCGAAGCCTTCGGCCTCCAAATCCACGTGGAAAAAATCGCCCATAAATGCGTCGTCAGCGCCACCCTCTCCCTCTCCAACGCACCCACCTTCCTGCCGGAAGCCGTATAAACGCTTTGACCGCGCTCCTCTTGATACGGAGCGCGGTTTTTGTCTGTTTTCTTTCCTGCAAATTTTCTACCCTTTTCTGCATTGACGCAGCGGCGGTGAGAGGGTATACTGAGAACAGATTATTATATATGGAGGGTTTTATACGATGGATATTTATGGAAAGCTCAAGGAACTGGGTTATTCGCTACCTTCGCTGCCCCCACGCGGCGGCATTTACAAGCCGGTGAAGCAAATTGGCAATCTGCTGTATGTTTCCGGTCAGGGCGCGACGGTGAAGGGCGTGCCGGCGGTGGTCGGGCATGTGGGCATGGAGCGCACGCTGGAAGAGGGACAGGACGCGGCGCGGATGTGCGCGCTGAACTGTCTGGCGGTGCTGGAGGATTATCTGGGCGATCTGAACCGGCTGAAGTCCCTTGTCAAGACGCTGGGTTTTGTCGCCAGCGCGCCGGGCTTCAACGCGCAGCCCAAGGTCATCGACGGCGCTTCCCGCTTCTTCATGGACGTGATGGGCGAGGACGCGGGCGTGGGCGCGCGCTCGGCCATCGGCGTAAACGAGCTTCCGGGCAACATTGCCGTGGAAATCGAGTTCATCTTTGAAATCTGAGGAGCGCATCATGAACTATCATTTTACCGGCGAGGACGCGATTCCCTCCCCGGCGCTGATCTACTACAGGGATCCGATCGAGGCCAACACGCATCTCACCGTTCAGATGGCCGGCGACCCGGAGCGTCTCTGGCCGCACATCAAAACGCACAAGATGGCGCAGATGCTGAAAATACAGCTGTCCATGGGCATTCATCGCTTCAAGTGCGCCACCTGCCAGGAGCTGCGGCTCGCCTGCGAATCGGGCGCGACGGACTGCCTGTGGGCGTATCCGGTCGTTGGGCCGAACGTCGAGCGGTTTCTTTCTCTGATGGAGGAATTTCCGCGCGTTCATCTGTACGCGCTGGCCGACGATCTCGACGCATGCGCCCTTCTGGGACAGGCGGCGCTCGCGCGGAAGCGGACGGCCTCCGTGCTCGTGGACGTGAACATGGGCATGAACCGCACCGGCATCGCGCCTGAACGACTGTATGACGCATACCGCGCGCTTTCGGCGCTGCCCGGCGTTTCCGTGCGCGGCATGCACTGCTATGATGGCCACATTCATGACCGCGGCCTGAACGAGCGGCTTGCGCACGCCGACGCCTGCGCGCGGCCCGTTTTCGCCGTCCGCGACGCGCTGATCCGGGATGGGCTCGACGTGGGCATCATGATCATGGGCGGAACGCCCACCTTCCCCTGCCACGCGCGGCGTCCCGGCGTGTTCCTGTCGCCCGGCACGCTGTTCGTCTCCGACGCGGGCTATGCGGCCGCCTTCCCGGATATTCCGGTCGTGCCCGCCGCCGCCGTGCTGACGCGCGTGATCAGTCATCCGGCGGACGGCCTTTTCACGCTCGACACCGGCTACAAGGCCGTATCCGCCGACCCCGTCGGCGCACGCGGACAGCTTGCGAGCTATGAAGCGCTTTGCGACGACGTGCTGAGCAGCGAGGAGCATTGGGTGTTCCGCATGCGCCCGGGTCACGAGCACGAACGCCCGTCCATCGGCAGCGTGCTGTACGTGATTCCCACGCATATTTGCCCGACCACCTGCCTGTACGATGCGGCCTACGTCGTATCAGACGGCCGTTTGTGCGATCTCTGGCCTGTGGCGGCTCGCGACCGCGTGCATATGCAGCCGGACAGGGAGGCGCTTTCATGAGAACGCTCCTTCGCGGCGGGCAAATTCTGGACGGCGCCGGCGCGCCCGCATACCGGGGCGACGTGCGGCTGAACGGCGACAAAATCGAAGCCGTCGGCGCGCTTTCGCCGCTTCCCGATGAACAGGTGATCGACGTTTCCGGCTGCGTCGTGTGCCCGGCCTTTGTGGACATGCACCGGCACATGGACGCGCGCCCGCTTCTGGGCGACGACATGGCTGTCGAGCTGCGTCAGGGCATCGCCACCACCGCCGTCGGCAACTGCGGCTTCTCGCTCGCGCCATACGGCGGCGCTTTCGCGGCTGAAAAGCGCGAAAACGACGCGCCGATACTGGGACGCTATCCCGAATCGTTCCGCTTCCAGTTTCCCGAATACCTGAACGCCCTTGAACACTCCGCGCCGGGCATGAACCTCGCGGCGCTGATCGGTCTGGGCGCGGTGCGCATTTCGCTGACGGGCTTTTCGGACGCTCCGCTGTCATCAAGCGCGCTGAACGCCGCGCGCGGCATGCTTCAGGACGCGCTGGACGCGGGCGCGGCGGGAATTTCCGCCGGAATCATGTACCTTCCCGAATACTACACCACGCGCGACGAATACCGCGCCATGCTCGCGCCCCTGCGCGGCACGGGCAAGCCGCTGGTGACGCACATCCGCGGCGAGGGCGATGGGCTTGTCGCCAGCGTGCGCGAGGTGATCGAAATCGCGCGCGAAGCGGAATGTCCGCTGGAAATCAGCCATTTCAAGTCCTGCGGCAAGCAGAACTGGAGGAAGGAAATCTTCCGCGCCATCGACGAAATCGAAGCCGCGCGCGCGCACGGGCAGGACGTGACCGTGGACTTTTACCCCTACACCGGCGGCTCCACGGCGCTCACCACCATGCTGCCGCCCGCCTTTGTGAAGGGCGATATGGCCGCCGCGCTGAAGGCGCTTGGCACGCGGGAGGGCGTGGACGAATTCCGCGCGCTCAGCCGCCTGCGCTACGACGGCTGGGACAACTACGCCCTCACGCTCGGCTGGGAGCGCATCATCGTCTCCGGCGTGTGCCGTGAGCACAACCGCAAGTTCTGCGGGCTCACGGTGACGGACGCGGCGCAGAAGTTCGGCTTCGACGACGCAGAAGCACTGGCCGCCTATCTGATGTACGACGAAGCCGGACAGACCTCGATCATCAACCTGTCCATGCATCCGGACGATGTGGACGCGGTCGCGCGCCTGCCCTACGCGTCGGTGATTTCCGACGCACTGTACGCGGACAGCGACACGCCGCATCCCCGCAAGTTCGGCGCAATGCCGCGCCTGTGGACGGATTTCGTGCGCGCGCGCCACGTGCTTGCGCCGGAGGAAGCCATTCGCAAGATGACCCGCATGCCCGCCGAACGGCTGGGGCTCAAGGGGCGCGGTACGCTCGCCGCGGGCGGCTTCGCCGACGTGCTCGCATTCGAGCCCGACGCGTTCCGCGACTGCGCCACCTATTCGTCGCCCACCCGGCCCGCGCAGGGCGTTCGCGCGCTGTACATAAACGGTCAGGCGCGTATCCTCTCCGACGCTTTGACCGGCGCTCCCTCCGGACGGCTGATTCGTCCGTAAGGAAACGCGCGCCGCACTGAATCGGCTCGTCCTCCAGAAGGCTGTTCGTCCGGAAGAAATCACGCTCACGCTGTACAAAACCGCTGTACCCTTCGAACAGTCGAGAAAACGTGTGCACGCCACACGCAATCGACGCGTCATCCGGACGGCTGCTTGTCCGAAAAAGAATTCGCGCTGCACGCAACCAACCTCTTCTCCGGACGGCTGATTCGCCCATAAAATCGCGCGGCCGTGACGCTTTTTTCAAGCTCACGGCCGCGTATTCTATGCGTTTTTCCGAACGGCGCGGAAGATCGTTTCCACGATTTCCTCCCTCTTCATCTCCCGCCCGATGGGCGTTTCCTCAAGGATGTCCGAATAGTCCCTTTCCCGCCACCAGCGGCGCATGGCTTCCTCGCCGAACTCGTCTCGGTTGGGCTTCGTCTGGTGTCTTTCGAGCGTTTCCTCGAAGGGCAGGTCGAAATAATAAGCGAAAATTCCCGTTCCATACAGCTCACGGGCGCGGGCGAACACCTCTTGGTAACGGTCGGCGTAGAGAATGCCCTCCAAAATCGTCACGTCCGCGTGCGCGTGGCCGTATTCCACCAGCGCCGTCAGCAGCGGAATCGCCGCGTTGCCGGGCTCGTCGTGAACCCAGAGCATGTTCCGCCGCACATCATCCTGCGAAATCACAAGCGTTCCGCGCCCGAACCGCCTTTGCAGCGCTTTCGCCACCGTCGTCTTTCCGCTGCCGGAATTGCCCCGGAGCACGATCAGCGCCGCCACGTCAGGCCAGCCCCAGCCGCTTCACGCCGTGCAGGAACAAAAGCATCGCGCTGGAATACCACTGCGAAACCTGCGCCGGTTCGCCGGTCAGCGGATCGATTTCCTGCGCGAAGCGGCTGTTTTCCGCGTTCGCCAGCGCCATGACCCAGCGGGAAAGCAGCTCGTTCAGGTCGTCGCCCTTCCCGTAATCGTCCATCCAGCGAAGCGCGCGCAGCGCGGTCAGTCCCTCCGAATAATAACCCCAGTCGTTTCCGGTGTGCGTTTTGCGGAACGCGGGATCGTTCGCCGCCAGCGACGGGAACGGGAACGCCGTCCAGAACTCCGCGGGATTGCGGAAATGCTTCCTATATATACACTCCGCCGCGTCGCCTTCCAGCACGTGCTCCTGATACAGGCTCATCGCGGAGATGGACAGGTACTTCCGCATCCGCCCCTGCGCGTCCACATCATAGAAATAATCGGTTTCGGGATCGTACAGCCGCCGCAGGATCGCCGCGCGCACGTTCTCCGCCTTTTCCCGCCAAATGCGCGCTTCCTCGTTTCGGCCGAGCCGCTCCGCCATTTTCGAAAGCGCCATGCGCGTGCCGAAGAACACGGCGTTCACGTCCGGCGAAAGCAGCGGCAGCTCCTTCACGTCCGGCCTGTTCGCCGCGTACTCGCCCGGGCAGCCGTTCGGAATGCCGGTCAGGCGGGCGCTGTTGTCGTGCCCCGTGTCGTACACGCAGAAGGTTTCGACGAGCTCGTCCTGCGTGGTCATGCGGTTGCGCACCAGCCAGCCTTCCCAGCGGGCGCATTTTTCGTAGGCTTCCGCCAAGAACGCCTCGTCACCCAGCATTTCCGCCGCTTCCAGACACAGCGCCGTGAACGATACGCACTCCTGAATCTGCCCGAAGCCGATCATCGTCTTATAGCCCTTCTGCGGCGCGATGGTCTCGTCCAGCACATAGCAGGGCAGCTGGCCGTCTTCCCGTTGGCGATCCAGAAACAGCCGCATCTCGCCCGCCAGAACCTGCCGCCCCTCCGGCGTGTAGTTCGCGTAGCTCACCGCGTCATAGGCATGCTCCAGCCACACGCCCGGATAGGCCGTCGAAATCAGAAACAGCTTCCCCTCGCAGCCCGGGAAATTGCGCACGTTGTTTTCCTCAATGTGCTTGATAACCTCTTCCTTCAATGCGCGAATCCGCGCACGCTCCGGCATTTGCATAGAAATCCCCTCTTTCCGCGTATACTGTAGATTGTACCATAGAAGCCTGTCCGTGTCCAGCGCAGGAAGCCGCACCAAACTCTTAACAGAAACAGGGCTTGACAAGCGGGCTCCCCGGCGCTATACTATATTTGAAATTGATTCTCATTCTCATTCGGAGGACGGCATGAGTCGACAGCGAACCCTGATCAAAGCGCTACTGCGTTCCGGCTATGCGCACGGCACGGCGGAGGAAATCTTCCGCGCGACGCGCGAGGAGATGCCGGAAATCGGTCTGGCCACGGTGTACCGCAATCTCAACTATCTGGCGGATCACGGCGAGATTCGGCGCATCACCGTATCGGACGGCAAGGATCGCTTCGACCCCACGCTCGTGCCGCACGAGCACGCCATCTGCCGCGTGTGCGGAAAAATGCGGGACGTAGAAACCGGCGACCTGCGCGCCTACCTGCGTTCGCATCTGAAAACCGACGACTTCTGCTACGAGCTGTGCATTCACGACGTATGTCCGGAGTGTCGCGCCCGTATTCAGGATAACAAGGCCTTGAAGGAGGAATAAAACGTGGAACTGAAGGGATCCAGAACCGAAGCCAATCTGATGGCCGCCTTCGCCGGCGAAAGTCAGGCGCGCAACAAGTACACCTACTATGCGTCCAAGGCTCGCAAGGACGGCTACGAGCAGATTGCCGATCTCTTCCTTGAAACGGCGGAAAACGAGCGCGAGCACGCGAAAATCTGGTTCAAGCTTCTGCACGGCGGGCAGATTCCCTCCACCGAGGAAAATCTGGCCGACGCGGCGGCGGGCGAGAACTTCGAGTGGACGGACATGTACGCGGGCTTTGCGAAGGTGGCGCGCGAAGAGGGCTTCGAGCACATCGCCTATCTGTTCGACGCGGTAGGCGCGATCGAGAAGAGCCACGAGGAGCGCTATCTGAAGCTGCTCGAAAACGTGAACGGCAAGCTGGTCTTCTCCCGCGACGAGGACTGCGTGTGGCAGTGTGGCAATTGCGGCCACATCGTCATCGGCAAGGCCGCCCCGCAGGTATGCCCCGTTTGCAGCCATCCCCAGAGCTATTTCGAAATCAAGGCCGAGAACTACTAAGCAACCCCATCAACATAAAAACAAAAGGAGCGTAGTCAAATGAGAAAGTGGAAATGCACCATCTGCGGAGAAATCGTTGTGTCCGAGGAACGCCCGACCCAGTGCCCCCTGTGCAAGGCGCCCGGCGAGAAGTTCGTCGAAGTCGTTGAGAACGAAGGCCCCGAATGGGCAACCGAGCACGTCATCGGCATCGCCAAGGACGCGCCCGAAGAGATCAAGGAAGGCCTGCGCGCCAACTTCAACGGCGAGTGCACCGAGGTCGGCATGTATCTGGCCATGAGCCGCGCCGCCGCCCGCGAAGGCTACCCGGAGATCGCCGAATACTGGAAGACCGCCGCGTTCGAAGAGGCCGAGCACGCCGCCAAGTTCGCCGAGCTGCTGGGTGAGGTCGTCTCCCCCTCCACCGCCGAGAACCTCCGCGTCCGCGTGGAAGCCGAAAACGGCGCCACCGCCGGCAAGTTCGAGCTCGCCAAGAAGGCCAAGGCCCTGAACCTCGACGCCATCCACGACACCGTGCACGAAATGGCAAAGGATGAAGCGAGACATGGCCGCGCGTTCAAGGGACTGCTGGAACGGTACTTCGGCAAGTAAGAAAAGCAAGCAAGTACAAGGGTTTGCGGGGACTGTCCTGTAAAAGGGCGGTTCCCGCTTTTTGCGTGCTTTTGAGGGAAAAGTGTGAATCAAGTGGACGTTCACACTTCCATTCTCACACTTTCAGAGCAAAAAGTGTGATTATCCACCACGGCTCAAAGTGTGATTTTTGAGTTGCCTTTATCTTATTCGCAGGGCGGGCTTCTGTCAAGCGCAAAAATGTTAGAACGCCTCGGGCAAAACCTCCAGCAGGACATAAAAACCCCCGTCGCCCGAGGTGGGAGGCGGGGAAAAGGTTACATTACAGACCATAATTTGCGGGAATGGGTGTTGGAGTTTCTTTTGCTTCATCAGGAAGCATGGTATATGTAATTACTGCTTCTTTTATTTTTCCATTCTTATTGGTCATAAGCGAAAAATCAACAAGCACAATTCCTTTCGTCTCTAATCCCCAATCATCAGTATGGTAATACAACCATTGTTGATATTTCTCACATTTCAGCGTTTTATCCGCCGCGGCACGAGCGTTGCCAGAGGTATAGGCACCATAGCATTCAGCAGGAAATTCATATACGGCGCCTGTTTCTTCGGAGTATCCTTGTGTAGGATATTTTTCAAGCAATAGCTGTAAAACACTATCATACTCCTGCTGGGAAATGACACCTAAATTGTATATACATTGTTTTACTATGCGTTCGTCATCGCCATTGACAACCATTTTCGCATGGTCTATTCCAGCAATAGTCATATCATCCATGTTGGAAAAATGGTCCCAGTTAAATCCAAAGGTAAAGGAAAACCCAAACACAAATGATGTTGTGGGTATGTCCTGAACAGTTTCTATTTTTGTTACTTTCGGTGTTTCTTCTGCTACTGCTACGCAGAATAGCATCATTATTGCCAGTAAGAAAGCCACTATCTTTTTCATGCTCAATGCTCCTTGCGTTTTCCTAATCGTCCGTTTTGTCCTCACACCGCCCGCACAACTTCCTCAAAAGTGTGCTTCACAATCGGCGGTGTTCATTTCCTCCCAATCGTCTGTTCCACGGCGTGCTTATGTGCCTTTGTCATTCCCGCCATACGAATGTATTTCCCGATGGTGGAGGCGCTCCGCCCTGTCCTGCGCGCAACCTCGGCATAGCTTCCGTATTGCTCATACAGCCTGTGAAATTCCTTCACTTCATCGGGCGTGACGGCCTTGCTCATTGCTTCGCTTCTTCCGCAGCCTTTTCTTCGCTCTTGCCCTCGGGCGCGCCTTCTGCTGTCTTAGCGGTGGACTTGCGCTTCTTCGTGCCCCTCATCTTCGCCACGTCGTTCTGACGGACAATCTGCGTATTATACGCCTTATCAAAGCAGCTCTTGATATACTGCGTATAATCCAGCTTCGTTCCGCCCGCTTCTTCAATGACTTCGTTCAGCTTGTCCACCTGCATATAGTAGGATTCAGGAACAATGATTGCCTATAAATCCGTGTCAATGGTAATTCGCATTGGTTTCTCTTCCTCCATTCAAACTTCTTCGTCGATAACCCCGAGGCACACGTCCCGCGCGTCGAATGCCAGCGCAATGAAATACCCTTCTTCGCGCCAAACTTTCCGCGTAGTGTCGTCCGCCTGATGAACGATGGTATTGGGTTTTGCGCCTGCGATAGCCAGCACCTCCCGATAGCTTCGTCCCTGAAACGACTCTACATGCGAAAACCGTTCCCGCAGAGAACGTCGCTATTTCCGCTGCCAGAGCCAGAGCGCCAGCAGGAAACCGCCAAGAAACGCCGCCACAAGCCAGCCAAGATACAGTATTGAACCTCCCTTCTTTCTCCTGTCGTGCCTTTATTTTATCAAAGAACGGGCGAAAAAGCACGTGCGGATTCCGCACATTCGGCGCGCACAATGTGCAAATTCTGCACATTCATGGTTTTCGGCTCCAAAAACGCAAAAAAATCGCCCCGTTCAAAGGCGATCTGGAATACTCGGGCTTTATGACCGCGGTTCGAGCGACAGCTCAGCTCTGCCCTTGAACTGAAGCTCGTGTCCGTTGGCGTCCGTGCCGTACATCACGCAGTCGATGCGCGTCAGATAGAGATGATTCGAGATAAACAGAAGGTGCAGCGGCGAATCCTGTTTACGCAGCGAATCGTTGTCCATCCACAGGCGGATTTCGTCGTAGGGCAGTTGAATCTTATCGTCGATACGGTCGCCTTCGCAAAACAGCGCGACTACGTGATCGGGCGTAAACGGCACGTCGCTTTCATTCTGAAACGCAAACGTCACGCGCCAGCAGTCGCCGATCTCCTCGTCCGTTTCCAGATACGCGATCGGTGAAAGCGGAGACACGCTTACATTCGCTTTCGGCCTATACAGAAAATGCAGACTCATCGCGACGCATACGATTGCGACGCACGCGGCGATCAGCAGACGGATCCGGCGCTTTCCGGATTTCGGCGCGGGCGGCGCTTCCGCTTCGAAAACCGGCGCTTCGACCGCATCGGCGGTCTCTTTGGCGGGCGCATCCTCATGGGAAAGGAAATTGCACTCCAGTATCTGCGAAAGACGCTTGACGGTATCTAAATCAGGCGTCATTTTTCCGCTTTCCCAGCGGGAAATATTGGTGCGGGATACGGCCAGTTTCTCCGCCATCTGCTCCTGTGTGTAGCCTTTCACCTTGCGCGCGGCGGAAAGCTGCGCTCCAAATCGTTCCACTTTTGTTCCTTCTTTCATCGCTTCATGCTTTGGTATTATAGCGGAATTCGGGCGCTTTTTCAAGACAGGATGCGTTTTCGCGGATATTCTGTGCTTTTTATCCGATTGTGAAGTACTCCCTTCAAATGCTCTATAATCAGCGAAGGCGTGAAGAAATACTTGAAAAAATGAATTGCGCCCGCCCAATATCCGAAATTACGCGCCTTGTGAACCTTACCGTCTCCAGCCCCGCCGTTTCCCGCGCCGCCGCCCACGAAGGCTACCCGGAGATCGCCGAATACTGGAAGACCGCCGCGTTCGAAGAGGCCGAGCACGCCGCCAAGTTCGCCGAGCTGCTGGGTGAGGTCGTCTCCCCCTCCACCGCCGAGAACCTCCGCGTCCGCGTGGAAGCCGAAAACGGCGCCACCGCCGGCAAGTTCGAGCTCGCCAAGAAGGCCAAGGCCCTGAACCTCGACGCCATCCACGACACCGTGCACGAAATGGCAAAGGATGAAGCGAGACATGGCCGCGCGTTCAAGGGACTGCTGGAACGGTACTTCGGCAAGTAAGAAAAGCAAGCAAGTACAAGGGTTTGCGGGGACTGTCCTGTAAAAGGGCGGTTCCCGCTTTTTGCGTGCTTTTGAGGGAAAAGTGTGAATCAAGTGGACGTTCACACTTCCATTCTCACACTTTCAGAGCAAAAAGTGTGATTATCCACCACGGCTCAAAGTGTGATTTTTGAGTTGCCTTTACGCAGGATACGCCCTTCCATTTGAACCAATCGATTTCGCTAAGCTTGTTTGCCACGTTGAGTCACTCGCTTTCTGTTTCGGGGTAATAAAAAAAGAGCCCAACGCCCTTTTCAGGGAACTGAGCTCTTGTCCAGTTGTAGAGGAATTAAGGTTGCCAGGCTTTCTTGACTTCATCAGATGTGGCGTTGATAATATATAAGCCTTGACCATAAAACTGCAAGCATTGACCGTCTTCAGCGTGGAAGAAATATGGCTCTCCTATTTGAAAGTTATTGGTCTCAATGACTTTTCCCATATCATACTCTTGCTTGCTGGCATAGTCCGGCCATATAATCAGAACCGCCGCCCCATCATCAAAAAGTTTTGTCGCCACATAAGTTCCCGCCTTGATGTCGATTCCAACGATATAGTCACCAGTTGGAATAGCATTAACCTCGTATGCACCTCTCTGCGCCAAGCGCGAATCGATCTCCGTCCTCAGACTCATCAATTCTTCGATGCCCATTCCGTCAAGGTACGAATAATCGCTCGTCTCTTCTGCGAAGCACGTCGGTACTAACACGAAAAGCACGCACAACAACGCTGCTACTTTCTTCATGACAGTTCAATACTCCTCGTTTAATTAACAACATAATACATCAAGTTCATATTTTTGTCAATCCCGAATCAGTAACCCTTTCCGAGAGCTCGCTGATATCGGTTCGACATGCTGGCGAGTTCAGACGCCAGATTATGAACGTCCTGATCGTCTCGAATATAGAAGGTATTTCCGGTTACATTCACTGCAGAGCTCGAGCTATTGTCCACGGACTGGTCGAACTGTTTTCCATTTTGAACCTTGCGGGATTCTGTCATGCTTCTGGCGTTTCGTACTGCGCCATCGTAACTTGCATCCACGGAAAGGCTTCTCCTGCTAGAAAGCATACCGTTAATGGTTCTAGCTCCAGTTGTAACATTGGAGAAATCCACTACGGGACGAATCACCAGGTCTTCATTGAAGTCCATATTCATTGCGTCAGAGAGCGTCGTAATCGTTCGGCCCATGCTCTTCAGTACAGAATCACCCATTCCTTCTACAGAACAGGTGGCGATTCGAGTGTTCTTCGTCACGCCGTTAGCCAGACCCTTCACTAGATAGAAACCATCCAGCTCCGTTTCCTTGGAAGGGGAATGTTCATTGAATACCGAACGGATTTTTGCGAGCATCGCCCGTGCCAGCGCCCCGGCAGCAGCTACTGCCAAAGCTTGACTGTTTTTCAGACCATTCACCAGTCCAGTCCCCAGGTACAGACCTGCACTCTTAAACCTTCCCTCGAAAGACCTGATTTGGGCAATCATTCCATTGCACAGTCCGGTCATGCCCGAACCATCACCAGCATCCGTAATTCCAGACACCAGTGTACTTCCCAGATTGGTTCCCGCGTTGGAAAAATCCTCTGAGCTTCCGGCAATAGTGTTCTTATCCGCCTCTGCTGCAGGAGCAACCTGAGTCGCGAATTCGTCCAGTTTTTTGATCACTGCCTGCGCGTCCAGCCCATCCAGAAAGCTCTCTGTGTTAAACCCGCCCGCTGCATCGCCGCTCAATTGTTCCGTTGCGGGGCAGATTCTGCCTGTGCGGAGGTATGCTTTACCGGGGCGGAACTTTTGCCGGGATATTCCGTCAAAAGAACAAAACCATTGCAAGGGAGTGAATGAAATGAAGAAAATCATCGCGTTGATCTGTGCGGCAGCGCTGCTGTGTACGCTGTGTGTTCCGGCGTTTGCTCAGAACATCAGCGACCAATTGACGGAAGTGATGCTGGCGGCGAAGGCTACCCTGGGCATCGACGATCGCTACAGCGATTTCACCGGCAGTCAGGATGGCGACCGCTGGAATCTGAACTGGACCGACGACAATACGGAATTGGGCGTTGCCTGCGGCACGGACGGCACGGTTTACAGCTATAATCTCTATCAGTATAATGATTTTTCCGGCAGCGCCGGCAGCTGGAACCCCCGGTTCCCCAAAGCCAGCGAGGGCGAAGTGAAGGCCATTGCCGACGAATTCCTGGGCCGGGTGCTTACCGGCGAGGAAGGCTGGGTCTACGATTCGGAAATTACCGGCGAACTGGAACGTAATGGCAACGACAGCCTCTATCTGCAGGGCCGGCTGACGTATCAGGGCTATCCCACGGACGTCCGTTTTTCCCTCACCGTGGATCTGACGGCGGAGGCGGTTACCAATTATTACCGCTATGACGCTTACATGACCTTCGACGGCGCACAGGCCAGCACCGATTCCACGGTGGATCAGCAGACCGCCCTGGAAAAGCTGAAGGGCCTGGTTACTGTGGAACCCGTTTATCAGGTGGTGAAGAACGGAGAGATGGCCAAACTGGTCTATCGCTTCACTGGCCTGGACGGCAAGGTGGTACGCTGCAGCGACGGCGAAATTCTGGATACCGAAGAATTTATCCAGGAGTATGCCCGGGACAGCGCGATGGGGAAATCCGCCATGGCGTATCAGTCTGCCAACGCGCAGCTGACGGAGGTGGAGCTCCAGGGCGTGGCCCGGTATGAAGGCGCACTGCCGGCGGAGGAACTGGATCAGCGGGTGCGGGCTATGGAGGAGCTGGGTCTGACGGAGGAATATGAACTGACCTCCACCAGTTATTATGACGACGGGACTACCCTTACCGCCAATTTGAATTATGCCCGGAAGCTGTCGGCGGAGGAGATGACTCAGCGCTATGGTGATGCGTCCGTGGAGGACGAGGAAAGCGACACCCTGGACGTTACCGTCAACGCGGCTACCGGCGCATTGATTTCTCTTTATACCTATCAGCCCGGTATGCTCACCAAGGATCGCCCGGCCTTTACCGCCGCGGATTTCCAGGCGACGGCCGACGCCTTTGCCCAGAAGTATTTCCCCGATCAGTGGACCAATCTGAAGTGCACCCAGGTCGCGGAAGACGTGAGCATGTATTCCTACGCCCGTACGGCGGATTTCACCTATACCCGCCAGTATAACGGCTATTCCTTTTACGAGAATAGTCTGACCGTTTCCGTGGATGTGGACACGGGCAAGATCGTCTTCGCGGGACTGATTTGGAATGACGGCCAGGAATTCGAAGAGCCCCAGGGCACGCTGCTTACCGCCGAGGAGGCGCTGGATGCGTATCTGAAGGCGCTGACCCTGGAAAACGGCTTTGTTTCCGTGGCGAAGGATCCGCAGCAGAGCGATTCCGTCTATGAAAAGGTCTTCTGCTGGCGGCTGTACAGCGATACGGGCGTGTACGCCGTAGACGCGGTCACCGGCGAAACCTACGGCGGATATTCCGGCCAGGAAAGCGCGCGCTTTGCCTACGACGACATCGCCGGCAACGTCCACGAAAGCGAAATTGCCACCCTGGGCAAATACGGCGTGGGCTTCTCCGGCGGCCAGTTCCAGCCGGACAAGGCCTTCACCGCCCGGGATATGCTGAGCATGATCCTGCAGGCCAGCGGCTACACCGGCGTGGAAGAGATGGATTATCCGGATTTGGTGTCCAGCGTTTCCGGCCTGGGTAAGGTGGAAATCAGCGGCTATTCCGCCGACGACGAGATCACCCGCGCAGCCTTCGCCCGGCTGCTGGTGAGCCTTTCCGGCTATGGGGACGTGGCGCAGCTTTCCGGCATTTACAATTGCGCCTTTGCCGATAACGATCAGGTGGCCCAGGAGGATTACGGCTATGTGGCCATTGCCTACGGCATGGGACTGATTCAGCCGGATGAAAACGGCGCCATTCGCGCCGGGGAAACCCTGACCCGGGGCGAGGCTGCCGCCGTGCTGTGCAACCTGCTGTCCCGGCGATAAATAACAAAAACAGAACCACTCCGTTTATGGGACGTTCAATCAAAGCACGTTGAAAAGACGTTTTGAATGTTTCAAAGGGAAACAAAAGGCCACGTTCGAGCTTTAGCGCGTTCGTGGCCTTGCGTTCGATCGCATTACGCATACAGATTTTGTATATATCTTTTA
>OLSB01000877.1_pt1 | contig 33010 bp, 37 predicted proteins | sample 1672071 | NCBI WGS metagenome assembly OLSB01 (sample SAMEA3136642, study PRJEB25190) | human gut metagenome | biome: human gut; feature: human-associated habitat; material: faeces | place: Austria | collected 2013 | reverse complement strand
ACAATATTTATTCCAAATAATAGCCTTTGCTGGCTTGGCAGGTGGAATAAGTTATCTATACTTCTATAACATAATAATATCATTAGTATATATCATAATAGCAGTATCATTTATACCATATATAACATACCTAAGATGTAAAAGACAATATAGTGAATATATATTTGAACAAGTACAAGTATATTGTACCAATACTATAATGGAATTTGCTACTACTCAAGCCTTTGTAAAGTCACTTGAAGGAGTAGTAGAGTCAGGAATACTTGAAGAACCACTTTTATCTGATGTAAAAACAATGATAAGTTTATCTTATGAAAATGGTGATATATATGAATCTATCCGCTATATGAATGAGAAATATCCATTTTATGTAGTAAAAAATATGCATCAATTATTTTTGCAGGTAACTAAAGAAGGTGCAAAGGATACACGCGAAACTTTTGAAAATATGCTTGATGATATTGATATGCTTGTTGAAAATGTTTATCGTGATAGAATTGATCGTCAAAATTTCCATAAGCAATTCTTACAATATGGTGTAGTCCTTTATGCTATAATTATGTTAATTCAATTACTACTTGGTGTTGATAGTTATATTGCTATGTTAGATAATATTTTTGTTAGAATATTAGTAAATTTAATTATTATTATAAATAGTTATTTTCTTCTAAGCGGAGAAAAATATTATAACGAGAATGTAGGTGCTGAATAATGGAAATATTAATTGTCGCAATCGTTATGCTATTTATAATGGAATATACTAAAAAGATAAATTCAAATAAATTCTTTAATGATACTAAAAAACATTTAAATATCTTAAAAGAAGATGATTATGAATTTTTGCTTAGAGCTAAGTATGGTGAGAAAGCTGATCCAGATTATGCTTTTTCTAAAAGAATAAGAAATGGTATATTAGTTACTTTGGTTTTAATATTCGTCTTTTTATCAAAACTTAATTTTATTAATGTTTTAGCGGCTTTTATAGTAGGGTATTTGGTATTTAAAAGTGAGTATCGCGAATTAAAAAGATATTATAAAGTACATTTACATGAAATTAATATGTTACTCCCATATTATTTAAAAAATATAGAGATATTAATTCATCATTATACTGTACCTGTGGCACTTGCTAAATCAATTGATGATGCCCCTGATATATTTAAACCTGGACTTAAAACTCTAATTGATAGAATTAATGCTGGTGATTCGACCATTGATCCATATATGGATTTTGCTAAGGAATATCCTGTTAGAGATTCAATGCGTATGATGAGACTTTTATATCGTTTAAGTTTAGGTGCTCAAGAGAATAAGCATGAACAATTACTTGCTTTTTCTAAAAGTATTAGTAATTTACAAAGTAAATCAAGGGAACAAAAATATAAAGATCGTTTGAGTAAAATGGAAAATAAAACTATGACAATGTTAGTATGCACTGGTGGAGGTGCAATGATACTTTTATTAATTTCAATATTTATGATGATGAGTCGTTAAAATTGGGATAATAGATTATTGAAGGGAGGTGCTTTTAATGAAAGAAGCTACAGGAGAATTAAATATGACTGTTATTACTATAGTTGCTATTGCTGTTATAGCTGGAATTATGGCATTGATGTGGCCATCTATTACTAATACTATTAAATCTTCTTGGGGAAGTACAGGTAGAAATGCTTGTATAAATCAAGGTTGTTCTTGGGTAGAAAATGGTGGTTCAGAATCATGTGTATGTACAGGACAAGCGGGATAATTAAATTTAGATTTTTCTTAGGAAGGTGATATAAATGAGAGATGCATTTGGTGGAGCATTTATGATTAAGGTAATGCTTATATTCTTAGGAATATATATTGCTTTTATGGCGGTTGCTTTAAATTATGCCAAAGCATTTAGGGTAAAAAATCAAATAATTAATATTATTGAACAATACGAAGGTTTTGAAAAAAAAGCTTCTGATAATACTGAAGTCAAAGATATAATTGCTTCATATTTAGATAATATGGGATATAATGTTCAAATACAGTGTAGTGGTGTTAGTCAAACAAATAGTTGCGATACTAGAGGATATCGTGTTGAAAAGATAGATACTAGTAAGGGTGCTTATTATGCTGTTGAGACTTATATTAAATTAGAGTTACCATTTTTAAATATAAATATTACCATTCCTATTAATGGTGAAACAAAAGTAATTAAGACATTATCTTAGGAGGAAAGAATATGAATGTTATTATTGCTAATAAATACAAAGAAATGTTAGATAGTCTTGATATTGATGTAATAAAATCTATGGATGGTGAGTTTACTGTTGATGAGATCGTAGAAAGATTTTCAAACTTTTTCTTCCAGAGAATGATTCTTGATATTACTGCGGTGAAAGACTATAAGAATTTAAAAAATATTCAAAAATTATCTGTTAATTTAGATATGGATAAAGTTATATTGCTATTAGATGATTCTAGTGAAAGCAGTTCAGCTTTATATTTATCTAGGTTGATTAGTATGGGAATATATAATTTTACTAGAAATAAAGAAGGTATATTGTATTTACTTGATCATCCAAATAGTTATCGTGATGTGGCACATATTCATCAATTAGAAAATCTAACGGAACAAATTAACGATCGAGTTATTACTAAAAATATGAGAATACTTGGTATTAAGAATTTAACTGATCATGCTGGGGCGACAACATTTATTTATGTGTTAAAGAAACAATTAGAGTCATTTTATAATGTTCTGGCTATAGAAGTTGATAAACATGATTTTTCATTTTTTAATGATCAAAATATGTTATCAGTTAGTTCTGCTGATTTACCTAAAACACTTATGGAACATAGTGATGTTGATGTTATTCTTGTTGATTTAAATAATTATGAAAGTGAAAGCATATGTCATGATGTTTTATATTTACTTGAACCTTCCACTATTAAATTAAATAGATTAATTAAATTAAATAAAAAAGTATTTGGTAATACGGCAGGTAAAAAGATTATACTAAATAAGAGTTTACTTGATTCTAAGGATGTTTTGGATTTTGAATATGAAGCTAAAACTAAGGTATTTTATAATATGCCACCTTTAGATGAAAGAAAAAATAATGCATCTTTAGTTAATCCATTGTTATCTAGACTTGGTTTTGTTAAACAAGTTAAGGAAACAAAACAAAATGATGGTAAAATATTTGGTTTATTTAAATTTTAATTAATCAAATATTGACATAAATTTATAATTATTGTATTATTATATTATGGATTAAGGAGGAAAAAATATGTTTAATATACTTGATTGTCCTGAAGGATTGGAAACAATTATTGTTTTTATAAAAAAAGGTGTTATTCCAATAATACAAATTGGTATTCCTATAATATTAATTATTTATGGAATGATAGACTTAGGTAAGGCTGTTATTGCTGGTAAGGATGATGAAATTAAGAAAAATCAACAATTGCTTGTTAAAAGAGCTATTAGTGCTGTAGCGGTATTCTTTGTTGTAACACTTGTTACTTTAATATTTGGTATATTTGCTAGTTCAGGCGTTGATGATGATGTATCTGGTACTTCTTCATGGCAAGAATGTTGGCAAGATGCTTAATAATTAATTATAATTAGAAATCAAAATATTTATTTGTTTTGATTTTTTTCTTGTGGTTTCAATCTTTTTGTTATAAAATATTAGTTAATTATGTTTTTTAGGAGGTTTGGTATGAAGGAAAAGATTGTGAAGAAAATACCTAATGCATTAACAATTATTAGATTATTATCTTCTTTTATTGCTCCAGTTTTATTTATAAAGGGAAGCATAATGCCTTGTATTTCTTTATATAGTTTAGGGGTTATAACTGATTGTTTAGATGGTTATATTGCAAGGAAGTTTGATGCTGTTAGTGAATTAGGAAGAAAATTAGATGCTATTAGTGATAAAGTATTTGCTTTATCGGTAATCACTTTAAGTATTATTATGGGTAATAGTATAATGTTTTTGCCACTTATTTTAGAAAGTTTAATTGCTTTTGTTAATGTTGCTTTTAAATCTAAAGGTATTATGACTAAAACTAATAGAGTAGGTAAGTTTAAAACAGTTATTTTATTTCCTACAATTATATTTGGTTTAGCTATGACTAAGTTATATTCTTTAATTAATGTTTTTGTTCCTTTATTAATTTTATCTACGAGATTACAGCTTCAAACTTTAGCTTCATATATTAATGAATATAAGTGTGAGTATGAAAAGAAACATGATAATAGTTATCAAGAAGAAAAACATATTGATAGTGTAAGGAGTGAATCTTATGATAGAGAAATTACTAAAGAGAAGCTTATTAATTTAAAGAATGAGTTGTTATTTTATACTTGTAATGATATTGATATAAAATTACCTAAAAGAAAAATTAAGTCGCTATAACTTAATTTTTTATTTGTTCCTGTTATTTTATTGAGAAAGCTCACAATGATTATTATAATAGAAAAGATAATAATTCTCTATTAATATACGTTTAAGCGGTAATAATTTGTAGAATATATTAGCTAATACTACTGTTATTTCTTATAACGTAAAAGTTGTAGGACCTGATAAAGATTATTTTATTGAAGTAGTATTATTGTCAAAGAATGTTCCAATTACAGTTATTAGTAAAAGATTAGGACATTTTGACATGGATTTGACACTCAATGTTTACTCTCACATGATTCCAAAAGATGAAGATAAAGTGGTCAACATCTTGAATCAAATAAAACAAAAATAATAATCAAAGATTAAAATGAGTGTTTTATCAATATCAAATGTATTATAAAAGCCTTGCAATGCAAGGCTTTATAATCTAAATGGTCGGGAAGACAGGATTTGAACCTGCAACCCCTTGGTCCCAAACCAAATGCTCTACCAAGTTGAGCCACTTCCCGATCATGGTGGAGAATAAGGGATTCGAACCCTTGACCCCCTGCGTGCAAGGCAGATGCTCTAGCCAGCTGAGCTAATTCCCCATGACATAAATAGATTATATATAAAAAAAATGTAATTGTCAACACATTTTGTCAAACTTTTTTCTTTTTTTTTATCTAAAATTACTTGTCATTTATATCTTGTGTTGGTATAATTAGATAGACGAGGTGAATAGAAATGGAAGAATATAGAGTTACAACTCATAGTGAAGAAGAAACTGTACAAATAGCACAAAATTTAGAATCAGAGAAATTTCCTAATATGATTATTACTTTAAGTGGTGATTTAGGAAGTGGTAAGACTGTATTTACTAAAGGTATTGCTCATGGACTTGGCATTGATGATATTACTTCTCCTACATTTAATATTATTAAAGAATATGAAGGAGAGTTACCTTTATATCATATGGATGTATATAGATTAGAAGGTAATATTGATAATATTGGTTTAACTGATTATTTTACTAAAGGTGGAGTGGTTGTAATCGAGTGGGCAGATATGATTAAAGATTATTTACCTAATGATAGATTGGATATAAAAATTAAAATAGTAGATGAAAATACTAGAGTATTAATATTTACTCCTCATGGTGAAAAATATGAAAATCTTTGTGAGGCTTGTTTATGAAAATTTTATTTATAGATACATCCTTAAAAGATGTATCTATTGCTACTTATGAGAGTGGCAAAATATTAAGTTTGATAAGTGAATGTATTCCTAATTTGCACTCAATATATACTATTCCATATATAGATAAATGTTTAACAGAATCTAAAATAGATAAAAAAGAAGTAGAAAAAATAATTGTTATAAATGGTCCAGGTTCTTTTACAGGTATTAGAATTGGTTTAACTATAGCTAAAGTATATAGTTATATTTTAAATATTAATGTTGTTTGTGTATCTTCACTAAAGGCATTGGCACTTTCTACAAGTGGTGAATTAATTATATCAGTATTAGATGCTAAAAATGATAATTATTATGTTGGTATTTATGATAAGGATTATAATAATTTAGATAAAGAATGTTTTATGAACAAAGAGGAACTTATTAATTTAATTAATAAATATAATCATGTTAAACTGGTAAGCAATGAAGATATTAATATTGATAGTTATAGTGTAAATGGTGTAGAATTAGATATTTTAAATATTATTAATTATTATAAAAATGATATTGGCGTGAATAATTTTTTAGTTAAACCTAATTATTTGAAAAGGCCTGAAGCTGAGGAAAAAAAAGAAAATGATAAGAGAAATAAGTGATAAAAAAGATAATCCTTTTTATTATAGAATAGAATATGTTATTAATAATGAAGTAGTAGGTTATTTGGAATATGCTTTGTTGTATGAAAGAATAGAAATTGAAAATATTTTTGTTTTAGAGAATTATAGATCTAATGGTATTGGTTCTAAATTAATGGAATATTTAATTGATACTTGTTATGATAAAATGTTAGTAAATATTACTTTAGAAGTGAGAAGAAGTAATACCATAGCAATTTCTTTATATAAGAAGTATGGTTTTAGTGAAGTTGGAGTAAGGCATAATTATTATGGTAATGAAGATGGTTTACTTATGGAAAAGAAGGTGTTATAGTGAAAGATATATATTGTTTGGCTATTGAATCATCATGTGATGAAACTAGTATGAGTATTATAAAAAATGGTACTTATGAAGTAGCTACTGTAGTGTTATCTCAAATAGATATTCATGCTTTATATGGTGGAGTTGTGCCTGAAATAGCTAGTCGAAGTCATTTAGAGAATATTACTATTGTATTAGATGAAATTTTAAAGAAGGCTAAGATGAGAATTGAAGATATTGATATTATTGGAGTTACATATGGACCTGGACTTATTGGTTCCTTGCTTGTTGGTTTAGAATGTGCTAAGACAATTTCTTTAATAACTGGGAAGCCTTTAATACCAGTACATCATATTGCAGGTCATATTTATGCTAATAATTTAGAAAAAAGATTAGAATTTCCGCTTATAGCTCTTGTAGTAAGTGGAGGTCATACTGATTTGATTTATATGGATAAAGATTATTCTTTTAAAAAGATTGGTTCTACTTTGGATGACGCTGTAGGAGAAGCGTATGATAAAGTGGCTAAGATATTAGGCTTAGAATATCCTGGTGGTCCTAGGATAGATAAATTAGCTAAAATAGGCAAAGATAGTTATAATTTACCATATCCACTCGATGATGATAGTTATAATTTTAGTTTTAGTGGAATTAAGAGTGCAACTTTAAATTTGGTACATAATGAGAAACAAAGAGGTAATAAGATTATCGTAGAAGATGTGGCTTGTAGTTTTCAAAATAGGGTTGTAACTGTTATTGCTAAAAAAACATTTAAGGCAATTAAAGAATATCACGTTAATAATTTAATTGTCGCTGGTGGTGTTGCGGCAAATTCTGGTTTGCGCGAAAAATTAAGTGAGTTAGCTCATGAAAATAATGTAAATTTGTCAATTCCTAGAATTAATTATTGTACCGATAATGCAGCAATGATAGGGGCTGCTGCTTATTATGCTTATCAAAATGGAATTATAAGTGATTTATATTTAAATGCTAAGGCTGTTACTGATTTATATAATTAGGAGGTTTTATGGGAATATTTAATAAAATAAAAAATATTTTTACTAAATCTAATGATGCAGAAGTATATGATAAGGGTTTAGAGAAAACTAGACGTGAATTTGTATCTAAATTAGGTAATTTAAGTAAGAAGTATAAGTTTGTTAATGAAGATTATTTTGAGGAATTAGAAGATATTTTAATTATGGCTGATATTGGAATTAATACGGTTTTAAAATTTGTTGATTTACTTAAAAAGAGAGTTAAGCAAGAAAATATTAAGGATACTGATTATTTAAAAGAAATTATTGTTGATGAATTATTTATTATGTATGTAAATGATAGTATAGTTGATTCTAAGATTCATGAAAGCAATAATGGACCTACAGTTATATTATTTATAGGAGTTAATGGTGTTGGAAAGACTACTACAATTGGAAAAATAGCTTATAAATATAAACAAAATGGTAAGAAAGTTATGTTAATTGCAGGTGATACTTTTCGTGCTGGGGCTTGTGAACAACTAGAAGAATGGGCTAATCGTATAGGCGTAACCATGGTAACTAATAATTCTAATGATCCTTCTAGTGTGATATTTGATGGTTTAGATAAAGCAATATTAGAAAACTATGATATTGTTTTAATTGATACAGCAGGAAGGTTACAAAATAAGGTTAATTTAATGCAGGAACTTGCTAAAATTAATAAAGTAATTAAGAGTAAGATAGAAGATGCTCCTCATGAAACTTTATTAGTAATAGATGCTACGACTGGACAAAATGGTATTAGTCAGGCAAAATCATTTAAGGAGATTACTGATATTACAGGTATTGTTTTAACTAAGTTAGATGGTACTGCTAAAGGAGGAATTGTTTTAGCAATTAAAGAAGAGGTTAATATTCCAGTTAAGTTTGTTGGCTTAGGAGAAAAGGAAACGGATTTAGAAATATTTGATATTGAAAAATATATATATGGTTTATTTAAAGATTTGTAGAGGTTTTTCATGGGAAAAAGAGAGTATTTAATTATTTTATATGATTTTTATGGTAATTTGTTTAATGAAACACAAAAAACTTATTTTGAGGAATATTATTTCAATAATTTATCTTTAGGTGAAATAAGTGAGAATTATAATATTAGTAGAAATGCTATACATAAAACACTTAAACAGATGCAAAAGAAATTATTATATTATGAAGATAATTTAAATTTATATCATAAATATATGGACCTTAAAAGTATTATTGAAAAAATAAGTGATATAGATATACAAAATAAGTTAAAAGATTTGTTTTAATTATTAAATTAGTTTATAATTATATTAAGGAGAGTTGTTATGATAGAAGAAAATAGTATATTAAAAAGATATGCGGATAATTTAACTGAAGCAGAATATATTACTGATCCTGCTATAGCTAGAGATAAAGAGATTAAAGAGGTTATATTAGTATTATTAACTCCTGAAAAATCTGCTGTTTTAGTAGGTAAACCTGGTATTGGTAAAACGGCTATTGTTGAAGGATTAGCATATCGTATTCAAAGAAATGAAGTACCTGATGCTTTAAAAGGATATCGTATTTTTAGGGTTAATACAACAGCTTTACTTGGTAATGATAGTGGAGAAAATAGAGTATTAAAATTAGTTCAGGAACTTAAGAGTCAAGAAAAAATTATTCTTTTTATTGATGAGATACATACTTTAATTGGTAATGATGCTCAAGGAGCATTGGACCTTGCTAATATGTTTAAAGAAGGTTTAAGTCGTGGTACGATTAAGATGATTGGGGCCACTACTACATATGAATATGAAACATATATTTTGACTGATAAGGCTTTTGTTAGAAGGTTTGAAAAAGTCGATGTTGAAGAGCCAACACAAGAGATGTGTGTGCAAATATTGCTTAAGACATTACCTAAGTTAGAGCATCAAACTGGTGCTAAATTGAATTATACTGATTTTATTAAAGAAAATATAATGAAGTTTATTGTTAATATGACTAGTGAATATAAAAGGGTATATGAAATATCTTCAAGGTATCCTGATATTTGTTTAGTTATACTTAGGCAGGCTTTTAGTAATTGTATTTATGATAATCAAACCAATGTAACTTTTAAGCATATTTATGATGCAATTAGATTTTCTAAAGCAGTATATCCTGATGTTATAAAAAAAGAATTAGTAGTCTTTAAAGAAAAATTTAAAGATGAATTAAAGGAAGAGAATGTTATTGTTGACATAGATAATTACTTAAAATAAAGATAATTAAGCATAAAATTATTAATTGTTGCCATAATTAAGAGTAGAATAACTTCTAAGGGCAAATAAAAAATTAAATTTAGTGTAGGAATCATGGTATTGCCTACACTTTTTCTTAGAAACTTGTCAATAATTAAAAAATAAGTATTTACATTTTACATTATATTAAAATTATTATATAATAGTATTCAAGCAAAGGTGATTATACATGAAATTAACAAGTGAAGTTATAGAAAATATTTCGAGAATAAAAAGAGAACCAAAATTCATGTTAGATTTTCGTTTAAAGGCTTTGGAATCTTTTAATAATTGTGATAATCCTAATTTTGGTCCTAAATTGGATATTAATTATGATAAAATAACTTATTATAAGGAACGTAAGGGAGATATTACATCTAATTGGAATGATGTTGATAAGGATATTTATAATGAATTTGATAATTTAGGTCTTATTAAAGCAGAAAAGAATTATTTGGATGGAATTGGGGCTCAATATGATAGTGAGGTAATATATCATAATATGATTAAGGAGCTTGAAGCAAAAAATGTTATTTTTTTGGATACAGATACGGCTTTAAAGAGATATCCTGAGTTATTTATGAAGTATTTTAATACGTTAGTAAAATATGATGAGAATAAGTTTACGGCTTTAAATGGAGCGGTATGGAGTGGAGGTACTTTTATTTATATACCGCCAAATACAAAATTAGATAGACCACTTCAAAGTTATTTTAGAATTAATACAAAGAATATGGGGCAGTTTGAGAGAACTTTGATTATTGTAGATGATAATAGTGAATTACATTATATAGAAGGATGTACCGCGCCTACTTATAGTGAAGATTCGCTTCATGCTGCAGTAGTAGAAATATTTGTTGGTAATAATGCGAGGTGTAGATATACGACAATTCAAAATTGGTCTAGTGATGTTTATAATTTGGTTACTAAAAGAGCTATTGTTTCTAAAGGTGGTTTAATGGAATGGATAGATGGTAATATTGGGGCTAAAGTAAATATGAAGTATCCATGTTGTGTTTTAAATGGGGAATATGCAAGGGGGGTATGTATTTCTGTTGCTACGGCTACGAGAGAGCAAATACAAGATGCTGGGGCTAAAATGATACATTTGGCACCTTATACTAAAAGTACGATAGTTAGTAAGTCAATATGTTCTTTTGGAGGTAATGCAACTTATCGTGGTTTAGTTAAGATAACTGACAAAGCACACCATTCCGTTGCTAATGTTAAGTGTGATACTATAATATTAGATAATATTTCAAAAAGTGATACAATACCTACGAATATTTTAAATAATAATACTTCACTTTTAGAACATGAGGCAACAATTTCTAAAATAGGTGAAGATCAGATGTTTTATTTAATGACACGTGGCATTGGTGAGGATAAAGCTAAGGAACTTATTGTTATGGGCTTTGTTAATGCTTTTCGCGAAGAATTACCAATGGAATATGCTGTTGAACTTAATAGGTTACTCAGTGCAAATATAAGTGGAATGTAAGGCGAGATGATGAGGAAAATATTATTAATTGTTCTTTGTTTACTTATGTGTGGGGCTATTTATTATATATATGAAAGTTATTCAAGTGTTGAAGTGGAAAAAAAGATTGAATTAGATGGTATTGCTTATATTGAAAAGTATTATGTATATGGTACAAATTTTAATTTAAGTGGTTATTTGGATAATAATGATAATATTAAAGATGTTAAATTAATTTTATATAATGATGAGAAAGAAACAGAATTGAATCTTGATTATGAATTAGTTGAGGATAGAATAGTTTTTTCTACTTCTAATTTAATTAATGTGGGTTATTATTTAGATAAAACAGAACTTGGAAAAAATTATTTGCTTTTGAAAATAAGCATGGCTGATGAGAGTATGCACTACTACGGGCTAGAGAATAAAAGTGATTATAAGGAATTAAAATATTATACTTTATCAAAGATAAATCATGTAATTTTTATTAATAGTGATAATCCATATAATACCTTGATGTTAGATGTTAAAAAAAATAAAGATGATAATGTCTATGATATAACAATTGATCCAGGACATGGTGGGAAAGATCCTGGGGCATGTAGTAAGGGTAATTGTGAGAAAAATATTACTTTGGATCTAGCTATGATGCTTGCTAATAAATTAAATGAAGCAGGTTTGAAGGTTAATTTAACTAGAACTGATAATGATACGGGTATTCCTAATTATAATATGAATGGTATGCTAGGTAGAGCAGTGATACCAAATGAGAGTAATAGTAAGTATATGTTTTCAATTCATTTAAATAGTCATGCTAATAAAAAGATGCATGGCGTTGAAATACTTACTCCCACTAATATTGATTATACACTTGCTAGGATGTTTGCTAATAAAATAGTAGAGTATACGGGGACATCATATTCAATTAATATGGGTAATAAAATGTTCGATGGTGTTTATACAAGAACATTTAATGCAAAAGATATTAAAGAACATATGGAAGAATATAAGGAACTTGCTTATGATGTTAAAGAGGGTACAAGTTATTATTTTATGATAAGAGAAACAGGTGGTATTTTAACGGGGGCTTATATTGATTCAAGAAATCCTTCGATTGGCGAAAATCCTTATTATAATTCTAATAAAGGTATTGAATCTTATATTTTAGAATTGGGCTACATAATTAGTAGTGATGATATAAATAATATTTTAAATAATAAAGAAAATTATGTGAATGCTATCTATGATAGTATTATGGAAAAATTAAATAGTTATGAAAAATAACTGTTTTTTTGACACTTACTTGACACTTTTTTGCAATTTGCTAAAATTAAAAAACGCCCGTGCGTTTTTTTTTATTTGGAAGGTTTTTTGTTTAGAAATTAAAAAACGCCCGTGTTGTTTTTGAAATTTGTAAGTTTGATTTAATTTTATATTCTTGATATAGTGTTTCTGAAAGGAGGGATAATATGTTAAATCAAACGATAATCGTTGGTAGGCTGGTTAAAGATCCAGAACTTAAAGTAACCGATACAGGTAAAAAAGTAACTAAAATTACTTTAGCAGTACCACGTGCTTTCAAAAATGCCAATGGTGAATATGATACTGATTTTATTGATTGTACTCTTTGGACAGGAATTGCTGAATGCACTAGTGAATACTGTCAAAAAGGTGATACACTTGGAATAAAAGGTCGTATTCAAACACAATTGTATGAAAAAAGTGATGGCTCAAAAATGAAGAATACTGAAGTAATTGCGGAAAAAGTTACTTTTTTGACCAGTAAAAAACCAGAACAGAGTAAGGATTAAGGATTGTCTGTTCTAGTTCTTGCGATTTCTTTTAATTAAGTGTTTGCCCAATGAATCTAAATATTCGTGAGGATAACCATAATATTCTTCGCCATTAACCATATCATATAAATGAGTGAAGATATTGTTTATTTCAATTGGTAAGCGATAGGTGTTAATGTCACTTATAAATGTTTCTTTATCATAGGCTGGCATATTTGCAACGTCATAATATAAAACTAATTCTAAGACTAGTAAATTAAGTAAGTAAATATCACTTTCGACTGTATTAATTCTAAAGGGATCGATGTTTTGATTATTTAAAGCTTGTGAATAATTATCACAAGGCAAATCTTCTATATTTGCACTGTCAATATCAGCAAACTTAATAGTATTATTGTTATATAAAATATTGCCAGCATTGATATCTCCAAGAATAATGCAGTTTTCGTGAATGTTTTCTAAACTTTGACTTACTTTGGTTAATATTTGAATCTTTTTATCTAATGGTAAATAATAAATGTTATCAAGTGTTTTGCTATCAGTAAAGTGGTTGCTTGAATAGCCTGCAAAAAAATTGTCAACATATATTTTATGTTTTGGTAAAATAAATTCTTCAATATTAGATGTTTTTAAAAAGTCGATTTTCTTTTCTTTGTTTTTCATTAGTGCAATATCATTTTTATTTTTAAATATTTTAAAAACAAGATTTTTATTTAAATATAAATTACTTTCCGTGTGGTTCTGTTCTGTTGCAAAATAAGGTAGACTATCTAATTCGGACTGAGTAAGATAAATGTTATCATTTTTTATAGTCATAAAAATACACCCCTTCTTTTTGAGGCGTATTATAGCACAAATTTATTCTTTTGTCAAACTCTTGCCAATTCCGATGATGGCCCCTATCATGGAACTTGTTATTAATATTAAATAGAATATTAATGATTTTGCTTCAAATTTAACTTTAATACCAAGAAGACTAATTAGTAAAAATAAGATAACAAAAATTAAGCCAAATTTAATGCCTTCTAAGTAACCTTTACTTTTGGCTTTTCTACCAATAAGTAAACCGCCTATGAATATCCAAATAATGGAAATGATTATTTCTAATACTGATAAAAAGGAAGCTCCAATTATATTAAAATAGTTTAATAAAGTAACTAAGAATATAGATATAAGCATGCCTGTTATGGTAATACCTACATTTTTTAAATAATCTAAAATCATAATCTCACCCTTTACTTTATATTATGTATTTTTATTTAAAATATACATTTGTGAATAAAAATCATATATTTATAGCATAATGTTATCGGGTGATAGAATGGATTATTTTATAGTATTTTTGAGAACAATATTTTTCTATTTTGTAATTTTTGTGATATATAGAATTATGGGAAAAAGAGAGGTAGGACAATTAGGTATTATTGATTTAATTGTATCAATTTTAATTGCGGAGTTAGTGGTAATTAGTATTGAGAATTATAAAGATTCGGTATGGTATTCTTTAGTACCAATTATAACATTAACGGTTTTACAGGTGATACTTGCTTTAATTACAATGAATGCCCCTAAAATAAGAAACTTTTTAGATGGAAATCCTTCAGTTATTATAAAGAATGGGATACTTAATTATAAAGAAATGGTAAAGCAAAAATATAACTTAGATGATTTATTAGTGCAATTGAGGGAAAAGGGATATCGTAGTATTGAGGAAATTGAGTATGCTATTTTAGAAAATAATGGTTCACTTTCTGTGTTTCCAAGTAGTAAAAATAAGACGCCATTTCCTTTTCCTATTATTATTGATGGTGAAATTCAAGAAGAAACTGTTAAAAATTTACACAAGAATAATAATTGGGTTATAAATATGCTTAAGAAAAAAGAGATAAATATTAGTGATGTTTTTTATGCTTTTTACAAAGATAAAAGTATTTTTATAATAAAAAATAGTGATTTAAAATAAGAATTAAACTATTTGTTACAATGTTTATATTTGGGATGCACTGTTCCAATAAGACTATATTTTATGAATTAATAGAATTAGTAACTGTAATATGATACGAAAATAATTATTGAAGTTTATATTTCTAATTTGGACTATTTTGTATAAAAAAGTAAAATTAGGGATAGTACTTCACGGTATTTTGTGTTATTATATTTAATGAGGTGCAAAATGGATAATAAAAGAAGTGAATTACGTTATAAGATAATGGCAATATTATATCAAATATCTTTGTATGAAAAAAATAAGATCACCTATGATATTTCTAGTGTCATAGATGAACAAATGAAAACTGAGAATGATTTTATTAATGAAATTGTTGCTGGAGTTATTAGTAAAAAAGAAGAGATTGATAGATTGATTAATGATAAACTTGTTAATTGGAGTTTGGATAGATTAGGTTTGACTGATCAAGCAATTTTACGTATGGCAGTATATGAGATTTTATATACTGATACTCCAAATGTTGTTTGTATTGATGAAGCAGTTGAATTATCTAAAAAATATAGTGATGAGAAAGTAAGCAAAATGATAAACGGCGTATTGGATAAGATTTATCATGAACACAAATAATAGATATATCACAATTACTCAATTAAATAGATATTTAAAGAGTATTTTTGATGGTGATAACAATTTAAAACAAGTTTTTATCAAGGGTGAGATATCTAATTGTAAGCTTCATACAAGAGGACATCTTTATTTTACTTTGAAGGATGAAACGAGTAGAATTAATGCTTTAATGTTTGCTAGTAATGTTTGTGGTTTAAAATTTAAACCTGCTGATGGTACTAAGGTTTTAGTTGTAGGACGAGTTAGTGTTTATGAAACTACTGGTAATTATCAAATATATGTAACTGATATGATTGAAGATGGTATTGGGAATCTTTATGTAGCATTTGAAGAACTTAAAAAAAAGTTAGCAAGCGAGGGGCTTTTTGATAAAGAACATAAGAAAAAAATACCTAGAATTCCTAAAAAAATAGGTATTGTTACGGCTTCTACTGGGGCGGCGATTAAAGATATATTAACAACAATAAAAAGAAGATTTCCTGTATGTGAAACCATTCTTTTTCCATCGTTGGTACAAGGTAGTGATGCGGCAAAGGATATTGTTAAAAATATTAAGTTAGCTAATACTTATGATATAGATACTTTAATTGTCGGTAGAGGTGGAGGCTCTATTGAAGATCTTTGGCCATTTAATGAAGAAATTGTAGCAAGAGCAATATATGAATCAAAGGTTCCTGTGATAAGTGCGGTTGGTCATGAAATAGATTTTTCGATAAGTGATTTTGTTGCTGATTTAAGAGCTCCAACTCCAACGGCTGCGGCAGAGTTAGCGGTTCCTGATATCAATACTATTGTATCTTATTTAAATACTGTTAGAACTAGGGCTTACAATGGTGTTAATCAATTGATTATCAACAATCAACTGTTGATAACTAAAATTAAAGATAGTTATGTTTTAACACATCCAATGGCTTTATTTGAAAGAAAAGAGCAAAAGTTGGATACGTTGATTGATAAATTAAATAAAGAAATAACTATAATTTTAGACAAGCAAGATATCAAATTAAAACATATTATTTCTTCTTTACAAGTTCTTAATCCACTTAATACCTTAAATCGTGGTTATGCTATCATAAGAAAAGATAATAAAGTGATATCGAGTGTGAAAAAAATAAAAAAAGATGATGAAGTAATTATTAATTTAAAAGATGGTATTATTACTTCTAAGGTTATTAAGGTAGGTGAATAAGATGGAAACATTTGAAGATAAGATTAAAAAACTAGAGAGTCTTGTTGTAGAATTAGAGAATGGTGATGTTAATTTAGATAAGGCCATTGATAAATATACTGAGGCAATGAAACTTGCTAAAGAATGTTCAACAACATTAACTGATTATAGTGATAAGGTTAATAAAATATTATTAGAAAATGGAGAACTTGCAGATTTTAATGTTATTGAATAAAAAAGAATCGTTTTATATAAAAAATTCTGGTCCATTCGATGTATTATAACTATAATTATTTATATTATTTGAATTGTTTGCATTTATATTAGAGGGATTGTTACTGATATTGTTGTTAGTAATAAACTCTATTTTTTTTGGTGTATTTTTATCGGTTTCATCTTTAAAAGCTCCCGCTAATTTAAACATAGTTTTCATATTATTTACCATCGGTCCTGCTTGTTTTACTATGGGAATGGCTTGATTAATCACACCTAGAGTTTTTTGAGTATTAGTAAGAATGCTGCTTAGATTAAAACCACGACTACCTAATTTTTGAAATAAATAAGATCCTCTTGGCATGCCCAAACTTATCCCTGTTAACCCCCTGCTGAAATTAGGCATTCCGCCATAATATGGTGGATATATAGAATTACCATGCATAAAGATACTCCTTTCAAAAATATTATATGAAATTTAATTAAAATAGTTAAAAAATATCAAAATTTATGGTACAATTATAGAGAATAGATAAGAAGGGAGAACAAGTATGAATTTTTTGCTTTGGCCATTTAAAAAAATATATCAATTAGAACAAAAAACAATCGACCTTCTATGTATTCCTTTTAAGTTTTTAAGTAGAAATAGTCGTAAGGATGATGGGCCAATTGTTTTAGTTGATTTTGAATCTACAAAAGAAGTTAAAAATAAAGTTAAAAAAAGATTTAAATATATTATAAAAGATCAAGACAATAAAAGGATAAAGGGAACATTTGATGCTTTTTCTAAGGTGGATGTTCATTCATTTTTGCTTAGTCAAGGTTTTGAGGTATATAAAATTGAAGAAGATAAGTTTGCTAATATTTTAGGACTGGCTCAAGTAAAAAGTAAGATTAAGTTAAGACCAAAAACTTTAGCTTTCTTTTTAACTCAACTTTCTACTTATATAAAATCTGGCATTACTTTAGTTGACTCAATTAAAATATTAAGTAGGCAAACAAAGAAGAATAGTGAGAAAAAACTATATCAAAAAATAGTTTATGAATTAAATACGGGTGTAAGTTTTAGTGAGGCGCTGATTAGACAAGGAGATGCTTTTCCTAAACTACTTATCAATATGATAAAAACTGCTGAAATGACAGGGCAACTTTCTTCAACTTTGGATGATATGGCTGAGTATTATACTTCAGTTGATGTTACTAGAAAACAGATAATTTCAGCTTTAACTTATCCTACGGCGATTTTCTTTCTTGCTTTAGCAGTAGTAACTTTTATGATTTTGTATGTTGTTCCTCAATTTGAGGGTATTTACACTCAAGCTAATGCTAATTTACCTGGTATTACTTTGTTTGTACTTGGAGTAAGTGCTTATATGCAAGAAAATATTTTTATGATTGCTTTGTTCCTTGTGACAATAATATCACTTCTTATTTTATCATATCATCACATTAAACCATTTAGAAGTTTTGTTCAGTGGTTTGCTATGCATTTGCCTGTTATAAGAAATGTTATTATATATAATGAAGTTATTATGTTTACTAAGACTTTTGCTTCTTTGATTAATCATGATGTCTTTATTACTGATAGTTTGGAAATATTAGGTAAAATTACTAATAATGAAATTTATAAGAAATTAATTAATAATTCTATTAATGATTTATCTAATGGAAAGGAATTATCTTTGGCATTTAAAAATAATTGGGCTTTTCCTAATACGGCATATGAAATGTTATCTACTGGAGAACGTACTGGTAAAATGGGTGAGATGATGGAAAATGTAAGTAAGTATTATCAAGAACAACAGAAAACTTTAGTAACTCAATTAAAAAGTTTAATCGAACCAGTTATGATAGTGATTTTAGCTATTTTAGTAGGTTTAATTGTATTATCAATTGTTATTCCAATGTTTGATATGTATAAACAAATAGGTTAGGAGGTAAGTATGGAAATATATTTATTAATAATATTTTTCATTTTTGGTGCGATATTTGGTTCATTTTATAATGTAGTAGCATATCGTATGAGCAATAATTTATCAATTATAAAACCTAGGAGCCACTGCGAATGGTGCAATGAAAAGTTAAAATGGTATGAATTGATACCTATATTATCTTACTTATTTCAAGGTGGAAAGTGTAATTATTGTAAGCATAAACTATCTATTAGTTATATTATTGTAGAACTTGTTTCAGGTATTTTATTTACTATATGTTATTATAAATTTGGATTAACACCTAAATTAATAATATCTTTAATATTTGTGTCTGCTTTGGTTATTACTATTGTTAGTGATATTGAATATATGATAATTATTGATGAAGTAACATTGCTTGCCTCTGTTTTGATATTATTGGTACTTTTATTTACTTCGGGTTTTCAAAAGGCTTTTTATATGTTGGAATCAGGATTTTTTAGTTTTTTAACAATGTATGCTCTTAAAATTATTGGGGATGCTATATTTAAGAAGGAAACACTTGGTGGTGGAGATATAAAATTGATGTTTTTATTTGGCATTACGTTAGGTTATGATATGGTAATTGTATCTATTTTTCTTGGAGCTTTTTTGGCATTTCCAATATCATTATATATTCTTTTAAAAAGAAAGGATAATATGATACCTTTTGGACCATTTTTATCAATTGGAGCCTTGTTAATACTTATTACTAAACTAGATTTAGTAAAGATTTTGAATTGGTTACAAGATACGATTATTAAATAAAAGAAAGGTTGATGTTTATGAAGAATAAGGTTGTTATTATAGGATGTGGTAATGTAGGTTTGTCTTATGCTTATTCACTTTTAAATCAAAAAACTAGTGTTTTGGAACTTGTTTTAATTGATGTAAACAAGGAGAAAACTTTAGGTGAAGTAATGGATCTTAATCATGGACTTCCTTTTGCTCCTTCTAAGATAAGTATTAGAGTAGGTGATTATAGCGAGGTGGAGGATGCTAAAATTATAGTAATTGCGGCTGGAGTTAGTCAAGAAAAAGATGAAACTAGGTTAGATTTAATAGATAAGAATGCTAAGATATTTAAAAGTATTATAAGTGAAGTAAATAAGAATCATTTTAAGGGGATCTTTTTGGTGGCCACTAATCCTGTGGATGCGATGAGTTATTTGACTTGGAAATATTCTAATTTTGATTATAATAGGGTTATTGGAACGGGAACTAGTTTGGATACGGCGAGATTAAGGTATATGATAGGAGAATCTGTTTCTGTTAATTCTAAGAATGTTCATGCTTATGTTATTGGAGAACATGGGGATTCTGAGTTTGTTTTGTGGAGTAATGCTAATATTGGCTTACAAAATATGAGAGATTTTCTTAGTAAGAGTCAAATGAATGAGATAGAGAATAGTGTTAGAAATGCTGCTTATGATATTATTAATAAAAAAGGTAATACTTGTTATGGTATTGGAATGTGTTTAACTAGAATTACTAATGCTATTTTAAACAATGAAAATAGTATAATTACAGTGTCTACTTATGATAGTACAAATGATGTTTATATTAGTTTGCCTTGTGTTATTAATGAAAATGGAATAAAAGAGAAAGTTTTTGTTACTTTGAATGAAAATGAAACATATAAGTTGCAAAATTCTATTAATATTATTAAAGATACTATTCAAAATGTTAAATAATTTATTGTGTGTGTTAATGCGTTATAGTTTTTTAGATATTTATTAAATAATATTTGAGTATATACTAACACCAAGATACTACGAACAAAAAGTTGAAGTTATGAATGATAGTTTAGATAAGTCTGTTGCTGATTTTGAAGATAAAATGAAGGTTCTTTGTCAAATAGTGTGGGGGAATAAAAATTCACTATGATAATGTAACTATTTTAGGAGGTTGAAAATATTAAATTTTCAACTTCTTTTCGTTTTGGAGTAATAAGTCCTTTGCATATCATTATTCTAGCTTTAAATCTAGTAAATGATCTGAATCCAAAAGCTATTCTTTTTAATACTTTTATAAAATTATTATTACCTTCAACATAACCATTGTGATAACTTGTTGTGAATGTATTTTTAATATAATCTAAATATCCTTTAAGTGTTTTTATAGATGTTTTCATGTATTCTGATATATTATTGTATTTTGTATTTAATGTAGCTTCTAGTACTGATAAATTGTTATTTTGAAAGCCATATAATAGGTCTTGATATATTTGATATGTTTGTTCAAATTCACTATCTAGTGATACTAAATAGTCAACAATGTCTTGCTCTGTTGTTAGATTTTTAAATCATGGTACTTTTTCCAACTTGATGAGTTTAGTTCAAATCTAGATTTTAGTATATTCTTCCAATATCTTTTTAACTTATTATAATTATCTTTGTCTTTCTTCATTAATTTTATTCTTGTTTTGTTTAACGATCTAGATATTAATTCTATTAAATGAAATTTATCTATTACTATTGAAGCATTTGGGGACATTGTTTTAATTAACGAAATGTAAGAAGTATACATATCAATAACAATAGTTTTTACATTCATTCTTGAATCTCTAGAATATCTTGAAAAATATTTCATTAAGTTATTTAGTTTTCTATCTTCAACTATATCAATGATTTTACTGTTTTTAGCATTACACACTTGGAAACTCATTGTACCATCAGCAGACTTAACTGATTTAAACTCATCAAAAGATAATGCTTGTGGTAAAGTATTTTTATATACTTTGTTATCTAATTCAAAGTAAGAATCAATAACCCTTTCAATTGTATTAGGTGAAACATTGTTATCAATAGAAGTATCTTTTTCTGATACTTTTTTAGTTAAATCAAAAGCAATAGAATATTTATTATTATTTGAAATATTATAACCATAATTAACAATATTAGTAGAGCAAGTAAAAGTTTTATTACAATGATGACAGCGATGTCTTCGTTTGTTTAAAGATAAATAGGAATTAAGTTTTGATACAGAAGGTATTTTAATTAATGATTTTTTGAATCCGTGCTTTTCTATTTTTTTCGTTGTAACAAGTACCATGCTTTGGAAACACTATCAAATTTCTTTCATTAATTTACATCTTAAAGTATACATGGTATAATATTAGTTGAAGATTAATTAAATTGAAATTAGACACAGAAAGAAGTGATTATAAATGAACGAACAAGAAAAGTTGCCCAAAAGCAATATCAATTGGTATATACCGTCTTTAGTTAACTTCCAAGCAAACCTTGATTTTATAAGCCTTTTTATTTAATTCCTTTTTACATTTTCGAGTACAAAAATAGTAGTAAAATTCAAAAAATATAGGTAATACCGACTTATATTAACTTTTAAATAAAAAAGAAAGGAAGTTTTAAATAATGAAGTTAGAAGATTTGAAAATAGAACACAAAATAAATGAGGATGAATTTCTAGAAGTAATTGAATCTGTTGGTTTTAAAACATATCCAAAATATCAAATAACAACAGCGCTAAAAAATACAATGTATATGGTTAAAGTTATTGTTAATGATGAATTAGCTGGAATAGGAAGAGTTGTTGGAGATGGAAGTATTGTATGCATGTTATCTGATATATGTGTGAAACCAAAATTTCAAAATAATGGAATCGGGAAAATGATTGTATTAGAATTAAAGAGATTGATTGAAGAGAATGTAAAAGATGGCGAAAAAATGCAAATTGAATTAACTCCAACAGCAGGTAATGAACATTTTTATGAGAAGTGTGGTTTTAAATATAAACCAGATGTAATTACAGGTATGTATTTATGGATAAAAAAATAAATAAGATTTTACAATGAGGTAGATTAATGAATTATAAAGCTGCAGCATATCTTCGTTTATCAAAAGAAGAATATAATAATGAAAAAGAATCTAATAGTATAATTAATCAAAAACAAATTATAGATAATTATTTAAAAGAACATAAAGAATATAAATTAGTTGATTATTATGTAGATGATGGATATTCAGGAACTAATTTTGATAGACCAGAATTTCAAAGAATGTTAGAAGATATCAAAAATAAGATAATAGATGTAATAATTATAAAGGATTTATCAAGACTTGGCAGAAATTATATAGAAACAGGTAATTTTGTAGAAGTAGTATTTCCAGCTATGGGAGTATCTGTAATTTCAGTAGATGAAGATTATGAAATAGACTCATCAGATTACTATGGTAATGATTATGTTCCACTAAAAAATTTATTTAATGATATGTATGCAAAAGATATATCAAAGAAAGTAAGAAGTTCTTTAATTGTAAAGAAATATAATGGAGAATTTGTTGGTAAATTAGCGCCTTATGGATATACGAAAAATCCAAAAAATAAACATAAATTCTTAATTGATAAAAATGTATCACATATAATTATAAAAATATTTGATATGACACTTGATGGAAAAAGTAGAAGAGAAGTTGCTGACTTTTTAAATCAAAATGATATATTAACTCCAAGTGAGTACTTAAATATTAAAACAAATAAAGATGTAACAGTAATGAAAAAATGGAATTCTGAAATGGTGAATTCAATATTAAGAAATGGAAATTATACAGGAACATTATTTCAAGGCAAAAAAAGAAAATTAAATTATAGAGTTAATAAAAAAATAAATATTGATAAAGATAATTGGATTGTTACTAAAAATCATCATGAAGCAATTATTAGCAAAGAAAAATTTGATAAAGTTCAAGAAATTTTAGATAGGAAATCTAAAGTAAATAAAGATGGAAGTATTGATATATTATCTGGAATTTTAAAGTGCAAAAGTTGTGGCAGTAATATGATAAAGAGAACATCAAAAGGTAAGGTTTATTACTATTGCTCTAATTATTATAGAAAAAAGAATTGTGAAAACAATAAATCAACATCTAAAAGTATAGTAGAGGGATTTATTAAAAAAGAACTAAATATAACTGAGATTACTAGATTAAATGTTGATAATAATATAAAATATATTAGTGTTTTTTCTAATAATGTGATTGAGATTGTAAAGAAATAATAGGAGGCATTTGTTATGTATAATAATGATTTAATGGAAATATTTTATTTAGAAACACCATCTTTAGAACGTAAGAACGAAATTATAGATTATATAAATGAATTTGTAGAATATAAATCAGACATTAATGGAACGGGATCATTAGATAAGATATTAGATGGATATACATTTGAACAAGCACTTGAGAGATGTTTGAATATGCAATATGAAGAATATGCTAAAAAACTTGGTAGATGTCAAAGTAAAACTTTTTTATTAATTAGAAAGAATGATAATAAAATAATTGGAACTATAAATATTAGATGGAATTTGACAGAAGAAATGAAACAATTTGGAGGAAATATTGGTTATGGAATAAGACCTACTGAAAGAAGAAAAGGATATAATAAGATTAATTTATATCTTGGATTGATTGAAGCAAAAAAGATTGGATTGGATAAGGTGATGTTAGATTGTGATGTTGAAAATCTAGGTTCAAGTAAAACTATGGAAGCGTTAGGTGGAAAGTTAGAAAGAACTGAAATTGATCCATATGATGGAATACTGACAAGTATATATTGGATTAATGTAGATGAATCACTTGAAAAATATAAAGATGAGTATGATAATTTTATTGATAAAAGTTATGGAAATAAGGTTATGAAATGATGAAAGGAAGTGATAAATAATGGATATGTATCAAAAAAGAGAAATGAGAAAAACCAAAAAAATGGATGAAAACACAAAAAGTTTACCATCGACGAGTATCAACTGGTATCCAGGGCATATGGCTAAAACTAAGAGGCAAATTAAAGAAAATATATCTTTAATTGATATTGTTTATGAATTAATTGATGCTCGTATACCATATTCATCAAAGAATAAAGATGTTGATGAGATGATAAAGAATAAGCCAAGAATATTGATTATGACTAAAATGGATATGTGTGATTTAGAAGAGACTAACAAATGGAAGAAATATTATGAAGATAAAGGTTATAAAGTAGTTTTGGTGGATTTGCTTAATAATAAAAATATAAAAGAAATATTTAATATTACTGAAGATATTATTAAAAAAGAAAATATTAAAAGAAGAGAAAAAGGATTAAAGGAAAGAAAGGGTAGAGTTTTAGTTTTGGGTATACCTAATGTTGGTAAAAGTACATTAATTAATCGTTTGGTAGGTAAGAAAGTTACTAATGTTGGTAATAAACCTGGTATTACTAAAAGTTTAAGTTGGATTAGAGTAAATGATAAAATAGAATTATTAGATACTCCAGGTATTTTATGGCCTAAGTTAGATAATGAGGAAATTTCTTTAAATTTAGCCTCGATGAGTGCGATTAAGGAAGAGATTTTAGATACTTCGGTTATTGCTTCACATATAATAAGTAAAATGCTGAAAAATTATCCAATTAATTTATATGATAGATATAATTTAGATGAAGAAAAAGATGTACTTAAAATATTTGATGGTATTGGTAAAAAAATTGGTGCTATAAAAAACAATGAAATTGATTATGATAAAGTATATGATAGAATAATTAGAGATTTAAAAGATGGTTATCTTGGTAATGTTACTTTTGATAATGTTAAATGAGGTAATGTTATTTTATCGTTGATTATTACATAAATTTATAGTATAATTAGTTAAAAGAATGTGAGGTAGCTAAGTGAAAAAATTTATTAAGGAACATTATATTTTAGTAATAATTGGATTTTTAGCAATATTATTTTTAGTATTTATTTTTATTGGTTTTAGAAAAATGTATTTTACGTCAAATGGTGATGTATATGGTAATAGATTAGAGGGTATTGAGAAAGTTCCTATTAAAGATGATGTATTAGATAAGGCGAAAAAAGAATTGCTTGATAGTGAAAAAGTAGAGAATGTAACTATTCGTCTTCAAGGGAAAATTGTTTATTTTACTATTGATTATAAGGAAGATGTTTCAATAGATCAAGCTAAGGAAATTGCTACAAAGACATTAACTGAATTTACAGAAGAACAGAAAAAATTTTATGATTTTAGTTATTTCTTAACTCAAAGTAAAGTTAAAGATAGTGATAGTTATCCTACTATGGGTAACAAGCATCCTAAGAATGCTACGATAGCATGGTTAAAGAATAGATAGGATTGGTGAAGTATGAAAAATAAAAAAATTAACAAGATAATAACTTTTTCAATTATTGGTATCATTTTGTTTATTTCAATGCTAATATTCATTTTAAATTATACTAAGGATGATTCTAGTTTTTCAATTTTAGAAAAAAAGTGGATTAATGATTATAAAGATAAAGTAGTAGATGTATCTTTATTTAATGATGTTCCAATATATGGACAAAATGGTAAGGGTATTGTTTTTGATATTTTGGAGAGATTTACTAAGGATTATGAAGTAGAATTTAATAAGATACCATATTTTGCTGATACTAGTACTGCATCTAATACTCAAACATCATTTAAAGTATTAAATAATAAAGATATATTAACAGATAAACATATTTTACTTTACCAAGATAATTATGTTATTGCATCTGTTGAAATGCCAGTTTTTGAAACAGTGAGTGATATAAAAGATATTACTATTGGGGTATTATCTAGTGATATAAGTGATGTTAATTATTACTTAGCAGATGGACAAAACATTAGTTATTTAACATTTGATACTGTTGATTCATTATTCGAGGCTATTAAATTGGAGAGTGTATCATATGTTGCTATACCACAAAACTTATATTTAAACTATATATTAGAAAATGATCTTAATATTATTTATCATTTTGATGAATTGAGTAAAAAGTATGTTTTAGAAGTGAATAATAACGAGCATTTATTGACTATTATGCAAAAGTATTTAAAACAATTTCAAAAAGAATATTTAAATGACTCTAAGAATAAAGCTTTTATTGATTTATTTTTCTCAAGTAAAAATATTTCTGATCAGGAAAAAGCAAGTTATAATAGTAATAAATATGTATATGGTTTTGTAAAAAATATGCCATATGAGGCTGTTAATAATAATCAATTTATAGGTACATTATCTAATTATATTAAGGAATTTTCAAAGTTAGTTGATGTTGATTTCCGTTTTGTTGAATATAATAGTATCGAAGATTTAAGGAATGATATTATTGGAGCTCGTGTTGATTTTGCCTTTGCTAATTATAATATGGATAATGCTTCTATTGATGTTGTTAAGACTGTAACTCCATTTTCTGCAAAATATGTTATTTTATCTAAGAAAGATTTGGTGGTTACAACTCCTAGAACTTTAAAAGATAAAGAAGTTGTAGCAATAAATAATAGTCTGATTTTTGATTATTTGATGTCTATTGGGGCAAATGCTAAAGGATATGATAATATTAATGATTTATTAACTAATATTGATAATGATTCAATTATAGTTGTTGATTATGATACTTATAATTATTATCACGATAAAAAGTTAAGTAATTATAATCTTATATATACAGGTACGTTAAAAAATAATTATAATTTTATTGTTAGAAAATATTCTAATAATGATACTGTGGCTAAATTATTTTCATACTATGTTTCGAGTGTTAACTATAATACTATTAGATATAATTATAATTCAAGTTTTGATATTAAGGATCCAAATATTTTAAATAAAGTATTAAAATATTTGTTTGGAATTTTAGTAATTATGACTCTTATTATAATTTTAATTATTACAAGCATTAAGAAAAGAAAAAAAGTAAATACTATTAAAAAAGAGGAAAAACTTAAATTTATTGATATGATGACTAGTTTAAAGAATAGAAATTATTTAAATTATAATATTAATAAATGGGATGAGAATGTTATTTATCCTCAAACAATAATTATCATTGACTTAAATAATATTAAGTATATTAATGATAATCACGGACATGAAGAAGGGGATAATGTTATTAAAAAGGCGGCAAGTATTTTAATTATCAATCAATTAGAAAATACGGATATTATTAGAACTGATGGAAATGAATTTTTGATATATATGGTTGGTTATGATGAGAAACAAATAATTTCTTATACGAGAAAAATACATAAAGAATTAAAGGAATTACCATATGGTTTTGGAGCAGCAATAGGATATAGTATGATAACTGATGATATAAAAACGATAGATGATGCTATTAATGAAGCTACTATTGAGATGCGTGATGCTAAAGAAAAACAATAGTAAGGGGGATTTATGAAAGCAAAAAAATATTTTTATGATATTATTGATGCTGTTAAAAGACCCGAGATGAATATTTTACCTGGTAATTTAGCTTATTATATTGTTTTAGCTCTTATTCCAATAATTACTATAATAGTTTATATAGCTTCTTTGTTTTCGATATCAATTGATTTAGTAATTGAACTTATAAATAAAGTAATACCTGATGGTGTGGCAAGAATAGTTATTGATGCTATATCAGGTAAGGGTTTTGATGAAAGTGTTGGATTATTTATAGTTTTAGCTTTAATTATTTCTTCAAATGGAACATATGCGATGATAAATGCTTCGAATGCTTTATATAAAATAGAAGATACTGAAGAAATAAAAGATAGAATTAAGTCAATAATTATACTTTTTATAATTATCTTACTATTTATTTTCTTACTTGTTGTACCACTTTTTGGTAATCAAATACTTAATTTATTAAGTAATATAGATGGTTTAGATACATTTATTCAAAACATTACAATTCTTTATAATGGTATAAAATGGCCAATGACATTTTTGATAATATATTTTAACATTAAACTTATTTATACAATAAGTCCTTCTAAGAGTATAAAAAGTAATACTACATCGTATGGTGCTATGACAACGACCTTTCTTTGGGTTTTAGTTACAGCAATATTTACATATTATTTAAAACATTTCGCTAGATATGATATTTTATATGGTAATTTATCAAGTTTGATTATTTTGATGATTTGGGTTTATTTGCTATGTTATATATTTGTTCTTGGTATGGCTATTAATTCAACTAAGTATAATAAAACTGAAAAGGGTAATAATAAAACTGAATACATTAAATAGTATTACTTTAAAAAAATGTATTCATATATTCATAGAACTATTTAATAAGTAATACTATAATCTCCTTTTAATTAAGATGAACCTATTAATTAGGTAAGTGGCTAGATGTAAGCCACTTTTTTGTTGTTTAATCTACTATGTTGTTTTATTTTTTAAGAATAATTTTGTAAAAAGATAGTCTTTTGAACTACAATAGTGTAGCAAAAAAAATATAATGTAAAAATAGTGTAAATGTTTTGAGTTTTAAGTAAATTAATGATATAATCTTATTATAAGATGTGAGGATGTGATAATATGTCAAAGAATAAACAGAAAAAGGATGCAGATAAAAAGTTTATCTATAATAATGAAGTAACTGGTATAATTTTAATATTAATTTCTATTATTGGGATATGCCGATATGGTCCGGTGGGTAGATTTATTAGTAGTTTTGCTGTTTTTTTAGTAGGAACTATATATCCTGTTTTGTTAATAATGTTTTTATTACTTGGATTATATTTAATAGTAAAAAGGGAGGCTCCTAATTATTTTAGTTCTAAATTATTAGGTTTATATACTTTTATTTTAGCTCTTTTGATATTTTTACATATTGATTATGTAACTATGAATGATTTAAAGGGAGTAACTATTTTTAAAGAAACAATTGACAATGTTTTACTCACTTTTAAAAATGTTGATGCTATTAGTAATACAGGAGGAGGTATTTTTGGAGCCTTATTATCATTTGTTTTTGTTAGTTTGTTTAGTATTGAAGGCACTAAAATAGTTGTTGGAGGATTAGTAGTATTAGGGTTTATATTATTTTTAAATGTTAGTATATACGATACATTTATTAAGATTAAAAGTGGATTAAAAAAACTGTTTACTAGAAAGGATAAGAAAAACAAGGATAGTGGTGCTAGTGAAGAAGAAGTTGATGATAAAATTGTGGTATCTTCAATTAATGAACTTACTCATATAAAACCGCTTTCTGAAACAAGTAATGATGCTCTTGTGAAAGAAGAGGTAATATCTTCTACTAGTTCAAGTGTTAATAAAAATTATCGTTTACCACCTTTAACACTACTTAAGGATGTTAAGAATATTAATAATACTGAGAATGTTAAAAATGCAAAAGTTAGTATGGAATTACTTGCTAAAGTATTAAATGATTTTGAAATTGTTGCTAATATTGTTAAATGTAATATTGGGCCTACTGTTACTCAATACGAATTAGAGATTAAGGCGGGAACTAAGGTTAGTAAATTATTATCTGTTCAAAGAGAGATAGCACTTGCTTTGTCGGCTAAGGAAATAAGGATACAGGCTCCAATACCTGGGAAAAATACTATTGGCGTTGAAATTCCAAATAAGGTAAATGCTCCTGTGTCATTTAAAGAAGTTGTTTCTTATTTGCCTGAGATAAATGAGAAAACTTTATTAACCGTGGCTTTAGGCAAAGATATTATGGCTAAAATAAAATATGCTGAAATTAATGCTACTCCACATTTACTTATTGCTGGTTCGACAGGAAGTGGTAAATCAGTATGTATGAATTGTATTATTGCATCAATTTTAATGAGAGCAAGACCTGATCAAGTTAAATTAGTTATGGTTGATCCTAAAAAGGTTGAACTTGGAATGTATAATGGAATACCACATTTACTTTGTCCGGTAGTAACTGATCCTAAAAAAGCTTCAATTGCTTTGCAAAATATTGTAGCTGAGATGGAAAGAAGGTATGGTATTTTAGAAAAAACACATAATAAAAATATTGAAATGTATAATAAGTTTTGTGAAAAAAATTCTGATTATCAAAAATTACCATATATAGTTGTTATTATTGATGAATTAGCTGATTTAATGCTTGTTGCGGCAAAAGAAGTTGAGGATTCAATTCTTAGAATTACTCAAATGGCACGTGCTGCTGGCATTCATTTAATCGTTGCTACACAAAGACCTTCTACTGATGTTATTACAGGTGTTGTTAAAGCTAATATTCCATCACGTATTTCTTTTGCGGTTAGTAGTAGTATCGATTCAAGAACTATACTTGATATGACTGGTGCTGAAAAATTATTGGGTAAAGGAGATATGCTTTTTAAACCAATGGGTGAAAATACTCCGATTCGTATTCAAGGTGCATATGTGTCTGAAGAAGAATTGCAAGCTATTGTTGATTTCGTTACTAAAGAACAAGGAGCTGAATATGATAATTCTTTAACAGAGGAACCAAAGACGACATCTGCTAAGGATGATTATCAATCTGAAGAAGAATATGATGATCCACTTTATACAGAAATTGCTTCCTTTGCAGTTAGAACGGGTAAAATAAGTGCTTCATTAATTCAAAGAAAGTATCGTTTAGGATATAATCGAGCTGCGAGAATTATTGATTTACTGGAAGAACGTGGCATAATTGGACCACAGAATGGGTCTAAACCAAGGGAAGTTTTGGTTAAATTAGATGACCAACAGTAAAGGAGAAAATATGAAAAAGAAGATTTTAAACGTAGTTTTAGGGATTGTTTTGGTATTAGCTATTGCTTCGTTTGTTTTTGTAATTTATGTAAAATTTTTCTATAATATTGATGATACTGATAAGGATACAAAGAAAGATAATCAAGTAAGTGAAACATTTAGTGCAAAGGATTTACAAATTATTACTCAAAAAATAGTTAATTCTAATATAACAAAGCATTATTTTGAAGGTAAAATAGTAACTTCTACTAATACAGAAAATGCTATAACTATTATGATAGATAAAAATAAAATAGAAATACCTTATAAAAATAATACGTTTACTTTGAAGAGTGACGCTAGTTTTGATAAGGAACAAACTATTTATGTTTTACAAATTTTTGTAGATGCATTAGGTAGAAAGAATGGCTATAAAGAGGGAGAATTTATTAATACTGTAAATAATATATTTGCCAACAAGAAGGTTGATGGTATTACATATAAAGAAGAAAACGAAAATGTTGAAATAATTATAAATGTTAAAAATAAATTGGAACCACAAAGAAATGATAGGGAAATTGAGTTAAGTAAAACTTACGAAATAATATATACGCCTTGGACTTTGATAAATGTTTCAAAAGAAAACTATGCTGTTTTAAATGAAAATAGTATAATATATGATGTTAAATTAGAACACAATAGTGTTTATAATATTTTAAAAGTATCATTTAAAAATGAGTTTTTGGGTATAAATGATGAGGCAAAAGATAGTTATAAAATAACAACTAGATTATATGATAAGACAGATACTTTAATTAGTGAAAGTTATAAAGATTATAGTCTTGATGAAACAAATATTAATAATATTAAGATTAGTCATATGTTAAAAAATAAGGATGATTATACTAATATTAAATATATTTCTTTTGAAGTAGAGTAGGTGGTTTATGAGTACAATACATATAGAATCTAAAAAAGAAGATATTGCTCCTTTAGTTCTTATGCCAGGAGATCCTAAAAGGGCTCAGTATATAGCTGAAACTTACTTAAAAGATTATAAAATAGTTAATAAAGTGAGAGGTATGACAGCTTACACCGGTTACTATGATAATAAACTAGTAACCGTTTTCCCGTCTAGTATGGGTAATCCTAGTATGGGTATTTATTCTTATGAATTGTTTAAAAATTTTGATGTGTCATATATAATAAGAATAGGTAGTATGGGTAGTTATACTGAAAATTTAAAACTTAATGATGTCTTTTTAGTTAATAATAGTTATAGTAATTCAAATTATGGTATAATACTAAATAAACATTTTAATACTATTGCTTCTTCTAATTTTCTAAATGATGTTATAAAAGAAGTAGCAAAAAATATAGATATAAATATTAAAGAAGGAACAGTATATTCAAGTGATATTTTCTATGAAAATATTGATTATCAAAGATTAGCAAATAAATATAATATAGAAGGAGTAGAGATGGAAACATTTGCCCTTTTTTGTAATGCTAAACTATTAAAAAAAGAAGCTACAGCATTATTAACAGTAACAGATT